>Ga0335084_10000645_pt1 | contig 30380 bp, 25 predicted proteins | sample Lox_Sample_44_FD_206721 | JGI IMG/M metagenome (GOLD analysis project Ga0335084, IMG submission 206721) | Soil microbial communities from Loxahatchee National Wildlife Refuge, Florida, United States - Lox_Sample_4.4 | ecosystem: Environmental > Terrestrial > Soil > Wetlands | place: USA... | reverse complement strand
TACCCGCCGAGCGTCGCCAACGGACCGAGGCCGCCCGCCTGGATCGCGAACCCGATGATCCAATAGCCCATCATCGCCAGGCCGTATACCATGAAGTTCATGGCGATGGTGTGCGCGGCATTCTTCGCGCGCGTGAATCCGGTTTCCACCATCGCGAACCCGGCCTGCATGAACATCACGAGGAAGCCCGTGACGAGGGTCCACACGAAGTTGATGGCGACCGTGTTGGCCGCCGCCGCGTCGCTGGCCGCCTTCGCGAGTGAGTCTGGCGCAGCCGGTGCCTGCGCCATCAGCCCGAGGGGCAACACCAACGCAAGGACCGCGAGTACCGCAGACCGTTTCATGCACAGCTCCCGTGTGGGGGTTGGGGGCTTGAGGACGCGGCCACCGGTGCGGCTGCGTCTGTGTAGGCCGAAACGTGCACAGGACGCATCAGATTGTCAACACTCTGCATTCTAGCAGACGCGTTATGTGCAAACTGCTACGAAAATATTGCTATAATGACACGAATTAGCTAGGCTTCACCGCACCCCAAACCCCGACGACATGGTGCTTTCGCTCGCCGACTCGCTCTCCGCGCTGACCGCGCTCCACGCCGACCCCGTGCCGGAGCTTCTCCTGACCCTCGCCGTCATCCTGGGCGCCGCCAAGCTGGGCGGCGACCTAGCCGAGCGGGTCGGGCAGCCCGCGGTCTTGGGTGAGCTCCTCGTGGGCGTTCTGCTCGGCAACCTCGGCTTCATCGGGCTGCCGTGGGCGCGTGCGGCGGTCGCGGACCCGACCCTCGACGCCCTCGCCCGCCTCGGGGCTGTCCTCCTGCTCTTCGAAGTGGGCCTCGAGTCCACGGTGGGCGACATCCTGAAAGTGGGCGGGCGCTCCTTCGCCGTAGCCGTGCTCGGTGTGGTCACGCCATGGATTTTGGGCTGGGGCGTCGGTGCGTGGCTCCTGCCCCAGCACAGCACGTACGTCCACGCGTTTCTCGGCGCCACGCTCACCGCGACGAGCGTCGGCATTACCGCCCGCGTCATGCAGGACCTCGAACGCTCGCACACGCCCGAGGCACGGATCATCCTCGGCGCCGCAGTGATCGACGACGTGCTCGGGCTCGTGATTCTCGCCGGCATCACGAGCGTCATCTCCGCGGCGAACCTTGGCACCGACCTGTCCTACGGACAGCTCGCGCTCGTGCTCGCGAAAGCACTCGCATTCCTGGTGAGTGCCCTCGCGCTCGGGCGCGCCGTGTCACCGCGCCTGTTCGGGTGGACGAGAAAACTGCGCGGCCGCGGCTTGCTTCTCACGACCGCGCTCGTGTTCTGCTTCGTCCTGGCCTACCTGGCATCGGTAGTCGGACTCGCCCCCATCGTCGGCGCTTATGCGGCCGGCCTTGTGCTCGAGAAGGTGCACTACGTGAGCTTCACGAGCGGAGGCGAGCATCCGCTCGAGGACCTGGTCCGACCGATCGGAACGCTGCTGGTCCCTGTTTTCTTTGTCCTCATGGGCATGCGCGTGGATCTCGCGGCATTCACCCGTCCCGAGATTCTGGGGCTCGCCGGGCTCCTCGCTGTCGCCGCCGTCCTTGGCAAGCAGGCGTGCGCCTTTGCCGGCTTCGGCCCCCGCCTCGACCCGCTCGTCATCGGCATCGGCATGATTCCGCGGGGCGAGGTGGGGCTGATTTTCGCCAACCTGGGGCTCGCCCTCACGTTGCACGGAGAGCGTATCGTCGACCAACGCGTCTATTCGGCAGTCGTGATCATGGTGGTAATGAGCACCCTGGTCACGCCCCCCGCCCTGAAGTGGGCATTCGCCCGCGGACGAGGAGCAGGTAGACTTCACGGAGTGTCGTGAAGCAACTCCTCATCCCTCGCTACGGCCCGCCGAGCGTGCTCACCGTGCGCGAGGCGCCCGACCCTCCGGTTACGCTAGGGTCGGTGCGGATCCGCGTGACGGCCGCGGGGATCAACTTTGCTGATCTGATGGCCCGCCAGGGCCTCTACCCCGACGCGCCGAAGCCACCGTGCGTCGTGGGTTACGAGGTCGCCGGGGTCGTAGATGCCGTCGGCGACGGTGTCACTACGCCGCGAGTGGGGGACCGTGTCATCGCCCTCACCCGCTTCGGCGGCCAGAGCGACGTCGTCGTCGTGCCGCCTGCGCAGGTTTTCCCCCTACCCGGCGGCTGGACCTTCGAGCAGGGTGCGGCGCTTCCCGTCACCTATCTGACAGCGCATCACATGCTCGATCGCGTCGCGGCGGCCCGGACGGGAGAGACGGTCTTGGTGCACGCGGCGGCGGGCGGGGTCGGCATCGCGGTCGCCGAGCTGGCGCGCATCATGGAACTGCGCGTGCTCGGCCTGGCCTCACCCTCGAAGCACGAGACGTTGCGGAGTTACGGCGTGGAGCCGCTAGACCGAACCGATTCGGACTGGCCTGCGGCGGTGCGGCGCCTCGCGCCAAGTGGAGTGGATGTCGTGCTCGATGCGGTCGGCGGGGACTCGTGGCGCCGCGGCTACGCGTTGCTCGCACCGGCCGGCCGCCTCGTGTGCTACGGCGTTTCCGAGTTGTCGAGCGGCCTGCGTCGCAACCTGCTGGGGGTTGTTTGGAAGGCGATCCGCTGGCCCCGCTTCGGTCCGGTCGCGTTGATGAACGACAATCGCGCGGTCGCGGGCGTCAACATCGGGCATCTCTGGAGCGCAGACGCCCTCATCCGGCCGCAGATCGAGCGCCTGCTCGGCTATGCGCGCGAGGGGCGCATTCGTCCCCGCGTGGATCGCGCGTTTCCGCTCGTCGAAGCAGCCGCGGCGCACCAGTACATCCATGAGCGCCGCAATATCGGGAAGGTGGTGCTCACCTTCGAGGGGTGACGTGAGGTTCGCGCCGCACCGACCTCAGGGACTCACGGGGGTGATCGCCCCGTCGGCCGCGCCCGCCGGATCGCTGTCGGTGTACACTCGGACCGTTGCTGCGACGTTCCGCATGATCCGGTTCAACGTGCTGTCCGTGACGCCGATGACGATCCCCGAGCGCGCGCACGGAGCGGCGCTGCAAATCGTCCCTTTGATCACCGTTCCCTGCAGAATGCGGATCCCGTTGACCGTTCCGTGCGGCGCAACAGCCAGCGAGTACGTAAAGCTGAAGGACGTTCCGGACCCGTGGATCGCGACCATGGCCCGGGCGGCCGTGTCAGCCGGGTTCTTATGCGTGGCCACGTATTGGCCGCTGGCGACGGCTTGGTAGTCGAGGATGCACTCGCATCCCCACGACGGGTTGTCGCCGCACGCGGAGCCTATGAATAGCCCCACGGCGACCGGCACCCACCACCGATTCCGGTGCATTGTGCGGACCTCAGGGACTCACTGGGGTGATCGCCCCCTCGGCCGCGCCTAACGGATCGCTGTCGGTGTACACCCGGACAACTACTTCGACGTTCCGCATCGACCTGTATAACGTGGTGTCAGAGACGCCCTTGACGACCCCAAAGGCGGCGCACGGGGCCGCGCTGCAAATCGTCCCCTTGGTCACCGTGCCTTGCAGAATCCGGATCCCGTCGACTGTCCCGTGCGGCGCGACACCCAGCGCGTACGTGAACGTATACGACGGCCCGTAGCCGACGATCGTGACGGTAGCCCTGGCCGCCGTGTCCGCGGGGTTCTTGTGGGGCGTGACGTTGTTGCCAGCCACGACCGCTTGGAAGGCAGGGGACGCGCAATCACATCCGTCGGATTCGCCGCACGCGGACGCCATGAACAGCCCACCGACGAGGGGCACCCACCACCGATGCCAGTCGCTCATGCGGACCACCCTTCCGCGTCCATCAGTACCCGAAATTGCCGGGCTCCGGAAAAACCGCGCCATCCGCGGCGCCCGCCGGATCGCTGTCGGTGTACACTCGCACCCTCAGTTGGAAGTTCTGCATCGCTCGGAACAACGTGGTGTCAGTAACACCCTTGATAATCTGGTTGGCGGGGCATGGAGCGGCGCTGCAGAGCGTACCCTCGACCGTAGCTCCCTTCAGAAGCTGGATCGAGTTGACCGTGCCGTGCGGGGGGACGTCAAGGGCGTACGTGAATACGAACGACGTCCCGGAGCCATTGATTGTGAAGCTAGCCCGTGCGGCCGTATCCGCGGGATTCTTGTGGGTGGCCACGTTGAAGCCGGTCGCGATCGCTTGGTAGGCATTGATGCAGGCACATGGGGAGTCGGACGACCTACACGCGGACGCCATGAACAGGCCCAGCACCACCGACGCCCGTCTCGGATCCCAATGGCTCATACCCACCTCCGACAACCTCACACCTGATCCCTGACACCTGCCCTTAGCATAGCGGAGGGTTCCGCCCCTCGGTACTCCGCCGTCCTCCAGGGATGTCACCCGAACGTCCTCGTCGGCTGCAAAAAGACGCTCGTGGGACGTGAGGCACATCACCTTCGAGCGCGTTACAGGACGAGGCACGGTTCTGGCTATACACACCGCCGAACCGGAAATCCAGGAGGTCATATGAACCGACGACTCATCACCACCGGCGCATTGGCGTTCGCGCTGCTCGCGTTGTCCAGCGGGACGGCGATCGCGCAGGAGCGTGGCCGCGACTGGAACGACGAACACCGCGGCTGGCACATTGACAACGATCAGGATCGTTCGCATGACCCGAAATTCAACGATCACGACCGCCAGGTCACGCGGGACTGGTATTTCCGCAATCGCGGTCGCGCCGGCAGGGGCTGGGGAGACCGGGATCGGCTGCCTCCCAACATGGAGGGTCGCCTGCGTCGCGGCGCGCGGCTCGATCGTGACTTGCGCGCCCGGATGTACTGGCTGCCGGGCGATCTGACGCGCTCCTACGGTCCCGCCCCGCGCGGTTACCGCTACGCGATCATCGGCGGCAACATCGTCCTGCTCGACCCGGACTACTTCGTACGGGACGTGTTCCGCATCGATGTCAGAATCCACTAGTTAGCCTGGGACGAATTCGGGCAGGCGGCGGGCGTTTGCTAACGCCCGTCGCCGTTCCGTTACTGATCACATTTCAATCGGTAAGTCCCCACTGAGCGGACCGAACGCACGTGTAATTTGACGGGATCGAACGGGGTTTGAATCGACACCAGGCACTGAAATTCAGGAACAACGAAGCCCGCCCAATGCAGCGATAAGCGGGCTAAGTCTCTAGCACCTAACACCTAACACCTGACACCTGCCTTCATGGGCCCGGGAGGAGTTGAACCTCCGACCTCACGCTTATCAGGCGTGCGCTCTAACCACCTGAGCTACAGGCCCCGCAACGACGTAGGATAGGGCCCAAAGTGTGATTGCCATAGGCCCCAGGGTGACTCGCCGACCTGCGAACTTAGCGGCCCGAGCCTCAACGCGGTACTCTGCGACTCGGGCTCCGAAGGTCTGGCACATGTGGCCGTCGATCCGCCACTTGCATCGCCTCGCAACCCCCTTCCCTTCCTGACCTCGCCGGAGCGGCCGCGCCCGACCCCACCTTCACCTCCCATGTGACTTGAGAGAAGTGTTGATTACATTGATGTCAATATTGTCATCAATGAACTCCGTACCGGAACCGGTGCCCTGAGCCTGAAACACGCAGGACCGCCCCTCGACGGCAAACGGCGCTCCCCCACGGTGATCGAGACCGCGCAGATTGTGCAAGGCCTGCGACGGATTGTGAAAGCCCTCCAGACGTATTCGCAGGACGTGCGGAGCACGTATGGACTGACCGGCCCGCAGCTGTGGGCCCTGAAGACGCTCCAGCATAACGGGGCCATGACCGTCGGCCGTCTCGCTGCAGCCCTCGCCGTGCATCAAAGCAGCATTTCGATACTGCTGGATCGCCTGGAAAAGCGCGGCCTCGTCCGTCGTGTGCGCGGTCGACCGGATCGCCGCGTCGTGCAGGTAGCCCTCACCACGAGAGGCGCGACCATGGCCTCGGAGGCGCCTGAGGCAGCCCAGGGCCGCTTGCTGCACGCGCTCGACGTCATGTCAGCCCACGAGCGCCATCGCATCCGCCGCGCGGTGGACCGCCTCGCCGCTGCCATGGAGGCGACGGATGTGAAGGCCCGCTTCTTCTTCTCGGACGAGTGATGGACGCCGCGCAGTCGAGCCGGTCAACCAAGCGACCGGCGCGCCAGCGGCAACTCATCATCGACGCGGCGCTCCTGGGCATCGCCGGCGCGGCAGCCGCCCTGGTTTTCACCTACCTGCTGCGCGCCGCAACCTGGGTGTTCCTCACGAAGTTTGCAGGCTACCAACCGCCCGGCCTCCCGAACGAAGGCGGCGTACTGCAGGAGGTCGTTGGGGCATACGGCTTCTGGCTCATACCGCTCGCGACCACCCTGGGCGGCCTCATGGTCGGCATCCTGGTCCAGCGATTGGCGCCGGAAACGGAAGGCCACGGCACCGACACCGTCGTGCACGCGTTCCACCGCTCCGAGGGGGTGCTGCGTGCCCGCGTCGCACCCATCAAGCTGTTGGCGTCCGCGATGACCATCGGGTCCGGAGGCTCAGCCGGCCGCGAGGGGCCCATCGCGCTCACGGCCGCGGCGCTTGGCTCCTGGTACGCGCAGCTGACCCACCGTCCGGCAGCCGATCGGCGCCTGCTGCTCGTGGTAGGAATGGCCGCGGGCATCGCGGCCATCTTTCGCTCGCCCGTCGGCGCCGCCCTGTTCGCCATCGAAGTGTTGTATCTCGACATGGAATTTGAATCGGTGGCGCTGCTTCCCGCGATGCTGGCGTCGGTGATCGCGTACGCCGTGAACGGCCTCTTTGTCGGGTGGCAGCCGCTGTTCCGCGTTCCCGCCCAGCTCACACTCAGCCGCGTCGTCGACAACGCCTGGTATGTTGGGCTCGGCGTCCTCGCGGGTCTCGTCGCGACCTTCGTGCCCGTCCTCTTCTACGGAGTGCGAGACGCGTTCCGACGCTTGCCCGTGCGCCCAGAGCTGAAACCAGCGGTCGGCGGGCTGCTCATGGGGCTCCTGGCGATCGCCTGCCCGGGGGTGATCGCAGGCGGGTACGGCTGGATGCAAGAGGCGATCGACGGACGACTCGCCGCCGGAGCGCTCCTCGCCCTGGTCCTGGCGAAACCCCTGGCGATGAGCCTCACGATCTCCTCGGGAGGATCTGGCGGCGTGTTCGCCCCCACCCTATTCATCGGCGCGATGCTTGGCGGGTTGCTCGCGAGCCTGTCCCATCAGCCGCCGGCGCCCTTCGTAATCGTGGGCATGGCCGCCGTGTTCGCGGGAGCCGCGCACGTCCCGATCGCCTCACTCATGATGGTCACCGAGATGACCGGGGGGTACACGCTGCTCGTGCCCGCGGCGCTCGCCGTCATGGTCAGCTATCTGGTGCAACGACGGCTGGCGCACGGCGTGCGGTATCAAGGTCTCTACGAGGCACAGGTCCCCACCCGTGCTGACTCCCCGGCGCATCACGCGGAGCACCTGCGAATCGCCCTTCGGCTGCTGAAGGAACGCCGCGTCCTCGACCCCGCAGACGTCGGGCAGCTGGACCTTCTTTCCTTCCTGCGCGCGGGGATCCCGGTCGAGCTCCCGAATGACCGGCGTCTGCTGATCGGCGTCCTGCGACCCGACAGCCCCTTGGTTGGTCGCCCCGCGAGTGCGGACGGCGCCGGCCTCGAAGGCAACACCCGAATCTTCGCGATTATCCGGGGCGAGCACATGACGGTTCCGGGGCCGAATGCCGTGCTCGAAGCCGGGGACCGTCTGCTCCTCGTGACCGCCGCCAGCGACATGGAACGGCTTAAGCAGCACATGGACAAGTGGTAGAGGACAGAGAGTACGCGGTGCAACCTAATGGAGGAACTGCCAATCCTACCTGGACGTGGTTCTTCACGTCACCTGCGACCTGGCTCACGACCGTGCTCACGCTCACCCCGGCGCCGTAGCAGCTGAAACTCACGCGCCCGCGCCCCCGTCAGGAAGCACATGCTGGCGCCGCGCCTTCTGCCTATGACACCCCTCGCGCTTGATCTCCGGCCCCTCCGCCACCAACGGGGCTGGACCCAGCACGAGCTCGCGCGCCGCTCAGGCGTCGATCAGCCTACCATTTCGCGTATCGAGAACGGGATCACGCGGGGCGTGGGGCTCGGCACGATCGAGCGCCTGGCGCACGCGCTGGACGTCAACCCGCGCGTGCTGTTCGAGCGCCCGCTCCCCGCCGCCCGGGCGAGCTGAGCTGACCGGAAACACGACGGCCGGCGGGTGCTCGCCGGCCGTCCCTGTCATTGCCGCACTCTCGCTCACTCCCATTCCCGCCGCTGGCCCCCTTTGCGGGGCTTGAACTCATCGTCTTCGTCGCCATCGAACTCGTCATCCAGGTCGTCATACTCGTCGAGGTCGTTCTCGTCCTCATCGTCCAGCTCGTCCTCGTCCAGCTCGTCGTCGAAGTCTTCGCCCAGATCCTTGTCTTCCTCGAACTCCCCGAAGTCTTCATCGTCCAGACCGTCGCTGCGACGCTTGAGCGACCAGTCCGACGTCTCGCGGGACAACATTGTCACCCCCAGCTAGGGTTGTGGTTGCACGAGTTCACGGTTCGATTGCCCGGGCGTTCCGGGCGAGCTTGCGGCGCTCCGTCGCATTCAACGCGCGCTTGCGCAGCCGCACGGACGACGGCGTCACTTCGATCAACTCGTCGTCCTCAATGTATTCGAGCGCCAGCTCCAGCGTCACCTGCCGCGGCGGCTCAAGAATGATCATCTCATCCGACGCGGTGGTGCGCATGTTCGACAGGCGCTTCTCCTTGGCCGCGTTGACGTCGATGTCGCCCGTCCGCGCGTTCTCCCCCACGATCATCCCTTCGTACACCGGCTCTCCAGGCTTCACGAACAGCGTGCCTCGCTCCTGCAAATTGAACAGCGCGAACCCAACCGCTACCCCCTCCCGGTCTGCCACGAGCACGCCACGGGTCCGTCCGGTGATCGGCCCCGCCCACGGCCCATACTCGAAGAACCGATGATGCATGATCCCGTTCCCGCGCGTGTCCGTCAAGAACTCCGACCGGTAGCCCAGGAGCCCCCGGGCCGGGACCTTGAACCGCAACCGCACGGTCCCCAGCCCGGGATTCTTGAGATCGAGCATGGTCGCCCGGCGGGGGCCGAGTTTCTCCATGACCACGCCCATGTACCCCTCCGGGCAGTCGATCATGAGCTCCTCGTACGGCTCGAGCTGCTCGCCGTTCGGCCCTTCCCGCGGGATAATACGCGGGCGGCTCACCTGAAATTCGTAGCCCTCCCGCCGCATCGTTTCCATCAGAATCCCGAGGTGCAGCTCCCCCCGCCCCGACACCGTGAACGTGTACGGGTTGTCGGTGTCTTCCACCCGCAGCGCCACGTTCCGCTCGAGCTCTTTGTAGAGCCGCTCCCGCACCTGCCGCCCCGTCACGAACTTCCCTTCGCGCCCCGCGAAGGGGGAATTGTTGACGAGCACGTCCACCGAGATCGTCGGCTCCTCGACGGCGATGCCGGCGAGACGCTCTGGTGTCGAGAGCGCCGTGATGGTCTTTCCGATCTCGATCCCCTCGAGCCCCGCGAGCGCGACGATCTCGCCTGCCTCCGCGCTCTCGACCTCCACCCGCTCGATGCCCTCGAACGCGAATAGCTTGGCCACCCGTGCCTGCTCGTACAGGCCCTCGAAGACGACCCCCGGCTCGCCCAGCGGCAGCAGGGCCACCGTCTCCCCCACGCGCACCCGGCCGCGCTCGATGCGCCCGATGCCGATACGGCCCAGATACGAGGAGTGATCGAGCGTTGACACGAGCATCTGGAACGGGCCCGTGGGATCGCCGGTCGGCTCGGGGATCGTGTTGAGAATCGTCTCGAACAGCGGCCGCAGATCGGTCCCCGGCACCGCCAGGTCGAGCGTCGCGATGCCCTGGCGGCTCGACGCGTATAGGAAGGGACAATTGAACTGATCGGGGGATGCCTCGAGATCGAGCAGCAGCTGCAGCACCTCGTCGTGCACCCGCAGCGGCTCGGCGTCGGATCGGTCGATCTTGTTGACGATGACGATCGGCCGCAGCCCCAGCGCGAGCGCCTTGCCGGCCACGAACCGCGTCTGCGGCATCGGCCCTTCGGCCGCGTCCACGAGGAGGAGGAAACCGTCCACCATGCGGAGGATGCGCTCCACCTCCCCGCCGAAATCCGCGTGGCCGGGCGTATCGACGATGTTGATCTTCGTCTCACCCCAGCGCACCGATGCGTTCTTCGACAGAATCGTGATGCCGCGCTCGCGCTCGAGCGGATTCGAGTCCATCACTCGCTCGCTGACCTGCTGGTTGGCGCGGAAGACGCCGGACTGGCGGAGCATTTGGTCGACCAACGTAGTCTTACCGTGGTCGACGTGAGCGATGATGGCGATGTTGCGCAGCGGCACTGCGTCGGGTCCTCGAGGGGGTGGGGATGGCGAGGGCCCAGTATAGAAGGGGCGTGCGCGCGCGGTCAAGGGCGTGAGACCGCCCTTACCGCCTCCTACCGCCCCTTACCGCCTCTCAGCACGTCGGATCCCGCTCCATCTGCACCGTAATGTGACGGATCCCCAGCGCCTCCATGCGGCCCTGCACGCCCTCGAGAATTCGTTGATTGTCGGCGGGATTCTGCACCACGAGGTGGCCGCTCATGGCGACGACACCGCTCGTGAGCGTCCACACGTGAAGATCGTGCACCGACGAGACGCCGGGGAGGGACGCAATGCGGTCGTGCACATCCGACAGCGAAATGTGCTCCGGGGTCGCTTCGAGGAGCACGTCCACGCTCTCGCGCGTGAGCTGCCACGCACCGCGGAGGATGAGCAGGGCGACCAGAAGGGAGATCAGGGGGTCGGCGAGCGTCCACCCGGTGGCGAGGATCACGATGGCGGCGACGACCGCGCTCAGGGAGCCGAGCGCGTCGCTCAGCACGTGCAGGTACGCGCCACGCTGATTCAGCGAGTGCTCGTGCCCGCGATGCAGGATTGCGGCCCCGGCGATGTTCGCGATCAGCCCCGCCGCCGCAACCCAGAGCATCAGCTCCGCATGCACCCCCTGAGGCGCCTGGAACCGGCGGTATGCCTCGAAGGCGATGCCGAGCGCCAGTACGATCAGGAACGCCCCGTTCACGAGCGCCGCGAGGATCTCGAGGCGGAGCAGTCCGTACGAGCGCTGGGGCGTGGCCGGCCGCTCCGCCAGGTGCGCCACCCACAGCGCCAACCCCAGGGCGCCGACGTCCGCCAGCATGTGGCCCGCATCGGCCAGCAACGCCAGCGAATGGGCTGCGACGCCCCCGACCGCTTCCGCCACCGTCACACCCAGGCCCAGGCCCAGCACCAGCGCCATCCTGCGCCGGCTCTCGGCCCGCAGCGGAACGCGATGCGCGCACTGCGCCTCGACCGGCAGCGTCGTCACCCTTCCCCCGTCCCCTCTTCCCCCTCCGCTCGTATCCGAATCGCTTCCGCGTGCCCGAACAGGCCTTCGGCTTCGGCGAGGGCGATGATGTGTGGCGCGTCCTGCGCCAGCCGCGCAGGGGAGTAGGAGATGACGCTGATACGCTTCACGAAGTCGTATACCCCGAGTGGGGACATGTACCGAGCCGTTCCCCCGGTGGGCAACACGTGCGAGGGACCGGCGAGGTAGTCGCCGACCGGCTCCGGCGTACTCCCCCCCACGAACACGGCGCCCGCATGGCGGATCCGGTCTACCAGCGGCCACGGGTCGCGCACCAGTAACTCGAGGTGCTCCGGGGCACGCCGGTTCGCCACCTCGACGGCGGCGTCGAGGTCGGGAACGCGCACCACCACGCCGTGCGCCGCAAGCGAGCGCTCGACGATCGAACGACGGGGGGACTGCGAGGCACGGCGGGCGAGCTCCGCGTCGAGGCTGCCCGCAAGGGTCGCGCTCGTCGTCACACACCACGCCGTGGCATCTTCGTCATGTTCCGCCTGCGCGATCATGTCGGCGGCCACGTACCGGGGATCGGCAGTGTCGTCGGCGATGATGAGGACTTCCGTCGGCCCGGCAAGCATATCGATGCCGACGACCCCGGCGACCTGGCGCTTGGCCTCCGTCACGAACCGGTTCCCCGGACCCACAATCTTGTCCACGCGCGGCACCGTGGCGGTCCCATAGGCGAGCGCCGCGATCGCCTGCGCGCCCCCGATCCGGAACACCCGCGACACGCCCGCCAGCTCCGCGGCCGCGAGCACCGCATCGGTCATTCCGCCGGCCGGCGTGGTCATCACCACCTCGCGCACCCCCGCCACGGCCGCCGGCACCCCATTCATTACAACCGTTGAAGGGTATGACGCCTTGCCGCCGGGAACGTAGAGCCCGACACGGTCGAGCGGCACGACCCGCATGCCCAGCGCGTTGCCTTGCGCGTCGCGATCGAGATACCCCTTGCTCAGCTGTCGTTCGTGATACGCCCGGACGCGTGCCACGGCGACTTCCAGGGCTGCACGTACCTCTCGCGGCACGCGTCCCAGTGCGGCCAGGCGCGTCTCCCGCGACACTTCCCACTCCCCCGGCGCCAGGTCTGCACTCTCCAGGCGCTTCGTGTGCTCTCGCACCGCATCGTCGCCGCGCCGCCGCACGTCCTCGACGATGGTGCGCACCGCATTCGTCGTGTCGGCATCGGCGTCGCTCCCGGTGCCAACGTGCGCTGCGAGTGCATCGTACGGCGGTGCTTGAAGTTGCGTGAGCACTTGGTATGTTCCGCCCTCTATGCTCGAGACCCTCTGGAACGCGACGCTCTTTCGGCTCGTCGCTGTTCTCCTGCTCGTGGCGGCCAATGCGTTCTTCGTCTCCGCGGAGTTCGCCCTGGTCACGTCGCGGCGGACCCGCATCGAGGAGCTGATCCGCCGTGGCGACAGCAAAGCTAGGGTCGCGCGACAGGCGATTCAATCGCTGTACCGCTCCATTTCCGCCACACAGCTGGGCATCACCCTCGCGAGCCTCGGCCTCGGCTGGATCGGCGAGCCGGCGCTCGCCGGCATCTTCCTGCACGCCTTCGGCGGGTTGCCCGCCCCGTTCGATGCGATTGCGACCCACGGCACCGCCGCGGCGGTTGCCTTCATCACCATCACGTTCCTGCACATCGTGCTCGGAGAGCTTGCGCCCAAGGCGCTCGCGCTGCGGCGCCCCGAGCAGACCAGCCGCTGGGTCGCCGGGCCGCTCATCCTGTTCACGACCGCCACCAATCCCTTCATCTGGTTGCTGAACGGTGCGGCCAATGCCATTCTGCGACTGTTCGGCGCCCGGGCACCCACGGAGCGCGAAGCCGTCCACTCCCCCGAGGAAATCATGATGCTCGTGGAGCAGACTCGGAAAACCGGCCGGCTCGACGCACAGGACGCCCGCATGATCCAGGGGGTCTTCGAGTTCAGCGAGAAGAACGCCCGGGACGTGATGACCCCGCGCACCAACATGATCGCCCTTTCCGCCGACCTGTCGCTCGAAGAGGCGGCCGACCGCGTGGCCGCCGCTGGTCGGTCGCGCTATCCGGTGTACGGGGACTCCCTCGACGACATCGTCGGCGTGGTTCACGCCAAGGATATCCTGGCGGGCCTGCGCGCCCGCAACGACGGGCCGGTCCGAGCCATCGTGCGCCCCCCGCTGTTCGTGCCGGGGACCCGCGAGGTCGAAGACGTGCTCGCCGACATGAAGCGCCAGAAGGTCCATCTCGCCATCGTGCTCGATGAGTACGGCGGCACCGCGGGACTCGTCACCATGGAAGACCTGCTGGAAGAGATTGTGGGACAGATCTACGACGAGTACGACCGCCCGGAGGTGCAGTCTGCAGTCGCGGGCACCGACGCCGCGCCGGTGCTGCCGGGCTCGATGTCGATCGCGGAAGTGAACCAGCGCTACATGCTCACCCTCGATGATGCGGACTACACAACGCTCGGCGGCTTGTTGTTCGGCGTGCTCGGCAGACTGCCCAGGGTTGGCGACCGCGTCGGCGCGGGCGGCGCCACGTTCGAGATCGTCGTCATGGACGGCCGTCGCGTCGGCGCCGCGCGCCTACTGCAACGCCCGGTGGCCGCATGAGGCCCCGCGCGAGCATCGCGCCGATCCCCCCCGGCGCGCTCGACCTCGCCGGTGAGGCCGTCCGGCGCCGCCGCCAGCTCGAGCGCCGCATGCGCGAGCGCCTGGAGGCCGCGGGATACGAGGAGATCATCCCGCCGACGTTCGAGTACGCTGAGGTCTTCGCGCGCGCCGGCGGGGCCGACGTGGCCGACCGGCTGATCCGGTTCCTCGATCTCGATGGCCGCCTCCTCGCGCTGCGGTACGATTTCACGGCGAGCGTGGCCCGTCTCGCGGCAACCAAGCTGTCCGACCGGGAGACGCCGTTGCGCCTCTGCTACGCGGGCCACGTCTTCCGGCAGGATCCCGGGCGCGAGGGTCGGCGGCCACGGGAAGTGCTTCAGGTGGGCGGGGAGCTGCTGGGTGACGAGAGTGTCCGGGCCGACGTGGAGATCGTCCGCCGCGCGATCGAGCTGCTGCGCTGCGCCGATGTCCGCGAGTTCCAGCTGAACCTCGGCCACGTGGGCGCGCTCGCGCCTGCCCTGGACGCGCTCCCGCCCGACGAGCGGGCCGCGGTGCGTCGGCTCATCGACCGCAAGGACGCGGCGGGACTCGCGGCCGTCGCGGCCGGCCCGCTCCGGACCCTGCCCTTCGTGCTCGGACGGCGCGAAGCGCTCGACCGGGCCGCCCGGGTCGCCCCCGAAGCCCGCGGGGCCGTCGCGCGGCTTCAGGAAGTCGATGCCGCGTTGCCGGAGGACGAGCGCCGCCACGTGGTCTACGACTTCGGGGAGGTGCGCGGGTTGGACTACTACACGGGGTTTCACTTCGAGGTCTTTGTCGCCGGCGCCCGCACCGCAGTCGGCGCGGGCGGGCGCTACGACGACCTCATGGCGCGCTTCGGTCGCCCGCTGCCCGCCGTGGGACTCTCGCTCGACCTCGACGCCCTCGCGGAGGCCCGCGCGTGACCGAGCCCACCTCGCTCAAGGTCGCGCTCCCCAAGGGGCGCCTGCTCGAGCCCGCCCTGGCGCTCTTTCGCTTGGCCGGCTACGAGATCGCGGAATCAGTGGAGACGCGGCGCCTGGTCGTGCCGTCCGTGGACGGGTCCCTCGAATTCCTGTTCGTGAAGCCGGCCGACGTCCCCGTCTACGTGGAATCGGGAGCCGCCGATCTGGGGATCGCCGGGACCGATGTGCTGCGGGAGGCCGCCGCCGACGTGCTCGAGCCCCTCGCGCTCGGATTCGGCGCCTGCCGGCTGGTGGTCGCGAGTCCGGCGCCCATTCCGTTTCCCTCGCTCCCAGGTGGCATCACCCCGCGCGTGGCCACGAAGTATCCCCGCCTCACTCGCGAGTTCTTTGCCGAGGCGGGCATCGGGGTAGCTGTCATCACGGTAGCGGGATCGGTCGAGGTGGCTCCCCTGCTGGGCCTGTCGCATTGGATCGTCGATCTCGTGGACACGGGCCGCACGCTCAAGGAGAACGGCCTCGTCGAGCGCGCGCAGATCCTGAACGTCGGTGCAGTCGTGGCGGTCAATCGCGCGAGTCAGAAGCTGAAACTGGAACGTCACCAGCAGCTGCTTGCGAGGTTGCACGACGCGATGTCGCCACGTTCTACCAAAGGCGTGCGCACCTCGTAGCGTCTTAGCGTCTTCGCGTCTTACCGCCCAGCTCCACCGCCAGCTCCAGCGCCGCCCGCATGGACCCCGGGTCGGCCACGCCTTTGCCCGCGATATCGAACGCTGTCCCGTGATCGGGGGCGACCCTCGGGAACGGCAGTCCCAGCGTCACGTTCACACCCTTGCCGAAGCCGGCGACTTTGACGGCCGTCATCCCGACGTCGTGGTAGGGCGCGAGCACAGCGTCGAATTCACCGCGCGCCGCACGCACGAAGACGGTGTCGGCCGGCACAGGCCCGGTCGCGCCGAGCGCCTCGGCTGCCGGACGCAGCACCCGTTCGTCCTCGTCGCCGAACAGACCCGACTCGCCCGCGTGAGGATTCAGGGCGCACACGGCAAGCCGCGGTCGCGCGATGCCCCACCACGCGGTGAGGGCCCGCTCGGTGATGCGCCCGGCGCGGACCACGCGCTCACTCGTGACCGCCGTCGGAACGTCGCGCAGCGGGATGTGCGTGGTGACCAGCACGACGCGGAGCGCGCCCGCGGCGAGCATCATCGCCGCGTCGACGTCGCCGGCGAGATGGGCCAGGAACTCGGTGAGGCCTGGGTAGCGGTATCCGGCGAGGTGAAGCGCATGTTTGTGGACCGGCCCGGTGACGATTGCGTCGGCTTCATCGGCAAGGGCGAGGCGTACGGCTTGCTCGACACTCTGAGCAGCGATCCGGCCGGCGAGCACCGCCCCTCCTTCGTCCCGCGCCATCCGTCCCCAGACGCCCACACCCACTTTGCGCGCCGCGGGGAGGGGAGCGATTTGATCCTCGGGCCCGATCAGCGTGATATCGGCGGCGAGCGGTCCCGCCCCGAGCGCCCGCTCCACCACCTCCGGGCCGATGCCCCGGGGGTCACCCAGCGCCACCGCAAGCCGGGTGCGCGGCGGAGCGGCGCTAGAGTCGGACTTCGACGTAGGTCGAGCGACGGAGCGTATCGATGTACCGCTTGATGGCTTGCTGCTGCGCCAACTGCTGGCGCAGGCGGTCCTTCACGTCATCGAACGACATCTCGCCTTCGCCCCGCCACTTGGTCACGTCGACGATGGCGAACTTGGGGCGCGGCGTATCGGCCCCGACCTCGAGCGGCGGCACGAGCCCCGGCGCGGTGACCGTGCCGAGCACTTTGGCGTAGTCCGGCGTGAGCTGCGCGATGGGCACGTCTTCATTCAGCGGGCTCTCCTCAAAATCCGAGTACCGGCGGCCGACCGAGTCGAACGAGGCGCCCGCGACCAACGCCTGGTATACGGAGTCGGCCAGATGGCGCGTCCGCTCAATCTGCGCCTTCGAAACCACCGGCTGGATGAGAATGTGGCGCGCCTGGATTTCGGCCGGCTGTACGCGCTCCACCTGGATGATGTGGAACCCGAACGGGCTCGGGACAACGTCCGAGATCTCTCCCGGCTTCAAGCGGAACGCCACGTCCTCGAAACTCTTGACCATCACCCCGCGCCGAAACCAGCCAAGCTCTCCGCCCTGGGCGCGCGAAGCCGTGTCCGCAGAGAACGTTTTCGCGAGCTCCGCGAAGTTCGCGCCCCGCCGCAGCGCGACGACCAGCGACTCCGCGCGCGCCCGTGCGCCCGCCAAAGCCCCGGAGTCAGGCAGGACCGCGATGACGATCTGTCGATAAGAGACCTGGGGGGGCTGCTTGGGCCGCTGAAGCTTGTCTTGCTCCCAGAAGATGCGCAGCTCCTCTTCGGTAGGCGGAATCGGGCGCAGCTTGCCCTTCTGGCGCATCGATTCGATCAGGCGCTGCTGGAGAATCGAACGCCGCTGGTTGTCCGCCAGCCAGCGACGCCACTCTTCCTCCGACCCGAAGCCGGCCGCGCCGAGCTGGCCCAGGAACTCCGCGTCGGTCGAGAACTGCCGCCGGACGTTGCCGACCGTCTTCTCGACCTGGTCCTGAACCTCCTGCTCGGTGACACGGACGCTGGTGTCGCGCTCGGCTTGCTGCACGAGCAGCTCCTCGCTCACCAGCTGATCGAGGATCTGGCGCCGCGCGTCGGCCAGGCTGGCCGAGTCCTGGGGCAGCTGCGTCCCCTGGGACCGCGCCATCAGGAGCTGTTCGTCCAGCTGCGAGGAGAGGATGGGCGTCACGCCGACGACCGCGACAATGCGATCCACCACCTGGGGGGGCATGACCGGCTGGGGCAACGATCGCGCCAAACGCTCGCGACTGGGTCCAATCGCGGGTAGGGGCGTCGAGTCCTGCCCGAACATCGACCTCATCACGTTCGAAGGCGTCGAGTCCGTCACCGCAGGAGCTGCCGACTCCACCGCGGGCGGGGCGGTCGAGTCCGCCACCGCAGGAGCTGCCGACTCCACTGGGGGCGGGGCGGTCGAGTCCGCCACCGCAGGAGCCACTGACTCCACTGGGGGCGGGGTAGCCGAGTCCACCACCGCAGGAGCTGGCGACTCCACCGCGGGGGGCGTCGTCGAGTCCACCTGGCCCACCGCGGGCCGAGTGAGTGCCGCCAACGCAGCAAGCAAGATCAGGAACGAGCTCGTCATGTTCTCCACGTTTGTCATTGAATCGTCCGGCGGTGGCCCGTGTCAACGGGGATGGGTGGCGGTCCCGGTGCCCGCCGCATGCCGCCTTGCGTGCTGTCCGGTTGGCCGCGCAGCGTCTTCGCACGCTCGGCGGCCTCGCCCACGCCCGCGTGGCTGATGGACCACGTCTCCCGTTCGCGTAAGGCATCAGCGAGGAATGCCGGCACGGGAAAGTAGCTGGCTTGGTTCGTCACGACGCGGCCCAGGTAGTCGGTGACGTGCGACGCGGCCACCTTGAGTCGAGCGTCCGGCGTTGCAGCGGAGTCCGTCCATAGGCTCGGCGTAAACCCCAGTCGGGCATCGAGCAGGTGCAGCGCTGAATCGTGGTTGCTCCGCACCCGCTCCCACTCCTCTGTGGTGAGCGCAATGCCGGCGGAGTCCACTTCCTGGAGGAGCAGATCGCGCGCGGTTGCGGCCCGCAGGAACTCCCGCAATTGATCGTCGCTCGCCGCGGGGAGGCTGCGAATCTCCTGCGGGTTGATAGCCATGATCCACCGCACCAGGTCCTTCACGCGGAACGCGCCGCCGGTGTAGCTGACCAGGGTCCGCCCGTCTGTGCGCCCGCCCTCGATGTCGGAAAAGACCTGGCGCATGATCGCCGGAGCGCCTTCCTTGACCGCGACATGCTTCCGCTGCGCGAGGTCCTCGACGTATGTCGAATCGAATCGTGAGGTCTCGACCTGCGAAAGATCGGCGGTGTACGCATCCCGCACTTCTTCCAGCGGTGGTCGCCGGATGATGTGAAACCCGAAGGGCGACCGCACCACGGGGCTGATCTCTCCTGGTTTGAGCTCCCAGGCGGCAACCGCGAACGGCGCCACGAACTGCCCGCGCGACCCGGCACCCAGATAGCCGTCGTGGTCTTTCGAGCCAGGGTCTTCGGAGTAGCGACGGGCGAGCGTGCCGAACTTCGCGCCGTGTTGGGCGGATGCCTCCCGCAGCAGCCGCTCCGCCAGCGCACGCTTCTGTTCCACCTCCGGGGGGGCCGCACTTGCCGTCACCTGAATCAAGATGTGCTGGAGGAGCCGAACGTCGCCGGCCGCGTAGGCCGAGTCCACCTGGCCGGCGATCACGTGCGTGCGAGCCTGAGTCAGCTGCTCATGGTACTTGTCCCACTTGATCTGGGACACGAGCGGCCAATTCGTGGCCAATACCAGGGCCGAGTCCCTCAGGTTCACACCCCTGGCGAGCTGCGCCCCATACACCATGTAGTCCACGTAGAGCGCGGCCACCGCGGCAACGTTCTCCCGCTTGGGCTCGAGTTTTGGCGCGCGGGCGACCCAGCCGGCCAGCTGCTCGACGCTCAGGTCCTGCCCAGCCGCGGACGCCGCGATGTCCGGGTGTGCCGAAAACGCGTCCCGCATGGCGCCGCAGGCCACGACCGTCACCCCGAGTAACACCGGGCTCAGTCTTCGCATCACGTCTCTCCTGCCGCAGTGAGCGCCCGGACCAGGCCCGGCCCGACCGCCTCCCCCCCCACCCGGCGCAGCCTCAGCGAGAGGGGCGTCGTGCGCCGCACCTCGGCTTCGAACTGTACCGCCTCGAGTGCGGACTGGAGCCCGGTGAGGCGCGGCTGCGTGCCCCCCCGAAACGTAAGCCGCGCCTCGTCGCCCTTCACGAGGACCGTTGCCAGTCCCAGCTGGGCGCCAAGTGCGCGGAGCTCGGCAACGAGGAGCAATCGCGCGGCCTCGGCCGGCAGCGGCCCGAAGCGATCACGCAACTCCTCGCGCACGGCCTGAATGTCGCACGGTTGCTTCGCATTCGCCAGCCGCCGGTACAAATCGAGCTTCGCCCCGTCGTCGCCGACGTACTCATCGGGCAGGTAGGCCGCCTCGTCGAGCGTCACATCGGGCGGCTCGCCCGTCCCCGCCGCCGCCTGGCTCGGTTGGCTGAGCGCGCGCACCGTTTCGTCCAGCCACCGGAGATACGTATCGATGCCCACGGCCTGCGCGTGACCCGATTGGTCCCGGCCGAGGAGATTGCCGGCCCCGCGCAGCTCGAGGTCCCGCAGCGCAATGCGATACCCCGATCCGAGGTCGGTGTGGTGCTCGAGCACCTGCAATCGCTGCTCGGCATCGTGATCGACCCCATCCGGCACCAGCAGGTAGCAATACGCACGACGGTGACTCCGCCCGACGCGCCCGCGCAGCTGGTAGAGCTGTGCCAGCCCCAGCTGATCCGCTCGGTCGACGATCATGGTATTGGCATTCGAGACGTCGAGGCCTGACTCCACGATCATCGTGCACACGAGCACGTCCACCTCCCCACCGACGAAGCGGCCCATGATCTCATCCAGCTCGCGCTCCTTGAGCTGCCCATGGGCCACCGCGATTCGCGCGCCGGCGGGCGCCAGCGTCTCCACCCGCCCAGCGATCGTGGCGATCGTCTCAATGCGATTGTGCACGAAGTACACCTGGCCGCCCCGGCTCAGCTCGCGGGCCAGCGCCTCTTCGAGCAGGCCGTCGTCCCACGGCTCCACGAAGGTGAGAACCGGCGACCGGTCCTTGGGTGGCGTCTCCAGCAGGGTGAGGTCCCGCAGCCGGGCGAGCGACTGATGCAGGGTCCGGGGAATGGGAGTCGCGGTGAGCGTGAGCACGTCCACCGCCAGCTTCAACGCCTTCAAGCGTTCCTTGTGCCGCACGCCGAAGCGATGCTCTTCGTCGACGATCAAGAGGCCGAGATCCCGAAACCCCACGTCCCGCGACAGGAGGCGGTGCGTCCCGATGACGATGTCGACCTCGCCGTGCTTCAGCTGGCCCAGGACGCGCCGTGTCTCCGCAGGGCCCCGGAAGCGCGACAGTACCTCGATGCGAATCGGATAGTCGGCCAGCCGCTCGCGAAACGTGCGCCCGTGCTGCTCCGCGAGAATCGTCGTCGGCACAAGCACCGCGACCTGCTTGCCTGATTGCACGGCCTTGAACGCCGCCCGCACGGCCACCTCCGTCTTCCCGTAACCGACATCTCCCACGAGCAAGCGATCCATCGGCTGGGGGCGCTCCATGTCGCGCTTTACTTCGTCGGTGGCCTTGCGCTGATCGGGCGTGTCTTCGTACAGAAAGGCCGACTCGAGGGCGCGCTGCCAGGGCGTGTCCGGGAGAAAGGCGAATCCGCCGGCGAGCTGGCGGCGCGCGTAGAGGTTCAGGAGCTCCGTGGCCATCTCACGGATCGCCGCCCGTGCTTTGTCTCGTTGGCGCTGCCACGTCGTCGCGCCCAGGCGGTGCAGGCGCGGAGGCGGCGCGTCGCCGTCCCCGGCGACCCGGTAGGGCTCGAGCTGGTCGAGCCGGTAGAGTGGCACATTCAAGCGCGCGCCACCCTCGTATTCCACCACCGCGACTTCCAGCTCTCCCTCGCCAACGGCGATCGTCTGCAAGCCGCGATAGATCCCGATCCCGTGCTCCAGGTGGACGACATAGTCGCCCGCGGTGAGCCGGCCAACCGCGGCCGTCGGTGCGGCCGTGCGATACCGCCGCGGCCGCCGCAACCGGCGCGCCCGGCGGAAGATCTCGTGATCCGTGAGCACCCGCACGGTCGGGAGCACGAAGCCTCCGTCCAGGGCTCCCACGGCCAGCCGTGCGCGATCGGGACCGAGCAGCTCTTCCAGCCGTTCGAGCTGGCCCTGGTTGTCGCACAGGATGACGCTGGGCGGGTCGGTCGCGAGCACTTGCTCGAGACGCCGGAGGTTGCGGTCGACCGTTTCCGGAGGCGTGATGGGAAACTGCATTTCGGCATCGGGCGCGTTGATCGAGAGCCGCGCGAACCCTCCGAGACGTTGCCGCCATCCATCGGGGGGAAGCCACAGCGCCTCACGGGCCGGAGGGTCCTCGCCCAGACGGCGCGCCACCTCCAGATGGTGCGCGGCTTCGTCCCACGCCCGCGCCACTTCTCGATCGAGCGCACTCTCCTGTTCGAGCACCACGAGGCTGTCCGACGGCAGCAGGTCGAGGAGCGAGGCCCGGCCGCCGGGGCTTCGGTTGACCGCTCCGGCTTCTTCGGTCCGGACGGGGAGGATGGTCACCCGCGCGATCGCGTCCCCAGACCGCTGCGAATCGAGATCGAACGCGCGAAGCGACACGATCTCGTCATTCCACCACTCGATGCGAGCGGGTGCGGCCATCCCGAACCCGTATACGTCGATGATGCCGCCGTGAACGCTGAACTGTGCGACCTCGGTCACCGTCGGTACGCGCTCGTATCCCATCGCCACCAGCCGCGCCGCGACCCCGCTCAGCGCGGCGACGTCGGCGTTCTCTGCGCGTTTGGGCTCGACGACCAATCGCATGTGCTCGAGCGCGGCCGGCACTCCCGATCGCTCCGCACTCCCGCGCGCCGTGGTGACGAGGACCCGCACGGCACCCGACAACAGCGCCGCCACGGTCTCCACGCGCTCACCGGCGATCTCAAGATGCGGCTCCTCGGCTCCCAGCCCCTCGCGTTGCGGATAGAGCGCGGCGATCCTGCCCACCAACGTCACAGCATCGGCGAGCCACCGCTCCGCATCGACCGGCGTGGGCGCCAGCACCACGAGTACGCGCTGCGGGAATCGTCGTGCGAGTGCGGCAACCAGTGCGGCAGGGCTCGAGCCGGGGAGACCGCCAACGGCGACCCGCCCGCCCGGCGGCGGCAAGTGCTCGGCCAATGCGCGCATGGCAGGCAGCTTGTCGAGACCGTCGAGCAGGAAATCGAATGCCATCAATCGGTCCGCGTAGCGATGCCGAGCTCAACGAGCGCCACGAGCAGGGCGAGCCCCAGGAACCACGCGCTCGCGTCGACCCGATGCGTGCCTGCGAATCGCGCGGCGGCGAAACGCGCCGGGGCGAGCGGCGGGGAGCCCAGCGCCCGCGTCACTGCCGCCGGCGTCGCACGGGTGAGGTCCGATTCGCGCGGGTCGGGACCGAAGACAGTGGCCCCGATCGTATCCGTCCCGCGCAGCCGGAACACCACCCCTGCACGCCCTTCCGCCGCGTCCGCCGGTGTCGTGCCCCGCGCCAGACGGTTCACCAGCGCGTCGACGAACGGGACGAATCCCGGCGTCGCAGGGAGAGCAGTCCAAGCCGTGTCGAGCCGGCTGCCGAGCAGCACCAACCCGTGGTCTCGCACAAGCCACGGCTCCCCGTTGACGCTCGCCATCACGTCCCCCACGGCTCCACCACCCAGCTGGTAGCGCCGCAGGACGAGGACGCCGCTCACTTGCTCGATCCGCGGAGCCACGATCGGTCCTGGAGTACCCGGCGCGCCGTACCGCCACTGCGCGCCCCGCGCGGCCAGCGACCGGTTCACCTCTCCCATCAGCGCCGGGTCAGCCGAAGGAGTAACGATGGCGCCGACGCGCCCCGGACCATCAATCACGACCTCGCTCCCGTCCGTTACGCGCCGCCCCTCGCGTAACACTGCCAGCGCCGCGGCGACGAACGGGCCCGCCGCGGGCGCCGCGCGGACGCCCGCTGGCGGGGCCACGACCGAAACGAACACGCGGTGGTCATCCGCGCGGAGCTCGTCGGGGTCGAGCACGACGTCGCCCACCCACCATCCCGGCCCCAGCTGCGGCAACGGGAGCGATACGGCCGAGCCGGGAGCGGCGAGCGCCGGGCCGACAGTGCGGCCATGCAAGCGCACCGTCACCGCCGCCGGTGGAGCGCCGGAGGTTCCGACCACGGGCACGGCGACCGCTCCGTCCGTCACCCGTAGCACACCCACGCCGCGGTTCAGGGGTGGCTCGACCGATGGCTCGAGGACCAGCACCCGCGCGCCGCCGGTCTCGGACACGCTCCCAGGGCCCAGGGCTGACGCCTGCAAGTCGCTCACTACTTCCACCTCTCGGGCGCGCAGCGGCTCGCTGTTCACGATCTCGAGGGCGCGAGCCGTCACGGCCACGAGATCCAGCCGCTGCGGCGACGCGGAAGCACTGTCCACGACCGCTGCAAGGCCGGGTGCGGTCCCGCCCCGGGCCATACCATCGGCGAGGATCAACCACAACCGATCCTCGGCACGGGCGGCAGCGAATGAGGCGCGAGCATCGAGCCGCAATCGGTCGAGGACGGGCTTGCCGTCAACCACAGCGCCCGACGAGAGAGAGTTGTCGAAGATCAATACCATCGCGGTCGGCTCGTGCACGCCGCCACCCGCCGCCGGGATCACCGGGGCGGCTGCGCCGAACACGACCAGCGCGATGAGTGCGGTGCGTAACAGGAGCAGGAGCAAATGTCGGAGCCGCAACCGTCGAGCACTCTGGCGCTCTGCCTCAGAGAGGTATCGCAACGCGGGGAAGTCGGCCTCGGGAGGCGTTCGGCGCTCGAGCAGGTGCAGGAGTACCGGGATCGCCGCCACCGCGAGCCCGAGCAACAACCATGGGTGCAGGAACGTCACGTGAGGAGGCGAAGCGCCGTGCCGAACGGGACGTCGGTTCGGATCGGGTGGTACGCGATGCCGTGACGGCGACAAGCGGTGCGCCAACCCACAATCGCCTGCTCGACGGTGGCGGCATAGGCCCGGGCCAGCTCGCGTGGTCGGACAACCATGCTAGCGGCCGACTCCATATCTCGCAGCCTCACCTCAGGAGGACCGGACAGCTCGAGCTCCCCGCGATCCATCACATGCAGGACGACGACCTGATGGCCCCTGTGCCGCAGGAACCGCATCGCCGTCAGCGCCAGCTCCCGATCGAACAAGAGGTCGGAGAGCAGGACGACCAGGCCGCGACGCGCGAGCAGCGACACCACATGGCGCATCGCAGGGGCCGCCGCCGTGCCTCCTCCGTCCGGTGTGTCGAGCAAGCCTCGTACGACGCGACTCCACTGTCCGGCCTTGATACGGGCCGGAACCACCTGGCGCACCGCATCGTCGAAGGTCACGAGGCCCGTCGCATCGCGCTGGCGAAGCAGGATCAGCGCCAGGGCTGCGGCGAGACGGTCCGCGTAGGCGCGCTTCGTAAGGCGGTCGGGCGAGCCTCGCCACGCCATGGACCGGCTGGTGTCTACGAGGATGACAGCGCGAAGGTTGGTCTCTTCCTCGAACTGCTTCACGAACAGCCGGTCGGATCGGGCGAGGATTCTCCAGTCGAGGTAGCGGGGTTCGTCGCCCGGTTGGTATGCCCGATGTTCGGTGAATTCCACTGAGAATCCACGAAACGGCGATCGATGAATACCGGCCAGAAACCCCTCGACCACCCCCTGGGCCGTGATCTCGATCCCCCCAAGACGGGCGACTTCCGCAGGATCGAGCAGGTCCAGCCGCGTCGCTACCATGATTGATGCCTGAACCTAATGGCCGGCCCATTGTCGCCGGTAGAGGACAACGACCGATGAGCAGCGGCAACCGTTACTTCTCTAATAGATTGTCGTCGTTGCGCTTGCGTCACAGGCGCAGTACCCCGTCGCGTGGCATGCGGCCTGCCCTTCCCAGCCATCGGGAGGATCCTATGCTCACACACGCCGTGCTGCTCGCTCAGCTGCTCGCCGTCGGCGGTCCGCCAACCCTCGCGACCACGTCCTACCGGCCGAGGATCGAGGTTTGGACCAACCGCGGCGAAGATCCTTATTCGAGTGGCGAGGCGGTTCGCGTGAGCTTCAAGACCGAGCGTGACGCCTTCGTCACATTGCTCCGCGTCGATACCGACGGTCGAATCCATATTCTCTTCCCTCGCGAGCCGTGGGGCGACAACTTCGCAAGCGGCGGGCGAGTGTACGAGGTCGAGGGCGTAGGACGGTCCAGCGCGTTCGGTATCGATGACTATCCCGGCGAAGGATACATCTTCGCCATTGCGTCCGCCGATCCGTTCACCTATGACGGCATCGCGAGCGCCCAGCACTGGGACTACCGGCTCATCGGCGACGACGGCCAGATCCGGGGCGATCCCTACGCCGCACTCACCGACCTGGCCTCTCGTATGCTCCCCGAGAACTACCCCGACTGGGACTACGACGTCGTTCCCTACTACGTGCAGCAGCATTACCAGTATCCGCGCTTTTTGTGCTACGATTGCCACTCGTACGTAAGCTACCCGCGCTGGAATCCATACGACTATTCCTGCGTGCGTTTTCGCATCGTAGTGTTCGACGATCCCTATTACTACCCCTACCGCTACTACGGCGGTAGGCGAGTCGCCTTCACTCGCCCCTACCGGCCCGAGCCCCGATTCATCTTCAAGGACCGTGGCGCCAACGACGCATTCGTGACCCGGGTGCGCGAGCGGCCCGTCAACGACGACCGGCGCCGCGACGTGGGTGTGCGGGGACGCGACCTGGGTGGTCCAGGCTTCGTGCCAGCACCTCGCGAGTCTCGTCGTGCGGCGCCGCCGTCGCAACCGAGCCCCCCGGAGCGGCGTCCGGCACCGCCGCCGCGCCAGGAACGCCCCCAGCCTCCGGACCAGCCGTCTCAGCGAGAGCGGCCAGCGCACCCGGATCACCCGGCGCCTCGGACAGCACCCGCATCGCCGCGGCAAGCGCCCAAGGCAGAACCCCAGCATCAGGGCGCGCGCGAATCCGGCAATGGACAGGAGACGGAGCTGCGACGTCGCAGGCCTTGATCGCAGGCATCTTCGGTACCGAGCAACGCGTCTTGCCGTGGTCCCGCCCGGCTTGGCGCGTTAGCTTTTTCGACCCATGATGTTGCGACTCGCGGTGCTGCTGTGCCTCCCCTGCGTGCTCGGCGCGCAGGCGCCCGTGCCGCCCGCACGCGCCGCCGGTGCGATCACCCCGGAGGATGTTCGCCACCGCATCGAGGTGTTGGCCAACGATTCCATGCGGGGACGCGACACGCCCAGTCCGCAACTCGACCAAGTCGCGAGCTGGATCGCCGCAGAATTCCGTCGGTTCGGCCTACGGCCGGGTGGGACCGATGGGACGTTCTTGCAGCACTACGACATCGTTCGCTCCGAGCTCGACACGGCTCAGACCGCTCTCACGGTGGCGCGCGGGGGAGGCCCGCCAGTCGTGCTCAAGGCCGGCAGCGAGATGGACGTGCTGCCGTTTGGCCCGCCGCCGCTGCGCGACGTCAGCGGCCCCGTGGTCTTGCTGACAGGGCGAGCGGATTCGACCCCCGATCCGCTGGCGGGGGCCGACCTTCGCGGGGCCTGGATCGCCGAGCTGGCCACCAGCAGCCCAACGGGAAATATCTCGGTCGACCTGAATGCCGCTCAAGCGGCACTGGGCGCCGGGGCCGTCGGGCTCCTCGTCATCTCCGACCGCTCCGACGACCAGTGGCGCGCTCGGATCAGCAGCCACCGGCCCTTTCTGAGTGTCGGGGACCCACCCGCTACGGCTCTGGAGCCCGCGTTGGTCGAGATCCGGGACGCGGCCGCGGTCCGGGCCCTGGGGTTGGACGTCGGGGCGTTACGCGCCGAACGGGATCCGCGCGCGCGGCGGCTTTCGGGAGTGACGCTCACCTTCCACGCGCAGCGGAGGGTCATCTCCACCGCGAGCGCTCCCAACGTCATCGGGATCCTGGACGGGAGCGATCCCATTCTGAAGAACGAGTATGTGTTCTTCACTGCGCACATGGATCACATCGGGGTCGCGTCGCTGCGCAACCCGGCGTGCCGCGCGCGTGGCGCTGACTCGATTTGCAACGGCGCGGATGATGACGCGTCCGGCGACGCCGCGGTCATGACGATAGCGCAAGCCTGCTCGCGACTCGCGCCGCGGCCGCGGCGGTCCCTCGTTTTCATGACCGTGAGCGGTGAGGAAAAGGGCCTGTGGGGCAGTGAGTATTTCACCACGCACCCCGTCGTGCCGCTCTCGGCCGTGGTCGCGGACTTGAACATCGACATGGTGGGCAGGAACTGGAGGGACACCATCGCGGTCATCGGCAAGGAGCAGTCGGATCTCGGGACGACGCTCGACCGCGTGGCACAAGCGCATCCGGAGCTGAACATGCGGCCCATCGGCGACATCTGGCCGATGGAGCATTTCTACAGCCGTTCGGATCATTTCAACTTCGCGCGCCGCGGGGTGCCGATCCTTTTCTTCTTCAATGGCACCCACCCCGACTACCACCAGGTCTCCGACGAGGTCGCGAAGATCGACGCTGAGAAGGAATCGCGGATTGCGCGGCTGATCTTCTATCTCGGAATCGAGCTTGCCAACACCACCGCCAGGCCTCGCTGGGACCCCGACGCTTACAAGCGGGTGGTCGACGGCGCGAACTGACGCAGCAATTCGGCGTTGTTCTTCGTGCGCCGCAGCTCCGTAACCAGAGCGGCCATGGCCTGCTCCGGCGGGACGTTGACGAGGGAGCGGCGTAGGGCTTGGCGCGCGGCCACCGTCGCCGGGTCCGCCAGGCCTTCTTCCCGCCGGGTGCCGCTCGCGGCGATATCGACGGCAGGGTAGATCCGGCGGTCGGCGAGCGCGCGCGCGAGGCGCAGCTCCGCGTTGCCGGTTCCTTTGAACTCCTCGAAGATGACGTCGTCCATGCGGCTCTCGGTCTCGACGAGGGCCGTCGCGATGACCGTGAGCGACCCGCCGTTGGGGACGGCGCGCGCGGCGCCGAACAGCGCCTTGGGTTTCGCGAGGGCGTTGGCGTCGAGTCCTCCCGTGAGGGTCCGCCGGCTGCTTTTCCCCGCCGTGTTGTGAGACCGCGCGAGGCGGGTGAGGGAGTCGAGCACGATGACGACGTCGCGCCCCAGCTCGACCTGGCGTCGCGCGTGGTCGAACACCATGTCCGCAACGGCCACGTGCCGCTCGTGCGACAGATCGAAGCTCGAAGCGATCACCGCACCGCGCCCCCAGTCGACCATCTCACTCACCTCTTCGGGTCGTTCGTCGACGAGCAGCAGCAGGAGCTCCACGTCGGGGTAGCCCATCGCCACCGCCTCTGCGACCGCCTGCAGAATGATCGTTTTGCCCGCTTTGGGCGGGGACACGATGAGGGCCCGCTGTCCAAACCCGAGCGGGCAGACGAGGTCGATCACGCGCTGAATGTCTGCGGACCGAGGGCTCGACGGATGAGCGGTCTCGAGCAGCAAGGGACGCGTGGGATGGACGGCACCCAGGTCCGCGAAGTTGGGCCGATCGGCGAGACCGACCGGCGGGGAGCCGTTGACGCTCACGACGCGCCCCGACTCCAGGGTCACGAGGTCCCCCCGGCGCAGTCCTGGCAGGCGGACGACGTGATCCCCCTGGGCAGGGAGGTAGCTGTTCGCAGCCGTGCGCACGGCGCCGCCCTTTGGCGTCGGGTCGAACCACCCGGTGATCGATGTCATGGAGGTGCCGACAAAGATACTCGTCACCCGCAAGGCCGCACCGCCTATATTGCCCCGCACCAATGCGCCAAGCCTTCATCCGCAACTTCTGCATTGTCGCCCACATCGACCACGGGAAGTCCACGCTGGCCGACCGTTTGATCGAGCTCACCGGGACCCTCGACAAGCGGTTAATGCGCGAGCAGGTGCTGGACACGATGGATCTCGAGCGTGAGCGCGGGATCACGATCAAGCTCAACGCCGTGCGGATGAGCTATCACGGACGTGATGGCCAGCTGTACGAGCTGCACCTGATCGACACCCCGGGCCACGTCGACTTCACGTACGAAGTGTCGCGCTCCCTCGCGGCGTGCGAGGGCGCCATTCTCGTCGTGGATGCGTCTCAAGGAGTGCAGGCGCAGACCATCTCGAACCTCTTCCTCGCCCTGGATGCCGGCCTCGAGATCATTCCGGTGCTGAACAAGATCGATCTCCCGGGCGCCGAGCCCGCCCGGCGGGCACAGGAGCTGCACGAACTGATCGGCGTGAAACCCGAAGACGTTCTGCTCATCTCGGCCAAGGAGGGCACGGGCGTCCCCGAAGTGCTCGAAGCGGTCGTGAGGCGGGTGCCGCCGCCGGCGGGAAAGGCGGATGCGCCGTTACGCGCCCTGATCTTCGACTCCTACTACGACCGGTACCGCGGGGCGATTCCGAGCATCCGCGTAGTCGACGGGCGCCTCACGCCGGGAATGCGCATCGCGTTCGGGTCTCACAAGGACGACGTATACGGGGTGGACGAGGTCGGCTACCTGCAGCTCGGCCACAAGCCCAGCGAGCAGCTCGAGGCCGGTGAGGTCGGGTATTTCGTCGCCAATGTTCGCGGCGTGCGCGACACGCGCCCTGGCGACACGGTGCTGGACGCCGACCATGCCGACATGCCGCTGCTCCCGGGCTACCGCGACATCAAATCCATGGTATTCGCCGGGCTCTATCCCA
>Ga0335084_10000644_pt1 | contig 30386 bp, 34 predicted proteins | sample Lox_Sample_44_FD_206721 | JGI IMG/M metagenome (GOLD analysis project Ga0335084, IMG submission 206721) | Soil microbial communities from Loxahatchee National Wildlife Refuge, Florida, United States - Lox_Sample_4.4 | ecosystem: Environmental > Terrestrial > Soil > Wetlands | place: USA... | reverse complement strand
CGCGGTCGTCCGGACGAGGCGACGCATCGACGAAGGCATCCCAGAGCGCCGCTCGCGCTGTCAATCGCGGGTCACGAAGGCGAGCGTCGCCGGCAGCGCGTCGCGAAACGGCGTCGGCGCCCAGCCGAGCTCACGGCGGGCGCGCGCCGCGTCGGGCCGTGTTCCCGATTCCAGGAACGTCAGCTGCCCGCGCGGGATGAGCGGCGGCTTCCGCGTCGCGCGGGCGACGAGCTCGCCCGCCGCCGACACCGCGTGCGCGACGGCGCTCGGCAGGACGCGCGGGACCTTCGCGGCGGGCGCGACCTCGGCGACGGCGCGCGCGATGGCGACCAGCTCCCAGTACGACTCCGAGAGGATGTAGCGACTCCCCGGCGCCCGCTCCTCGGCGAGCACGTGGCCGGTGCCGACGTCGGGCGCATAGACGAGCGGCAGGCCGCCCGGCAGCAGCATCGGGATCTTTCCCCGCACGAGGTCGGCGATGAACGCGTTCAGCCCCGGTGATGCGGCGGGCACGGGGCCGTAGACCCCGGACGGGTGCAGGAACACGGCGGGGAGCCCGCGCGACGCGAGCTCGACGACCAGGCGATCGGCGTCCTGCTTCGAGCGCTGGTAGGCCGTCGCCTTCGGCATGGTCGCGATCGTGCCCTCGTCGAAGGGGACGCCGGGCACGCACGCGAACACGTCGATGGTGCTCGTGTAGACGAACTTCGTGACCCGGGCGGCGAGCGCCGCCTCGGCGACGAGGCGCGTGCCACCCACGTTGACGCGCGCGAACGTCGACGGATCGGCGAGCCACTGCTCGGGGAGGCCGGCGGTGTGATAGACGACCGTGCAGCCGTCGACGGCGCGCCGGACCGACGCCGCGTCGGTGACGTCGCCCTCGACCAGCTCACATCCGGTGGGCAACAGGACTCGCCCGCGTTCGAGCGATCGCACCAGCGCCCGCACCGCGCGCCCGCGGCGGACGAGCTCGGCTGCCACCGCACCTCCCACGATGCCCGTGCCGCCGGTGAGGAGGACCCTCCCGCTCACGGAATCGCGCCCTTGTCCTTCAGGGCGGCGATCGCTTCCCAGTCGAAGCCGAGCTCGAGCAGGACCTCCTCGGTGTGCTGGCCGCACTCGGGCGACGGTCCGCCCGGCGCCCAGCGCGTGTCGCCGAAGTCGACGGGCGTGGCGACGCCGGGCGCGCTCGTGCCGTCGCCCTGCGGTACGTCGACGAAGGCGCCGGAGGCACGAACCTGCGGATCGTCGAGCGCCTCGGTCGTGGTCTGCACGGGTGCCCACCACATGCCGGCCGCGTCGAGACGGCGTCCCCACTCGGCGAGCGGGGCGGTGGCGAAGATCGCATCGAGCAGCGCGACCAGCTCTCGGGCATGATCGCGGCGCGCCGACATGGTCGCGAAGCGCGCGTCGGTGAGCCACTCGGGACGGTCGACGGCGCGCACGAGGTCGGGCCAGTGCCGCTGGCCCTGAAGCCCGAGGAGCCAGAACCACCGGTCGTCGGCCGCCTTGAACGGGCAGATGACCGGGTTCGGCATCTCGTGGCGGCGCAGTGGCGTCGCGTTGATGCCGAGCCGGAGCGCGGCGTTCGTGTCCCAGCCGAGCACGAAGAGGCCGATGCGCAGGAGCGAGGTGGTGACGAGCTGCCCGCGACCGGTGCGCTCGCGCGCCAGAAGGGCGGCGCTGATGCCGCCCGCGAGCGAGATGCCGGCGGTGTGATCGCCCATCGCGCCGCGCTGGAAGGGCGGCTCCGCGCCGGCAGGCGTCAAGGCCGCGGCGATGCCGGCACGCGACCAGAACGCCCCGATGTCGTAGGACGGACGATCAGCGTCGGGCCCGCTCTCGCCGTAACCCGTGACGCGCCCGTAGACGAGGCGCGGGTTGCGCGCCGCGAGCGTCTCGTAGTCGAGCCCGAGGCGCGCGAGCGCCGCCGGGCGGACGTTGGTGACGAAGACGTCGGCGTCGCTCAGCAGCCGGTAGGCGATCTCCCGCGCTTCGGCGACGCGGAGATCCAGGACCACCGAGCGCTTGCCCCGGTTGTCGAGCTCGAAGGGCGGATTCGCCGGCAGCTCGACGCCGGCGGCCGTGAGATAGAGACCGCGGAAGGGATCGCCCGTCGGCGGCTCGATCTTCACCACCGTCGCCCCCCAGTCGGCGAGGACGCCGCTCGCGGAGGGGCCGGCGACCCACACGCCCAGCTCGACGACGCGAATACCCTGGAGCGGACCCGCCATCGTGTCCTACGGCGCGACCTGCCGCTCCTGATAGAAGAACTTCCCCCGCGAGCGCGCCAGCAGCTCGCCGCCTTCGCGCACGCGGGCCTCGATCTCGACGTAGCGCGGATGCGCGTCGCCGACGATCTCGGCGTCGATCTCGAGCGGGACCTCGACCGGCACGGGTCTGTGGTAGCGCACGACGAGCTCCCCCGTCACCACCCGCCGGTCGATGACGAAGACGGCCGCGGCGCAGGACACCTCGTCGAGGATCGTCGCGACGATCCCGCCGTGGGCGATGCCCGGCGCACCGTGAAACCGGTCCGGAATGCGGTACGCGGCGTGCACACGACTCCCGTCGCGGCGAAACCGCAATTGCATTCCGGCCGGATTCGTCGGCGAGCAGCCGAAACATCCGCCGTCCTCGGGGAAACCGAGCTCGACGCCTTCCGGCGCGGGCACGCTCAGGCGTTCCGGATCGCCGAGATGGTGGCCTCCATCACGACGAGAAACGCCTCCCGCTTGGATTCCGGAAGCCCATAGTAGAGCTTGATCACCCGCACGAGCTCCGGGTTGGGCGAGAGCTGGGTCCTCTTGAAGTTCGGCCCGACCGGATGCACGGGCGTCCCCGGATCGTCCGGGAGCCGCAACACCTCCAGGTGCTTCATGAAGCGTCGCACGTCGTCGGTGAGCATCCCCGGCTCGATCTGCTTGAGGGCGTGGGCCAGCGCCAGGTTGATCTTCATGATGCCGACGAATGGTGTCGAGAGGCCCCGTCCGCCCTCGAACCGACTCACGGCACCCTGGCTCACTCCAGCCGCACGCGCCACCTGCTCCTGCGACAGGCCAAGGAACTCGCGCACGCGTCGGACGTGTGCTCCGAATTCCGTGATCCACTGTCGCCACGTCTGCTTGCCCGTCGTCCCCCGTCCGGGCGACGAGCGCACCTTTCTCTGTGGCATCATTCCCTTGGCGACCTCCTGCCGCGGTTTAACCCGAAATTCACGCCCCGTTCCAGCCCGTCGAGGCGATCACGCAACCAGATCGTCAACGTGAAGTTCGGCGAGACTCGACACCACGAGGTCGGCATGGGCGTAGCGGCGTCGATCCATGCCCGGATCGGGAACGGCCACCACGTGCATTCCCGCGGCACGCGCGGCCTCGACACCGGCCGGCGCATCTTCGATGACGACGCACGCGCGGGGCGACGCCCCGAGCGCCTCGGCCGCGACCAGGAAGATGTCGGGCGCGGGCTTTCCGCGCCCGATGCGGGGGTCGTCCCCCACCACGACGACCGAGAAACAGCGGAACCAGTCGCGGTGGCGAATCGTCTTCAGGTCGAGCATGGCACGGGTCGAGCTGGTGGCGAGCGCGAGCGGGACGCTGCGGGCGGCGAGCGCACGGGTCAGCTCGCGTGCACCCGGCATCGGCTCTGCGGTGGGCATGAGCGTCTCGAACAGGACGGCGCGCTCCTCGAGGTACGCCTCGGGGGTCATCGGGAGGGCGAGCGCCTCGACCAGATAGCGCGCGGAGTCGAGCGCCGGCCGCCCGATCATGTTTCCCTTGACCGACCAGTCGAACGTCTTGCCGAAGCGGGCGACGATCTGCTGCGTGGCCTCCGTGTAGAGGCGCTCCGTGTCGAGGAGCACGCCGTCCATGTCGAAGATGACGTGCGTGGCGGGTCGCGGCAGGCGCACTAGTGCGCGTCCTCCGGCGAGATGGATTCGAGCTCGCGGCGATGCGTCTCCGGCAGCGTGAAGAGCAGGAGCGCAGCCCCGAAGCAGGCGATCGAGAGGCGGCTCGCCATGCGCGCGATGTCGCCGGGTCCGCTCGTTCCGAACCCGACCAGGGCGAGCCCGCCGGCCCAGCCGAGCGTCAGCACGACGGTCACCCATCCAGCCGACGTGCCGCGGTGCGAAGTCGGGAACAGCTCGGTCGAGAGCGCACGCACGATCACGCCGCCCGCCGTATCGCAGAAGACGAACCCGGCGAAGCCGAGCGGCAGGGCCCACGCGGGCCCGTTGTAGAAGAGGACCGCGAAGATCGGGAAGACCGCGAGGAAGCCCGCGCCCACCCGGCGACGGCCGACACGATCGGCGAGATTGCCCGCGACGAGGTTGCCGATGATGCCGAGGCCGCCACCGACGAGGACCATCGTCGAGTACTGCGCCGGCGTCCAGCCGTGCGCGGTCAGCGCGAAGTAGCTGCTGAACTGGAACACCGCCACCTCGCCGAGGCCGAACAGGAGCGCCACCCCCGCCATCGCCGCGGCGCGACCGGGATGCGTCCGCGCGAGCGCGACCAGGGGGCCGATCCAGTCGTGCAGGCGCCCGCGCGTCGTGCGGTGCGCCGCGTGGTCACGGAAGCGCTTCGTCTCGGGGATGCCGCCGCGGAACCAGGTCCAGAACAGCACCGGGAGGATGCCGACCGCGTACAGGAAGCGCCACCCGTACGGCAGGCGATCGATCATCGCGAACAGGATGGCGCCGAGCCCGTGCCCGCACGCCGAGAGCGCGCCGAGCAGTCCCATCGCCCAACCGCGGAAAGCCGCGGGGAACTCCTCGGTGACGATCACGATCGCGACCACCGAGCCCGTGACGAGCGCGGTGCGGGTCGCCATCTGGACGGCGACGAACTCCGCGGTCGTGCGGACGAACGCGGTCGCGAACGTGAGTAGGCTCGAAGCGATCACGCAGGCGAGGAACACGTGGCGGCGCCCGAGCCGGTCGGCGAGTGGCGCCAGCACGAAGGCCGGAATGGCTCCGAGGCGGATGAGACCGAGGGTGCCGCCGAGCTCGTGCTCCGAGATGTGGAGATCCTCGGCGATGTACTTGAGGGCCGAGGTCGCCATCGAGAGGTCGTACGACTCGAAGAAGAGCGCCAGCGATACGAGGCCGAGCAACGCCATGAGGCGCTCGTCGACCGCCGGCGGCCGACGAAGCCAGGGGATGCGCGTCACCGGCCGCGCCAGACCGGGCGTCGCTTTTCGACGAACGCGCGCTGACCCTCGCGGGCGTCCTCGGTGGCCCGCAGGGGACGGCCGATCTCCTCCTGCCGGCGGTACGCATCCGCCAGCGCGAGGTCGCGGAGCTCGCGCACGCCCCGTCGCGTCGCCTGCACGGCGAGCGGAGCGTTGCCGGCGATCGCATCGGCGGTCTCGAGCGCCACGGCGAGGAGGTCCTCGGGCAACGCGACGGCGTTCACGAGGCCGATCTCGCGCGCCTGCTCGGCCGAGATCGGACGTCCGGTCAGCAAGAGTGCCTGCGCATGCACCCACGGGATCTGCCGCGGCAGGAGCACCGTCGCGTTGCCCGTGGGGTAGAGACCGCGCGCGACCTCCTCGAGGGCGAAGGTGGCGTCGGGCACGGTGAAGCGAACGTCGGTCGCGAGCATCAGGTCGAAGCCGACGGCGCGGCAGTGGCCGTTCACGGCGCAGACGATCGGCTTGCCGACGTCGAAGCCCGCCAGGATCGCGACCCCGACGTCGCGCAGGGCGGCGAACGTCTCGTCGTCGACCCGCTCGCCCCGCGCCAGGCGCTGCGAGGCCGGGATGGTCGTCTTCATGTCCATGCCGGCGCAGAAGACGCGCTCGCCCGCTCCGGTGAGGACGACGGCGCGGATGTCGGCGTCGCCCTGGACGCGCCGCCAGGCGTCGGCGAGTCCGCGGATGGTCGGTGGGTCGAGGCTGTTCGCCTGGGCGGGACGGTCGATCGTCACCACCGCGACGTGCGGATGCGCGGGCGGAAGCTCGAAGCCGACGGACACGACGCAGGGTCAGGCGCGGTGGCGGCCCCAGGTGTCCCAGTGCGTCGAGCGGTCGGTCGCGAGGCGCTTGGCGGGCTTGAAGTCGGTGCCGGTGAAGTAGGCGACCGGGAAGAGCGCGGTCTGCGTCACGTGGTCGGGAATGCCGAGGATCTTCGCCGCCTCCTGCTCGTGGAAGAGGTGCAGGGTCGTCCACGCGGTGCCGAGGCCGCGCGCCCGCGCCGCCAGCATGAACGACCAGGCCGCGGGCAGGATCGAGCCGTAGACCGACGCCTGCGCCACCACGCCGGCCTGCTCGATGCGGCCCTCGATGCACGGGATCACGTGGACCGGCGCCTCGTGCATGTGCTCGGCCAGATAGCTCGCCGAGTCGATCACGCGCGGCATCTGCTTCGTGCGCAGGTCGCTCTCCTCGTAGGTGGCACGCATGGCCGGATTGTTGGCGTAGAACTCGAACGCCTTGCGGTAGAGGTCGGCGAGCGCGCGCCGCTTGCCGGCGTCGGTCACGACCACGAAGTGCCAGCCCTGCGCGTTCGAGCCGGTCGGGGCCTGATAGGCGATGTCCAGGCACTGCCGGATCAGCTCGGCCGGCACCGGGCGCTTGAAGTCGAGGCGCTTGCGGACCGAGCGCGTCGTGGTGAGCAGATGATCGGTGGTCTTGAGGTCGAGCATGGGATCTCCTTCGCTGGATCAGTAGGCGTGCTCGCGCAGGCCTTCGAGCTCCTCGATCTGCTTGGGGGCGGCGGCGGAGAGCACCTCGCCCCCGCTCTCCGTCACGTGCACGTCGTCCTCGATGCGGATGCCGATGCCGCGGAACTCGTCCGGCACGTTCTCGGCGTCGGCCGCGATGTAGAGCCCCGGCTCGACGGTGAAGACCATCCGCGGCGCGAGCGGGCGCGGCGCCTCCCCGATCTTGTAGCGGCCGACGTCGTGCACGTCGCGCCCGAGCCAGTGGCTCGTACGGTGCATGTAGAAGCGCTTGTACGCCTCCTTCTCCACGATCTCGTCGACCGTGCCTTCGAGGAGCCCCATGGTGACGAGCGCCTCGCAGAGGACGCGGAGCGCGGTCGTGTGGATGGCCTCGAGCGTGACGCCCGGCTTCACCGCGCCGATCGCTGCGAGCTGCGCCGCGAGCACGGCCTGATAGCAGTCGCGCTGCGCGGGCGTGAACCGTTTGCCGATCGGCCACGTGCGCGTCACGTCGGCGCAGTAGCCGGCGCGCTCCGCGCCGGCGTCGATCAGCAGGAGATCGTCCGCGCCGAGGGGGCAGTTGTTCGCCGTGTAGTGGAGCACGGTCGCGTTCGCGCCGCCGGCGACGATCGACGGATACGCCCACCCGGTCGCGCCCCGGCGGCGGAACGTGTAGTCGAGCAGCGCTTCGATCTCGTACTCGAGCATGCCGGGCCGCGCCGTCCGCATGGCTTCGCGGTGCGCCTCGCAGGCGATGCCGATCGCGTCGCGCAGGCGCGCGAGCTCGTCCGGCGTCTTGAAGAGGCGCTCCTCGTGCAGGATCTCGTGCGCGTCGAGGAGCGCCGTGGGTCCGGTGCCGCTGCGGGGCCGGTCGGCCTGCGCGCGGCGGACCGCGGCCAGCAGTCGTTGTGCGAGCGCGTCCTGGCGCGAGAGGTCGAGCCACACGCGCTCGCTCTTGGCGAGCCAGCGCGGAATCTCCTTCTCGAAGTCGCCCTCGGGAAAGGCGACGGCGGCGTCGTAGTCGGCGACCGCGCCCTCGACGCCGGCGCGCGGCCCCACCCAGATGGCGCGCTCGGGATCGCGCGGCGGGACGAAGAGGGCGTACGGCTCCGCGTGGCCCGGCGCGAGCACGGCAACGCAATCGGGCTCGCCGAGCCCGGTCACGTAGTCGAAGTCGCTGTCCTGGCGAAACGGATAGTGGACATCGCCCGAGCGCAGGCGCTCGGAGCCGGCCCCGAGCAGCATGACGCCGTCGCCCATCGCCGCGCCGATGCGTGCGCGGCGCTCCTGCAGCACGCGGCGGACGTCGGGCGAGAGCGACATGGCGAGCCTTGTAGCCGTGCCTCAGGGCTCGGGAAAGACCTGCGCGAAGGGCTTCACCTCGACGTGTCCGAACACCCCTTCGGTGACGTATGGATCCCGCGCGACGATCGCCCAGACCTCGGCGGCCGATTCGGCTTCGAGGACGATCAGGCTGCCGGTCTTGTCGAGGAAGGGGCCGGAGATCTTCACGCGGCCGGCCTCCGCCAGCGGCCGCAGGTGCGCCAGGTGCGCCGGCCGCACCGCGGGACGCTTCGCGGCACCGTCGGGCGCGTCGTGTCCGATGATGACGTACAGCATGCGGGGCCTTAAACCTTGCGACGGACGGGCGAGGCAAGTACGGTCGAGGGAGACGGCTCCGATGCCCGACCACTCGCACCTGATCGACTTTCCCGAGGCCCTCGACGCCTTCTTCGCGCGCGTGGGCGAATTGAAGCTCGCGCTCGGGCCGAAGGGCGGCGCGGACGTCGGATACATCGAGACGCTCATCGCCGAGGGGCTCGCCGCGCGCGAGCGACGCGATCACACGACGGCCATCGCTCGCATCGTGCAGGCGATGCAGCGCCTCGCGGAGCTGGCGAGCGAGAGCGGCGCGCCGGATGGACCGATGCTCCGCGCGATGGCCGAGCGATTCCGTCAGGCGATCGGCCAGGCCGATCTCTCGCAGGCGAAGGAGGCGGCCGAGGTCATGCGGGAGCAGTCGGGGAGTCGGCTGGTTCCGAAGAAGGATCGGCGCTGACGCGCCAGGCGCCGACGACGCCGAGCAGCGCCAGCGGCACGAAGGCGGCGAACACCCAGAACGCGACGGTGCGCACGACGTCCAGCGGCGCGCCTTCGGCGAAGCCGAGCGCGTTCGCGACCATGCCGCTCGCCGCCGCGCCGACCGCGTAGCCGATCATCTGCAGCGTCGGCATCGCCGCCGAAGCGCGATCCCGCTCGCCCTCGGGTACGGCGGCGACGATCCGCCGCAGCAGGAACGCCCAGCAGATGCCGAAGCCGGCCCCCTGCAGCGCCGCCCACGGGACGAGCGCCCACACCGGTCCCCGCGGCATGGTCATGGCGAGCCCGACGATCCCGGCCGTCACGAGGAGGGCGCCGCCCCGAATGAGCGCCGGCTCGCGGCGCTCGGGCGCGCGCGCGACGGCGATGGCGGCGAGCGTCCAGGCGACGGACTCGATCGCCACGATGAAGCCGCACGTGATCGCCGCGACGCCGAAGAGCTTCGTCATGAGGATGGGCGCGTAGACGGTGAACGACACCGTGGCGGTCGCGAGCGACGCCACCATCACGTACCCGGGCCCCCACGTCACCGCGAAGCTGAGCGGTGTGGGCGGAAACAACCGCTCGCTCGCGTCGCGCTCGAGGCGAAGGACGAGCCACAGCGCCACCAGGCCGACCGCTGCGAGCGCCATCATGGCACCGACGTCGGCTTGCACGCCGGCCGCCGAGATGGCGAGAACGCCGGCGCTGAGCGCCGCGATCTGCCGGCCGGGAAGGGTGCTCCCGCCGCCCCCCGCTGCCGTGCCGCGCCCGACGAGCATGGGCGTGAGCGCGACCAGCAGCACGCCTTGCACGGCAAACGCCCAGAAGGCGCCGCGCCAGAGCCCGATCGAGGCGAGGGCGCCGCCGACGAGCGGGCCGATCAGCGCGGAGACCCCCCACACGCCCGACACGATGGCGAGCACCCGTGGCCACAGGTGCTCCGAAAACAGCAGCGTCACGCCGACGTACGAGAGCGCGAGCATCGCGCCGCCACCGAGCCCCTGCACGAGCCGGCCGGCGAGCATCACCGGCATGCTCGGCGCGAGCCCGCTCGCCACGCAGCCGGCGACGTACACGAGCGCCGCCGCCGACATGGCGCTCCGCAGGCCCACGCGCGCGGTCGCGAGGCCGGTCGCGGCGCCGGCCACGATCGAGCCGAGCTCGTAGAGCGCGATCGTCCAATAGACGAACGGGAGGCCGCCGATCTCCGCCACCGCGCTCGGCATGACGGTCGTCGTCACGAGCGCATCGGCCGCGTGCAGCCACACGCCGAGCGACACCAGCGCCACCAGCGGCCAACGGGGCTCGGAGACGGTCAAAGCTGGACGAGCGGAGCGACCAAGATGCGCCCGCTTACGGCGCGGCCCGTCGCTTCGTCAAGACGCCGAGGCGACCGGCATGGGCGCGTTCCCCAGGTCGTCGAGATGGCGCCGTGCGTCCACGAGCTCCATCGTCGCGTCGGCGCCCTCGATCGCCTGGGCGTGCCCGGGACGAACGACGACGATCGGAAGCGCCGGTCGCATCGCCCGTATCCGCTTGCAGAGGTGGCGCGCGTGGGCGAGGCCGCCGGGCGGCAGCGCGACGACGCAGACGGCGACGACATCGGGCGCGCTCGCCGCCGACACCACCTCCGAGACGAGGCTCGACGTCGAGAGCTGCTGCAGGCGGTGGCCGTCGAGCAGGCGCGCGAGCATCTCGGCCGCGACCTCGTCGGTCTGGTCGCGCGCCGGAACCGCGACGATCGTCCGCGCGTACGCGGGCGCGGCGATCTCGCCGGCGTCCCGCTCCGCGAGCCGGTCGATCATCCGCGCCGTGGCCCGCAGGACGCTTTCGTGGTCGGCGTCGGTGATCCGGTCGGCGGCGCGGTCGTCCGCCGAGCGCACGATCGCGGGCAGGAGCACCGTCCCGAAGACCTCCGCGAGCGTCGACTCGGCCGCCGCCTGCTCCACGATGTCGTTCGCCTCGTCCTCGTCGCCCGCGAGCAGGCGCTGGTAGACCGTGACCTCGGGCTCGAGCACGGCGTCGTCGCCGAGCACGACCGACAGGAACTCGAGCTGCGTGACGTGCTTGCCGACCACGGCGAGGCAGAGCGTGATCGGTGTCGAGAGGAGGAGCCCGATCGGTCCCCACAGCAACGCCCAGAAGAACGCCGCGACGAGCAGCGCCAGCGACGAGACGCCGGTGTGGGTCCCGACCAGCACCGGCTCGACGACGTTCGCGGTGAGCGCGTCCATCGCGACGAAGAGGCCGGCGGTCGCGAGGACATGCCCCCAGCCGTCGAACAGCACGGCGGCGATCGCGATCGGCATCGCCATCGCGAGCAGCGCTCCGACGTACGGCGCGAAACGCAGGAGGGCGGCGACGACACCCCACAGGACGGCATACGGTACGCCGATCCCGTAGAGGCCGCACGCGATCACGAGACCGAAGGCCGCGTTGATCGCCGACTGCGTGAGGAGGTAGCGGCTGATCCGCTGCCCCGCTTCGTCCAGGGTGCGGGTCGTGAGCGTCACGCGCCCCGTGCCCACGAGGCGGATGACGCGGTTGCGGAGGTCCTCGCGCTGGGCGAGCAGGAACGCGACGAGGACGATCACGAATCCGGCCTCGACGAGCGGCGCCGCGACCGGCGCGAGGATCGTCTGCAGCCGCTCGACGTCGGTGGGCGGGGCGGGGACGATCGCGACCGATTGAACGGTCGACCGGCCGCCCGGCGTGCGCGCCGTGCCGTCCTGCTCGTCGAGCTCCCGCGTGGCCCGCTCGACCGTCTTCTGGATGCTCGCGATGGCACCGTGACGGCTAAGGCGCAGCGTCGCGAGCTTGTCCTTGATGGAGTCGGAGTACTCCGGCATGTGCGCCGCCAGCTCCCGGAACTGCGCCGTCAAGACGTACGTGAGCCCCGCGACGAGCGTCAGCGAGCAGGCGAGCACCAGCGCGATGGCGATCGCACGCGGGACCCGCAGGCGCTCGATGGCGCGCACGGGCGGGATCAGGACGAAGGCGAGGAATACCGCGACCGCGACCGGCACGAGAAACGCCTGTCCGCGCGAGAGCATCGCGACGACGAGGCCGATCGCGAAGAGGCGCTGGAGCGGGCCCGCGCCGCCCATCGCCGCGAGCCAGGTCGGCGACGGCATCAGCGCCGCCCGCGCTCGTGGGTCGAGAAGACGTCCTCGGCGCCGCCGCGGCCGAGGAGCTCCTCGGCGCGCGCGACCTCGTCCGCGCTCTCGGTACGTATGGAGAGGAGGATGCCTCCGGCTCGTACCTTTCGCTCGTACCGGCTGGCGAGACTCCGGCGGACACCGAGACCGACGAGCTGCCGGGCGATGCCGCCCGCGCCGGCGCCGGACGCGAGCCGCCCGATGCCGGCCAGCCATGCCCGCAGCGTACCCCCCTCGGCCCGCCCGGCACGGGCTTGCTCCGGAAACACGACGGCGATGCCGTCGCGCGAAAACCCGCAGTCACCCGCAGCCGCCACCAGACCGGCGGCGTGCGGCTCCGAGCGGGCGATCCCCAGTACCATGCGGGCCGACAAGAGCACGACGCGTGCCGGCCCGGTGCGGCCAACCAGCGCGGGCCGCGTCGTCCCGGAGTGTAAAATGTAGACGACAGTCCGCATGCCGAGCGTCCCGCCCGGCCGGTGTGAGCCTTTCGACGGCACGGAAGTGCGAACCGCGCGTGAATTCGGATTGACGGTCTCCGAGACCGGGGCTAGTCGACGCACCGTGCCCACGGCAGGCGCTTCGATCCCGGACCGCTTCTGGCGCAGGAGCGCGCTGGCGGGACTGGGCGGCGCGGCGCTGCTCCTGACGCTGGTCGCGGTCGCCTCGCTGTGGGAGCTGTCGACCGGGCTCGAGGCCGGAGACTCGTCGCGGCGCTCGCTCGACGTGCTGCGCCAGGCGAACGTGGTGCGCCAGCGGCTGACCGAGGCCGAGACGGGCCAGCGCGGCTACATCCTCACCGGCGACGCCGAGTATCGCGCCCCGTACGACCGTGCGGCCGGGCAGTTGAACACCGAGATCGAGAAGCTGCGTCGCCTGACGGCCGACGACACCGAGCAGCAGCGACGCATCGACGCTCTGGGGCCGCTCGCGACGACCAAGCTGAGCGAGCTCCGCAAGACGGTGGAGCTGCGGGCCGCAGGCGACACCGACGCGGCGATGCAGATGGTCCGCACGGACGTCGGCAAGGACGCGATGGATCGCATCCGTGCCTTGCTCGACGAGATCGCGAGCGAGGAGCGGGGCCTGCTGCAACGTCGGCTCGACGCGCGCGCCCAGCACACCCAGCGGACGACGATGCTCATCGTGCTGGGCAACGGTCTCGCGCTGCTCGTGTTCGCCGCCTCCGCATACGTGCTGACGGGGCTCCTCGTCCGGGCGCTCACGGCCGAAGCGCGCCGGCGCGAGAGCGAGGCGCGGCTGTACGTCACGCTGCAGAGCATCGGCGACGCCGTGATCGCGACGGATCGTGGCGGCCGGATCGTCTTCATGAACACGGTCGCGCAACGGCTGACCGGCTGGTCCGACACCGCGGCCACCGGCAAGCCGCTCGCCGACGTGTTCCGGATCGTCAACGAGCGCACGAAGGAAACGGTCGAGAGCCCGGTCGACCGCGTGATCCGCGAGGGCACGATCGTCGGGCTCGCGAACCATACGCTGCTGCTCGCGCGCGACGGACGCGAGATCCCGATCGACGACAGCGGCGCGCCCATTCGCGACGGGGACGGCGAGCTCATGGGCATCGTGCTCGTGTTCCGGGACGTGACCGAGCGCAATCGGGCGGAGGAGGCACGGCGCCAGGCGATGTGGGCCGAGGCGGCGCGCGAGCAGGCGGAGCGGGCCAACGAGGCGAAGGACGCGTTCCTCGCCATGCTGTCGCACGAGCTCCGCTCGCCGCTGTCGGCGATGCTCGCATGGACGCGCGTCCTCGAGCAGAGCCCCGACGACGTCGCGCGGCGCACGCGCGCCCTCGCGGTGCTCGATCGCAACATCCGCGCGCAGACGAACCTCATCAACGACCTGCTCGACGTGTCACGCATCGTGTCGGGCAAGTTCGAGGTGCGCCTGGCTCCGATCGACCTCGTCGAGGAGCTGCGCACGTGTCTCGACGCCCTGCAGCCGGCCGCCGCCGCGAAGCGCATCGCGCTCACGCGCGTCGTGCCGGCGGCGCCGCTGGTGGTGAACGGCGACGCGCAGCGCCTGACGCAGGTCATGCGCAACCTGGTCGACAACGCCATCAAGTTCACGCCCGAGGGCGGACGCATCGAGGTTCGCCTCGAGCAGGAGGCCGACGCCGCCACCCTCACGGTCGCGGACTCGGGGGAGGGGTTCGCGCCCGAGCTGGCCTCGGTCATCTTCGAACGCTTCGCGCAGCGGTCCGACCCGCAGCGACGTGCCAGCGGTCTCGGCCTGGGGCTGGCGATCGTGCGGCACATCGTGCTCCAGCACGGCGGGACGGTGGCGGCGCGAAGCCCAGGACGCGGGCGCGGAGCCACGTTCGTCGTGCGCATCCCCTCCGCCCCGGCGTCGAGCCTGCCGGCCGCGATCGCGTTCCCCGACGAGCGGGCGGTCGACCTCCGCGGCGTGCGCGTGCTGGTCGTCGAGGACGACGCCGACTGGCGCGAGGCCGTGGCGCTGCGCCTCGAGCAGAGCGGCGCCGAGGTCACGCTCGCCACCTCGGTTCCCGAGGCGCTCGTGTGCTTCGAGCGGGCACGGCCGCAGGTCCTGGTCAGCGACATCGGCCTGCCCCACCACGACGGCTACGAGCTCATCCAGGAGATCCGCAGCCGGGGCGGACACGCCCCCCGCACCGTCGCGATGACCGGCTTTGCCGATGCCACCACGTCCGACCGCTGCCGGCGGCTCGGCTTCGACGTCTTCCTGGCCAAGCCGTTCGAGCCCGGCCGCCTGGTCGTGACGATCGGCTACCTGCTCGGAGGTGGAATCCCATGAGCCTCACCGTCGTCGTCGTCGAGGATCACGTCGAGGCCGCGCAGGGCCTGGGCGAGCTGATCGAGATGTGGGGCCACCGTGCCCACGTCGCCTACGACGGGGAGTCGGGCCTGGAGCTGGTCCAGGCGGTGCGGCCCGACGTCGCCCTCGTCGACATCGGGCTCCCCGTGATGGACGGCGACGCCCTCGCCGCGAAGATCCGCGACCTGGAGATCGGACGGGGGATGTATCTCGTCGCCCTGACCGGCTACCGCGACGCCGAGGCGGTCTCCGCCCACTTCGATCGCCGCCTGGAGAAGCCGGTTCCGCTCGAAGTCCTGGAGCACCTTCTCGCCGAGCGCGCCGCGCCGGAACGCTGAATCCGGCTCGGTAGTCTACATTTTACACCCTGCGTCGGGGCGTCGCCGACGAGGGACGGACCCGGATCCTGGCATGTGTCCTGCACCTCGGGATCCACGTGGGGCGCACCGGCAACGCCGGCGCGCGACTCGTTCGCAAGGAGGTCGCATGAACAAGGACACCCTCGAGGGCAAGTGGACCCAATTGAAGGGCCACATCCGCAAGCAGTGGGGAAAGCTGACCAACGACGACGTCGATCAGGTGCAGGGCAATGCCGAGATCCTCGCCGGAAAGCTGCAGGAGCGCTACGGCCGCACCAAGGAGCAGGCTCAGGAGGAAGTGAAGCGCTTCTTCGAGCGTCACAACCAGCCGCCGGCTGCGTGAGGCGGACGCAGCGCGCTCCGGCCGTGGGTGCCGACGCCAGAGCAGCCACGTCGGGACGAGAGTTCCGACGCCGTAGACGATCCCGGACCCAGCCTCGGCGGGGTCCGGGATCTCGTCATGGGCCTGCCAGCGGCGATCGCCCTGGCGGCGGCGACGATCGTGCTGATCGCCGGCGGGACGGGCGGTGGCTGGCGCGTCGCAGCAGAGATCGTGCTCTGGGCGCTCGCCGCCGCCGCGGTCGCCGAAGGCTGGGTCGCACGCCGGCGCGACGTTCGCGCGCAGCGGGGGGAGCCCACCGGGCGGCGCGACGCGTCCCCGCCGACTTCCGGACCCCAGCGCGACGCCCGCTTCCTCGCCGCGGTGGCCCACGAGCTGCGGACGCCCGCCAACGCGATCAGGCTGCAAGTCGAGCTGCTCCGGCGCAGTGCGCGCGATCCGGACCGGCTCGGCCATCTGCCCGCGCTCGCGGCGCAGGTCGACCAGAGCGTCGCGCTATTGCTGGACCTGGTGGGCGACGCGATGGACCTCCTGCGCCTGGACGCCGGCGGCGTGGATCTCCGGGAGACCGACGTGGATCTCGACGCCGTGCTCGCGAGCGAGAGCGACCGGCTCGCGGGCTTTGCGGCGTCACGCAACCTGCGGCTCCGGCATGCGCCCGCGCCGGAGCCGATCTGGCTCGGTGCCGACCGCCCGAAGCTGGAACGCATCGTGCGCCACATGCTCGAGAGCGGCCTGGCGCGCGCGGGTGCCGGCGAGGTGCGCGTCGGGGCGCGCACCTCCCACGACGGCGGCGTGCAAATCGAGGTCGTGGACACCGGCGGTGGCCTCGCCCCCGAAGCCGTGCGGTACCTCTTCGACGAGACCGTCCAGCTCGGGTCTCCAGAGCACGGACGGCGCGGGACGAGCGCCCTCGGCCTCGTCGTCTGCAAGCGCCTGGTCGATCTCTTCGGGGGACGAATCGAGGTCGAGAGCGCGATCGGGCGAGGAACCCGCATGGTCGTGCTCCTGCCGGCGAGGATGGCGAGGTCCACGTCGTTCGGCGAGCCGCGGCATCCCGACGCCGACGCGCCGGCGCTCGCCGGGGTGCGCATCCTGCTCGCCGACGACCACGATCCGACCCGCGCCGCGTTCCGCCAGCTCCTGCGCAGCGAGGGAGCGGTCGTGACCGAAGCGCGCGACGGGATCGAGGCATTGGCGGCGCTCGAGGCGGGCCAGCCGCAGGTGATGCTGCTCGATCTCGCGATGCCGCGACTCGACGGTGTGGGCGTCCTGCGGCGCCTTCGCCGTGTGCGCCCGCCGACGCTCGTGTCGATCGTCGTCGTATCGGGCGATCGGCGGGCGCAGGACCCGGGCGACCTCCGGGCGCTCGGCGCCGACGCCGTCATCTCGAAGCCGATCGATCCATCACGGCTGCTCGGCCTTCTTCGCGACGTGACGAGCAGCCGGCCGCGCGCGCGTTGATCGAGCACGGCTTACACCGCGAGCGGAAGCTCTTACAACGCGCGAGCGGTGTCGCAGCCCGCCCACGGTCGACGTGGTCGTGGCACGCACGTTGCTCTTGGGAATCCGCAATGGAGGTGCCGACATGTTGAGCTGGGCCGTGACGTTCTTCGTGATCGCACTCATCGCCGCGGCGCTCGGCTTCGGTGGTATCGCGGGTATGTCGGCCGACATCGGCTGGCTGTTCGCCGTGCTGGGTGTCGCCGTGCTCGCCATCGGCCTGCTCAGCCGCGCGCTGAGCTCAGGCGGAAAGGCACTCCCGTAGCGACACGCACGGGAGCCCACAGCGTGGCGTCACCCGACGCCGCGCACCCATCCCCCGTTGCGGCCCGGAGCGATCCGGGCCGCAACCCCCTTTTCCGGCCCGGAGTCAGTCGCGCTTGTAGAGGTTCAGCCGGTTGTAGAGGGTCTTGAGGCTGATCCCGAGGGTTTCCGCCGTCTTCTTCTTGTCGCCGGCGTACTGCTCGAGGGTCGCGAGAATCAGCTGTCGCTCGACCTCGCCCAGCGACACGCCCACCTTCACCGCCGCCATGGGGCCGCCCTCCGGCGCCGCCGGCGCCAGCGCGAGCGTCGCGGCCCCGAGCTCGTCGGGGAAGCACGCGACGTCGATGTCCTGGTTCGCCAGGATGAACGCCCGCTGCACGACGTTCTTCAGCTCGCGCACGTTGCCGGGCCATTCGTGACGTTCCAGCCGATCCATGGCGGCCTGCGTGAAGCGCTTGCGGGTGCCCTCGGCCTCGTTGAGCGACTCGAGCACGCTCGTCGCGAGGCGCGCGACGTCGCCGGGCCGATCGCGCAGGGGCGGCAGCTCGATCGGGAACACGTTCAGGCGATAGTACAGGTCCTCGCGCAGCTTGCCCTCGGTGACGGCCTGCGCGGGGTTGCGGTTGGTCGCCGCGATGATGCGGACGTCGACCGCGACGGGTTCGTCGCCACCAATCCGCATCACCGTGCCGGTCTCGAGCACGCGCAGGAGCTTCACCTGCAGCTCGACCGGCATCTCGGTCACCTCGTCGAGGAAGAGCGTCCCGCCCGACGCGCGCTCGAAGTGACCGCGATGGCGCTGCGCAGCGCCCGTGAAGCTGCCGCGCTCGTGCCCGAACAGCTCGCTCTCGATCAGGTTCGGGGACACGGCGCCGCAGTTGATCGCCAGGAAGGGGCCGCGCTTACGGCGGCTCAAGTCGCGGACGGTCTCGGCGACGAGCTCCTTGCCGGTTCCGCTGTCGCCGACGACGAAGACCGAGGCCTCGGTCGGCGACACCTTGGCGATGAGGTCGTACACCTTCTGCATGGGCGGGGATGCGCCGATCAGGCGCCCGAAGCGTCCGAGCTTCCGCAGCTCGCTGCGCAGACTGCCGATTTCACCCTTGAACTCCAGGGTGCGCGCGACGTTCGCCAGCGTGGTCTTGAGGCGCGCGAGATCGATGGGCTTGGTCAGGTAGTCGGTGATGCCCATGCGGAGCGCCTCGATCGCCGAGTCGATGGTCGCGTTACCGGTGATGAGCACCATCTCGGCGCTGCACGGGGGCTCGACGTCCTTCAGCACGTCGAGGCCGCGCCCGTCGGGGAGCACGAGGTCGGTCAGGATGACGTCCGGTGGATGGCTCGTGAGCGCGGCGCGCGCCGTCGCCAGCGTTTCGGCGGTGCTGGTCGTGAAGCCCTCGCGTTCGACCAGCTCGGCCAGACCGCGCAGGTGATCGACGTCGTCGTCGACGATGAGCGCGTGTGGCATCGACTACGAGCTCCCTCGACGGGGGATCGTCAGCGCGGGGGCGGCATCCATCGTGACCGCGACGGCGTCGCCGCGTGCGGCGACGCGCACGGACAGCTCGGCGCCTTCGGCTGCGCGTTCGAGCGCCGGCAGCAAGAGATCGAGGAGCTGCTGGCGCAGGCGCTCCCGGGGGGCCGTCACTTCGACCGGGACCGAGGTTCCCGTGAGGTCCAAGCGCACGCGACGCTCGATCGCGAGCGGGCGCAAGGCGGCGATGGTTTCGTGGACCAGCGCAGCCACGTCGACCGGCTCGGCCGGCGCGCCGGGCGTCGCAACCAGTGCGAGGAACGCTTGCGTCGCGGCGAGCAGGCGCTCGCGCTCGCGCTCGAGCACGTCCAGATGGCGCGCGAGCTGGTCACGCAGCGCGCCATCCGGCACGGTGCCGAGCGCCGAACGCGTCAGCTCGAGATGGATGGCCATCGTACTGCACGCGCCACGTACCTCGTGCGCCGTCGGTCGCGCCAGGCGCACCAGGTCGAGGAATCGTGCAGCGCCGAAACCGTCGTCGGGCATGGCCACGGGCACTGCCGTGGTTCTGACGAGCTTCCACGGGCCGGTCAACGAGGCACGGCCGGTTGTAGAAAGCGGACCTGGGGACCCCTCGTGGCAACGCCCGGCGGCCCGATCCAGATGGCACGGGGCCTGCACTTCTCGCCCCAGCAAACACGGAGAAGGAGGGCGTCATGAAGCGATCGTACGTCGAGCCCGAGGATCGGTACTTCGACCTGCGCAACGTGGAACCCATCACGGTGCTCCCCGAACAGCTCTACGATCGGAGCGCGGCGACGACCGGCGAGCAGCGCCTGCTGATCGCCATTCTCGACGACGCGATCCGCGTGTACCGGCGCATCGACTGCCCCGGTCTCACGATGCACGAGCGTTGCGAGATCCGGGCCGCCGCGGCGTGGCTCAACGCCGACGATCCCACCTGGCCGTTCTCGTTCGTGAACGTGTGCCACGCGCTGTCGCTCGACCCCGTGGCGATTCGCGAGGCCGTTCGTCGCCAGCGCCGGCGCGCCGCCGTCCACCCCATCGTCCGCATGCGCGAGCGCGGCGCGACGCCGCTTCGGCTCGCCGTCAGGGGCTGACCCCTCGGGCGCGTTGCCCGCGCTGTAATCACTACAACGCATGTAAGGCCGCGCCCGTGATCGTTGCGAGATCACGGGCCCGCCGCGTTGGCCCGGAATCTGCACACTGCACCATCAGGCTACCACCGGGCGTAGCCGGACCCGAGAGGAGGAACGACATGAGGTTCGTAACGACTGTGCTTCGCAGCGTCGCGCTCGCCGTCGCGCTCGGCGGCGCCGCGTTCGCCATGGAGAAACCCGACGCGTGGATCACCACCAAGGCCAAGATCGCGCTGCTGACCGCCGAGGGCGTCCACGGGACCGCCGTCGACGTCGACACCGTCGACGGGCGGGTGACGCTGCACGGAAAGGTGCGAAGCGAGGCCGAGAAAGCCCGCGCGGTCGAGGTCGTCCGCACGATCGAAGGTGTCCGGAACGTCCGCGATCTGCTCGTGGTGGTGAGCAAGGAAGGCGAGGAGGCCGTCACCGAGTCGGACGACGCCGTCAAGGAGCGCGTGACCACGGCCTTGAAGAGCGACCCGGGACTCGCCGACAGCAGCGTCGCCGTCCAGTCGGTGAACGCGGGCGTGGTGCTCCTGTCGGGAAAGGCGGCGACCCTCTCGGCGCATTTGCGCGCGATCGAGGTCGCAGCCGAGGTCCCGGGCGTGCGCCGCGTCGCGAGCGAGATCCAGAGCCCGAATACGCTCGCGGACGCCGAGATCTTCGAAGACCGGCCGAGCGCGGTCGCGGCCGCCGGTGACACCATCACCGACGCGTGGCTCACGTCGGCCACGAAGCTGCGCCTCATCGCCGACTCGCGCACGCCGAGCCTCGACATCAACGTCGATACCAGCAAGGGCGTGGTGACGCTGTTCGGCATCGTCCCGTCGCAGGACGCGAAGCGGGCGGCGGAAGAGGACGCACGCGCGGTCTCGGGCGTCGCCGGCGTGCAGAACGAGCTGCAAGTCGTCCCCGCCGAGCACCAGCCCGCCGTCGATTCGCGTGACGACGACGTCGAGGAGGCCGTGAAGCGCGCCATCGACGCGCGCGAGGATCTGCGGCGCCTCGGGATCGACGTCGAGGTGAAGAACGGGGTGGTGCGCCTCAGCGGAACCGTGCCGGGCCAGGGAGAGCGGCTCGCGGCGGCCGTCACCGCCCGTGGCGCCGCAGGCGTCCGCGCCGTGCACGACGACCTGGAAGTGAAGGGCACCGCGGCGAACTAGGAGACCACCATGAAGAAGGAACAGAAGACCCGTTTGGCGGAGGTCGATCGCATCGCGGAGCGGGCGCACGAGGTCGTCGACGGGGCGCACGAGCAGGTGAAGAACGTCGCCGCCGGCGCGACCGAGCTGGCCGATCAGGCCGGCGATCGTCTCGGCGACGCCGTGGCGTCGGTCGGCCGGGTGCTTCGGTCGGTTGCGAAGGGGCTGCGCGAGCCGCCGGACGCGCGCGCGCTCCTCGTCGCCCCGCGCCAGCGGATCGCCAACCGGCTCGAGAAGGCGGCGACGTACCTCGAACGTCGGAGCGTGTCCGACGACGATCGGCGGGCGACCGTCCGCGACGGATTCGTCGCGCTGCTGCTCGTGACGGCCTCGTCCGCCGGCTATTTCGTCGGGAGGAGCCTCATCTCGCGGGTCCTGCGGCGCTGACGGTCGTGCGGCCATGATGAGCCATCGCTACGTCGCGAAGACGTTCGACTTGAGCGGCCTCCACGGCATCTCGGACCGCACCCTCGAGATGCACCTGCGGCTCTACGAGGGCTACGTGCACGAGACCAATCGGCTGAACGAGCGCATCCGTGAGCTCCTGCGCGACGGGAAGGTGGACCAGGAGGAGATGCCCGAGTACTCCGAGCTGACCCGCCGCCTCGGCTTCGAGCACAACGGCATGGTCCTGCACGAGCTCTACTTCGAGAACCTCACCCGGGGCGGTAGCCCCGACCCACCGCGCGCCTCCGCCTTCGCGCGCGCGGCGGCGGCGAGCTTCGGAAGCTACGAGGTGTGGAAGGCCGACTTCGTCAGCGTGGGGAAGATTCGCGGTGTGGGGTGGGCCATCTGCTCGGTCGATCCCGCGACCGGTGGGTTGGCGAACAACTGGATCACGTTGCACGATGTCGGCAACGTGGCCGGCGTCGTGCCGCTGCTCGTGATGGACGTCTGGGAGCACGCGTTCGTGCTCGACTACAAGCCGAAGGAACGTCCCAAGTACGTCGAGGCGTTCCTGGCGAACGTGTGGTGGCAGACGGTCGAGCAGCGTCTGGTCGGGAGCGCCGATCGCACCGGCCGCCGGCGCCGCAGAAGCCCGGAGGAATGTGATGCCGCGCGGTGACAAGTCGAGCTACACGGACAAGCAGAAGCGTCAGGCGCGGCACATCGAGGAGGGCTACGAGCGTCGCGGGCTCGGCCGCAAGACGGCGGCGCGCCGGGCGTGGGCGACGGTCAACGCGCGCTCGGGCGGGGGCAAGAAGAGCGGCTCGGGCCGCGGCAAGCCGCGCAAGCGCGCCCGTCCAAGGCGCCGGCGCGGCCGCTGATCCGGGCTACGCGGCGGGCGGGTCGACCCGCGGCGCCGTTCCAGGCGGCGGCGTCACCTCGAACAGGACGTCGCCATGGTCACGCGCGACCGGGCGGAGCCAAGCGTTCTGTCCCATCGCCAGCGGGAGCCACGCGCGGGCGCGCTCGCGCATGCTCGCCGTGTGGACGACTACGAGCGCGAGTCCCGTCTCTCGCCACAGCGCCTCGATCGCGTCCGGCTCGGGCAGTCGCTGCACGATCCGCATGCGCTCGAGGAACCCGTGCGGCCAGTAGCTGGCGTAGCCGTTCAAGAGCGGCCGCCAGTGGAAGATCGAGCGATACATGGCGAGGGCGTGCGCGGTCGGGTCGGCGCCTCCGAACTTGTCCACGGGCACCTCGAGCAGCGGTCCGTCGCGCCCGCGGATGGCGGCGATGATGGGCGAGTCGGGCGCCGGGCTCGGCCTGACGGGAAAAGCGGCCGGCAGCTCCCACTGATCCGCCGGCGACCAGGGTCGCTGCTGAAGATCGACGTACAGGTTCCAGCACACGAGCAGGGCGAGCACGATCGACGCGGCGGCCGCGCTCCGGGACGGGAGCCATTCGCGCAGCCGCCGCGTGAGCTCGAAGAAGCCGAGGCCGGCGAGAAGGCACAACCCGACGAGACCACCGCTCCCGAGACGCGCCGGGACCCGGATCACGCGCAGCGCGGGAATGAAGTGATAGAGCGGGTTCGTGAGCTCGTGGCCCCACCAGGTGGCGTTGTAGGGAAGGGCGAGACAGGTTCCCACCACCGCGAACGTGAGCGCGCATGCCCACGCGCGTGCGCGACGGGCGTCGGCGTCGCGAGGACGACACGCGCGGCTGGCGGCGCCGGCGGCGACGAGGACGAACGCGACGATGGGAACCGCGACGGCGACGAGCCGGCCGAAGAGCGCCTTCGAGATCGGTCCCACGGCGGTGAGCGGCCTCCACATGGACTGCCTGGCGAGGTCGGGATTTTCCCACTTGACCCACATGAGGCCCGTGTACGCCGGCGCCAGAAGAACGAGGGCGACCACCAGCGCGCCGAACAGGCGTGCCCCCTCGCGTCTGGTCGTCGGGCGGACGAGCCGCGCCGCGGCGAGGACGCCCAGCGGGCCGAAGACGGCCGGCGCGACGTAGACGAGGTCGGTCGACGACTGCAGCGCGACGAGCACCGCGAGGACGAGCATCCCGCGAGTGTCCGACTGCTCGCGTGCGGCGAGCCCCACGATGAAGGGGAAGTAGACCAGGGTCGCGTACTGCGGCGCCGCCGGGAGCCACTCCCACAGCACCCAGCGGGTGCAGACGAACGTCGCTCCCGCGATGGCGCCCGCCAGATACGAGCCCGTCCATCGGACGACCACCAGGTGGAGCGCGGCGGCGGCCAGCACCACGCCGAAGAGGAAGACGACGTTCATGGCGAGCGTCGGGTTGCCGGTCGTGAGGAAGACGGGAGCGAAGTACGGCAGCGATCCGTAGGATGCGGCGGCGTACAGGAGCGCGTGTTTCGCCGGGTAGTAGATGTTCGCGTCGAGGAACGTCGACGGCGCCGTCGTGAGCGCGTGCGACTCCCACGCGAGCGCCCAGATCGCGTGTTGCTGGTCGCTCTGACCGCCGAGCGCCGTGGCCGCGAGGTGCGTCGACAGGACGGACGCGAGCGGCCACGTGATCCACCCGACGGCGAGGGCGTACGCGCCGAGCGTCGCGATGGCCGCCAGGGCTGCGCGCCAGCGCTTCACGGGGCTCGTCACGCTGCTGCGATCGCCTACCGGAGCGTCGCCGGCTCCGCCAGGCAGGCCGCCAGGCGCTCGAGCGCGCGCGCCGCGTAGAACCCGTCCTCGACGCGCTCGTCGTACGTGTAGCGCAGCGTGAAGATCTCGCGGCTGCCGACCGACCCGTTCTCGAACACGACCGGGGCGCGGTGGAATCGGCCCATGGTCGCGAAGATCGGGATCGTCCCGTACTCGTAGAGGTGGTGGAATGCGGCGTCGAGGCCGACCGATCCCAGGTTGGCGACGAACGCCGAGGCGTAGAGCGGATCGCCCTCGAGGAGCGACGCCGGATAGACGTTCCAGCCGTCGAGCAGGCGCTGCAGGCGGACCGCGACGCGGAGCACCGGTCCGGGGAGCCGCAGGAACGTCTTGATCTCTCGATCGGTCGCCGTCTCCTTGCCGGAGCGGCCCTCGCCGAGCGCGCCGAGCACGCGATCGACGAACGCTTCGAGCGGCTCGCCGGCCTTGTGCTCCACCTTCGCCGTGAAGAGCGGGGCGTCCTTCTCCAGCCGCTGCTTCGCGCTGAAGGCGAGCCAGACGCCGCGTCGCTCGTAGAGGCGCGACCCGGAGATGTAGCGGTTCAGGCGAGGGAACTCGGTCATCGCGATGCCGACGGCGCGCAGCACGCAGTGGAACATCGTGACGTGGCGGCCCTCGGTCCGCCCGCGGTTCACGTCGGCGAGAAAGGCCGCGAGCGGCCCGGTCGCGATCTCCTGCTCGAAGAGCACGAAGGCGCCGTTCTTGGACGGCATGATGAAGGGCATGATGCGGCGAACCGGATGGACGTTGGGCACGGGCGTGCCGTCGAAGCGGTTGCGCGCCATCAGTGGGAAGCCTCGATCCAGCGTTCGCAGTTGCGCAGTGTCATCGCGATGATGGTCTCCTGGGGATTCACGCCGATGGAAGAGGGCAGCACGCTCGCGTCGGCGACCACGAGGCCCTTCGCGTCGAAGACGGCGCCCGTGGCATCGGTCGCGCCGCGCGAGGAATCCTTCGCCATACGCGCCGTGCCCATGATGTGCACGGTCATGAGCTCGATGGTGTCGCGGGTGCGTGGCCGGGCCGCGATCCGTGCGAGGTCGCCGGGCCCGTCCAAGGTCGGCAGGTCCGCGAAGGGTGTGAAGACCTGCCGCGCGCCGGCGGCGAAGAGCAGCTGGGCGGTCAGCATGACCCCGCGGTGCAGGCGCTCGATGTCGGCGTCGCCGAGCGTCTGCACCATGTACGGCTCGCGGTCCGGGCCCATGACGATGCGGCCTTCGGTCTCGTCCTCGACCAGCGTCGCGGCCGTCAGCATGTGATTGTAGAGCGCCATCCTCTCCGCGTTCTCCGGGCCGAGTCCCGGCATCGCGGCGGCGAGGAGGCCGGGTGGAATCGCCGCGTAGCCGATGAGGATGCCCTCGTCGAGGAAGTGGTGGATGTGGAACGCCTGGTGCGCCCCGATCCACGGGTCGATGCGCTCGGCGAAGACGCCGACGCACTTCGCGTTCGGATGGGTGTGGAGCCCGCGACCGACCGGACGGGCGCGCACGCGGCTGCGCCGCAGGATGCCGGGCGTGTGACGCGCCCCCGCTGCGAGCACGACCAGCTTCGCGCGCACGGTGAAGCGCCCGCGCCGCCGGCCCGCGTCGTCGACGAGCCGGCCGGTGACGCCGGCCGCACGCGAGCCCTTCCAGAGAACCTTCATGACGCGCGCGTGCGTCAGCAGCGCTGCGCCCGCGTGCAGCGCGCGCGGCACCTCGGTCACGTGCATGCCTTGCTTGGCGCCGGTCGGGCAGCCGAGCGCGCAGTTGTTGAGCCCGACGCAGCGACGCATGTTGCGCGGCGCGCGCGCCACGGGCCAGCCGAGCGCCGCGGCGCCGCGCAGGAAGAGGTGCGTGTTCTTGCCGTAGGTGTCCTCGTGGTTCGACTCGACGTGGAGGATGCGCTCCGCCTCGTCGAAGAAGCGCTCCATCTCGCGCGGCCCCGTCGCGTCGAGGCCGAGGTCCGCCTCCCAGTGGGTGAGCACGCGCTCCGGCGTGCGCCACGACATGCCGCCGTTGATCACCGTCGATCCGCCGACGCAGCGCCCTTCGGCGAAGATGATGGGCGGGCGGCCGAGGATCATGGCCGTACCGGCATCGCGGTACAGGCGGCGGATCATCGTCGAGGGATCGGTTTCGAACGAATCGACGCGATGGAGGCCGCCTTCCTCGAGCATCAGCACGTCGCGACCGGCGGCGCGCAGCCGCGCCGCCGCGGTGGCGCCTCCTGCGCCCGTGCCGACGACGACCGCGTCGGCGTCGAAGGTTCGATCGCCGTCCAGAGACGAGCCGTCGGTGACGTTCGGGTAGGTGATCGCGTATTCGGGCGGCAGGCGCGTCACCGCCCGCTGCCCTCGAGGAGCGCCGCGCGACGTCGCGTGAGGGTCGCGGCGCGACCGCCCCAGTCGACCTCGAGCGCGCCGAGGACCTGCGGGTGCTGGTAGAAGTTCAGGAGAACGAGCGTGCGGAGGCCGAGCACGAGGGCCGCGAATGGGCCACCCATCGCCTGCAGGCGCTCGAGGTACGCGCGCCCGTCGTCGGCGGACAGGCGCGTGAAGCGGGCGAAGCGACGCATTACGACGGGCGGGCCCAGCTCGAGTAGGCGCAGACCCACCGGGAATGCGAATCGCATCGGCGCCGGCAGGAACGGGAAGAAGGTCACGATCGCGCGCAGCACGTCGTCGTCGATCGGCTGGTCGAAGCCGTGCCCGCGCGGCCGGATGGCGGCGACGGCGGCGCGGAGGATCCGCACCGTGCCCGCCGAGAGCGGGCGTGCTGCGTCGCCTGGCATCGATCCGGTGTAGGGAAGCACCGGGTGGGATGCAACGCCGGGCCGCCTCCGTGGGCCGCGGGACATGGTTGCACGACGGCGCGACGCTTGCCAAAAACCTCCTCGATGGCGACCCCCGAGGCGACGCTGAAGGAGCTGCTCGCGTCCGATCGCCCGGATGCAGCGGCGGTGCGATCGTTCCTCGACGGCCTCGATCATCAGAACCGGATGGGGGCGTTGACCTCGCTCCAGGGCACGACGTGGCAAGCGAAGCTCTACGACATGGCCAAGGGTGCGCCGGCCGTGTCGCTCGACGACCTCGTGCCGCCGAGCCTGCCGCCGCTGCGCGAGGTCATCTGGCACGGCAAGAACTCGCTGCCAATGTTCACGCTGTTCCAGAAGCGCTTCTGCCGGCCCTCCGGTGCGGGAGGGCAGGGGGAGCTGTGGGGCTACAACCACCAGGCGCTCGCGTGGGTCACCGGCCCCGGCTACTTCGTCTGCCACCAGGATGGTCCCGTGCCGGCGGCGATCGACTATCGCGTCGTGCCGCCCGAGGCGCCGCCCGGCTGGCCCGCCGTGAAACGCAACGATCAGGGCATGTCGCGCTTCGTCTACGGCGGCATGGTCGACTACCTGCGTCGCGTGTCGACGCATGTGCTGATCGGTCGCGCGCACCGGGGCGGCAAGGAGCTGCCGAACTACTTCCTGCTCTGCCGGGAGTCCTGAGGGACGCGATGCCGAAGCCGGCTCAGGTCGAGAAGGAGTGCTGCGCGCGTACACGCGCGCGCTGGGAGAAGCGGATCCGCATGCACTACAGCTCGTTCCCGGTGATCAAGGACGTGCCGTGCGACCGCTGCCGGCAGATCCTCGAGATCCGGGTCTTCGACGACCAAGAGTCCGCCTGAGCCCCGGTTGCTCGACTGAACGTCTCGGTCGTGATGCCGGTGCTCGACGAGGAGGCGCGGATCGCCGCGCGCCTCGCGGAGCTCGTCGCGTCGCGCTTCCACGAGCTGATCGTCGTCGACGGCGGCAGCCGCGACCGGACGGTCGAGCTCGCACGCGCGCATGCCGGCGTGCGCGTCCTCGTGACCGCGCGCGGTCGGGGCCAGCAGATGAACGCCGGCGCGCGCGAGGCGACGGGCGAGGTGCTGCTGTTCGTCCACGCCGACGCGCAGCTCCCCGCCGACGCCGGCGCGTGGATCGAGCGCACGCTCGCGGTCCCCGACGTCGTGGCGGGCGCCTTCCGGCTCCACACCGTGGCCGACGTCGGCCGCAACTGGCTCGGCCCGTTCCTGCGCATCGCCGACATCCGCTCGCACGTGACGCGCGTGCCGTACGGCGACCAGGCGCTCTTCGTCCGCCGTGCGGCGTTCGAGGCCGTGGGCGGCTTCCCGGATGTGCCCCTGATGGAGGACATCGAGCTGGCGCAGCGCCTGCGCGGCGTCGGACGCCTCGTCGTGGTGCCGGCCTACGTCCGCGTCTCGGGCCGCCGCTTTCTCCAGCACCCCATCGCGGGGACGCTCGCGATGTGGACGTTCCCGACGCTGCACCGCCTCGGCGTGCCCCCGCGCCTCCTCGCACGACTGTACGGGAACCCGAGGTAGCTGCCGGCGACGAGAACGTACGTCGGCGCGACTCTACGGATTCTCGCCGGCCGCGACCTCGGCGATGGCCTCGCCGAGGACGCCGACGAGAGTATCGATCTCCGCCCGCGTCGTCGGGAGCGGGGGGCAGAGCATCACGCCCTCGGCGCCCGCGCGGCAGAGCAGGCCGCGACGGATCGCCGCCTCGCGGATCTTCCACGGCACGCGCAGGTCCGCGGCGAACGGACGGCGTGTCGGCTTGTCGGCGACGATCTCGACCGCCGCCATGAGGCCGATCGAGCGGATCTCACCGACGACGGGCGAGGCGGCGAGCGCGTCGAGCCTCATGCGGAAGTAGGGCGCCTTCGCGCGCACCGCGGCGACGAGCTTCTCGCGCTCGATGATGTCGAGATTCGCGAGGCCGGCTGCGCACGCGACCGGGTGGCCGGAGTACGTGAAGCCGTGGTGGAGCGCGAAGTCGGGGCCGGCGCCGACGAACTCCCGCCAGACGCGGTCGTGCAGCACGACGCCCCCGAGCGGCTGGTAGCCGCTGGTCACGCCCTTGGCGAAGACGAGCATGTCCGGCACCACGGCCGCGTGCTGGAAGCCGAACCACTTCCCCGTGCGGCCGAAGCCGGTGATCACCTCGTCGACGACGAGCAGGATGTCGTGCCGGTCGCAGATCGCACGCAGGCGCTCGAGCCACCCGACCGGCGGCACGATCACGCCACCCACGCCCTGGACGGGCTCGACGATGACGGCCCCGATCCGCGCCGCGCCCTCGCGCGCGACGACGCGCTCGAGCTCGTCGGCGCAGGCGAGGCCGCAGGCGGGATACGTCTTGCCGAGCTCGCAGCGATAGCAGTACGGCCGCGCGATCCGGTCGACCTCCGCCATCATCGGCTCGTAGTACCGGTGGAACGTCGACAGGCCGGTGAGGCTCGCCGCGCCCGTCGACGAGCCGTGGTAGGCGCTCGTCAGCGCGACGATGCGGATCTTGTCGGGCGTGCCGCGCAGGCGGGCGTAGGCGCGCACGTAGCGGATGACCGACTCGTTCGACTCGGATCCGCCCGACGTGAAGACGACGTGCCCCAGCTCCTTCGGCAGGAGCTTCGCGATGCGGGCGGCGAGCCGGACCGCCGGCTCGGTCGCGAAGCCGAGGAGCGTCGGGGCGTACGCGAGCAGCCGCGCCTGCTTCGCGATCGCCCGCGCGATCTCGGCGCGCCCGTGGCCGACGGCGACGTTCCAGAGGCCGGAGAGCCCGTCGACGTAGCGTCGACCGGCGGCATCCCAGACGTAGATGCCACGCCCGCGCACCATGCGGATCGTGCCGTCGCGTTCGGCGACGGCCGGCGAGCCGAAGCCGTGGACCAGGTGCGCGCGGTCGAGCCGTCCGAGGGCGTCGCGCGCCATCGGCGGCTAGGCCCGCGGCAGCCCGAGCACGCGCTCGGCGATGATGTTGCGCTGCACCTCCGACGTGCCGGCGGCGATCGTGCGGCCCATCGAGTAGAGCAGGAGATGCGGCCAGCGGCCGTCGTCGACGGCGTGCTTGGAGCGGCGCAGGAGCTGGCTGTGCGGCCCGAGCAGCTCGCACGCCGTGTCGATCTGGCGCTGGTACATCTCGCTCCAGAAGAGCTTCTCGATCGACCCTTCCGGTCCAGGGACGCCGCCGCGCAGCACCTTCGTCAGGTTGCGGTAAGCGAGAAAGCGCATCGTCTCGGCGTCGATGTAGGCGCGCGTGAGCGCCTGGCGGACGACCGGGTCGCGCGTCGCCGGGACACCGCCACGCTGGTGCCGGCGCGCCGTCTCGAGCATCTCCGTGAGTGCGACCTTCGACTGGAGCTGGCGGCTGAAGGTGAGCGTCTGGCGCTCGTGCATGAGGCACGTGATGGCGATGTCCCAGCCGCGATTCAGCTCGCCGACGACGTTCCTGCGCGGTACCCGCACGTCC
>Ga0335084_10000642_pt1 | contig 30411 bp, 29 predicted proteins | sample Lox_Sample_44_FD_206721 | JGI IMG/M metagenome (GOLD analysis project Ga0335084, IMG submission 206721) | Soil microbial communities from Loxahatchee National Wildlife Refuge, Florida, United States - Lox_Sample_4.4 | ecosystem: Environmental > Terrestrial > Soil > Wetlands | place: USA... | reverse complement strand
CCAAGGCCGAGTTGAGCACGCCGATGACCGCGAGCCAGATGTAGCCCGACCGGATCGCGGCGCCGAACAGGTAGAACTTGCCGACGAAACCCGCCGTCGGCGGGATGCCGATCAGCGAGAGCAGGAAGACGGACAGCGTGAGCGCGGCCAGCGGGTGGCGCGCCGCGAGACCGGCCATGTCCCCGATGCGCACGGCCTCTTCGCCGCCGCGTTCGAGCAGCAGGATCACGCCGAAGGCGCCGGCCGTCGTGAACGCGTACACGAGGAGGTAGAAGAGCACGCCGCCGTTGCCGAGCGGGCCTCCCGCGACGATCCCGACCAGCATGTAGCCGACGTGGGCGATCGAGGAGTACGCGAGCATGCGCTTGACGTTCTGCTGGGCGATCGCGACCACGTTGCCGAGCGTCATGCTCAGCACCGCGAGCCCCCAGAAGAGCCACGCCCACTCGCCCTGGAGCGGCCGCAGCGCCGTGAGCAGCACCCGCACCAGCGCCGCGAAGGCCGCGGCCTTCGATCCGGTGGCGATGAACGCCGTCACCGACGTGGGCGCGCCCTCGTAGACGTCCGCCGTCCACATGTGGAACGGCACCGCGGAGATCTTGAAGCCGAAGCCCACCAGGAGGAGCCCGAAGCCGATCAGCAGCAGCGGGTCGCGCGCCGCCCCCGCGGCGGCAGCCGCGCCGATCTTGGTGAAGTTGGTCGAGCCCGTCGCGCCGTAGATCAGCGCGATGCCGTAGAGAAAGAAGCCGGAGGCGAAGGCGCCCAGGAGGAAGTACTTCATCGAGGCCTCGCCCGCCTCGATCCGCGTGCGGAAAATGCCCGCCAGGACGTACAGGGCGAGCGACATGGTCTCGAGCCCGAGGAAGACCACGATCAGGTCGTTGGCACCGGCCATGACGACCATGCCGGTGGCGGCGAACAGCACGAGGATGTAGAACTCGCCGGACTCCATGTCCAGGCGCTGCAGGTAGTCGACCGACAGGAGCAGCACCAGGCCCGTCGCGTACCCGATGACGAGTGTCAGGAACAGCGTGAAGTTATCGAGCGCCACCATGCCCCGGAAACCGGACTCGGCCGAGCCCCAGAGCAGCGCCGTGACGACGAGCGCGGCGGCGACCCCCGCCAGCCCCACGAAGGCCATGTGCTCCCGGCGCTGCCGCGGCGGCAGGAGATCGAGCAGCATCAGCACGAAGCCCGTCACCGCCAGCACCACGGCCGGCGCGATGACGCGCAGGCTCACCACGGGGAGCACGATGGCGTCTGTCATCGGGAGCCCGTCGGCGGCGCAGCCGCCTTCGTCTGGACCTGGGTGATGAGCGCCTGGACACTCGCCTCGGTCTTGCTGGTGAACGCGACCGGGTATACGCCGATCCAGACGATGAGGGCGAGCACGGGAACCAGGATGACCCACTCGCGGAGCGACAGGTCAGGAATCCGGCGGTTCTCCTCATGCGTCACTTCGCCGAAGATCACCCGCTGGTACATCCACAGGAGGTAGACGGCGGCAAAGATGATCCCGGTCGTCGCGAGAATGGCCGCCGGCCGGTGGACCTGGAAGGCGCCGACCAGGATGAGGAACTCGCCCACGAACCCGTTGAGCCCCGGCAGGCCGATGGAGGAAAAGGTCACGATGAGGAAGACCACCGAGAGCGCCGGCACGGCGCTCCACAAGCCGCCGTAGTCGGCGATGAGCCGGGTGTGGCGCCTCTCGTAGAGCATGCCCACGATCAGGAAGAGCGCGCCCGTCGAGAGGCCGTGGTTGACCATCTGGATGATCGCGCCGACCATCCCCTGCGGGTTCAGCGTGAAGAGTCCCAGCACCACGAAGCCCAGGTGGCTGACGCTCGAGTATGCGACGAGCTTCTTCATGTCGGCCTGCACGGTCGAGACCCAGGCGCCGTAGATGATGCCGATCACGGCCAGCGCGAACATCCAGGGCGCGAAGGTCATGGTCGCCTGGGGGAAGAGCGGCAGGCAGAAACGGAGGAATCCGTACGTGCCCATCTTGAGCAGCACGCCCGCCAGGATCACGCTGCCCGGCGTCGGGGCCTCGGTGTGAGCGTCGGGCAGCCAGGTGTGGAACGGCCACATGGGCACCTTGATGGCGAAGGCCAGCGCGAAGGCGAGGAACATGAGGCTCTGCGCCCGGCCGACGGGCAGCACGAAGCGCGCGAGCACGGGCAGGTCGAAGGTGTAGACGCCCGTGGCCGCGCCGTGCTGGAAATAGAGCGCCAGGATGGCGACCAGCATCAGCAGCGAGCCGAAGAGCGTGTACAGCACGAACTTGACCGCGGCATACACCCTATTGGACCCGCCCCAGATCCCGATGATGAGGTACATCGGGATCAGCATCGCCTCCCAGAAGATGTAGAACAGGAACAGGTCGAGCGCCACGAACACGCCCAGCATCCCCGTCTCGAGCAGCAGCATGGTGATCGCGAACTCCTTCCAGCGCCTATCGATCGAGTGCCACGCGGAAAGCAGGACGAGCGGCATCAGGAAGGTCGTCAGCAGCACCAGCAGCAGGCTGATCCCGTCCACCCCGAGGTGGTACGAGACGCCGAGGGTGGGCATCCACGCGCGCTGCTCGACGAACTGGTAGGCGGGCAGCGACGCGTCGAAGCGCGTGAACAGCAGCAGCGAGACGGCGAAGGTCACGAGGCTCGCCGCGAGGCCTGTCGCCTTGACCAGGCCCTCCCAGCGGCGCGGCAGGACGAAGATGAGAGCGGCGCCGACCAGGGGCAGGAAGGTCACCGCCGACAGGGCCGCTCTCACGGGTGGGCCACGAGGAGGAACGCGATCAGGGCGACCGCGCCCAGGAGCATGCCGAGCGCGTAGTTCATCACGAAGCCCGTCTGGATCCGGCGCAGCCCCAGCGCCCATCCGACGACGGCCGATGCGACGCCGTTGACGAGGCCGTCGATCACCTTGACGTCGAAGATGCCGGCGCACCAGAGGCAGAGACGATAGATGGGCCGGACGAAGAGCGCGTCGTAGATCTCGTCGACGTAATACTTGTTCAGGACGATCCGCTGCACAAAGTTGCGGGGCACGCCGATGCGGGACGCATCGACCGGCCGACGGCCATAGATCAGCCACGCGCCGAAGACGCCGCCGACGGCCACAATGACCGACACGGCCGCCAGCGCGAGCGCCGTCACGCCGCCGTGCTCGGCCACGTGGAGCGGCAGCACCGGCGCCAGGAAGCGCGCGAAGCCCGTGCCCCGGGAGGACGGCACCCCGGCGATGCCCGCCACGGCCGTGAGGACGGCCAGCGCGCACAGCGGCAGCGTCATGACGGCCGGCGACTCGTGGATGTGGTGCGCCTCCTCCTTGGACATGCGCGGTCTGCCGAAGAAGGCCAGCAGGACCACCCGCGCCGTGTAGAACGCGGTCAGCAGCACGCCCGCCAGAAGGACCGCCCAGAGCGCCACGTGCCCCCCGTGGAACGCGGAGGCCAGGATCTCGTCCTTGGAGAAGAAGCCCGCGAAGGGCGGGATGCCGGCGAGGCCGATGGCGCCGACGAGGAACGTGACGGTGGTGACGATCATGCGCGGCGCGATCCCGCCCATCCTGCGGAGGTCCTGCTCGCCGTGGAGACCGTGGATGACGCTGCCCGCTCCCAGGAAGAGGAGCGCCTTGAAGAAGGCGTGGGTCACGAGGTGGAAGATGCCCGCGGCGTATGCGCCGACGCCCACAGCCGCGAACATGTAGCCGAGCTGGCTGATGGTCGAATACGCGAGCACCCGCTTGATGTCCGTCTGAGCGAGCCCGATGCTGGCCGCGAAGAGCGCGGTCAGCCCGCCGACCCAGGCGACGACCTCGAGAGACAGCGGCGCCATCTCGAAGAGCTTGTGGCAGCGCGCAACCATGTACACGCCCGCCGTCACCATCGTGGCCGCGTGGATCAAGGCCGACACCGGCGTTGGGCCCTCCATCGCGTCGGGCAGCCAGGTGAAGAGCGGCAGCTGGGCCGATTTGCCGCACGCGCCCATGAACAGCAGCAGCGCGATCGCGAGGTACGTGCCGCCGCCGACGGCGTCCGTCGCCTTGGCGAAGACCTCGCCGAACGTGAGCGTGCCGAACGTCGTCCAGATGAGCATGATGCCGAGGCCGAAGCCGAAGTCGCCGACGCGGTTGACGATGAACGCCTTCTTGCCCGCGTCCGAGGCCGACTGCTTCTGGTACCAGAAGCCGATCAGGAGGTACGAGCAGAGGCCGACCGCTTCCCAGAAGACGTAGAGGAGCAGAAAGTCGCCCGCCAGCACGAGCATGACCATGGAGAACACGAAGAGGTTCAGGTAGGTGAAGAAGCGGGCGAACCCGGCATCCCCGTGCATGTAGCCGGCCGAGTAGAGATGGATCAGGAAGCCCACGCCCGTGACCACGAGTAGCATGACGGCCGAGAGCTGGTCCACCTGCACCGCGACCGCCGTCTTGAAGCCGCCCGCGCTGATCCATGGAAAGAGCTGGCCCACGTATGTCTCGCCATGGAGCACCCGCGCGAACACGAAGCATGAGACGACGAAGGACAGGCCCAGCGCGGGGACCGCGAGCCAGTGAGCGAAGCGTCCGGTGAGTCGGCCGAAGAGCGCGTTGGCGAGGGCGCCCGCGAGCGGGAAGAGCGGGATCAGCCAGACGAGTCGTGACATTGTGCTTTCAGGTACAAACCCGCAACACTCTATCGGAAGGTCTGTGGGGTGTCAAGGACGCCGCGGCTCGGCCGCGGATCGATCGGCGAAGTCCGCGCCGTCGACCCATCGAAAGTAGACGAGCGGGACGAGGAAGAAGAAAATCAGGTGGCCCGAGGCCATGCGGAGCGGGATCGCGCGCTGGGGCAGCTCTACCGGGTCGAGCAGGAGGCACAGGACGAAGTTCATCCACGCGTAGAACGCGGCGCCCACGACCAGCAGCTGCAGCCCAGGCGGAACCTTGCCGGCGAGGGCGCGCCAGTCGTAGACGGCCACGCGCTTCCAGCGCCGGCCGAGTGCCGACGTCCTCCTCAGCCGCGCGACCATGACCGCCGCGAGAAGGAAGACGAGGGCGCCGAGCGCCCAGACGGCGCGCTCCCCGGGCAGGGCCGCCCAGGGCGTGAAGGACAGGACATGCAACGCCGCGCTCGCGACGAACCCTGCCGCGGCAACCCAGAGACAAACCGTTCGCATCGCTTCTCTCTGCTAGCACATTCCCGTCCGCGGGGCGAGCGGGCCTTGCTATGATGGGCTCGTGGCGCGCTCGACGTTCCGCTTCTGGTTCACGATCATCGTCATTCCGTCGCTCCTCGTGGTCGGCGCGCTCGGGTACCTCGCGTGGCGGCAGAGCGTACGCGGCGTCCGCGCCAGCCTCGACCCAGTGCCGCGCTGGATCGGGATCAAGACGCCGCTGGCCGTGGACCTGCAGGCCGCCAAAGGCGGCGTGCGCTCGGTCGAGATCCGCCTGCGGCAGGGCTCCGCAAAGGTCGTGATCCTGCAGCAGGCCTTCACCGGCACGCCGGCGAACGAGCAACGATTGGAGCTACAGGTCACCGGCGCGACCCTCGGCCTCCGGGAGGGCGCGGCGACGCTCGAGGTGCTCGCGCGCGACGGCTTCTGGCGGCCGATCCGCGTGGACGACCGGCCGATCCTGACGGCGCAGGTCACGCTCGACTTCACGCCGCCCTCGCTCGAGGTGGTGGCCGCGACGCACTACTGGGCTCAGGGCGGCGGCGGCCTGGTGGTGCTGCGGTCCAGGGGCGCTTCCCGCGTCGCCGTCACCGTCGGCGAGCTCGCCTTCCCCGCCTATTCCGCCGGGCCGCCCGAGTCGAACCTCTTCGTCGACCTGGTCGCCCTGCCCTGGAACTTCGAGGCCGGGACGCCCATCATGGCGGTTGCCGAAGACGAGGCCCGCAACGTCACCACGCGCGCCGTGGCCATCGAGGTGAAGGCGCGCCGCTTCAAGGCCGACACGATTGAGATCAAGGACGAGTTCCTCGAGCGCAAGCTTCCCGAGCTCCTGCCCGAGCGCGCCGGCTCGGTCGCGCAGGGCGATCTGCTCGCGGCCTTCCTCATCGTCAACCGCGACAGCCGCAAGCAGGCCGAGGCGGTCAAGCGCTCGCTGGCGGCCAAGACGCGGCCGCGCCCGCTCTGGGATGGCGCATTCGTCCAGCCGCTCAACACGAAAGTTTTTTCCAACTTCGCCGAGACGCGCACGTACCGATACCACGGCCAGGTCGTGGACACGCAGATCCACTTCGGCTACGACCTGGCGGCGGTGCAGCACGGTCCCGTGCCCGCCGCCAACTCGGGCGTGGTGGTCTTCGCCGGGCCGCTCTCGATCTACGGGAATGCCGTCATCGTCGACCACGGCCTCGGTCTCCAGACTCTCTACGGTCATCTCTCGTCGATCGCCGTGAAGGAGGGCGACGATGTCGCCAGGGAGCAGGAGCTCGGGCGGACGGGGAGCACCGGGCTCGCGCTGGGCGACCATCTCCACTACGAGGTCCTGATCAATGGCGTATCGGTGACGCCGCTCGAGTGGTGGGACGCGAAATGGATCCGGGACCACGTTGGCCGCCCGCTCCGTGACGCCAGCCTGCCGCTGATCAAATCGTTGGCGGCGCCCGAAGGCGACGCGGGCCAGTCAGCGGCCCGCAGGCGCCGGGCCGCCCGCTCGCGCTAGCCTGCTAGAGCCGGTGCCCCAGGGCCGCCCCCTCCTGCATCGCCTCGAATGCGGTGCGAGGGACCACGCAGTCGCCCACCTCGAAGACCGGCGGCCCGCCCGCCCACGTCTTGAGCGCCTCGGCCAGCTCGTTGACGGCCACGCGGGGGCGAGTGGAGACCACGAGGTCGAGGCCTTTCAACTCGACGGCGCGCCCGCCCGAGCGCAGGAGCGCGCCGTCGGCCCACAGCGACTCGACGGTGCTGTTCATGTGCACGGTGACGTTGGCGCGGCCGCGGAGACCCGCGACGTACTGCCACCGCGGGCGGACGCCCAACTCGCTCGACAGTAGGCCGCCGGGCTCGACCACGACGACGTGGGCGCCGCGCGCCGCGAGAGCGTGCGCGGCGCCCACGCCGAGCATTCCGCCCCCGATCACGAGGGCGCGCCGCGCCCCCGACATCGGGCGCCGGAGCAACTGAAACAGGTCGCCCGCCGGGCTGTCGAGGATGCCGGGGATGGGCGGGATGCCGGGGCGCGCCCCCGCCGCGACGATCACGACATCGGGTTCCTCCCGCCGGATAAGGTCCTCGGTCGCTTCGATGCCGAGCCGGATCTCGCCGCCGGCGCGCTCGACGGCGGCGACGAGATAGACGATGAGCGCGGCGAGGTCCTCGCGTCCCGGCACATGACGGCTCAGCAGGAGCTGGCCGCCAGGCTCGCCGCCGCGCTCGAGCACGGTGACCGCGTGGCCGCGCTCGGCTGCGACGCGGGCCGACTCGAGCCCGGCCGGCCCCGCCCCGACGACCACCACGCGCTGGGGCCGCGCGGCGGGCCGGACCGCGTACTCGCGCTCGCGGGACGTGCGCGTGTTGGCCATGCAGAGAACCGGCAGGTTCTGCCCGAGAAGGTCGCTGCACGTGAGGCATCCCACGCAGGGGCAGATCTCGTCCAGCCGCCCCTCGAGGCTCTTGAGCGGCATGTCGGGGTCGGCGTGGAGCGCCCGGCCGAGCGTGACGAAATCGGCGTCGCCAGCCTCGAGCACGGCCTCGGCCACGCTCGCGTCGCCGATCCGACCCGCCACGCTGACGGGCGCCGTCACGCGCGCGCGGATGCGGCGGCTGAGCGGTGCGAGGCACGCGGGCCGCATCTCCATCGGCTGGACGATCCAGACCGCGGATTCGTAGATGCCGGCGGAGACGTCGAAGAGGTCGACACCGGCCCGCTCGAGTCGCGGGACGATCTCGCACACATCGTCGATCGTGAGCCCGCCGGGCACCTGCTCGTCGGCGCTCACGCGGTAGAGCACGGGCACCTCCGCGCCGACGGCTTCCCGGACGGCTCCGATGACCTCGAGGGGGAAGCGCAGACGCCGCTCGAAGTCTCCACCGTACCCGTCGGTGCGGCAGTTCGTATACGGGGAGAGGAACTGGCCGACCAGGTACCCGTGGGCGCCGTGCACCTCCATGACATCGATGCCGGCGGCGACGGCGCGGCGCGCCGCTTCCGCGAAGCGGCCAACGAGCGCGCGGATCTCCTCCTCCGTCAGCTCGCGGGGCGTATCCCCCGCCGTGAGGACGGCGCATGCGACCGGCGAGGGGGCGACGGGCTGCCGCCCGGTGACGGCCGACGAAGTCTGGCGCCCGCCGAAGTTCAGCTCCGCTCCCACGAGCGCGCCGTGGCGGTGACAGGCGTCGGTGAGACGGCGGTAACCGGCAATCAGCGCGTCGTCGTGGATCCCGAGCTGGAGGTGATGGTTCTTCCCGGCGGGGTCGACATACATGGATTCGAGCAGGATGAGCCCCGCCCCGCCGGCCGCGCGATGCTCGCAGTACTCGATGTAACGCTGGGTCACGGCGCCATCGGCCGTGGCCAGGTTCTTTTCCATCGGCGCCATGATGATGCGGTTCTTGATCGTGCGGCCGCCGATGCGTCCCGGGGCGAACAGGCGGGGGAACCGGGACGCCACGACTCAGTCCTTCGCGCTCCGGCCGGACTCGACGGCCGGCATGTCGGAAGGCGGCGAGGCGACCACGATGAAGACGAGATCCTCCAGCCCCGTGTTGAAGATCCCGTGCCGCACGCCGGGCGGGATGTGGATGACCATGTGCGGCTCGACCAGGTGCCGGACGCCGTCGAGCTCGACGACCCCGCGCCCCTTGAGGATGTAGTAGAGATTCTCCGCCACCTCGTGGGAATGGACCTCCGCGTAGCCGCGGGGCTGGTAGCTCGAAATCCGAAAGTCGAAGTATGTCGTGTCGGCGTTCGTGGGATGCACCAGGAGCTTCGAGAACGCCTGGAAATGCCCGGGCGGCAGCTCCCAGAACGCTTCTTCCATCCGCATGACCTTCGCCTCGGCCTTTTTCATGCCGTGCCCTTTCTGGACCCGGCCGCGAGCGCCGGGTAGTTCGGCTCGGGGTGCGCCAGCGGCGGAAGCCGCCAGGTGCCGGTCGCGATCGGCCCCGCGCTCGGGTCCACGACGACGTCCACCACCGTCGGCCGGTCGGAGCGGACGGCGGCCGCCAGCGCGTCTCCGAGCTCGCCAGGCGCCGTCACGCGGATGCCCTCGGCGCCGCAGGCGCGCGCGAGCGCCGCGTAGTCCGGCGAGAAGGGCTCGCCCGTCTGCTGGCGGCTGAACATCGTCGTGGTCTCCTTGCCGAAGGCCCCCCGCTGGAGATCCCGGATGGAAGCGTAGCCGTAGTTGTTCCAGACGAGCCACGTCGCCGGGATGCCGTACTCGACCGCGGTGGCGACGGCGTTGGACGTCATGAGGAACCCGCCGTCGCCGCACACGGCGACGGCGCACCGGCCCGGCGCGGCGAGCTTCGCGCCCAGCACCCCGCCCACGGCAAAGCCCATGGCGGCGAAGCCCCAGGACTGAAGAAGCGTCTGCGGCAGGTAGGCGGGCCACTGCTGGACGACCCAGTTGTGGTGCACGCCGACGTCCACGGCGATGATCCCGTCGCGCGGCACCACCTTCCGCAGCGTGCGGACGACGTGCTCGGGCTGCACCGGCACTGCGTCGGGGCGGTAGCGGCGCTCGTTGTACTCGGTCCAGTTCTGCTGCCACGCGGCCACCTGCCCGAGCCACTGCTCGTGGCCGCCCGCGCCGCCGCGAGCCCCGGCCAGCGCCAGCACCGCCTCGACGCAAGTCTTCACGTCCGAGGTCACGCCGAGGTGCACGGGGTAGTTCCGGCCGATCTCCTCCGGGTCGATGTCCACCTGGACGAGCTTCGTCGGCGGGATCGTGAAGGTGTAGCCGGGGATCCAGCCGCTCGACACGCGGTCGTCGAAACGGGCGCCGAGCGCCAGCAGGACGTCCGCCTGCCGGGTCGCCTGGTTCGCGGGGTACGTGCCGTTGCGCCCGACGACGCCGAGTGAAAGCGGATGATCCGCGGGAACGACGCCGGCCCCCTGCGGTGTGTTCGCGACCGGCACGCCGAGCGTTTCGGCGAGCCGCCGGATCTCCGCCGAGGCCTCGGAGAGCACGGCGCCGTTGCCGACGAGGATCACGGGGCGCTGGGCGCCCGCGAGCAGGTCGAGGACCCCGCGCGCGATCTCGGGCGACGGGCCGGGGCGGCGGTCGATCGCGTGCCACCAGAGGTCGGGCTCCGGCAGCGGGGCCGCGGTCTCCTCGACGAAGACATCGAGCGGGACGTCGACGTTGACCGGCCCCGGCCGCCCGGTCGCGGCGGTCTTGAACGCCTGCCGCAGGGCGAGCGGGAGCATCTCCGGACGCGGCACCTGGAAGCTGCGCTTGACGTAGGGGCGCGCCACGGAGGGGAAATCCGCCTGGTGGTGGCGGTACGACTCCTGGAACGGGCCGCGGTTGAACTGCGTGGTCGGGACGTTGCCGGTGATCGCGACGAGCGCCGAGGAGTCCATCATGGCGCACGCGAGCGCGATGACGAGGTTGACCGACCCCGGGCCGCACGACGTGAAGGTCGCCGCCGGCCGGTGCGCGATGCGGTAGTAGGCGTCGGCCATGTAGCCGGCGACCTGTTCGTGGTGAACGCCGACCATCTTGATCCGGTCGGCCCGGCTCCCGAGGGCGTCCATGAGGCCCACGATCCCGTGCCCGCACAGCCCGAAGACGTACGGCACTTTCTCGCTGATCAGGTACTCCGCGATCACATCGGCTCCGCGCATGGCTGCCATGGCAGGTCGCTGTCCTCCTCGTGGCGGTGTGTTCCGGCCAGGTTCATCACGCCGACCGCGTCCGGCGATCGTATGGCGCAGAGTACGCGGTCAGGAGGGGGGATGTGTCAAGCGCAAAACCGCGAGCCGCGGCGGCGGCGGATTGAGGCATCGGGCCCAGGGAAATGAGGCGAACGCTTCATGGCCATCCGCGCCCTTCCGGAGTGCAATGTCAGGTAACTGCAGCAGGCGCAGTGCACTCCGGATCGAGGAGGTGCGCACCATGTGGCTCATCATGCCGGTGCCGATCTTCGCTGCCGTCGCCGTGGTGCTGGTCGGCGTGCTGACCGCGGGGCGGCGTCTGTTCCCGGGCACGTACACGGCCAAGCATGCCTTCCGCTGCCCGTTCCGCGACAAGAACGTGAACGTGGACTTCACGAAGGCCGTGTGGGACAGCAGTCTCGTGGACGTGATCGCGTGCACGGAATTCTCGCCGCCCCAGGACGTGCGCTGTGAGAAGAGCTGCCTGATGCTGGGGAAATTTCCGGCGTCGAAGGAGCTCACGGCGGCATGAGCTACGAGAGCCCCGGATGCGCGTACTGCCCGCCCACCGTCCGCGCCTGCCGCCATGGCGAATCCGACACACGCGGGCCCGGCTTCTGCCCATCGAAGGTGGACGAGGAGGGCATCGAGCGGGCCTGGGAGCGGTACGAGGACCCGGAGGTGCGCCGCGTCGCCTACGCCTCGGCGCTGGTGGAGAGCGCGGGCTACTGCCAGTGGACGCGGGTGGAGGAGATCTGCGCCTTCGCGCGCCAGATGGGGTTCACCAGGATCGGCATCGCCACCTGCATCAGCATGGTCGACCTGGCGCGGACGCTCAGCGCCATCCTCGAGAGCCACGGCTTCGAGGTCGCCTCCGCAGCGTGCAAGAACGGGGGCGTGCCGAAGGAAAGGCTCGGCCTCCGCGACGAGGACAAGATCCGCCCCGGCACCTTCGAGGCGATGTGCAACCCGATCTCGCAGGCGGAGCTGCTCAACGACGCCGGCTGTGAGCTGAACATCGTGCTCGGGCTGTGCGTGGGGCACGACAGCCTCTTCTTCAAGCACTCCAAAGGGCTCGCCACGACGCTCGTGGCCAAGGACCGCGTGCTGGCCCACAACCCGGTCGGCGCGCTTCAACTGGCCGACACGTACTTCCAGCGAGTCTGGGGGCCGCTCCGGCCCACGGAGGCTCCAAAGCTGCCCGCCGAGGGACGCGACTAGCCGACCCGGCCTCGGCGCGCCCTAGCGGCGGGCGGTGAGGTCTCGGGCCTCGACGAACTCGCGCTGGGCCAGCTCGCCCAGGCCGACCGTGTCGTAGACTTGGCCGAGCAGCATGTGAAGGGTAGGCTCGTCCGGATCCGTGGCCAGCGCGGTCTGGAGCTCGCGCCGCGCGTCGGCACACAATCCTTCGCGCAGGAAGTAGCCCGCGCGCATGAGCGCGACACTCGAGAGGGAGAAGCCGGGCAGCGAGGCGGGCACGAGGGAGTCGATCGCGTCGCGGACCCGCGCGGCCTCGGCCGCGGGCAGGATTTCGAAATCCGCCTGCTGCATCGGCTCTCCTGCCGTCTCGAGCTGCCAGACGTAGCGCACGCCGGGCTCGAGCGCCGGCGCCGAAGCCGGATACGCGACGGGCTTGCGCGCCAGATTGGCCTGCTCCCAGAGCATGCCCTGCGGACCCAGAACGCGGATCTTGTAGCGCAGCGTGTTGGACCCGCTCCACTCGAACGTCACCGCGCCGGGCTGGAGCTTCGTCTGGCGCGGCTGGATCTGGGCCACGCGCGGCGGACGCACGCTGCGCACCGACAGCGGCAGATACGCGAGCTCCTTCTGCTTGCCCGCGAGGAAGTCCGTGACGCCACCGACGAGGGCGCGCGCCTTGTCGCTCGCGCCCGCCGCCGCCGGTGGTCGCACGGTGAAGGGGGAGTTGGCGGCCGAGACAGCCTGCGCGCCGCGCCCGCCGGTGAACACGAGAGAGGCGCGGGCCTCGCCCGAAACGCGGATCTGGTCCCCGGGGCGCAGCGCGAGGAGCGGCTGGGCGGGCTTCCACTCCGACTCCCCCGCGCGCTTGACCTCGACGCGACCGCGCTCGGTGCGGATTTCCGTCAGCACGCCGACCGGATCGGCAGCCGACGCGACCGCTGCAGCCGCCAGCATGAGCGCGCCGGCCAGCGCCGCAAGCCTCGATGTCATTGTCATCGCTTCGAGCCTCCCGGAGCGGCGGCAGGTCTGAGACCAATGACCTCGTAGACCCGCACGGGTTCCTCCCGGCCTTTGACGCTGATCGGGCCCCGGTCGTTCAGCGCGAGATCCAGCCCGGCTTCGCGATATGCGGCCTCAGTCACCAGCATGGTCGTTCCCAGCTCCTTGTTCAAGCCTTCGACGCGCGAGGCCAGGTTGACCGTGTCGCCGACCACAGCGTACTTCACCTTGCCCGCGCGACCCACATTTCCCGCGAAGACCTCGCCCGTGTGGATGCCCAATCCCATGCGGAGCGGCGGCAGCCCCTCGGCCTGCCAGCGCCGATTGAGCCCCGCCAGCGTCTCGCCCATCGCGAGCGCGCTCTCGATGGCGTGGCGCGCGTGCTGCGGATCGTCGAGCGGCGCACCGAAGACGGCGAGAATGGCGTCGCCGATGAAGTCGTTGACCATGCCGCGACGGGCGAAGATCGTCGCCGTCATGGCGTCGAAATACTCGGTCAGCCGCGCCGCCATCTGTTCGGGCGCCATCCGCTCCGACAGCGTCGTGAAGCCGCGCAGGTCGCTGAAGAGAATGGACACCTGGCGGCGCTCGCCGGCCAGCTCCGCGGGATTGCGCTCGACGCGCGCGGCGACCTCCGGGCTGACGTACCGGCCGAGGGCATCGCGGAGCCGCCGCCTCGCGAGCACATCGGCGCCCACGCCGAGGAGCGAGGTCACCGCCACGGGCAGGAGAAAGTCCACCCAGTAGCCGCCGCGGCTGAAGGCCACGTAGCTGGCGGGCACGCCCAGGAGAAGCGCGCCAGCCAGACAGATCGCGGTGCCCCAGAGAGGGCGCGCGGCGACCATGACGAGCCCGGCCAGCAGGACGGCGATCAGCTGCACGGCGAAGCCCGCGAGCCAGCCGGCGGGGCGGACGAGGCTCCCGGTCATCAGCATGTGCACGATGTTGGCCTGGATCTCCACGCCGGGCATGAGGCCGTACGGCGTTTGGTGCACGTCCCGCCCGTCGGCGAAGGTGCCGCCGACCAGCACGACGCGGCCGCGAAGCGGGTTGTCTCCGGCGATGTCCACGCCCAGATCGCCGATCGCCGCCACGGCGTCGGATGGAATGGCGAGGAAGCTGCCCGCCGGACCGATGAAATTGATGCGGTACACCGCCGCCGGGTCCGGACCCGGCGCGTTCGCGACGGCGGCGGCGAAGGCGGGCAGACCGCCAACGCGGAGCGAGGCCCGCCTGATGACGGCGTCGCCGTCCACGGGGACGTCAGGCGCGCTGGTGACCACGAGCCGTCCCACGGCGGGATCCGCGAGCGGACCGCGCTCCGGCAGCGACGCGCCACCGACCACGAGCCGGCGTTGGCCGCGCTCCCCGAACTCGACGATCGCGCGGGCCAGCGCGCGATCGGCCTCGGGCTCGCTCGCGATCCGCAGCGAGACGTCGAGCCCGACCGCGGCGGCGCCCGCCCGCGTGATGCCGCGAAGCACGCGCGCCAGGTAGTCGCGCGGCAGCGGCTGGCGGCGGCCGAGCGCGTCGAAGGCCGCGTCGTCGATGGCGACGATGACAAGGCCAGACGGCTGGCGCGGGCTCTGGAGGTAGATCAGGAGATCGAGCGCGTGGGCCTGCAGCGACTCGAGGTAGCCCATGGCCGAGGCGCCCGTGACGCCGCAGGCGGCCACGAGCCCCACCGCCCACAGCTGGAGCAGTCGCGCGCGCCGCTGCCTCCACTTTGTCTGAAGGTTAAACGTCGAAGACTCCAGATTGCCGGTAGGGCTCCTTCGCGCAAGCGCTCATCCGAACTGCCTCCCGCCCTTCATCCTAGCGTCTCCCTGGCATCATCTGGGCGGGGAGCCACAACGCGAGGTCGGGAAAGACGAAGAGAATGGCGACCAGGATGATCATCATCATGACGTACGGCGTGGTGCCGACCGTCACCTCGCGGGCGCCCGTGCCGGGCATGAGCCCCTGGATCACGAAGAGGTTGAGCCCGACTGGCGGCGTGATGAAGCCGATCTCGAGCCAGACCACCATGATGACGCCGAACCAGACCGGGTTGAAGCCGAGACCCGTGATGAGCGGGAAGAGGATCGGCAGGAGGATGATCATGACCGACAGCTCCTCGAGCGCGTAGGCGATGACGAGGAGGAAGCTGAACACCACGGTGAAGAGCGCCCACTTGGGCAGCCCAAGCGCGATGACAGTGCTGAGGAGCGCCTTGGGCGCGCCGATCAGCGCGATCACGTGGGAAAAGATCGCAGCAAATACGATGATCAGCATGACCATGGAGGTCGTGCGCACGGTCTCCTGGAAGGCCTGGTTCAGCGTCCGCCAGTTGAGGTTGCCGTACCAGCGCGCCAGCCCGAGGCTCACCACCGAGCCGAGCGCCGCCGCCTCGGTGGGCGTCACGATCCCGAGGTACATCGAGCCCAGCACCACGAAGATCAGGATGGCGACCGGAGCGACCTCCTGGAAGGAGCGGAGCTTGCTCCGGAAACTCCCGCGGTCCTCGGCCACGCGCGGCGCCGAGCCGGGCCAGATCATGGCGTAGCCGATCACGTAGACGGCGAACATCAGCGAGAGGACGATCCCGGGGATGATGCCTGCCATGTAGAGGTGGCCGACCGAGGTCTCGGTCATGACGCCGTAGATGATCATGGGAATGGACGGCGGGATCAGGATGCCGAGCGTGCCGCCGGCCGCGAGTGAGCCGATGATGAGCGGGCGGGCGTAGCCGCGGCGCTCCATCTCGGGGATGGCGATCATCCCGATCGTGGCGGCCGTGGCGACGCTCGATCCCGACACGGCGGCGAAGATCGCGCAGGAAAAGATGCTGGCGACGGCGAGGCCTCCCGGCAGGAAGCCGACCCAGCGCGCGACGGCCGTGAAGAGGCCCTTGCCGATGCCGGAGTGCAGCAGGACGCCGCTCATGAAGACGAAGAGCGGCACCGCGATGAAGGAGAAGGACGTCGCGTTGGACCAGGCGATGGACCCGACCACGCCGAGCCCGACCGTCCACCCCTTGAGGTAGAGGAGGCCGAGCACGCCGACGACGCCCATGGAGATCGAGATCTCGAGCCCCATCGCGAAGAAGAGGAACATCAGCGCGATGAGGAGCGTCCCGAGGCCGGCTTCGCTCACCGCCCCTCCGGCGAAGGAGGCACTTCGTCCCGGCCGGCGCGCGGGCCGAGCGCGGCCTTCACCTGGCGGCCCAGGGTCCCGACCATGCAGAGGACCATGAGCAGGAGGCCGGCCGGGATCAGCAGCATGAACACCCAGAGCGGGTAGAGCAGGACGGCGGAGACGCGGCCGTAGCGAAACGCCGTCAGCGCGGACTGCGTGGTGACCCAGATCACGACCGCGAGGAAGACGATGCCGATCGCCAGGTTGACGGCGCGGAGCCACGCGCGCACCGGGCGCGGCAGATACGCGGTGACGAGGTCCACGCGGACGTGGCCGCCCACGCGAAACGTCTGGGCGGCGGCGCCGAAGACCACGAGCAGGAGGAGGAAGGGCCCCACCTCGTCAACGATGAGCTGGGGGCGGTTGAAAAAGTACCGCATGAGGACGTCGAAGGAGATCAGCACCGCCAGGGCCAGCGTGGCGAATCCTGACGCGAGCGCCGCCGCCTTCGACGCCCTCGCGATCACGCCGGGGAGACTACCGGCCAAGCGCCTTCAGCGCGAGGTCCAGCCCCCGCTTGCCGTCGGCGCCCGTGCGCTGGAGCCATGTGTCCCAGGAGGCCTTGGCTGCCTTGCGCGCCTTCTCCATCTCTTCCTTGGGCGGGTCGACCACCGTCATGCCCAGGTCGGGCAGCTGCTTGCGCGTCAGCTCGTCGAAGGCCATGGCGTCGGCCCATTCCTTCTCCTCAAGGTTCGTCTCCTTGATGGAGTCGAGCACCACCTGCTGCAGGTCCTTGGGGAGAGCGTCCCACGCTTTCTGGTTGGCCACGACCCACTCCTGGGCGGCGCCGGCCAAGTACCAGTAGTCGAGATACTTTGCCACTTCGAAGAACTTCATGGGTTTGGCGTTTGTGGCGGAGGTCATGGCGCCTTCGACCGTCTTTTTCTCGAGGGCGGAGTAGACCTCGCCGAAAGCGATGTTGACGGGCGAGCCGCCGAGGATCCTCGTGATGTTGGCCGAGTCGGCGCCGTAGACGCGAATCTTCTTGCCCTTCCAGTCGTCCACGGTCCGGATGGGCACGGTGGAGAAGATCTGCTGCGACGGCCACGTGCTGATGACGAGGAGCTTGAGGCCCTTTTTCGCCAGCATCTCCGTGTAGAACCCCCGGAGCTGCATCGCCGCCTTCTTGTGCTCGGCCACGCTCGAGGTCATGAAGGGCAGCTCCAGCGGGCCCATCTCGAGGAGCACGTCGGTCAGGTACGACGCGAGGATGGTGCCGACCTCCGAGCGCCCGTCGAGGACGGCGGGGATCAGCTCCGGCCCCGGGTAGAGCGAGGAGGCGGGGTGGACGCGGATCTCCATCCGGCCCTGTGACTTCTCCTTCACCTTGGCCGCCCAGGCGTTGTAGTTCACCGTGTGGTAGTACGTCGGCGCCGCCACGGTCGGCAGGTTCCACACTATCGGCTTGGCCTGGGCCTGCACTGGAGCCGGGGCGACGGCGGCGCCACCGGCCACGAGGGCCGCGGCCAGCACCGCGAGAACCGTCAGGTTGAGCGTCTTCATCGACGTCTCCTCTCTAGAGGGGCTGGATCAGCCCGGTGATGATAGCAGGAAGGGCCGCTTCGGCCTTGTGCCTTTGGTCGTCGGCCGTCTCCCCGCCCTTGCGATGCGGGATCACGACCAGGGCCAGATCCGGCACGCCCTGGAGCCGCGCCTGGGTGCGCGCCGCCGTCTCGAAGTTGTCCCAGACTATGGTAACGGTGTGGATCCCCCGCTTCTCCAGCGCCGCGGCGTCGAGCACACTGCCCGACGTGCAGGAGCCTCAGAGGCCGATGCCGACGATGGCGGCATGCGCGCCGGCTGCCGCGTCGACCAGGTCGCTCGGAGAGGGCGCCGTGCCCGAGGGCTTGACGAGACGCTCCACCTTGGCGCCGTGGCGCTCGCCGAGGAGCGCTTCCAGGCGCGTGGTGAACGGGATGTCGAGGTTGTCGTCCACGAGAGCGAGCCGAGCCCCCATGAGGGACCGCGGCCGCGTCTTCGGCGGGCGCGCGGTGTTTGGGGCCGGCCACACGGGAACCAGGATCTCCATGCAGGTTCTCCTATCGCTTCGGACGAACAATGGGACGGGTGACGGCGAATCCGCCGAAGCCGCCCCAGCCCGGGAGCACTGCGGCGAAGTAGCTCCTGCCGCCGGCGACCACGATGTGAATGTCCTCGGGCGAAGGCGTGACGGGCAGCCGCGTCGTCGGGTTGTCGAGGTCGTAGCGGAGCGGGTAGCGCCCCGCGTCGCGCTCCATCTTGCGGAACTGCTCGTGGACCACGCCGCAGGCGCGCACGTCGGACAGCGGCCGCCGCGCGTGCTCCCAGAGGTACTGGCGCACGTCCTGCTTCGACCAGCCGCGCTTGGCGAACTCCTCGGCGTTGAGGGGATTCAGCGTCACCAGCGTCTGCCCCATGACATGCATGTTGTTGTTGCCCAGCGAGCACATGGAGTCGGCCAGGACGTGGAGCATCTCCTCGGGCGTGCCGTAGCAGAAGATACTGTGCGGCCCTTCGCAGGCGAAGACCGTGACGGCGTCCGAGCCCGCGGGGCAGCCGCGCTCGACGTGGAGCGGCCGCCAGGGATTGTCCTCTTCCTCTTCGGCGATGCAGAAGGCGTACTCGCCCGGGTGCGAGAGCGTCGACTTGTCCGTGTCCCACGGGACCGCGCCGCCCAGGTTCCAGAGCGCCAGGCGCACCGCGCGCCCGACGGCGGCGTTGGCGCGGTAGCCGTTGCCGAATACGCCGTCGCGCGAGTTGAAGTTGAGCTCGCGCGCGATGGGGCCGTTGACGATGACGAGCGAGACGCACATGTGCGTCGTCTGGCTGACGCCGTTGAGGTTGTGCGCGGGATCCATCATCGCTTCCATCGCCGCCAGCACGACCGGGAAGTGCTCGGGGCGGCAACCGCCCATGACCGCGTTGATCGCGAGCTTCTCGATCGTGGCGTCCCCGCCCTTCGGGGGCACGGGCCCGAGGCTCGACTGGGGATCGCGCCCGGCGTAGGCGATCAGCGCCTCGACGCGCTTGCGCGTCGGCAGGACCACCGGCAGTCCGTCCGTCCAGCCTCGCTCGAAAAAGAGCTCGACGGCCTGCTCATAGTCGTCGAGCGACAGCGACTCGGACACCAGGTTCATCCAGGCAGCTCTGCTCCGAAACCCATGACGCGGGAGAGCTCGCGCGCGCTCTCGACGACGAGCGCCGCCAGGCGCGGCTGCTCGGCCTGGACGCGCTGGCTCGGGGCGCCCAGCACGAGCCCCGCCAGGATCTGGCCGTGGCGGTCGAAAACCGGCGCGGCGATGCCGGCGGCGCCTTGGGCGATCTCGTCCACCGACACCGACAGGCCCGTGCTACGGATCTCGTCGAGGGCCCGGCGGAGCGCCGCGCGGGTCACGGGCGTCTGGGGCGTGAAGGCCTTGAGCCGCGTCATTCTCAGATACTCCTGCCGGCGCGCGAGCGGCAGGAACGCCAGCAGGAGCTTCCCGATTGCGGAGCAGTACAGCGGCCTGCGCTCGCCGATGCCCGCCGTGTAGCGGACCGTGTTGCGGCTCTCCACCTTGTCGATGTAGACGGCGACCGGCGCGTCTCCCGCCAGGGTCGCGATGAGCGCGGTCTCACCGCTCTTGTCGGCGAGGTCCAGGAGGAAGGGCCGCGCCAGCTCGGGCAGCTCGCGATTCGCCAAGGCCGCCATGGCCAGCGTGAACGCCGCGGGACCGAGGCGGTAGTGCCCGTCGGGGCTCTTCGCGAGGTAGCCCAAGCGCGTCATCGGGCGGAGGAGATAGAGAAGGCTGCTTTTCGGCGAGCCCAGCCGTCTGGAGAGCCCGGAGAGCGTCGCGCCGTCACGGCGGCGGGCGAGCGCCTCGAGCACTTCCAGAGCCCGGCCGAGGGCGCGCGGTCCCGCGTCGCGGTTGTGGACCCGCGGTGGGACGGCGGAAGCCACGTGTGTGTTGGCCGTGGATGTTCGCATATACGAAATCAGGTCGAAAGGACGAACAGGAGAGTGACACGCCGGGCCGGGGCGTGTCAACCGGGCGGCCCGATCACCCGGAACGGCGGAGGACCTGCTTCATGAGCGCACCGGGCGGCAGGAAATCTCCGATCACACCCATCAGGACTCCGAGCAGGGCCGGCCGCTTTGCCAAGACGCGCGCGGCAAGATTGGCCGGCCCGCGCCGGGCGATGAGAAGCTGGATTCCGCGAGTCACGCGGGACTTCGCCGCGAACTCGCGGCGGCGGGCGCGCGCGTACCTCGCCAAGGCCCGGGCGGACAGATCGCCTCGCACGAACGCTGCGTGAGCCGTCTCGGCGAGGAGCTCCGCCGAGCGCAGGGCCGTGAAGAGCCCCTCGCCCGTGAAGGGATCGTAAAAGCCCGCCGCGTCACCCGCCAGCAGCACGCCGCCCATGCGAGGCTCGCCCACGCGATATGCCAGCGGCCCCATCGCCATGAGGCGGCCGGCGGGCTCCATGGCCGAGATCCGCGGAGCCAGGTGGCGGAGCTGCTTGAGCCGCGCGCGGAAAAAGGCCTCGAGCCTCCCGCTCCACGGCGCCGCGTGGGCCAGCGGCACCACGAGCCCCAGGTTGACAAGGCCCGGCGCCACGGGGTTGAGGATTGCGTAGTCGGGCGGGTCGATGTAAATCTCCCCCCGCTCGCCGAAGTCCCCGAGCCCGGCCACGTGCTGGATCAGCGCCAAACGCCGGAGAGGGTGCGGCCGCACGAGCCCGAGACTCGCCGCCACGACGGATGAGCGGCCGTCGGCGCCGATGACGAGCCGGCTGCGGATCTCGATGGCCCCGCCGTCCGCGTCCTGCGCCTTCACCCCCACGACCTGGCCGGAGTCCGTGAGGAGACCTGTCACCCGGTGGCGCTCCCTCACGTCTACCGGCAAGCTCTTCGCGCGATCGACGAGAATTCGATCCAGCGCCTCGCGCGGAATCGCCAGCGCGTGGTCGCGGTAGCCGCGCCAGGGTCCCGCCGTCGGATAAGCGCCGTCGATCATGGTGCCGTCTGGAGCGACGATCCTCATGCCGCGGAGCGGCTGCGCGCCGGCCTGGTCCACCGCCTTGAGCACGCCGAGCCTGTCGAGGATGCGCGAGGCCTCGGGAGAGAGGTACTCGCCGCAGATTTTCGGGCGCGGGAAGGCGGCCTTGTCGAGGAGCGCCACCTGCCAGCCCATCTCGGCCATGAGAATGGCGGCGGCCGCGCCCGCCGGCCCCGCGCCGACCACGACCACGTCGGCCGGCTTCATGCCTTCGCTCTCACCGCGCACTGGCGGACGAATGCCCGGTAGTGGACGACCTTCACGTCGAAGAATCCCGCCTTCTCGCACAGCGCGACGACTTCGAGAGGCGTGTAGGAGCGCAGGATCGACAGCGGCCCGTCGTGCCGCGCCATCGCGCTCCGCGAGAACACGCGTGTCAAGAACCAGACGAGACAATAGGCCGCGCGACCCCGCACGAGATCGTTCATCACCCAGCCGAGCCGCGCGGCGGCGTCCATCGCCGTCAGATAGCGCGTCGCGTCGTGAGACTGGAGATGATGGAGGGTCATCGCCGAGATGACCACGTCCACCGACCCGGGGCGAATCGGAAGCGCCAGCGCGTCGCCCTGGATGAGCGTGATCTCTGGGTACGCGACCGCGTGGCTGCGGGCGTACCTGAGCATCGCCTCGTCGCGATCGAGGGCGAACACGCGGATGCGGCGGCCCGCCCTTCGCGCCCAGCGCACGAGCCACGCGGGGATGTCCGCCGCCCCCGCGCCAACGTCGAGTACCGTCACCGGCCTGTCGGCGGGTTGCGCGGCCACCAGCTCTCGCACGTGGGAAAGCGTCATCCGGGCGGCGCCGAAGATCCCGTTGAAGCGGCCGATCGTGTCGAGGCAGGCGGCGAGCTCGTCGAACGGGGCCGGGCGGTCCATGAGCTCGATCGCGGCCGTGGCGCGCTCGAGCGGCTTCCCTCTCAGGAACGGCACGTCACCACCTGAGAAGGGCGCCCTCGGCGGCGAAACCGGGGCCCAACGCGATCATCAGGCCCCAATCGCCCTCCACGGGCTGCCCGGAGCGGAGCGTCTCCTCGAGCACGAAGAGCACGGTGGCCGAGGACATGTTGCCGAAGCGCCCGAGCACGTGGCGCGAATGGGCGACCTGCGAGTCGTCGAGGCCCATGAGCCGCCGCGCCTGCTCGATCACGCGGCGGCCGGCCGAGTGGAGCACGAAGTGGCGGACGTCTTCCTTCTTCAGCCCCTGGGAGACCATGAGGTTGTCGGCCATCTCCTTCATCATGGCGGCGCCGATCCGCCTCACTTCCTTGGACAGGACGACGCGCTGACGGCCGCCGGGAAACTCGAAGCCCATGGCCGGCAGGTGCTCGGAGCGGAAGAGGCTCTGGTGGCCGACAATGGCCGGGCCCTCGCCTTCGCCGCTCACGGCGAGCGCCCCGGCGCCGTCGGCAAAAATGGCGTGGGCCACCGCGCTCTCGAGCCTGTCGTCGAGGAAGTAGGCCGCCGAGCAGATCTCGATGGCGACGACCACGGCGCGATGGTCCGGGAAGGCGTGGAGGTGGTTGGCGGCCTGCTGGAGCGCGACCAGCGCGCTGGCGCAGCCCGTGTCGCCCACGTGCACGCGCTGGATCGCGGGCTTGAGACCGAGCAGGGCGATGAGATGCGCGTCGAGGCTCGGGCACAGGCGGCCCGTGCACGTGGTCGTCGCGAGGAAATCGACCTCCCCCAGGTCCCAGCCGGCGCGCTCCACCACGCGCCGCACGGCGTCCGCGCCCAGTTCGATGGCGCCGCGGCGGAAGCGCGCCTGCATCTCGTCCACGCTTTCGTCAGGCGTGAACGTCTCGGGGTCGAGGTAGAGGTGGCGGCCGTCGATCTGGCTGTGGGCGAAAAAGCCGGCGCGGAGCGCATCGTCGTAGCCTGCGATCCGCAAGAGCGTTGCCTGGTCGAAGCGGTGCGGCGGCGTGGCGGTGGCGACGGCGACGATTCTGGGCGCGCCCATTGCGGGACAGGCTACACCTCGCCCCTTGCCATGTCCACCAAGAGGGTGCTATCACCGGGCGAGCGACCAGGAAAGGAGCCGTCCATGCCTCTGTTCTCGTTCGAAGGCAAGTCGCCGCGCGTGCATCCCACGGCCTTCATCGCCCCGACCGCGTGCCTGATCGGCGACGTCACCGTAGAGGAGAATGCTTCGGTCTGGTACAACGCCGTCGTGCGCGCGGACTTCTCGCCGATCGTCATCAGGCGCGGCGCCAACGTCCAGGACTGCGCGGTGGTCCACGTCACTCCGGCCGGCGGCACCGACATCGGCCCCGGCGCGACGGTGGGCCACCTGTGCCTGGTCCACGCGGCGACGCTGGGAGAAGAGTGTCTCGTCGGCAATGGCTCGACGGTGCTCGACGGCGCCAGGATCGGCGTGCGTGCCATGATCGGCGCCGGCTCGCTCGTCACGCCCGGGACCGAGATCCCCGACGGGATGCTGGCGCTCGGCTCGCCGTGCAAGGTCAAGGGCCCGCTGGCGGGGACGCCGGCCGAGCGCTGGGTTTCCATAAACCCGGCGGGCTACCAGGCCCTCGCACAGCGGCACCGCGCGGGCGTCAAGCCCGTGTGACGGCGGCGCGCCGCTCCCCCGCGCGGCGACTCTGGCGCCGCCTCCTGCTGTCGGGCGCGATCGCACTCGCCGCCTGGGCCGCGTGGGAGGCCGCCACCTGGCCGGACGTGACGGCGCTCGCAACCCGCCCGCCCGCGACAACGGCCTTCATCGAGCGCCACAAGGAGCGGGAGCGCGCGGCGGGACGCCCAGCGCAGGTCGCGATCCGTTGGGCTCCTTACTCCGCGATCTCGCCCGACATCAAGCGCGCCGTCCTCGTGGCGGAGGACATCAACTTCTTCTCGCACCACGGATTCGACTGGGGCGAGATCAAGACCGCGGTGGAGGGAGCCCTGCACGACAGCGAGCAGCCGCGCGGCGCCTCGACCATCACCCAGCAGCTCGTCAAGAACCTGTGGCTGTCGCCGAGCCGCAATCCCTTCAGGAAGGTCAAGGAGGCCGTGCTGACCTGGCAGGTCGAGCGCGCGCTCGGCAAGAGGCGCATCCTCGAGGTCTACCTCAACGTCGCCGAGTTCGGTCCCGGCATCTACGGCGTGGGCGCCGCGGCGCACGCGTACTTCGGCAAGGCCCCGGCCGATCTCGGGGAAGAAGAAGCGGCGCTGCTGGCCGCGTCCCTCCCCCGGCCGGCGGCGTGGCACCCGGGCAGCGGAAGCCGGGCCTATCAGCGCTACGCCGCAGCCATCCGCGCCCGGATGGACAAGGCCGACTTCCTCCGCAAGCAGATCTGACGCTCCGCTTGCGGCGTGGCGCCGGCGCGGCTATGCTCGCAGTCAGCGCAGCAGGAGACGCTCAATCCCAAGGAGCCATCATGACCAAGACATATCGCATCGCCGCGATCCCCGGCGACGGGATCGGTCAAGAGGTGATGCCCGAAGGCGTGCGGGCGCTCGACGCCGCCGCCCGGAAGTTCGGATTCACCCTCACGGTCGATCACTTCGACTGGAACTGCGACCGGCAGGTAAGGACCGGGCACTGGATGCCCGACAACTGGAAGGAGGTCGTCGGCGGCCACGACGCGATCTACTTCGGCGCCGCGGGTTGGCCCGCGCTCGTGCCCGACCACGTGTCGCTGTGGGACTCGCTCATCAGGTTCCGCCGCGACTTCGACCAGTACGTCAACCTGCGACCGGTCAAGCTCATGCCGGGCATCCCCTGCCCGCTGGCGGGCCGCAAGCCTGGCGACATCGACTACTACGTGGTCCGCGAGAATACGGAAGGCGAGTACTCCTCGGTCGGCGGGCGGATGTTCGAGGGCACCGATCGCGAGTTCGTCACGCAGCAGGCTTGCTTCACCCGCAAGGGCGTGGACCGGATCATGAGGTTCGCCTTCGAGCTGGCGATGACGCGCGCGAGGAAGCAGGTCACCTCGGCGACCAAGTCGAACGGCATCGCCATCACCATGCCGTACTGGGACGAGCGCTTTGCGGCGATGGGCAAGCGCTACCCGCACGTGAAGACCGACCAGTACCACATCGACGGCCTGACGATCCAGATGGTGCTCAACCCCCAGCGCTTCGACGTGATCGTCGCCTCGAACCTCTTCGGCGACATTCTCTCCGACCTCGGCCCGGCGACCGCCGGCACCATCGGCATCGCGCCCTCGGCCAACATGAACCCGGAGCGCGCGTTTCCTTCGCTCTTCGAGCCGGTGCACGGCTCGGCGCCGGACATCTACGGCAAGGCGATCGCGAACCCGATCGGGCAGATCTGGTCGGGCGCCATGATGCTGGATTTTCTCGGCGAGCCGGCGGCGGGGGCGGCCATCGTGCGGGCGATCGAGAGCGTGTTGGAGCCCGGCTCCGATGCGCCGCGCACGCCCGACATCGGAGGCAAGGCGCGGACGGAGGACCTCGGCAAGGCGATCGCAGAGGCCGTGTAGCGACCGCCCTACGCTTCGCTCACGGCGCGGGGATCTCGATGCCGTCGCCGAGGTCGATGCGGCCGGGCAGCTCGAAGCGCTCCGTCTCCTTCTCCAGGAGGGGCACTCCGGCGCATTCAAGAGTGCCCTTGCCGCGGCATCGCCCGGAGCAGATCTCCCGGATCTTGCCGCCGCGCACCTTGAGGACGATCCCCTCGAGCTTCAGCGCCAGGGTGATCGTGAACTCGAGACGCGCGAGAAGCACCTGCTCGGCCAGTATCTCGATCTTCGGATGATGCGAGGAGGAGATCGCATGCTCGGCGAGCGAGAGCAGGATCGTTTCCGTGGGCGGGTACTTCGTCTGGTCCCGGTACTGCTGCAGCTGGCGGTACTTCTTCCATCCGCCGAGGAGTATCCCGACGATGTCCACGTCGAGGACCTCGGCGATCTTGGCCTCGATCTCCTTGGCGACCGGTCCCCACGCGATGCCGGGCAGCTTGCCGACGGCTTCCTTGAGCTTGGCGCCGGCGTCACTCCGCTCGATCGCCTCTCTCGCATCTTCGGTCCGGGCGAGAAGGAAGTCCCGCAGGGTCAGCGCGCTCTCAGCCATCGGCTCTCCGATCCTCCGCGACGATCCGGGCATCCGTCTCCACCGTCTGGGTGCCGCCATCGGCACGACCACGCAGCCTGATGGCGAATCCCTCAGCGGCCGCTCCGTTTGACTGGATCGTCTGTGTCCCGACATCCCCGTTGGCGACGACGCGAACGCCGGGCAGCGTCGTGGCGGGTTGGGTCCTCACGCCGCGCCATCGCGCAACGCCAAGCGCGGCTCCCGCGGCCAGCAGGGCTCCGGCGCCGGCGATCACCCACGTCGTGATCCGGCTCACCTTCACCCGGACCGTGACCGCGCTGCCTGCGGCCGCGCGCGCGCCGGCCATCGGCGCCTGCTCGACGACCTGGGCCCGGCTCTCGTTCGACGGCGGGTCGCCCATGAGTGCGAGCTCGAAGCCCGCGTCGTCCAGGATCTTGCGGGCTTCATCCAGCGGGTGCCTTCGCAGCTCCGGGACGACAACGATCGCCGCGCCGAGCTCCACGAGCACGGTCGACTTGGCCGCCACCCGCGTACCGGCGGCCGGCTTCTGGGTCACCACGACCGTTCGCCTCTCATCCGCCGGGCTCTGGCCCCGCGTGCGGAGCTCGAGCCTTGCGCTCCTCGTGAGCTCCCGCGCTTGAGGCAGCAATTGCTGCCGAAGCTCGGGAACCACCACGAGATCCACGCGTGGCGGCTCCGCCGGCGGCGCGGCTGGCTGTGGCGGCGGCTGGGCCGCCGCTAGCGGTGGTTGGGGAGGCGCCGGCGGTGGCTGGGGAGGAGCCCGCGGCGGTTGGGGCCGCGTCACAATTTGCGGAGGCGAGACCCCCGGCGGAGGCGCTACGCCCGGCGGAGGCGCTACGCCCGGCGAAGGCGGGACGCGCGGTGGCGGCAAGACGATCGGGGGCTGCGGCGGAGCCGGCGGCGATGCGGTCCGTGGCGGTCCGGTCAGATTCTGGACGACAACGACCACGACGCTGTTGAGGGGCACCCGCGTTTCAGGCCGTGGCTTCTGGTCCACGACCATGGCGAGCAACGGCTCGGCCGGCCATCCCCCTGCAACTTCCAGCCGGAGCCGAGCCTTGTCGACACGCCGTTGAGCCTCGAGCAGCAGCTGCCTCCGAACGTCGGGGACTACCGCCCCGTCCTCTGTCCGGCGGATCTGGACCGCGACGACGACGGCAGTGCCCACGCGCACCCGCGTTCCCGGCGGCGGTTTCTGGTCCACTACGATGGCATGGCTCGCATCCTCGGGTGCCCCACCGCTCACTTCCAGCTTGAGCCGCGCGCCGTTGACCAGCGGCTGCGCTTCGGAGAGTGATCGCCTCAGCAGCTCCGGGACTACGGTGACTCTCTCGGGCACGATGATCTCGCTCGACGGCACCGGCTGCCGCGAAACCGGCGCCCGAACGACGACGGTCACGGTGGTGCCGGCAGGCACCATCGTATTCGGCTCCGGCTTCTGGTCCACGACCACTACCTTGTTCGGGTCGCCCGGCGCCTCACCGCTGACCTGCAGCCGGAGCTTCGCGCTCGCTGCGACCTTCTGCGCCTCGGAGAGCAGTCGCTTCCGGAAATCCGGCACCTGCACGTGGGGCGCCGGGACGTATACGCCTCGTGAGCTCGACGGAGACGCCGTGTCCGCGACGGCCGGGTCGCCCGCCAGCAGGAAACAGGAGGAGAGGAGTAAGAGCCGGAGTATCCGGGATGAGGGACTCGGCGGCGCGAGAGAGGGGTGAAGGCCGGACTTTTTCATCGGAGGTCCTCCGACCCGAGCAGGAGTCCCAAGGTCCCAGCCAATGCGTGATGATGATCCTGCCGCCGGCCACCAGTCAAGAAGAGCTGGAGGCTCTCAAGGCCTCAGAAGCGCTCCCCAGGGCCGGTGTCATAGCCGGCCATGGGGAGGTTGTCGGCGGGTCGGCTATAGGGAGCGCAGAAAGTTCAGCATGTCCTGCTTCTGGCGCTCGGTGAGCTGGTTGAAGTTATTGATGACGCCGTTCGCCTCCGACGGCCCGAACTTCGAGTTTCCGGCGCTCCGGTGGGCCTGGATCGCCGTGAGCAGGTCGTCGGTCCGGCCGTCGTGCAGGAAGAAGATGCGCTTTCCCAGACCCCACAGGGGCGCGGTCCGGAACTCGTCACCTGCCGCCCCTCCCTGGAGGATATTGTCAGCCAGGCCCGGACCCATGTTGTGGAGCAGAATGTCCGAGAAAAGATTGACGGGCTGACTCCTCAGCGCCGCCACCGCCGTCACGTTCCCCGTCGTGAGGGCGGGCGTGTGACAGTAGGCGCAGCCGACCGCCATGAACAAGCCGCGACCGTTGTTGATCGATGTCGCCCCGCCGGGTGTGTCCGGCGATGGTGTCGGAGGCGCCAGGAACCGCTGGAAGAACGCGAACTTCTCGATCGCGCTCAACCCCTCGGGAGTGGTCGCGATCTCGGGATTGGTGACGTCATTGGGGACCGGGGCGAACTGGCACAAAGGATTTTCCTCGCGCTCCTGCTGGAACAGCTCGTTGCTGATCCCCATCTCGACGTTGTACGCCTCGCCGGAGAAGAGCAGCAAGGACTTGTTCTGCGCCTTCCAGCCAAACCGCGAGATGGTTCCGTCGTTACCGTTGGTGTTCGGCTCTCCGGTGGCGCGCCCCGGCCTGTACCGGTTGGCCCGGCCACCGATACCGAGCTGGCTCTTGGCGGAGGTGTAGGCGGCCTGGTTGGCCAGAATCGCGCTGTCCGGGATCTGCTCGATCAGGCCCGCGCCGAAGACCGGCGTCGGAATCCTGAAGATCGCGTTGCCGGCCGCGAACTGTCCGTCGATGTCGTCTACGGTCAGGGAGCACCCTGCGGCGCCGGCCCGTCCAGTGATCGTGGCGGTGTTGTGCACACCGCCATCCCGGCTGCCGTCCGGCTTGAATTTGAACCGGACTTCGCGGACCGGCCCGTACGGCGAGGCGTATCCGCCTGAAAAGACGGTGGCGCTGGGGAATTGATAGGTGCCCCCGTCTCTCGTGGCGAAATCCACTTGCGGGTTCACGAACGGGCTGGTCCCGCCCGTGGCCGGCTGCGCGTGGCACCCGGCGCAGCTATTGAGGTTCATCCGGGGCCCGAGGCCGTCAGCCACATTCTCCTCTTCGGAGAAGTCCGCCAAGCCGGCCTGAAAGAACTCGAACTCCCTCGCCGTCAACCCGGCGAGTGGCCCTCCGGCTCCAGCTGGTCCGCCCCGGACCCCTGGGTCCCGCGCCCTGAAGACATTGAATTGGGCGTACGGCACGCCGGTGGTCAAGAGGACAGCCAGGAGCGCAACGACCACGCACACGACGCTTCGTGCTGGCGACAGGATGCCCATGTACCCTCCCTGGATGGTCGACTTCGTCATTCACAAGTGCGGCGGCTCTTGATCGTCAGTGCTTCCCTTTGTTCCCGGCCGCTGTCATTCGCGCCGGTATCATGCCGCCGCCGCACCTGCCGGCGTTGCCGTCGCCGTGCTCGCGCGACAGCGCTTCGAGCGGGGCGACTGTAGTGCGAGGCGGCGAAGAGCGTCAATGTGACATCTGCGCCACGGTATTCGTGGGCCGCCGCGCTCAGGAAGATCTCGACTTTGCCCGCGGAATGCGAGACGTGTGCGGCCGTCCGTTGGTGCCGACGGGCGCGTCTTCGGCGCCGAGTTCGCGAAGGAGCCGGAGGAGGGACGTCCGGTCGATGCCGAGCGCGGCCGCAGCGTAGCTCCGATTGCCGTCATAGCGGAGTAACGTGCGGCGGATGAGATCGCGCTTGAAAGCCCTCATCGCCTCGTACATGCGTTCAGGCTGCGAAGCGTCCGGCATGGCGCCCCTTTCGTTCCCCACCTTCGTTGTGCGTGACTGGTGAATCGCCGGGATCTCGCGGGGCGACGATGGGCAGGCGGTCCTCTGGCGCCAGCGTGCCGTCGCAGCAGGTCATGAGCACGAGACCGCGGCTGTCGTCCGGCGATTCCGCGATCCGACCCGTGAGTGCCTCGGCGTCTCCTGCCAGACCGCTGGACATGCCGCGTCCCCAGGCAAGGCCCGTGCCACCGATCAAAGTCAGCAGGTGACGGGGCATATCGCGGACTTGGATGCTTTCGACCTCTCGGCGAGTCGGGCGGTGGATGTAAAAGTTAGCCGGGGCGTGGAAGGATTTATACGGCGCCCGGGCAGCGCGGGCGTCCGGCCACC
>Ga0335084_10000641_pt1 | contig 30441 bp, 22 predicted proteins | sample Lox_Sample_44_FD_206721 | JGI IMG/M metagenome (GOLD analysis project Ga0335084, IMG submission 206721) | Soil microbial communities from Loxahatchee National Wildlife Refuge, Florida, United States - Lox_Sample_4.4 | ecosystem: Environmental > Terrestrial > Soil > Wetlands | place: USA... | reverse complement strand
CGGAACCAGCTTGAAACTAGAGCCAGGAGCGAAATTCATGATCGTCGATCTCGCCACACAGGCCTACAACGCGCTGCGCCACAACCGCCGACGCAGCGTCCTGACCATGCTCGGCATGGCCTGGGGGATCGCGACGGTCGTGCTCTTGCTCGCGTATGGTTCTGGCTTCGAGCGAGGACTGTGGTCCGCGTTCCGTTCCTTCGGCACAAACCTGGTTTTCATCTTTCCGGGGCGTACCGAACTGCAGGCCGGAGGAACCAAGGCCGGCACCCAAGTCCGCCTGACTGTTAACGACATCGACTACATCCGTGCGGAAGTGCCGCTGCTCAAGCGGGTGTCGCCCGAAGCTTTCAAAAATTGCGTCGTAGCTTTTGGCTCACGCAGCGCAAACTACGGCGTGAGCGGTGTCTATGCCGCGTACGGGCGCATGCGCAAGCTCGATATGGCGGAAGGCAGCTTCTTCAATGAGGCCGACGATTTCACCCACACACGCGTGGCGGTGATCGGCTCAGATGCCAAGAAGAAACTGTTCTCCGGACAAGACGCCATCGGACAGAACGTTCGCCTCGACGGCATCAGCTATCAGATCGTCGGCATCCTCAGACACCAGATTCAGAACGGAGACGACAACATCAACGAGCACGTCTTCGTTCCTTACAGCGCGATGAGCGATCTGATGAATACCTACTATCTCAACTCCATTGTGATGGAGTATGAAGGAGATCACGCTAAGGTTGTGGACGCCGCACGCCAGTCCATGGGATTCCACCACGGCTTCAATCCCAAGGACCGCCGGGCCATCTTCGTTTTCGACGTTTTCGCCGATCTGATGGACTTGCAGGTCATCTCGACTGGCATCAAGATCCTGCTTGGATTCATTGGGCTTCTCACACTCGGAATCGGCGGCGTCGGTCTGATGAACATCATGTTGGTATCGGTCACGCAACGCACCCGGGAAATTGGCGTTGAGAAAGCATTGGGCGCCCGCCGCTGGCACATCCTGTTTCAGTTCCTCGCGGAAGCCCTGGCGATCACCGCTCTCGGAGGCCTGCTCGGGATCGTTCTGGCTTATTTGGTCTCGTGGTCTGTCGGATCGCTGACTCTGTGGAGCGCATTCCAGGATAATGCCAGTGAAGGCGATATACACCTCTACATCAATTCAGCAACGCTCATTTGGTCCACCGCGATTCTGAGTTTCGTCGGCATCATCAGCGGAATGTTGCCGGCGATCAAAGCCGCCCGCCTCAATCCGATCGAAGCCCTGCGCTACGAATAGTTCCTTCGTGAACCTTAGTGGCCTTCGTGGTTGACACCTTTCGACAAGCGCCGAATGATCTACAATCCTCTGGGTGCAAGAAGCCTCTCAGATCCGCCTCGATCGCGTTTTAAAACAGCTTCGCCTCTACGAACATCCATTGCTGAATTTCTCCGCACGCGCCAAGGGCGAGAGCGTCGAGGTCATCATCAAATTCAAGGACGACACTATTCCCATCCACACCTACTATTTCGATCTCCATCCCCGCGACCTCGACGATCCACAATTCGAATGGAGTTTCCAGCGCCAACTCTACGATGCGCTCCACGACTATTTTGTCGAAATGTTCATCCGCACTCCGCAGGATCGTGCCGATCGCCAGAAGAAGGGACTGTGAACGAACTCCGCCGTAAGATCGAACGAGAAATCGCCGATCATGGCCCGATTCCCTTCTCCCGCTATATGGAGTTGTGCCTCTACGACCCTGAATTCGGTTACTACGCGCACAGTGCATCGCAGTTCGGAAAAGCTGGAGACTTCTACACCTCCAGCGACATCCACGCCGTCTTCGGTCGACTTCTTGCACGGCAATTTGAGGAGATGTGGCGGGTACTCGGCTCGTCACAAAACATCATCCTCAGAGAGCTTGGCCCGGGACGAGGCCTATTCGCCCAGGACGTTCTCGATTGGTCCGAAACAAAGTTCCCAGACTTCTTCCGCGCCCTGCATTACGACCTCATCGAACAATCCCCAAAGTTACGAGAGCGCATTGGGCAGACACTAGCTCGACACTTCTCATCAAAGAAAGCATCTTTTACTGCAAGCCCAGATGACGTTCCCACGATCGTCTTTGCCAACGAATTCTTCGACGCCCTCCCGGTGGAGATTCTGTCTTCCAGGGGCTCACTCCGAATCGACTGCCGTGACGGACGCTTCCTCGAAAGGTGGGCTCCTGCATCGCCAGCAGAACTCGAGTACCTGGATCGTTACTCGGTCCACCCCGAAGAAGGAGAGCGCATCGAGGTTCCTCTTCAATCGCACAAAGAAATGCTCACGGCCACAAACTTTGATCGCGGATTCCTGATTGCCATCGACTACGGCTACACTCGCGACGAACAGTTAGCAGGCCGTCATCGTGGAACGCTCAAAGCAATCCGCCAGCATTCCGCAAGCGCGAATCCCTACGAAGCTCCCGGCAAACAGGACATCACCGCCGACGTAAACTTCACCGCGCTCGCTGAGGCTGCCGGGCAGAGGGAGTTTCACGCTCACAGGGTAATCACGCAATCACAATTTCTCATGGGCATCGGCGAAACGAACCAGTTTGCCGACGCATTCGAAGATTGCCGTCTCCCGCAGGAACGCGCCAAGGTTGCTCTACAACTCAAGCATCTCGTCACACCCGCAGGCATGGGGGAGAGCTTTCACGTGCTCGTTGCGAGCAAAAATATTGACCTCAATGCCATTGCAAGACTCGCCGGACTCAGCTTTGGACACGGGTTTCGCACCTGAATAGGTTGCAAATTCTTGCAGCATTGACTTGCCCAAAACACCCGTACTACACTCCACTTCCCCCCTTTGTATCCCCGTTTCACTGAGTGCTGTGGGGCACTTCTAAGCAATAAACAGTCATTAACGGCGTCGATAGGTTTCCCAGGGTCGGTCGGAGGCTCGCATGAAGTCAGGCAAGGTTCTGGTTCTCACTGCGTTGGTCACTCTGTGTCTCGCTGCTGCTTCAGTCTCTTCCGCCGCAGCCCAAACGTTCACAATTAGCGTCGCCGTCAGCGGCCTCACGGGAGGCACGCTCGTTGTCCAGGACAGCCTCGGTGACACTCTGACCTTCACCACCAACAATACCCAGACCTTTGCCACAGGATATGCCGCTGGCACGCATTACACCGTCACCGGAATAACCCAGCCGACTGGACAGACTTGTCAATTCGGGTCCAATTCCCGGGGCACGATCAATTCGAACATCACCGTGAATGTCACGTGTGTCGCGAGTTACAAGATCAGTGTCAAGCCCACCGGCCTGGTCGGAACACTCGTCGTTCAGGACGATAAAGGCGACACCCTGACCTTCACAGCCAACACGTCGCAGTCTTTCACGAAGAAGTACAACGCTGGATCCAGTTACTCCGTCACGATCCAGACCCAACCCACCGGACAGACTTGTACGCTAGGCGGCAACTCCAGCGGCACCATCAATTCAAACATCACGGTTACCGCGACTTGTTCGAACTCGAACCCCACAATCAGTGTCACGACTACGGGTCTGTCAGGAACGCTCGTGGTTCACGACGATAAGAACGAGAACCTGACCTTCACCGCCAACACGACCCAAACCTTCCCCACATCCTACGCAAGCGGATCCACGTACTCTGTCACGATCCAGACTCAACCTACCAATCAGACCTGCACGCTGAGTAGCAACGCGACCGGTACCATCACCGCGAGCATTACCGTCACCGCAACCTGCATCTCGAACTTCAAAATCAGCGTAGCGGTTACAGGCCTTTCAGGAACAGTTGTCGTCCATGACGACAAGAATCAGAACCTGACCTTCACCACCAATACGACGAAGACTTTCTCGATCGCCTACGCGAGCGGATCCACCTACTCTGTCACTATCAAGACCCAGCCCACCGGGCAAACCTGTACGCTAAGCAGCAACGCGACCGGCACCATCACCTCCAACATCACAGTCACGGCCACTTGCACGCCGAACTTCACCATCAGTGTCACTGCTACCGGCCTTGTCGGCACTCTGGTCGTGCATGATGACAAGAACGAGAATCTGACCTTTACGACGAACAACACTCAAACATTTCCAACGACATATGGGAGCGGATCCACGTACGCTGTCACAATCCAGACGCAGCCCACAGGACAAAACTGCACCCTGAGCAGCAATGCCAGCGGCACCATCACCGCCAATACAACGGTGACCGCCACTTGCACTTCGAACTTCACAATCAGTGTCTCCGCAACCGGCCTTGCCGGCACTCTGGTTGTGCACGATGACAAGAACGAGAACCTGACATTCACCACCAACAACACACAAAGTTTCCCGACTAAATACGCGAGCGGATCCACCTACGCTGTCACAATCCAGACACAGCCCACAGGACAAACTTGCACCTTGAGCGGCAATGCCAGCGGCACGATCACCGCCAACACGACGGTGACTGCCACTTGTATTTCGAACTTCACACTCAGCGTGACCGCCAGTGGATTGGTCGGAACGCTCGTCGTGCAGGACAACCAGTCTGATCAGCTGACGTTCACCACGAACACTACAAAGACGTTCACGAAGACTTATGCCAGCGGCACCTCGTACTCGGTCAGCATCTTGACGCAGCCCACTGGACAGACCTGCACCCTGGGCAGCAACGCTAGCGGCACCATCTCTGCCAACACCACAGTCACCGCCACTTGTATCTCGAATTTCACTATCAGCGTCGCAGTCACTGGACTCACGGGTACTCTCGTCGTTCAAGACGACAAACTCGATGGCTTGACGTTCACTACCAACAACACCCAGACCTTCGCATCGACATACGCGAGTGGTTCTTCGTACACGGTGAGTGTGCAGACCCAGCCGAGCGGTCAGACCTGCACCCTGAGCAGCAATGCGACCGGCACCATTACTTCGAACATCACGGTCACCGCTACTTGCGCGAACTCCGGCAATAATCTGACCGTCAGCGTCGCGGTCACCGGACTTTCCGGCTCTGTGACCATGCAAGACGATCAAGGTGACACGCTAACCTTCAGCAGCAACACTACCCAGACCTTCACCAAGACATATGCGAGCGGCGCGGCTTACACCGTGTACGTTACGAGCCAGCCGACGTCTCAGTCCTGCATCCCGACTTACGCGAAGGGAACAATCTCTTCGAACGTCACGATTAATGCGGCTTGCGCCACCGGTGCCACGCGCCAATTGGGAACGGTGAGCGACGTATCGACCGTCACTTGCAAGGGCGCACTGAAGAATGGCGTCTGCCAGCAGATGACCGTCTCCTGCCCGGATGTTCCAGACGTTCAGGCTTACATCAAAACCAACAACCCGACGGGAAGTGCTCTTGGCACCGTCACGTACAACACCGGTACCGACGGCAACGGATTGTACGAGAGCATCTTCACATTCGGAAGTACGGCTGTAGGAAATGTTTTGAACGCAGGCTACAGAACGGTCCAGATTTCATGGGGATCGCCGTTCAACACCAACCAACCCGACGGATGGGTTCTCGGCCCCGGCGGAATGATCGCAGCAGCATGCCGCTACGCAACTGTCACCAAGTGGATCTATGACAACGTCCAGGCCAGCACCAGCATTCCGATGTGCGCGACCGCGAACAGCGGCGGCGCTGGGGCTCTGGCCTACGCCTTGTCGCAGTATCCTTCGGCTGACGTTCTCTCGATGGCCGAAGTCACGAGCGGGCCGCCTCCGGGACGTCTCGATTGGGGCTGCGGATGCACGCAGGGCAAACTCTCGGTGCAATGCGGATCGGCTACTACGCTAGGTACTTGTTTCGGTGTCGCCGACGCTCCGGTCTGGGATCCAGCCTATGACCCGGCAGCTACGACGGGACTTTGCAGCGCCGCAGTCAAGGGCACTCTACCTCCCGGCGGGCTCAACTTCCTCCTCGGTGACAGCGTTGAAGCACCTGGTGCTCGCTACAGCTTCCCGCACACCTTCGTCAATCTGGTGTTCGGCAGCGCCGACAACAGCTCGGCCATTCCTATCGGGCAGGATTGGTTCAACAACATCACCACAAACAAATCGCAGGTCTGCGTCACGGGTGGCATGCACTCGATGGCAAATACTTCAGACGGTGCGCTGCAAATCGCCAACGACCTGATCAACAGCTGCAGGTTGCAGTAGCAGACTAAGCCGGTCGCGGATTCATCAGAATCCGTGACCAGCACTACTTTTCTATTGCACAGAATCTGCTAAGGCTGTATTAGGACGGCTTTGTCTCGGGATATTCGTACACACCCCGGCCCGACTTCCGGCCCAGCCGTCCGGACTTCACATACTGGACGAGCAACGGCGCCGGACGGTATTTCTCGCCAAGCGACTTGTGGAGATATTCGAGGATGCTCAGGCGAGTGTCGAGCCCGACAAGATCGACAAGTTCAAACGGCCCCATCGGGTGATTGAGGCCCAGCTTCAGCGCCTTATCAATGTCGCCGGCGGAAGCGATCCCCTCCTGCAGCATGTAGAACGCTTCGTTGCCGATCATGGCATTGATGCGGCTGGTAATGAAGCCTGGTGATTCCTTGATCACGACGACGTCCTTGCCCATACGCTTTCCGACTTCGACCGCAGTCGCGAGAGTCTCTTCGTCAGTCTCCAACGCGCGCACAATCTCGAGCAACTTCATCTTGTGCACGGGATTGAAGAAGTGCATGCCCACACACTTCTTAGCGCGGTATGTGACACTGGCGATCTCGGTCACGCTGAGAGACGACGTGTTCGAAGCGAGGATCGTTGTCGGGCGGCAGATCTTATCGAGGAGCGTGAAGATCTCGATTTTGGACTCCATCTCCTCGGGGACGGCTTCGATCACGAGATCGGCCTCTCGGGCAGCTTCTTCGACAGAACTCGCGTATTCAAGCCGGCGGAAGGCCGCGTCCGCATCGGCCGCCGTCACTTTGTTCAGCTCGACAGCCTTGTCGAGATTGGCGCGGATCTCGGTTTCTGCTTTACGCAGCGCGTTCGGGAGCAGGTCCTCAAGAATGGTGCGGTATCCGCCGAGCGCAGCAGCGTGCGCGATGCCGCGCCCCATAATACCCGCGCCGATTACTGCGATCGTCTGGACTGCCGGCACCTACTTCTCCGCCTTTTCAAGATCGGCAATGGCGGCATTGACGGACTCCGCCGCCTTGCGCATCGCCTCTGCCAGGCGCTTCCGCTCCTCGGCATTCATGCTCGGAATATAAATGCAAATGCGCCGCAGGGTCGCAGTAATGTCTTCCACGTAGTTCATTGCTCGAATCAGTTCACCTGTCGCTACTGCCATGAGTCTCCTCTTTCGGTTGAGTGTGAAGTCGAACTTTCTATTTTGGACGCGGCACGGTGATTTAGTAAAGCCAGCCTCCAATTTTCATTGTCTATGTTGAACATGATCCAGAACGAAGCGGCAACGTTCTTCGATCGAGAATCGTGGTAGTTCAAGGAGTTCATACGAATGAGCCTGATAGGTTGTGGCGATCGCCTCGTAGGTGCGTTGTGCCTCGTTAAGATCCTGCTTGCGCTCCTGATCCTGGCAGAAGATTTCCGGCCATGGTGGAGCGATGAATACGGTCCGGTTGTAGCCGAAATTCTGCACGGCTTTTTGGAGATGGGTGGGCACGGGTATATTCATAAGGCGCAAATATCCTGCGATGTCAGGAATGCCGCGATCAAGGAAAACGGGGCCGGAGCTGAGTTCAGCCAGACGGTACGAGCGCATGTCGCAGCAGAGCATGAGTTCCGCAAACAGCAACGGATCGCGCCAAGGCAGTGCGCGCCCGTCAATTCTCACCTGATCCTGAATGATTTCACGTCCGGCTTCAACAGCGCAGTAATAGCCCTGAGCGCGCAGGGCTTCGATCAAGGATGTCTTGCCAGATCCCGGCCCGCCAGTAACGATGTAAAAGCGATTTGCGCCAATGTCATTCATAATATTCGTTGCGCGAACTCGTCGAAAGCGGTTGGCAAGATCTGATCTGGCGGTCAACCATCAATTGCGCATCATAGACTCAGCGCAAGTTGAATCAAAGAGAACCGTATGCTGCGAGATAAGAACCTGATTCCGCTGTCACATCAGCATCAGCATGCCCTGGCGTTGTGCGTGCGGATTGACCGTGCTTCGCCCGTTCCTGCAGCGGATTTAGACTCCTGGCAGCGAGAAATCGAGCAGCACTTCCGGGGAGAGATCGCCATTCATTTTGTTGCTGAAGAGCAGCACGTCTTTCCGGTAGCAAGGCAGTTTGACGAATTGAACCCGCTCGTGGAAGACCTGCTAACGGATCATATCTGGTTACGGGACCGATTCGCGAAAGCAGGGTCCCGTGGATTATCGGCCGGTGAACTCTCCGAGCTCGCTCAACGCCTCTCGGCCCACATTCGCAAAGAAGAACGTCGGCTGTTCGAGCGCTTACAGGAATTGATGACTCATGAAGATATGGAGAAGCTCGGACGCAAACTCGATGAAGCGCTGAAAGATGCAACCATCGCGTGTGCTCTACCCGCACAGCGTCCAGGCGGCAGCAAATAAGCTGCTAGCCCCGCCTCGCGACGCCATGAATCTTGTGGAAGTGCGTTGCAGCCTCGCGTCCCATATAGCGATCCAGCACAGCAGGATCGGTCCGGCGCAAGTCCACGACAATCAGGCCATCGAGTACATTGGAGAACTTGCGATCGACGTTGAAGCCGAGCAATCTGCCACCTACTTTTGCATATTGCCGCAGCAAAATAGGCAATCCTTTGCCATCGGCCTCGACATCGGTGATGGGCTCGGAGAGTTCGTCGAGATCATGCAGCGCACGGCACATGGAGCGGCAGTCCCAACGTGGCAACAGGCTAAGGCGGAAGGGACGGCGCGGTTCAATCATTCCTGCCAATTCGTCGTCTTCGATGCGCGAGCGGAAGAATTGGTAAATCATTTCGCGCGACGCTTTGTTGTAGTCGTTACTGATGCTGACGGCACCGAATAAGATCGGTATCTCCGGACGCAGTGCGATCAATCGCGCAATCCCCTTCCAAAGCAGGAGGAGCGGGGCATATTGCCGCTGATATTCCGGCCGCACGAAAGAACGTCCTAACTCCAGCGCAGGCCCGAGCTTTTCAAAAAGTTTTTCATCATAGCGGAATAGAGTACTGGTGTAGAGGCCGCCGATGCCGCGCTCTGCAAGGATCTCTGCGGTATTTCCGGCACGGTACGCCCCAACCAGCTCGCCTTTTGTCTTGTTCCACAGGATGACATGCCAATAATAGTCGTCGAAAGAATCAAGGTCGCGGCTCTTGCCGGTGCCTTCACCAACCCGCCGGAAGGTCAATTCGCGCAGCCGTCCGATTTCGAGCAGCAATTCTGGAATCTCTCGCGCCATCCCGAGATGAACGGAAAAACCAGCGTTCTCCGCCAGGCATCGTTCGCCGGATAATTTCCCGATCTCCTCTGCGAGTGCGTTTTGATTCACTGCCTCCGCAACAGGCTCTTGCACGGTTGCCGCAAGCTTGGCGCGCAATGCCAGAGCCCACGGCGTCTCGGCCTTGCTGCGCCGCGCCAGCAAGTAGGTGCGCCAGCGGAGATAGTCAATTGCTTCACGGTCGTCAGGCAAGGCTTGAATCGTGTCCGCAGGAACCGCGCTGCCAACACGGACTTCCACCGTTTTGCCTTCCTGCTTCAGAAACTCCTGCAGGAGAAACGCGGCACGCAACTTGGGATGGACCATTCCTAGAAAATGAAATCCAACTCCGTTGCGTCCGCAAAAATAAACCGGCAACGCGGTCGCGCCGGTGCGCCGGATGAGGCGCGCGGCTACATCGCTCCACGGCGGATTAGCAACTCGAGGGGCAGGGATCTGCGACTGTGAAACATCTGCGGCCGGAAATATGGCCAGCATGCCGCCTTGCTCCAGCCAGGCGAGCGCCTCATGCAGCGCTTTGCGATTCGAGGCTGCGGATCGGTCGGTATAAGGATCAACGAAAATACAGTTCCTGCGGAGCTCCGGCACATCACCTAATGGAAAGTTTGTCAGAAGCTTGAAATCAGTGCGCACCCGATTGAGTAGCACCGTAAGTAACGCGCCATCGAGCACACCATGCGGATTATTTGCAACGACGACAACGGGACCGCTAGCGGAAATGCGCGCACAGTCGGCGGAGTGAACCCGCAGGTCAATGCGCATTTCGGCGAGCAGGTTCTCCAGCAGAAAGCCTTGCGGCGCACGCTGCACTCGCCGGTACAGGTCTCTCACCTTTCCGACAGGGCCGAATTTTCCTGCTAATCCGGGGAAGTGAACGACGCGCGACAACACTTCCACCGGCGTTTCGTTCGACTGCAGCTGGTCTGATGGCATGGTATATCGATACCGCAGTTGCGTTTCGATGGCATGAAGTGCAAGTTAAAATCTGATGAAATGAGAGTTGGAACCACGAAGGGCACGAAGTAACACGAAGGAGATTTAAATACAGGTAACTCGTAGTAATCACGGGTAAGGCTTCGCAAGGTTGTGGTTACGTTACCATGCGGAAGCGGCTCGGCGTTGCGATCGCTCCAGGCACGACATGGAACAGGAGCTATCACTGCGACATCAATGATAGTGCGGCGAAAGGTCCGCGCCAAGCCTATTTTGAGGTCGATGCGTGAGCCGCTTACGCTACAAAGCCATCGCTTGCCTTGTAAGGAAAGGGCTTCGGAAGCCGGTCACTGAGATCGGCCAGAGTAGCCAGCTTTGAGACAATCTCTCCATTGATCTGACTTTCGACAAACCGCCAGCGCCAGTTACCGCCATAGAGGCTCGGAGTGTTCATACGCGCTTCACTGCCGAGGCCGAGCACATCCTGCAGCGGGACTACGCTCAGGCACGCCGGGGAATTCTGCACGGCACGAATAAACGCCCAGTGAATTCCGTCGTCGCAACGTCCAACATACGCTTCGGCATGGCGGCGCTCATATTCTGCAGCACCGGACTGCCACCAACCCAGCACGGTATCATTGTCGTGTGTGCCGGTATAGATGACTTTTCCCGCGGCGCGGTGCGGCAGGTACATGTGTGCACCCTCGTCTCCGAACCCGAATTGCAGAACCGACATGCCGGGGATCTGCAGGCGCTCTCTCAGAGCATGCACCTCGGGAGTGATAAAGCCTAAATCTTCCGCGAAGAAAGGAAGTCCACCCAACTCCTCGCGCAGATTCACAAACAGGTCGTCCCGGGGCCCATCCACCCAGTGTCCATTAACGGCCGTCGGCTCGGCGGCTGGAATCTCCCAGAATTGATCGAATCCGCGGAAGTGATCGAGACGAATGTAGTCGCAATTCATCGTTGCCCAACGCAGTCGCTTGACCCACCAATCGTACCCTTCCTGCTTCATCACATCCCAGCGGTAGAGTGGATTTCCCCAGCGTTGACCAGTTTTGCTGAAGAAATCAGGTGGAACTCCGGCGACTACCTCGGGCTCAAGAGTCGGAGTAAGGCGGAAGAGTTCTTGACGAGTCCAGACGTCCGCGCTGTCGTGATTCACGAAAATGGCGACATCTCCAACTATGCGGATGCAATGCTGGGCACAATACTCTCTTAATGCGCGCCATTGCTCGTAGAATGCGAACTGCAGAACGGCGCGGGTCTGAATATCGTCAGCCAGTTCGTGCTGCGCTCGTCCCAGAGCAGCCGGCTGCCGCGAAGCAAGATCCGATGGCCAGCGATTCCAGGTTTCGAGCTTGTACCGGGCACGAAGCGCATCAAAAAGCACAAAATCATCCAACCACCATGCGTTCTCAGCGCGGAATGACTCGAACCGCCGCAGTCCTTCACTGGAACCGGATTTCAGGAAGCGATGGGCCGCCTCGAAAAGCAGCGGCATCTTCTGTGCGAACACGCGGTCATATTCGATCGGACCTGACGCCTGCGCGGTGTCGAGCTTCGCCTTATCAATCCATCCCTGGTCTGCAAGGCGTTCCAGGCTGATCAGCAGTGGATTGCCGGCGAAAGCCGAGGTAGACGAGTAGGGCGAGTTGCCGTAGCCGAGCGGCCCCAGCGGAAGAACCTGCCACACGCCTTGTCGAGCGGAAGCGAGGAAATCTACAAAGCGGTAGGCAGCGCGGCCAAAGTCGCCGATCCCGCCGCACGAGGGCAACGAGGTTGGATGTAACAGAATGCCAGCGGCGCGTGCAAAGGACATGTCACCGCCGTTACATGCCCGACTCGCTCGGGGGACGAGTCAGAGCCTTGAGTTCTTCTTCGTTTCTCTTGATCTTGCCCGACTTGGTCATCTGGTCGACGACATTGGACACGAAGAGGGCAAAGCGCTCCTGTTGTTTGGTCTGCAGCAACGCGTCGCGAATCTGATCTCGCTTGGCAGAGAAATCCGCCTCGGTAGGCGTCTGATTCTCAAGCACCGACAGCACAACAGCATCGCTGCCGCTGCTGATGGGCCCGCTGATTTCTCCCGGCTTCATCGTGAACGCCACCGAAGCCTGACCCGACATGGAGCCGACTTCGGGCACTTGGCCATCGGGAAGAACCAGATCGCTGGTCTTTATGGTGGCGCCAAGCTCCTTTGCCGCGCGCTTGAGATCGTGCGATTGCTTGGCGCGATCCGAAAGCTCCTGGATCTTTTGCATCAGGACAGTACGGGATTGCTCGTTCTTGAACTCGTCCTCAACCCGGGTGTGAATCTCTTCAAACGTCGGCGTCCCCGCCGGCTTCACGTCGAGCAACTGGAATACGACAGTACCCTGCGAAGCAGATGCGATGTCCGGCTGAGATTTTTCCGGCTCACTGAATACCGCGTCCATGAACTGCGGCGCGGGCCCCAGCCCCGGCAGCATGTCGCGCCGAGCGAAGAAATCCGAGGTAATGACGGGCACGCCCTGCTTGGCGGCGGCACCATCGAAACCGATGCTTTCAGTACGAGCGTCCTTGAGCAGAGCTTCGGCTTTCTGTTGCGCGAGTTGCTGCGCCATCTGACGCTTCAAACCGGGTTCAATGTCCGACTTCACTTCGTCAAGCGACTTAACACCGGCTTGGTGCATGTCGTCCAATCGAATGATGTGGAAGCCGTCAATGCTTTTTACGACGTCGCTGATTTGCCCTTTGGCCAGCGCGCTGGCGGCTTTCTCAAACTCAGGCGTCATCTGTCCCTTGCCGATCCATCCCAGGGAACCACCCACGTTCGCGCTTCCCGTATCTTCCGAGTATTTCTTTGCGACATCCTCAAACTTGGCGCCGCTCTTCAGTTGCTTCGATAGGTCGTCGGCTCGATGTTGTGCCTCGGCGACTTTCTTGTCGTCCACCTTGCCGTCATCACCAGGCAAAGGCATCTTGATCCAGATGTGACTTACCTTCATCTGTTCAGGGACGCGGTACTGATCGCGGTGCTGATCGTAGTAGCTTCGCAAGTCATCGCGCGAAATCTGAACGCCGCTCTCCACTTTGTTAATGTCGACTACCGCGTATTTGACCTTGCGCTTCTCGGGAATCGAATTGGCGTAACTCGCCTTGTGGCTTTCGTAATACGCCTTCAGTTCCGCCTCGGTGGGATGAAGTCCCTTCTTGATGTCGTCCTGTTTCAATACTGCGTATTCGAACTTTACCTTCGAGTTTTCCTTCACGAACCGATCGTGAATCTCAGACTCGCTCACACTGGCGGTCCCCGCAATCAACGCCTGCAGCTTGGTGATCAAAAGATCGTGCCCAACCGATTCTTCGAACTTGGTGCTGGTCAGGTTGACGCGCTGCAGCATGTCGTTATATTCCTGCTCGCCGATGAAATTGCCGCCTGGGAAGAACGTGGCAGCGTAGCGGCCGTGCTGTAACTCGTCTTTGATCTCTTCTTCATTGACGCGAAGCCCCATACGATGCGCCTCGCTCAGCAACGCCTGGCGCGTGATGAGTTGCTCGGCTGCCCGTTGCGCGAAGAATGGCATCAGCATGCTCATGTTCGGCCCGCCCTGGGGCATTTGTTGCTGCGCCATCTGCTTGGCGGTGTTTTGCACTTCGTCGACCGTCACGTCTGACCCGTCGACCTGCGCGACAACACCTCTTGACGGTCCCCCGAAGCTGTAGGTGGAGTTGCCACCGCTGGGCACCAGGTACCACACCATGGACACTGTGATCAGCAACAGCAGTGCGCCAAGGACATACTTCTTCACCGGACCGGGGGTCTGTAGAAACCGAATCATGTTCTTATCACTCCAGAGTAGTGAGACGAATTATTGATTATAAACTATGGCGTGGCGCCTGCCGGAGGCCGCCTCACATGGTCCAAAATGGAGGAGTCGAGGTATGAAAGCCACCTGTCTGCCGATTCGCACCGCCTCGGAAACAATTCACAGAATTGGAAATTACGGCTATTGAAACGAATTAATAGAAGTGTTATCCATCTTGGGGGCGTTTCTGAGAATTCCAACGTCAGCATTCCCCCGAGATTGGTTAAGGAGCCCTATGAAACCAGGCAAGCATCAGGCCATTGTCGCCCTTCTTCTTGTCCAGTATTTCCTGACTTCCTTTGCTGTTGCTCAGACTTCGACGACCTCAATGAAACCAACCGCAGAAGCCCGGCTGGCTCTGAGCGATGGTTGGTCGCTGCAGACATCAGCAAAGGTCGAAGCCAAGGGAGAGGCGATCTCGACCCCGGCCTTTTCACCGAAGGGCTGGCATACAGCCACCGTGCCTTCGACCGTGGTCGCTGCGCTGGTGAAGGACAAGACACTCTCTGATCCGTTCCCGGGAATGAACCTGCGAAGCTTTCCGGGCGTGACGTATCCGATTGGCGCGAACTTCTCTAACATCGCGATGGCGTCGGACAGTCCATATGCGGTTTCGTGGTGGTACCGCAAGGCGTTCACGATTCCGGCGGCATACAACGGGAAGACCATCTGGCTGAAATTCAATGGCATCAATTATCGGGCCAACCTCTTTTTGAACGGGAAGCAGATCGCGAAATCAGACGACGTTGCCGGGGCTTGGCGGACGTACGAGTTCAACATCACCGGGACAGCCAAGCCGGGCGCTGAAAACGTGCTTGCCGTGCAAGCATGGGCGCCGACCGAACACGATCTCGCCATCACGTTTGTGGACTGGAACCCTGCTCCGCCGGACAAGAACATGGGGCTATGGCGTGAAGTGTACCTGACGACCAGCGGACCAGTGGCATTGCGGTATCCGACTGTCGTTTCAAAACTGAATTCCCCGGCGAATGACAGCGCGCAACTTACCGTCACTGCACAACTGAAGAACGGGACTGCTCAGCCGGTAAAAGGCAAACTCAAGGGGCAGATCGAGAGTGTGACCTTTGAGCAGGATGTAGAACTCGCGCCTAACGAAGCGAAAGATGTCACGTTCACGCCTGACAAGTTTTCTCAACTGGCATTTTCCAATCCACGGCTGTGGTGGCCGGCGCAGATGGGAACCCCAAATCTCTACAAACTCTCGATGACATTTGAAGTGGATGGAAAGGCGAGCGATGCGGCTCATACCGACTTCGGCATCCGCGAGATTACGTCCGAGGTCAATTCGGTCGGTGGCCGCGCGTTTCACATCAATGGCAAGAACATCCTGATTCGAGGTGCCGGCTGGACTCCCGACATGATGCTGCGCGAGACCTCTCAGCACCTGCAGGACGAATTCCGCTACGTGGAGGATATGGGGCTCAACACCGTCCGACTGGAAGGAAAGCTCGAGTCGGAAGAGTTTTATCAGATTGCCGATCGACATGGCGTTCTGGTGATGGCAGGATGGTGCTGCTGTGACTTCTGGGAACGCTGGCCGCGCTGGCAGCCGCAGGATTTCGAAATCGCCAAGCAGTCGCTGCGGGATCAAATCTATCGTTTGCGAAGCCATCCCAGCCTCGTGATGTGGCTGAACGGAAGCGACAATCCTCCACCGCCCGACGTGGAGCAGATGTATCTCGACATCGAGAAAGAACTGTTCTGGCCGAACCCGGTCGTTTCATCCGCCACAGGCAAGAAGACCACCGTCACTGGCGATAGCGGCGCAAAGATGAGCGGGCCCTACGAATACGTGGCGCCCAGCTATTGGACAGTTGACATTCCTGAAGGCCAGCCCGGACGCAAGTTGTGCAATCCCGGAGGCTGCGGCGGCGCTTACGGTTTCAACACCGAAACCAGCATGGGGCCTGCCGTTCCGCCGGTCGAGAGTATCCGCGCGATGGTCGGCAAAGATCATCTGTGGCCGATCGATGACGTTTGGAACTATCACGCGGGTGGCGGCGAATTCAAAACCATCAACGTATTCAGCGAAGCATTGACGAACCGGTACGGCAAGTCGGACAACGTAGAGGACTTCGCCATCAAGTCGCAGATGCAGACCTACGAAGGCGTGCGCGCCATGTACGAGGCGTACAGCCGCAACAAGTATCAGGCGACCGGCGTCATTCAGTGGATGTTGAACAATGCCTGGCCGTCGATGATCTGGCACCTCTATGACTACTACCTTCGTCCTGGCGGCGGATATTTTGGGGCCAAGCGCGCGATGGAGTCGCTGCATCCAATTTACGGCTATGACGATCACGCAATTTGGCTGGTCAGCAGCCAGTACACCGATGCGAAGGGGCTGAAACTCACCACGAAGATTTATAACCTTGATGCAACGGAGAAGTTCTCACAGGAGAATTCAGTCGATGCCGCGGCCGACAGCACGGCGAAGGTCTTCACTCTGCCGGATGTCTCCGGCCTGAGCAACACTTATTTCCTGGTGCTGAAGCTGCAAGATTCCAACGGAAGGCTCGTGGGATCGAACTTCTACTGGCTCTCAACCAAACCCGAGATGATCGACTGGGCAAAGAGCACCTGGTGGATGACTCCGACCTCCTCCTATGCGGACTTCACAGCGATCTCGCAGCTGCCGAAGGTGAAGCTGAAAGTCACCGACCGCACAGAACGCAAGGGTGAAGAAGAGATCACTCACGTGACCATCGAGAATCCCAGCAAGAACCTTGCATTCTTTGTCCGCCTGAAGATCAACAAAGGTTCAAAGGGAGAAGAAATTCTTCCCGTCGTTTGGGAGGACAATTACGTTTCCCTACTGCCCGGCGAGAAACGCGAATTGTCGGCAACCTATCACATCAGCGAGTTGGCAGGCTCTAAGCCCGCCGTTGAAGTCAGCGGCTGGAATGTGGAATGAAGTCGGGGGTATTTTGTGACGTAATTTTGCCTGAAGGGGCGGGCGTTTCGTGAGTGGTTCCCGAATTCGGAGCCACCCACTTTGAAACACCGCCCGATTCCACCAGATGGAAACCCCTCGCTGGTTTCCAAACTCGATGAACCCTGCCTGCTAGAATTTCATCTACTAACTCTGCATGTTTCCAAATCTGCGACCACTGCTGCCGTATGTGAAGAAATACCGCTGGGGCTACGTTGGCGGTTTCGTTTGCATTCTGCTGACGAACGGAATTCAGGTACTGGGGCCCAAAGTGCTGGGCGTGGCCTCAGATGCCCTGCTGGGCAGCGTAACTCGCCGGAAGCTTCTGTTTTATTCCGGGCTGCTGCTGGCGATTGCGCTGGCTAAGGGAATTTTCCAGTTTCTGACGCGCTGGATCATGATCGGCATCTCGCGCGATATCGAATTCGATCTCCGCAACGATCTTTTTGCACGCCTGGAAAGCCTCTCGTACTCCTACTACCAGCGCCACCGCACTGGCGACATTATGGCGCGGGCGACCAACGACCTGAGCGCGGTTCGCAACCTGCTTGGCCCCGCCATCATGTACACCGCCAACACGGCAGTGCTGATGACGCTCGCTCTGGCGTTCATGATTTCTCTCAGCCCGCGTTTGACTCTGTATACGTTTCTGCCCTTGCCGGCGGCGAGCATTCTGGTTCAGTATTTCGGGCGAAGAATTCATGATCGCTTTGAACGCATTCAGGCGATGTTTTCCGACATTTCGGCACGGGCCCAGGAGAATTTTTCCGGCGCCCGGTTGATCCGCGCTTATGTGCAAGAAGAAGCCGAGATTCGCGCCTTCGAATCGGAGAATCAGGAATACATACGGCGCAGCCTGAAACTCGTGCGGCTCATGGGCATGTTGTGGCCGACATTGGAATTCATCCTGGGATGCGCCGTAGTGATGGTGTTATGGCTCGGCGGACGCGAGGTGCTGGCCGGTCGCATGACGGTAGGTCAGTTCGTTTCGTTTAACGCATACATGTTGCAGTTGACGTGGCCCATCATCGCTCTGGGCTACGTGATCAATCTGTTCCAGCGCGGCACGGCGTCACTTGGTCGGTTGAACGAGATCATGCAAGAAAAGCCGGATATCCAGGATGCCCCGGGTGCGCAGGATCAGGAGATTACGGGTGAGATCGAATTTCGAGGACTGAATTTCGCGTACGACGGCAAACCGGTACTCCGCGATGTGAATCTACGCATTCCTGCGGGAAGCAGTTTGGCGATTGTGGGGCCAACGGGATCCGGCAAAACTACGTTGGTTGATCTGATCCCGCGGATCTACGATGCGGAGCCAGGCATGGTCCTAATCGATGGACGACCGATCCGTGAGTATTCGTTAGCCTCGCTGCGGAAGAACATCGGGTTCGTACCGCAGGAGACTTTTCTTTTCAGCGAACGCATTCGCGAGAACATCGCGTTCGGCGTGGAATCCGAAGGTGACGCAGACATACGCATCGCCGCGGCAGCGGCAAACATTGCCGCCGATATTGAAGAGTTTCCGGAGCGCTATGAAACGATGGTGGGCGAGCGCGGCATCACCCTCTCCGGCGGGCAGAAGCAGCGGACAGCAATTGCTCGCGCGCTGATCCGGAACCCCCGGATCCTCGTCCTGGACGACGCTCTGTCGAGCGTGGACACGCACACCGAGGATAAGATACTCAATCATCTCCGCGACGTAATGCAGGGCCGGACGACGATTTTCATCTCGCATCGCGTATCGACCGTGAGAAATGCCGATCGCATCGCCGTGCTGCACGGCGGAAGAATCGTCGAACTCGGCACTCATGACGAACTCCTGGCCTTGAACGGTTACTATAGCGACCTGTATAACAAGCAACTGCTGGAAGAAGAATTGGCGGAAGTCCAATAGGACAACTCCACGGTGAGCCAACTCTGCTGGAAACAAGGACGTCTAAGCTAGCAGCAACTGGGGCCGATCAACTCTTTCATGCAGCGCGTCAACTGCGAAGAAATTCTTGATTCCGTGGATTGTCCTGCCTCCGACGCGCGGGCCTCACTGCACGATTTGCGGCTCATCAATCGCTGGTTTGGGGGAGTCGGGACCACACGAAGGATGATCGAGCGCGTTTCCGAGGCGTCAGGGCAGCGACACTTCACCGTGCTGGAAGTGGGCGCCGGCTTGGGAGAGGTACCGCAGAAAGCCGGGCTCCAACTTGGGGACCATGGAATCACGCTGGAGATTACCGATCTGGATCGTTTTGCGTCGCATCTGAGACAAGGTCACCGGGCGATCGTGGCCGATGCTATGGCCCTCCCGTTCCGCGAGAATGGTTTCGATCTGGTGAGTTGCAATCTCTTCGCACACCATCTGGAACCAGCGGAACTGGGGCAGTTTGTCGATGAGGCATGGAGAGTTTGCCGCTGTGCGGTCTTGATCAACGATCTAGTACGGCATCCTTTGCATCTGGCGTTGGTGTATGCCGGATTCCCTCTCATGCGCAGTCATGTGTCACGCGCAGACGGGTTGGCGTCGGTGCGCCGAGCTTATGTTCCCGAGGAAATGCGACGGATGCTGTCGAACGGACATTCGCCAGCGCGGATGATTTCGATTTCCCGGCATTACCTTTTCCGGATGGGTGTCATCATCTGGAAGCAAAATCATTAACCACTAAGGACACCAGGGTTCACCAAGGAACGCCCTCTACTTCCCCGCCCTATTCTGGTTCCACATGCAATTCTGCAATTCTCCCTTCAAGGTTCAGGCGCATTTCTACATTCAGCGGCTCTTTGAGGATCGCTCGGTACGTATACACCCTCTCGCCCTTGTCTTCTTTCCTTTCGAGCAGTTCGAACTTCTGCACGGGGCCTTGATCCTTTAGGAACTCGGCGAAATCGGTAAGATTCGGAGATAGCTCCTCCCACTCCTTCGGCGTGAATTGGCTGGCCTCGGCCTTGCCCTCGGCCATGCTTGCGAACAACTTCTGAAGCCTGGAGGTCACTTCGGGCTCCTTGTCTTCAATGGGCTTCGCGGGAGGCTGGATCAGCGCCGGATTCAGCAGCCCCGCAACATCGTGCGCGATCTTCCAGGGCTTCGAGTGTTCTGAATCCAGGTTGGTCAGGACGACGACGGTCAGCTTGTCATCAACGTAGCGTGCGATGTGAGTGGTGAATCCTTGCCACGCTCCACCGTGCTCGATGACGCGATGTCCGTTGACAGTGCCGATCTCCCAGGCAAAGCCGTATTTCCCCCGATTGGGCTTGCCATCGTTGAGTGGAACAACCGTCCACATACGGTCGAGGCTGGCCCGCTTGACCAATTTCTCGGTGTAAAGAGCGGCGTCCCACTTGGCCAGGTCTAAGACGTTGAAGTAGAGAGCTCCATCGGCGGTGGTGTTGAAGGTTGGCGAGACCCATTCCTGATTCTTGATTTCGCCCTTAACGAGACGGTATCCCGCTGCGCGATTCGGGATGATGTCTTCCTCGCTCATGACGCGGGTAGCCGTCATTCCGAGGGGGCGGAAGATGCGCTCCTGAAGAAAGTCGCCGTAGAACTTGCCCGTAACGCGGTGGATCATCATGCCGAGCAGAACGAAGTTGGTATTGGTGTAGCGCCAGCGCTCGCCTGGCTGAAAGTCCATGGGCATGGCGCAGATTTTCTTGTAGAGCTCGTCTTCGGTGTTATCGAGGCGGAGATAGAAAGGACCATCCGGCTTGGTGCGCTCACCATTTTCGTATTCACCGATTCCCGACGTGTGGGAAAGCAGGTTGCGGACCTTCACCGGAGACCAGATCGCCGGGCCATCGGGGAAGTACTTCAGGATGCTGTCGTCGAGTGAAATCTTGCCTTCTTCGACGAGCATCATGATCCCCATGGCGGTGAACTGCTTGCCGACAGAGCCCGATTGGAAGATGGTTTCCGGTTTTACGGCTACGCTCAGTTCGATATTGGAGAAGCCGTATCCCTGCACGCGCTCAGTGTGACCATCGCGATAGATTCCGAGCGCCAAACCGGGGATGTGCTCGCGCTGCATCTCAGCGGTGATGTAGTCGTCAATCTTGTCGGGCGTTTTGCAGACGGCGAACGAGCACGCGAGAGCTAGAGTCGCGAGCAGGTGCAGAGCGCGTTTCATGGCGGAATCCCGAGGTACCGGATTTACGAAGGGGGAGTTTAACACTGATGCCATTCGCCGATGAAAGCCTTTGCGCCGGCGTCCGGGAATGCAGAACGGAGATGTCCAGACCTCCGCTAATGGGGCTATAATTCTTCGCCGATTTTGCCTTTCCGTTATTAGGACCTTACATATCGAGCCGCAGTCGAGATTCGAGCTTCACTGAGGGAGGCCTATGAAGTCCACGATGATGTCCAGCCCGCTGCTCATCGACTGCATGTTGGAGCGGGCGGCAAAACTCTTCTCTGATGTCGAGATTGCGTCCGTACTCCCCAATGGCTCGCTTCATCGATATACGTATCGGGACCTGCGGCAGCGTGCGCGGCAACTCGCCGCCGCTTTGATGCAGGCGGGAATCAAGCCCGGAGATCGTGTGGCTACGTTGATGTGGAATCAACATGAACATCTGGAGGCCTACTTCGGTATCCCGGCTCCAGGGGCGGTTTTGCACACTCTGAATTTGCGACTGCATCCTGACGAACTCACCTACATCGCCAATCATGCGAAGGATCGCTTCCTGATCGTCGATGACACTCTGATGGAACTTTTCGACAGAATCCGTACCCGCGTGTCGTTTGAGCGCGTCTTCGTTGTGGATCATGGTTGCGGCAGCCTTCCAGAGTACGAGCTTTACGAAGCATTCCTCCTGGGCGGAAACGGTGAGCCGCAACTTCCCGCCAAGTGCGAGGACGATGCCGCCGCGATGTGCTACACCTCGGGCACAACTGGTAATCCAAAGGGTGTCGTGTATTCTCACCGGGCCATTGCGTTGCATTCGTTCGCCATCTCATTGCCCGATGGATTTCACATTAGTTGTCACGATACCGTTCTCTACGCTATGTCCATGTTTCACGCGAATGCCTGGGGACTTCCCTTCGCCGCGACCATGAATGGGTGCAAGCAGGTGATGGCAGGGCGAAACCTTCAGCCAGAGGCCCTGCTGGACCTGTTGCAGAACGAGCAGGTGACTTTGACAGGCGCCGTGCCCACAGTGTGGCTGGCAGTGATCAATGCGCTCGAAAGCAATCCAGGCCGCTGGAAGCTGGCGCCGGGACTGCGGATCGTTTCCGCCGGTTCCGCCGTACCGGAATCGTTGTTCCGGCGCTTCGACAAACTCGGCGTCAGGGTGATTCAACCCTGGGGCATGACAGAGACAACTCCGATTGCGACGGTTTCGATTCCCAAGCCTCACATGAATGCGTGGCCCGAGGATGAGCTCTACGCTCTGCGCGCCAAGCAGGGTATGCCGTCTCCATTTATTGACATCCGCGCTGTGGGACTCGAAGGTGAAGTGCCCTGGGACGGCGAAAGTGACGGCGAACTGGAAGTGCGGGGCCCCTGGGTCACCAACAGCTATTACGGCATGGAGCGCGGAGATCGCTGGACGGCGGATGGCTGGTTTCGCACGGGAGACGTCGTAACGATTGATGCCGGAGGCTACGTCAAGATCACCGATCGCGTGAAGGACATGATCAAATCCGGAGGCGAATGGATCAGCTCGATCGACCTGGAGAATGCAATTGTGGGGCATGAAGCGGTGAAAGAAGCCGCTGTTGTCGCCGTGCCGCATTCGAAATGGCAAGAGAGGCCGCTGGCGGTGATTGTGCTGAAAGACGGACTTAACGTCAGTGAGTCTGAGTTACGTGCGTTTCTTGAAGAGCGATTTGCAAAATGGCAAGTCCCGGATGCGTTTGTGTTCGTGCAGGAACTTCCCCATACGTCAACGGGGAAATTGCTGAAGACGAAGCTACGGAAGGATTTCGCGAATTGGGCGTGGGAATCGCAGTCGCCGACCGGAACAAGAGCACGCTGAAATGACTTTCTATTTCGCTTGCACTTCGATCGGCTCTCGTATCTGCGTGGGACGCGATGGGTCCAAAAGAACCTTTACGGGTCGTCCCCGCTTCACATAGGGTGAAATCACCTCAGGGCGTGACCAATCCAAATCCCAGCCGTCCTCAATCGCGACTAGCGTGTAGGAACCGGGAACCACGTTGCGCAGCCCAAACGTACCGTCAAGGTCACTCTGATCGCGGCGGAAGAGATCGCGATTCGCTTCCGGATCGCTCGGCACAATCACGACCATGGCTTCAGCAAAGGGCTTGCCCGCCTTTTGAGCAACACCTTGCACGTCAACTCCCTGTGCAATCGTCAGCGCGACCGCTGCGGAGGCTCCAGCAGGGACGATTACTGTGCGTCCCCTAACCTGGGCACCCTCGGCTGAAATACCGACAACTACGTAGGCTGCACGCGGGCTGAAGACTCCCACTCGATAGAGGCCTGCAGCGACCTGCTGAATCTCAGCCTCTCCTTTGGCATTCAGATTGCGAAATCCACCGGAACCATTTCTAGGGGTTGAGGCTAAGACAACGGCCAAATCCTTGGGAAGCGTGGATTCGCCGGGGCCCGTGACGGATATTTTCATGCTGCCGAGCGCTTCCGCCCTCGATGTATCGATCTCCTCGCCATCCTCGTTGAGATCAACCCCGTTCAACTGAGTGAGCGTGTTGCTTCCCTGGACGCGAACGTCGTAGCGCCCCGCGGGAATGCCGGTTAGCTCCACTACCCCCGGCGAAATGAATTGCGGGTTACCCTGAACGAAACTCGTACCTTCGAAAGCTTTCTGATGTAGCTGCGGAAAGAGGGTTCCCTGATTCGGTTCCTGGGGCATGTGAAAAATCAGGCGGAGCGCGGGTACCGGATTGAGGTCCATATCGATCTGAAGGCGCTCTCCGCCGCGTATCTGGATCGGGGTCGCGCTGTCAGTCTCTGTAGCATTCTCGTAATACGTGAGGGGATAAGCAACGTCCAGACTGCGATCTACGTCTGCGCGCGCTTTATTTCCCTCGGCACCCGCTTCATTCGAAGCAGGGGCTGGGTGAAAGGCGTACCAGGGCTCCGCGCGGACGGAGAGGAAGTATGTCCCTGGCAGCAGGGAGGTCAATTCGTAGGCTCCAAGATCGTCGGTTTGAGCCTGCCGAAACGCCTGGATCTCGTCGATTCCTTGGATGTGGTTATTGCGGTAGAGAGTCAGAAGCCCACGCCGCACTGGTTCTCCCGCTTCATCGAGAACCCTGCCAGAGATGACTGCTTCAGGAGATAGCTTGAGCACAAGATTTTCTGTGACGAGGTCAGCCCCGGTGACGATTGCGGTCGAGTACTGGTCGTGCTGATCATAGGCAGCAGAAATGAAGCCGCGCTTCGTACCTTCGAGTGCATACTTCCCTGCGCTCAGATTCGCGAACGAGAATTTTCCATCTGCCGAAGTAACGACTGATTCCGTCTCTCTCCGACTCTTGGTATCGCTCAGCAGAACGCGGGCGCGATCGAGCGGATGTCCGTCAATCTTGCTGACTACGATCCCGGAGATTCGATAGTTCGACGACGCACTCGGCAGCGGAGAATTATTGTTCTGCGCAGCAGCCACCAGCGCGGCGAAACAAAATGTAAGTGCCAGAAGCGGTCGCATGGTCTGTAAGGACATGTCGCTATCTCTCGGATGCATCGGTATCGGCAATTAGCGGGACTTGAACAGTCACCTTCTGTCCCGCCGAAAGGCGTACCACTTGTCCCTTGGTTTCGTAAGCCTTCATAGCCTCGGGGTCGCGATACGGCAGATGCATTTGCTGCCGGGCAAAGGTCAGAATTCGATAAGCGCCGGGAACCATCATGCTGTGGGCGAATTTCCCATCCGGTGATGCAGCTAACTCCTGGTATCGCCCTGAACTGTCAGGCAGAGGTACACAGTAGATCCACGCCGCCGGCTCGCTGTACTGAAAGTTCGGCCCAACTGGCGGAAAGTCAACGCCGACTATCGTCCCATCCAACTCCGCGGTGTCGTCACGCATTTCGATTTCAATCGGCGCGCCAACACCCGTCGCTACATCAAACGGTTGATGCAGCAGGTCGAGGTTTCCCATTCGGGCAGAGGCCACATAACCGCGCGATGGATAGAGCCGCAACCAGTAGCGGCCAGGCAAAAGATTCTCGAGCACTATGGAAGTGTCGGTGGGTCCGGTTGGCGGGCGCAGCGAACCACCCCGCATCTCCTGAAGATCATCCGCACCCTCGACACTCGCATTCAGATACGAACGAGGTCCGCGGACTGCACCTATGGACTTGCCACTATTCCGTAAAGTCGATTCATTCAAACTCGTATCCGTGAATTCTTCTTTCACATTCAGAGTGATGGAACTCGCAGGCACCAGTATCATCGGTGAGCCATCAGCGGTCGCACCGTTCACCCGCAGATTCACTACCCCTGAAGCCAGGTTGGGCCCAAACATAGTCCCTTGAACAAGGTAATTGCCATTGGGCAAGAACCCCTCAATCCTCCTCGCCATGGGGTTGTACCCGAGAGAATAACCCGGTCCAGACTGTGCCCTCACCGTTACGTTCATTCCTGAATTGATGTCACTATCGACGACCGGAATGTTCACGCGGTAATACGACTGCCGCACGGCAGAAAGCTCCGTCTGGATAGACTGTCCTGCGGAAAGGTGAATCGTTCCAGCCGAATCGAAGTTTGCCGCGGCGGGATAGAAAACGGGCGGATATCCATACATCTTTCCGCCAGCGTTCGCGATGGGATCATCGTCAGCCCGCTCATCCGTCAGGAGTTTGTATTCACCGGCGGGGAGCTCTGCGAACCGGAATTCACCCAAAGAATTGGTTCGCGCGCTGGAGTTGTGCATCCATCGCGGAAGCCCGTCGACCACATCCCTGACGTAAAGTTCGACGGTTGTTCCCGAAAGAATGTCCGTATTGGTCACCGTTACGCGGCCGTGAATGATCCCTTCCGGCACAAGCGCAATCGTCACGTTATCCGCAGAAGATCTGGCGCCACTGCCCTGATCACTACAGTCATAAAGGAAGCCTGGTTTGCGGGCGGCCAGCCAGCAGCGGCTAAAGCGCGCATGCCTCGAGACCACGGTCACGCCCGTGGTTTCTACGTTTTCGCTGGGCACCGTGATTTCAAAATGCCCCTCGCCGTCGGTCAGCTTGGCGAAACGATTGTCGTTGGAAGTAACAAGCGCGCGAGGAATAGGTGCGCTCGTAATCGAATTGATGACGGTACCGCTGATTCTCCTGGACTGATCAGGCGATTCCGACTGCGCACCGCTGTGCACGGCAGAGAAGCAGCAAACAAACAGCACTAGCGCCGAAATGAAGCAGGAATGAGAACCTGAAAAGCGCTGCGGCGCAAGCACTCGATCGGCCGCGGGCAAGAGCATGATGCCTCTTTCAATGCAAGGATTGGTGGCCTATTACCGCATCCACGCGAATCCCTATTTCACCGCTTGGTCGATAAGCCGTCAACAGTTGTAAACAGGGCATGGCTCAGGCGACTTTCTCGGGGAGAGAAAAAAGACAGCGCCTATTGCTATCTGACGACCAAAACTTCCCGTACGTTGTCTCGCGCCAGGAAGAATTTGATTGACGCAAAGTCTCGGAAGAGCGTCTCGATATGCCGGTTGTTGAAGACACGCTGCAGTCGAAAGCTGTCGACCACTGCAGTGTGGATCGCTCCCGTCGGGCCGCGTCGGGCTTCCCGGCGCATCATGATCCGCTGCATCTCGAGGATATCTTTCTCGACGATGTGGAAGCGGTAGCAGGGAGAATCGGGCCCGGCGTCTTTCGTGTGGAAGAAGGCCAGCAACATTCCGCCCGGCTTTAAAACCGACCATAGCCGTCCCATAACCGGACGGACCAGGCTCTCGTCGAGATAGTCGGGCAAATTCCAGCACAAAACGACGTCGAAGTGCGCCGCGGGATACTGAAGGTTATCCGCGAGAAACTTTCGGCTATCGAGAACGACGTTTTCTTGCTCGTCCTTGGTAACAAGGTGAGGTTCAGTGGAGGCGACGAGAAGGTCTTCACTGTAAATCTTATGGCTGTGCCCCGTAAAGAAACGGATGTTGGCGGCAGAAGTAGACCCCAGATCGAGCACGCAAAGAGGGGTTTCGGAATCCCAGAGGCGTGAGAGTTCGCCGAGGCCGCTGGAACGGCGCGTGAGCTTCTGGGAAACTTGCGGCGTCTGCGCCGGCGATCCCGATGAGCCGCGAAAGAGCTTCATGAAGTTATGCGTCACTGATGCCATCAGACCGACTCCACACTGTCCGAGGCAACAAGTGCTCTGGGACTTGAAATCATGCTTGCAACTAACACTTTAACCCGGTTTCGGAACTCCTTGCAGTTACTTTCCAGCAGCCTTGTCGGCCTTGCCTTGAATGTCGACCTTGCCTTTCAGGTAGGCACCTTCCTCAATCGAAATTCGCTGCGTGCTGATGTCCCCGGTCACAACCGCCGATTTGCGTAGCTCGACCCGATCGCTGGCCTGCACATTTCCTTCAAGTTTTCCTTGCACAACCAGGCCCTTGGCCTCCACGGAAGCCTTGACCTGGCCGTTGGGGCCGACGGTCAAGCTGTGGTTTTTGAGGGCGATACTGCCCTCAACCTGACCGTCAACGTAAAGGTCTTCGCTGCCCGACAACTCACCCTTGATGACCACCGATTTGCCAATCTGCGCCAAGTCTGCCGACAACGGAGCACTCATGGATGTTCTCCTTTGGAAGCGGATACTGCGTTACCGGGATTCTGGAACGGCAGGTTCCGGGACGGCCGCCACTATCATCGACTATACCCAAGTCGCAGAGTGGGCGGCAAGCGAAGCACAGAAGAGCAACCAAGAGAAAGTACATTCTGCAACCCGTTGCGGCGGATTGCTACACTAACAGTGCATGATTTGTGTCCGCAAGGGGTTCTGGCTGCTGGGGATTCTCGCCGTTGCGACGATGCTTCAGGCGCAGAATGCCAAAACTCCGACGATCCCGGCAAACGATCTGGTGAGGGAAACGGTGGCCCACGAAGTGGCCGCGGAAAACCAACCGGCAGCCCGGCACATGTTCCGCTCGCGCAAGCAGACGCCCAAAGGATCGCAGACTCGGCTCTATGTTGAAACGAAAGATGCGATGGCCGGGATGCTGATAGCGAATAATGATCAACCTCTGTCCGCGGAGCAGCAGCAGGCCGAACGAGATCACCTGAATTGGTTGATAAACAATCCCGACCAGCTTCGGAAGAAACACGCTCGCGAGAAGGAAGACGCCGACCGGACACTGCGGATCGTGAAAGCCTTACCGGATGCTTTCCGTTACGAATATGCAGGTACCGAGACGGGAACCTCCACTATGGGCAAGCCCGGAGACGACCTGGTGCGTCTCAACTTCACGCCCAATCCCGGTTATTCTCCGCCAACGCATGTGGAGCAAGTGCTCGAGGGCATGCAGGGGTATCTTGTGATCGACACCGTGGCACACCGAATCGCCAAGATCGACGGCATACTCTTTCGCGAAGTAACCTTCGGCTGGGGAGTTCTTGGACACTTGGACAAGGGCGGACACTTTACCGTGCAGCAGGCGGACGTGGGCGACGGATCATGGGACCTCACATCAATGAGCCTGAAGATGACGGGGAAAATCCTGCTATTCAAGAGTCTCAGCATTATCGAAGATGAAACCCTCAGTGACTTCCGGCCGGTACCTTTCGACCTGACTTTCGCCAAGGGCGTTGAGTTGTTGAATAGCCAGCAGAAATCGTCAGGACAGAAGGCAGACTTGGAATCGTCCGCGACGAAGAAGAATCCTCGGTAGCCTCCGCCGCTTTACGCCTTTAGCGTTTCTTTCCTTACCGTCAGCTTCTCGATCAAGTCAGGTCTCACCCGATAGCCCGTCCCGGGCGTGTTGCTGATTGCAATCATGCCCTGCGAAGAGACTTCGACCTCGGGATCGATGATGTCCTCTTTCCAGTAGCGCTTGGAAGCGGAGACATCGCCGGGAAGACCGAAGTTCTGCAAGGTAGAGAGCGCGATGTTGTGGGCGCGGCCGATTCCGGTTTCCAGCATGCCTCCACACCAAACCGGGATGTTATGAGCCTGGCATAAATCGTGAATCTTCAGCGCCTCGGAAAATCCGCCGACGCGGCCTACCTTGATGTTGACGATGCGACAGGCGCCGGTTTCCGCGGCAAATGCCGCACTTCGCGCGCTAACGATCGATTCATCCAGGCAAACAGCCGTACGCAGTTCTTTCTGCAGCCGTGCGTGATAGTAAATGTCGTCATTCCACAGAGGCTGCTCAATCATCAGCAGATTGAACTGGTCAAACTTCCGAAGGTGCTCGACCTGATCAAGCGTGTAGGCGGAGTTCGCGTCGCAACTCAACGTGATATCGGCCCAGCGCGAGCGGATGCGCTCGAGAACATTCAGATCCCAGCCCGGCTTTACTTTGACCTTGATGCGTCGATATCCGGCGGCCAGCTCGATCTGAATCTTTTCCAGCAATTGTTCGACAGAATCCTGAATGCCAATCGACACACCGCAGGGTATCTCAGTGCGAGAACCGCCCAACAATTTCCAGAGAGGTACTCTCTTCTGCATGGCTTCCGCATCCCAGATCGCATTCTCAAGACCGGCTTTGGCCATGCGATGGGCGCGGACCTTCGCGAACAGCGCGGGGCAATCCCTCCCGGACTCGATACGCTGCCCCAGAAGGGCGGGAATCAGGTATTGCGTTAACGTGGGCCAGGCGCTTTCGATCCACTCACTGCTGTAAAAGGGATCTTCGCCTACGACGCTTTCGCCCCATCCGTCGATGCCTTCGCTGTGGACGGTGACCAGGAGAATGCGGCGGCTGTAGGTTCGTCCAAAGCTCGTCTCGAAAAAGTGGACGAGCGGCATTTGGATTTCACGTAGGGTGATGGCTTCAATCTTCATGAGTTTTGGAAATCTTGTTCACCACATAGTCACTGAGACACGGAGAAAGAGAGCAAAGTCAATCGAACAACCCTGTGCCTCCAACTTGCTAAGGTTCCGATGCGTACGACCATTTTTCATCCCAATGACCTAGGAGGAACTTCCCATTGCCTTGGGCATCTCTTTCATAGCCGATGACTGCGCGGCCGTGGCCGAAGGCGAGCAAGAACTGTTCGCGATTGCGCTCCTGGACCTGCTCCGCCTTGCTGCGGGTGACCGGTGCAGCTTTCCAATCGTAAATCTGCGCCGGGACCTCAATCGATGTATCACTCCCGATCGGAGGATTCTTACCGGTTTCGAGCAAGGTCTGCACCCGATTCGACTTCAACCACCATTCG
>Ga0335084_10000640_pt1 | contig 30462 bp, 29 predicted proteins | sample Lox_Sample_44_FD_206721 | JGI IMG/M metagenome (GOLD analysis project Ga0335084, IMG submission 206721) | Soil microbial communities from Loxahatchee National Wildlife Refuge, Florida, United States - Lox_Sample_4.4 | ecosystem: Environmental > Terrestrial > Soil > Wetlands | place: USA... | reverse complement strand
CCTTCCGACGGGGAGGCGGCCGCCCCCGCCGCGGCGCGCGACGCCGCCGGCGCGCTCCTCGCCGGGCTCGTCCAGACGGCGCGGCTCCCGCGGCGTGTGGCGGAGCGCACCCGCCTCGCCCTCCACGCCCAGAGGGTCTTCCGCGATCCGCCCAGGCGCCGCCGGCGCCGTGGCCGCGGGCTCGCAGCCCAACCGTACTTCCAGGACGCGGTGCAGTTGCTCCGCATCTCCGTCGAGGCGACCGGCGAGGCGCGCGAGGTGCTCGAGCGCTGGACGGCCGAGGCCGGCGGCCACGCCGAGCGCCACGAGGAGCGGCGCGCTTACGCCGAGCGCCGGCCGCACGTCGAGTCGGCCGAAGCTCTGCCGGACCACGAACCGGCCGAGGCCCTGCCGGACCACGAGCCGGCCGGGGCGCTGCCGGACCGCGAGCCGGCCGAGGCGCTGCCGGACCACGAGCCCGGGCTCGCGCGCGCGCGCGGACGCGGGCGCGGACGCGGACGGCACGGCAAGCCCCGGGGATCGCGCGAGGGCTCTCGCGAGGTGAGCGCCGCGCGCGCGATCGGCGCCGGCGGACATGAGGCGCACGGCGTCCCGGTCATCGAGGTCGACGCCGTGGCGCCCCGCGACCTTCCGGCCGAGGCCGGCGGCGCAGTGGCGGCCGGCGATGCCAAGGAGCCCGGCCGCAAGCGCCGCCGCCGCCGCGGGGGCCGCCGCCGCCGCCGCCGCGGGGCCGGCAGCCCCGACGAGGGCGCCGGGGGCCCACCTTCCCCACCTTCCACCCCGTCCTCGGGCAGCGCATCCTGATCGCCGGGCGCGGCGCGGATTCGCTAGAATCCGCGGACGACGCGCCTTGACCCTCCACCACCCCTCCGCTAGAACGCGCCGACCATGCCCGCCGAGAGAGCCGAGAAGCCGAAGTCCCGCTACAAGCGGATCCTCCTCAAGCTCTCGGGCGAGGCGCTCATGGGGGATGGGAAGTACGGCATCTCGCCCAAGACGCTCACCGCCATTGCACAGGACGTGAAGGACGTCGTCGAGCTGGGCGTCGAGGTGGCGCTCACCATCGGCGGCGGCAACATCTTCCGCGGCGTGTCGGGCGCGACCGAGGGGATGGACCGCTCCAGCGCCGACTACATGGGGATGCTCGCCACGGTCATCAACGCCATGGCGCTCCAGGACGCGCTGGAGAAGATCGGCGTCCTCACCCGCGTGCAGTCGGCGATCGAGATGCACCAGGTGGCGGAGCCCTACATCCGGCGTCGCGCCATTCGGCATTTGGAGAAGGGCCGGGTGGTCATCTTCGCCGCCGGGACCGGCAACCCCTACTTCACCACCGACACCGCCGCCTCGCTCCGCGCCATGGAGATCCACGCGGACGTGCTCCTCAAGGCGACCAAGGTGGACGGCGTCTACACCGACGACCCCAAGAAGAACGCGTCGGCGACGAAGTTCAAGCACCTCACCTACATCGACGTGCTGAAGAAGAACCTCAAGGTGATGGACTCGACGGCCATCAGCCTCTGCATGGACAACGACCTGCCCATCGTCGTCTTCGACTCGACCCAGCGCGGGAACGTGCGCCGCGTGGTGCTCGGCGAGGAGATCGGCACGGTGGTGGGGCGTTCGGCGCGCTGAGCGCCGGCGCCGGGAGCGGACCATGAGCGTCGCGGACGACATCCTCAAGGACCTGCACGACTCCATCGGCAAGACGCTGGAGCAGCTCAGGCACGACCTCGCCAACGTCCGGACCGGGCGGGCCAACCTGCACATGCTCGACGGCGTGCGCGTGGACTACTACGGCACCGCCACGCCTCTCAACCAGGTGGCGACGCTGTCGGTCCCCGAGGCGCGCCTCATCGTGGTGAAGCCCTGGGAGAAGAACATGATCCCGGTGATCGAGAAGGCGATCCGGGACGCGAACCTGGGGCTCAACCCCATGAGCGACAAGGACCTGGTGCGCGTGCCCATCCCGCCGCTCACCGAGGAGCGCCGCAAGGACATCGTGAAGCAGGTGAAGCACAAGGGCGAGGAGTTCAAGGTCGCGGTGCGCAACCACCGCCGCGACGCGAAGGAGCTGCTCGAGGCCGCCGAGAAGGACGGCGACATCTCCCAGGACGAGGCCAAGAAGTCGCTCGAGAAGATGCAGAAGGACACCGACGACGGCGTGAAGAAGGTGGAGGAGACCGTCGTCGCGAAGGAGAAGGAGGTCATGCAGGTCTGAGCCGGCGCCTCGACCTGCGGCCTCCCGTGCAACCCGGCCGTTCGCCGTTGCTGCTCGCGCTCCTGCTCGGGCCGCTGCTCGTCCTCGGCTTCGCCGCCGGCGTGCTGCGCGGGCTGGCGCGGCGGCCGGGGCTCCCCGAGCGCCGCCGCCGCGTCCTCACCGCCGCCTGGGTGGCGCTCCTCTTCGCCGGCGTCCCGCTCTGGCTCTTCCTCGCCGCCGCGCTGCAGCTTTGATCCCGGGGGGCCACTCGCGCCGCAGCGCCTCGCCTGCGGAGCTCGCGCCCCCCCGGCCCCCCCGCGGTGCGCCCTACACCGGCAGCACCATCAGCGCGAGCGCGATCACCCAGAGCAGCTGGCCTGCCGCGGCGAGGGCCGCGAGCCGGGGCACGGTGGCGGTCGCACCCGCGGCGTCGCCCGCCGCGAGCCGCCCCGCGGTGCGCCGCCATGCGGGCACGAGCCCGAACGCCACCAGCCCCACCATCGCGAGCCCCACCACCACGCCGACCCAGAGCGCCGGCCGCGCCAGCCAGGCGCGCCGCCACAGCAGGCCGATCCCGGTCAGCGCCGTGGCGATGCCGGCGTAGAGGTCGAGCCGGACCTGGTCCCCGCCGCGCTCGGCGGCGGCCGCGAGGTGAGGACCGCCGCGCGCGATCGAGCGGCGGACGTCGCCCGGGAGCCACAGGACCGAGGCGAGCCAGACCGCCATCGAGAGGACGTGGAGCAGCCGGAGGAACGAGAACAGGATCACGTGGACCTCGCCGTCGCGGCCGTGCACCGCGCCTTCCGTGTCGCGCGGGACTGTAGCACCGGCGGTCGCGGGCGGGGCGAGTCGAGCGGCGCCCGCCCGGCTAGTACCGCCACCCGTGCGCGATCGGGAACCGCCGCCCCTCCCCGAACGCCTTCTCGCTCACCTTCAGCACCGGCGCCGCCTGCCGCCGCTTGTACTCGCTCGCCACCACCATGCGCAGCACGCGCCGGACGGTCTCCTCCGGGTGGCCGCGCGCCACGATGGCCTCGAGCGGGAGCCGCTCCTCCACGTACGCCTGGAGGACGGCGTCGAGGACCTGGTAGGGCGGCAGCGAGTCCTGGTCCACCTGGTCCGGCTTCAGCTCGGCGGAGGGCGGCTTGGTGAAGGTCCGCTCCGGGACGAGCGTCCGGCCGGCGCGCGCGTTCGCGGCGCGCGCCACCCGGTAGACGAGGGTCTTCGGCACGTCGCCGATCACGGCCAGGCCACCGGCCATGTCGCCGTAGAGCGTGCAGTACCCGACCGCCAGCTCGCTCTTGTTCCCGGTGGAGAGGACCAGCCCGCCGGTGTCGTTGGAGAGCGCCATCAGGATCTGGCCGCGGATCCGGGCCTGCACGTTCTGCTCGGCGAGGTCGCCCATGGGGCGCCCCTCCACCGCCTGGAACTGCCCGAGGAAGGCGGCGTGCATCGGCTCGATCGACATCTCCTGGAACCGGATGCCGATGTTCCTCGCCAGCGCCGCCGCGTCCTCCCGCGAGTGGTCGGACGAGTAGCGCGAGGGCATGGCGACGCCCAGCACGTTCTCCGGCCCGAGCGCGTCGACCGCCAGGCAGGCGGTGAGGGCGCTGTCGATGCCGCCCGACAGCCCCACCACCGCGCTCCGGAAGCCGCACTTGCGGAGGTAGTCGCGGACGCCCATGGAGAGCGCGCGAAACACCTCGTCGGCCAGCGGATCGGGCGGGGGCGCCGGCGCGGGGGGGAGGGGCCGGCCGTCGAGCCCGAGCACCTCGGCCCGGCCCCCGTCGGCGTCCACCACCAGCAGCGCCTCCACGAACAGCGGCGCGCGGGCCCGCACCGCGCCGTCCTTCCCCACCCACATCGACGCGCCGTCGAAGAGGAGGGCGTCGTTCCCGCCCACCTGGTTCACGTAGGCGATGGGCGCCCCGTGACCGCGCGCGCTCGCCCCCAGCATCCGCTCCCGCAGCGCCGGCTTCCCCATGGCGTACGGCGACGCCGAGACGTTCACCACCAGCGAAGCGCCGCCCGCGGTCAGCTCGGCGATGGGATCGCGGGTGTAGCGCGGGCGGTCCCAGAAGCGCTTGTCGTTCCAGACGTCCTCGCAGATGGAGAGCCCGAGCCTGAGCCCGACGCCCTCGGCCGACGCCGCGGTGGAGGCGGGGGAGGCGAGGAAGTAGCGGGTCTCGTCGAAGACGTCGTAGGTGGGCAGGAGCGACTTGCGCCCCACCGCTGCGACCCGCCCGCGCTCGAGGAGCGCCACCGCGTTGTAGACGCCGGGGGGCGGCGCCCCCTCGACTGCCTCCGGAAACCCCACCACCACCGCCACCCCGCGCGACCAGTCCGACGGACGCGCCAGCTCCTCCAGCGTGCGCCGGGCCCGTTCGAGGAAGTCGGGCAGGTCGAGGAGGTCGCGCGGCGGGTACCCGCACAGCGCCAGCTCCGGAAACACCGCCAGCGTCGCGCCGGCGGCGCGTGCGCGCTCGGTCGCGGCGCGGATCTTCGCGGCGTTGCCCGCGAAGTCCCCCACCGTGGTGTTCACCTGCGCGAGGGCGATTCGTCCGGGTTCCGGCACGCGCGAGAATGGTACATTAAGACCGGTCATGCCGGGCCGCATCCTCGTGGTCGAGCAGTCCAGGCCAGTGCTGGCCGTCCTCCGGCGCGATCTGCTCGCCGCCGGCTACGAGATAGAAGTGGCCACCGCGGCGACCGCCGCGACCAAGGTCGAGCAGGGCCGGCACGCAGCCGTGGTGGTGCGCGCCGCCGCAGGCGCCGAGGAGGTGGTGCAGGCCCTCCGCGACGCCGACCCCCTGCTGCCCATCATCGGGCTGTTCGGCGACGAGGAGGAGCACGCGGCGCACGCCGCGGCGCTGGGGGCCGACGCGACGCTGGTCGGGCCGCTCTGCGCGCCGGCGATGGTGGCCAGCACCTGCCGCCTGGCGGAGCGGGTCGGCGAGCAGGCGCGGCGCATCGCGGACCTGGAGCGGACCCGGCCCCCCGGCCCGGGCGCCGCGTCGGAGCTGGAGTTCCTGAAGCGGCTCCTCTTCGTCGAGGTGAAGCGCTCGCGGCGCCACAAGTACCCCATCGCCCTCGCCCTGGTGTCCCTCGACCGCTGGGACGAATTCGCTGCGGGGCTCGCCGCCGCGGCGCGCGCCCGCCTCATGGGCGAGCTGCTCGGGGTGGTGACCTCCGCCGTGCGGGACATCGACGTGGCCGTGCCCTTCACCGAGGACCGGCTGCTGGTGCTCATGCCGCACACCAAGAACGACGGAGGGCTCCAGGTCGGCCGGCGGCTCTGCGCGCGCGTCCGGGAGCGCGTCGGCGCGCCAGCGGAGACGGTGAGCGTCGGCGTCGCCGCACACCACGGCGAGGGGCCGCTGTCGTTCTCCTCGCTGGTGCGGCGCGCCTCCGAGGCGCTCGGCCGCGCCCGGACCGCGGGCGGAGACCGGGCCGAGTCGGCGGATCCGCCCAAGAAGCGCGACCGGATCTCGATCGGCTGACGGGCCCTGCGCGCCGGAGCCGCCGCCGCCCTCGCCGCGCTGGCGGCCTGCGGCCGTGGTCACGGGCCGGGCGCGCCCGAGGCGCGGCTCTTCGTCTGGCCTCCGGGCCCTCACGCTCGACTGGGATCGCCCGGCGGTTGCCGAGGCGCGGCTCGCGCCCCGCCTCGCGTCCCTGCCCGGGCCGAGCCCTGATCGCGGTGGCGTCAACTATCGGTGAATGACCGGAAGCCCTCGCTCGCCCCTCCCGGGGTGAGTAGCAGGGCCGCTGTGGGGCGTCTGGAGCAGGTCGCCGGAGAACCCCCCTAATGAGTCATCACCGCACTGCGAGTTCGCTCGCCAGGCCAGTCCCCACCGGGTCGCAAATTACGAATAACTTACTGATTACAGACACTTACAAAAAACATGAACTAGGGGGGTGGCAACCACGTGGGGCGTTATTATCGTCCCCATCGCTGGTGACGGGCCGACCAAGCAGGGGTGCGTCGGGAGGACCCCTGCCCGTGCGGGCGGCTCGCAACGGCGAAATTCCAGCGCCCCTTGGTGGGCGCCTTCCGGGGAAGGAACAACATGGCCCAGATCGATATCGAGATCCTCACGCCGTTCGCTGCGAAGTTCATGGAGGGGACCACCCTCACGCCGGCCGAGCGCGCCGAGGTCCTCCGGATCGCACAGGGCTTCGCGTGCAAGGACTCGGCGGCGGCCGCCGGCGTCTCGCCGGAGACCATCCGCGCGCGGCGCAAGCGCATCTACCGCAAGCTGGACGTGCCGGGCTCCGGCGAGCTGCTCGCCAGCCTGCTCTCGCTCTCGCTGAAGATGCTCGCCAAGGGCGAGCGCATCGAGCCGCGCCCCGTCGTTCCGGCGCAGCCGCAGCAGAGCGCGGTCGCGCGCTAGCCTCGCAGCGGCAGGCCAACGCGGGCGGCGCACGGCCGCCCGCGGCGTGGCTCGCCCGGATCGGTCGGGGGGGGGTCCCCCGATCAGCGCCGCTCCGCGAGCCAGCGCTCGATCCGCTCCGCGACCTTCGCCGGCGTGAAGCCGAACGCCTCGGCGAGCGCCTTCTCGGGCGCGCTCTCGCCGAAGCGGTCGATCCCGATCACCAGGCCGTCCTTCCCCACCCAGCGCCACCACTCCAAGCCGCGCGCGGCCTCGATGGCCACCGCCGGCGTCGCGGGCGGCAGCACCGCGTCGCGCCACTCCCTGGGCTGTGCCTCGAAGCACGCGAGGCACGGGATGGACACGAGCCGGGCGGGGATGCCCTTCCTGGCCAGCGCCTCGAGCGCGGCCTGCGCCAGCGGGACCTCCGAGCCGGTCGCGACCGCCGTGAAGCGGGCACCGGGCGCCTCCGCCACCACGTAGCCGCCCCGCAGCGCCTTGGCGGGGTCGAACGGGGCGTCGCGCTTCACGGGCGCGATCTTCTGCCGCGACAGGATGAGCGCCGTCGGCCCGTCGCGGCGCTGGAGGGCGTGCGCCCAGGCCACCGCCGCCTCGTCGCCGTCGCAGGGCCGGACCACGTGGAGGTTGGGAATGGCGCGGAGCGCGGTGAGGTGCTCGACCGGCTGGTGCGTCGGCCCGTCCTCGCCGAGGAAGATGGAGTCGTGCGTCCAGACGTAGATCGTCTGGAGGCGGGACAGGGCGGCGAGGCGGACCGGCGGCCGCATGTAGTCCGAGAACTGCAGGAACGTCCCGACGAACGGGACGAAGAGGCCGTCGTAGGCGAGCCCGTTGGCGATGGCGCCCATGGCGTGCTCGCGGATGCCGAAGTGGATGTTGCGCCCCTCGTACCTCGGCGGCGCGACGGATCCCGCGCCCTTGATGTCGGTGAGGTTCGACTCGGCGAGGTCGGCGGAGCCGCCCACCAGCGCCGGGACGACCGGCGCGATCTTCTGGAGCACGGCGGAGGCGAGCTTGCGCGTCGCGTCGGCGCCCGAGGCCCCCTCCAGCGCGCGCTCCACGATCCGCTCCGGCACCCAGCGCTGCACGTGGACGTCGAGCAGCGCCGCCTTGTCGCCGTTGGCGTCGCGCCAGGCCGCGGCCGCCTTCGCCCACGCTCCGACCTGCTGCTTCTTCTCGGCCGCCAGCTCCGCCCAGAACGCGCGGACGTCGTCCGGCACCAGGAAGCGGGGCTCGGCGGGCCAGCCCAGGTTCTTCTTGGTCGCCTGGAGCTCCTCCTCGCCGAGGGGCGCGCCGTGCGCGGAGGACTTGCCGGCCTTGTTGGGCGAGCCGTAGCCGATGGTGGTGCGCGCCAGGACGAGGCTGGGCCGGTCCAGCTCGGCCTTGGCCGCCGCGATGGCACGGTCGAGGGCCTCGTGGTCGTGGCCGTCCACCGCCTGCACGTGCCAGCCGTACCCGTCGAACCGCTTGGCCACGTCCTCGCCGGTGAACGCGATCGAGGTACGGCCGTCGATGGTGACCTCGTTGTCGTCGTAGAGGTAGACGAGGCGGCCCAGCCGGTTGTGCCCGGCGAAGCTGGCGGCCTCGGCGGAGACGCCCTCCATGAGGTCGCCGTCGGAGACGATGGCGTACACGAAGTGATCCGCCACCGGGTTCCCGGGGCCCAGCTTGGCCGAGAGCATCGCCTGCCCGAGGGCGAAGCCGACGCCGTTCGCGAACCCCTGGCCGAGCGGCCCGCTCGTGATCTCGACGCCGGGCAGGTGGCCGAACTCCGGGTGGCCCGGCGTGCGAGAGCCGAGCTGCCGGAACTTCACCAGGTCGTCGAGCGTGCAGTCGAACCCCGCCAGGTGGAGCAGCGCGTAGAGCAGCATCGAGCCGTGGCCGGCGGAGAGCAGGAACCGATCGCGCCCGAGCCAGCGTGGCTGCTGGGGGTCGAAGCGGAGGTGGCGCGTCCAGAGGACGAAGGCCATGTCCGCGGCGCCCATGGGCATGCCGGGGTGACCGCTGTTCGCCTGCTGCACGGCATCCGCGGCCAGCATGCGGATGGTGTTCACGGCCCTCTGGGCGAGGGCGGGGCTCGGCTTGGGCACGGGATCCTCCGGTGGGACGCGGAAGATCGCTCACCGAACACGGGAGATCAAGCGCCGTCGCGCGGCGCGCACGCGCCGGCCGGCCTACCGCGCGACGACGCGGAACCCCTCGCCCAGCTCGTCCATCACCAGCACCCGCTCGGCGTCCCAGCTGAATATGCCGGTGCCGCCGGGCCGCTCGCCGCCGAACGTCGGAAGCTGCACGAGGTCCTTGAGCGGGAGGGCCGCGAAGTGCGCGCTGTTGAGGAGGTCCGCGAGGTCGTCGAGCGACCGCGCCTTCGCAACCGCGGAGCGCGCGCGCGCGACGCGATCGTCCCAGCCCTGGGGCTCGCGGATCCGGTGGGCGACGGCGGCGTGGGGCATGGCGGCCTCCATGGGGTGAATCGCTCGACGCCTCTGAGGGTAGGCGGCCGGGGCGGCCGCGGCCATCCCGAGGTTGCGTGACCCGTGGGGGCGGGTCAGTCCGTCTCGGGGCCTTCCCGGGTGAACCCATACGGAGCGGCCATGGCGCCGGCAACCGTCAATCCGGGCGCCGTATCCACGCGAGGTTCCAGATCGTGCCGTCGCGCTCGACGGCCGCGATCGCGCCGGGTGGCACCTCCACCTCGCGCCGGGCGGCGACGGCGAGGGCCGCGGCCACCTCCGGGTTGTGGCCGACGAGCGCCGTCCCCGGTCCGAGGCGATCGGCGAGCTCGAGCAGCGCACGCCCGCTGGACGCGCCCGGGGACAGCGCGTCGTCCGCCTCGGCGGCCGCGCCGGTGGCCGCGGACAGCAGGGCGGCGGTCTCCGCCGCGCGCCGGCAGGGGCTGGTGCGGATCCGCGCGACGCGCGCCTCCGCCGCGATCGCCTGCGCCAGCGCCTCGAACGCCGCGCGCCCCCCGGGGGTGAGCGCCCGGGCGGCGTCGCCGCCGGGCCCCGCCGCCTCGGCGCGGCCGTGCCGGACCAGGTAGACGGTCATGTTCACTCCACGAGAAGCAGCGCCGCCGGGAACCGCTACCCCGTCCTCCCGCTCGCCCCCGCGAGCGCCCTCAGCCGCTCCGCCGAGCGCCGATCCTCGAGCAGCGTCGCGAGGTCCATCGGCATCCGGTACGTCCAGTTCTCGTCGGTGACCGTCCCGGGCACGTTCACCCGCTCGCGGGCGCCGAACAGGTCCTGGAACGGCAGGAGCAGGAGGTCAGACCCCGCGCCGTACACCAGGGAGAGGAGCGCGTCGCGGACGCCGTCGTCGAACGCCGGCGGCGCGCGCTCGCGGAGCGAGGCGAGCGCGGGGAGCTGGAGGAGCTGGCGCCGCTCGTCGCTGCCGAGCCCCTCCCACCAGTCGGCCTGCGAGTCGGTGTCGTGCGTGCCGGTGGTCGCCACCGACAGGGCGGGCCATGCCGCCGGGTCGCGGAACGCGTCCCCGCCTGCCTCCCAGTTCTTCTCCCAGCGCAGCACGCGGTACCCCGGGACCCCGATGCGGGCCAGGGAGGCGCGCACGAAGTCGGGCACGACACCGAGGTCCTCGGCGATCACCCGCGCCCCCTGCGCCAGGATGGCGAGCACCGTCTCGCCGTTCCGCACCTGGTCCGGCTCCTCCGACGGGATGAAGGCCGGCGCGCTGCCGTCGTTCGGGAAGTAGTAGGTCCGGTACAGGCCCACCACGTGGTCCACGCGGTAGAGGCCGTACAGGTCCGCCATGCGCCGCGCCCGCTCGTTGAGCCACTGGAACCCTTCGCGCGCCAGCGTGTCCCACCGGTAGACCGGCAGGCCCCAGTCCTGGCCGGTGGCGCTGAACGCGTCGGGCGGCACGCCGACGCGGGCGTCGAGCCGGAAGTCCCCGCGCCGCGCCCACACGTCGGCCGAGTCGGTCGCGACCATGAACGGCAGGTCCCCGGCCAGCTCGACCCCCTGGGCGTTGGCGGCGCGGCGGGCGGCGTGCCACTGGAGGTCGAGCTGCCACTGGAGCCAGGTGTGGAAGAGGATCCGCTCGCCCAGGCGCGCGCGCGCGTCGGCGAGGGCCGCGGGATCGCGGTCGCGGAGCGGACCCGGCCAGTCGACCCAGGCGGCGCCGCCCATGAGGTCGTCGTGGATGGCGACGAAGAGGGCGTAGTCGTGGAGCCAGGGCGCGTGCTCGCGGGCGAACCCCTCCAGCGCCCGGGCGCGGGCGGTCTGGTGCTGCCACTCCACCTCGGCGAACCGGGCGAAGGCGATCTCCAGCGCGCGGCGCTTCAGGCCGCGGACCTCGTGCCAGCGCACGGCGGGCGCGGTGCGCACGCGGCGCACGTGCTCCCGCTCGCCGAGGCTGAGGGCGCCGAGCCCGCCGGCCTCCTGGAAGTCCTCGAGCGCCTCGACGGCGACGTACACCGGGTCGATCGCGAAGGCGGTCTGCGCCGCGTAGGGGCTGTTCTGCCCGCGCGAGGTCTCGTTCACGGGCAGCACCTGCGCGACCTGGAAGCCGGCCGAGGCGCACCAGCGCGCGAAGGGGACCAGGTCGGGGATCTCGCCGACCCCCCAGTCGGCCGAGGAGCGCAGGGAGAAGAGGGGGAGGAGGACGCCTGCTTGGCGGGGCATGAGCGGGATCAGGGGTGTCCGGCGCGCCCGGGTCCAGTTTTCGCCTTGAGCGCGCGGGGGCCATTCGGATATCAGGACCCGTGCCCATCCGGTACGTCCTTCCGGGGCGCATCCACCATGCGAACCCGCGGGCGCTTCGCCCCCAGCCCCACCGGCCCCCTCCACCTCGGCAACGCGCGGACCGCGCTCCTCTCCTGGCTGGCCGCGCGCGCGGCCGGCGGGGACTGGCTGATGCGGGTCGAGGACCTCGACGGACCGAGGGTGAAGCCCGGGCTGGAGGGCCGCATCCTCGAGGAGCTGCGCTGGCTCGGGCTGGACTGGGACGAGGGACCGGGGGCGGACGGGCCGGCCGGACCCTACCGCCAGTCGGAGCGGCAGACGCAATACGCCGGGGCGCTGGCGGAGCTGCGCGCCCGGGGCCGGGTGTACCCGTGCTTCTGCTCGCGCGCGGAGATCGCCGCCGTCTCGCAGGCCCCGCACGGCCCCGGCGACGAGGGACCGCGCTATCCCGGCACCTGCCGCGGCCTCGGCGCCGGCGAGGCGGAGCGCCGCGCGGCGGCGCGCCGGCCCGCCTGGCGCTTCCGCGTGGACCCCGGCCCGGTCGCGTTCGAGGACGGCGTTCACGGTCCATGCTCGTTCGACGTGGACGCCGGGGTGGGCGACTTCGTGGTGGCGCGGGCCGACGGCATCCCGGCCTACCAGCTCGCGGTGGTGGTGGACGACGCGGCGATGGGCGTGACCGACGTGGTGCGCGGCGACGACCTCCTCCCCTCGACCGCGCGCCAGGTCCTCCTCTACCGGGCGCTGGACCTGCCCGTCCCGCGCTTCGCGCACGTCTCGCTCGTCACCGGCGAGGACGGCGAACGCCTGGCGAAGCGCCACGGCGCGCTCTCGCTCGGCGCGCTGCGCGCGCGGGGCGCGGACCCGCGGGCGGTCGTGGGCCTCCTCGCCGCCCTGTCCGGCCTCGCGCCCCCGGGGGCGCGCCTCGGACCGCGGGAGCTCGTCGCCGGGTTCGCGCTGTCGCGGGTGCCGCGCGCGCCGGCGGTGCTGCGCGCCGGCGCGGTCGAGGCGCTCCTGCCCTGAGCGCCACGGCCGGCCGCCCTCCCACCGGGGGCCCTCTCCGGGACATTCACGCGCGGCCGGAGGGCGAGCATGGTACGGCCACTCGAACCGGAGGCGTCCATGGCTCACCTGACGCTCCTCGTGAACGGCCAGAAGCGCTCGGTCGACGTCGCGCCCCAGACGCCGCTGCTCTGGGTCCTCCGCGACGCCATCGGCCTCACCGGCACGAAGTTCGGCTGCGGTATCGCCCAGTGCGGCGCCTGCACCGTGCTGCTCGACGGCGAGGCGGTCCGCTCCTGCCAGGTGACGGCGGGCGACGCGGCGGGGCACCGCGTGACCACCATCGAGGGGCTCTCCCCCGCCGGCGACCACCCGCTCCAGCGGGCGTGGATCGCCGACGAGGTCCCGCAGTGCGGCTACTGCCAGTCCGGCCAGCTCATGGCGGCCGCGGCGCTGCTCGCGAAGAAGCCGCACCCGACGGACGCCGAGATCGACGAGGCCATGGCAGGCATCCTCTGCCGCTGCGGCACCTACAACCGGATCAGGCGCGCCATCAAGCGCGCCGGCGGAGGCACGCCATGACCGCACCGGCGCTCGGGCGGCGCAGCTTCCTGAAGCTCTCGGCCGGAGCGGGCGCGGGGCTCTGGCTCGGGGCCCACCTCCCCTCGCGCGCGGAGGCGGCCGCGCCGGCGGCGTTCGAGCCGAACGTCTGGCTCCGCATCGACCCGCAGGGGCAGGTGACGCTGTACCTCGCCAAGGCGGAGATGGGCCAGGGCGTCTACACCTCCATGCCCATGCTGGTCGCGGAGGAGCTGGAGGCCGACTGGAAGTCCATCCGCGTGGTGCAGGCGGACGCCGATCCGAAGTTCGGGATGATGATGACCGGCGGCTCGTCCAGCGTCCGGCGCTCGTGGAAGCCGCTCCGCGAGGCGGGCGCCGCAGCGCGCGAGATGCTCGTCCTCGCGGCGGCACAGCGCTGGGGCGTCGATCGGGCCGCGTGCCAGGCGCGCGACGGAACGGTGATCCACGCCGCCACCGGGCGGAAGCTCGGCTACGGCGCGCTCGCCAGCGCAGCCGCCGCGCTCCCGGTCCCGAAGGAGCCGCCGCTCAAGGATCCGAAGGACTTCCGGGTCATCGGGAAGCGCGTGGCGCGGCTCGACTCGCTCGACAAGAGCCGGGGCACGGCGCGGTTCGGCATCGACGTCCGCGTGCCGGGGATGAAGTTCGCGGTGGTGGCCCGGCCGCCGGTGCGCGGCGGAAAGGTCGCCTCGTTCGACGGCGCGAAGGCGCTCGCCGTGCCGGGCGTCCGCAAGGTCTTGCAGGTGCCGAGCGGCGTCGCGGTCGTGGCGGACTCGAGCTGGTCGGCCATCCAGGGGCGCGAGGCGCTGAAGGTCGAGTTCGACGCCGGTCCCAACGGCGGGCTCGACCAGGCCGGGATCGCGCGGCTCCTCGCCGAGGCGCCCGTCGAGAAGGACTCGCCGCGGAGCGAGGGCGACGTCGAGAAGGCGCTGGCCGGCGCGGCGAAGCGCCTCGAGGCGACGTACGAGGTGCCGCTCCTGGCGCACGCGACGATGGAGCCCATGAACTGCACGGCCCGGTTCCAGAAGGGCGCCGTCGAGATCTGGGCACCGAGCCAGGGTCCTTCCTGGGCGCTCGAGCCGCTCGCGAAGGCGGTCGGGATCCCTGCGGAGAAGGTGACGTTCCACACCACCTTCCTCGGCGGCGGCTTCGGCCGGCGCGCCATGCCGGACTTCGTGGTCGAGGCGGCGCTCGTCTCGAAGGCGGCCGGCGTCCCGGTGCAGGTCCTGTGGACGCGCGAGGACGACATGCGCCACGACTTCTACCGGCCGCCTGGCCGCAACGAGCTGCGGGGCGGGCTCGACGCCGCCGGCCGGCTGGTGGCGTGGCACCACCTCGTCCGAACGCCGTCCATCACCCGGCAGCTCATGGGTTCGGCGACGGCCTTCGGCAAGCGCCCGGACGTGGTCGAGGGGGCGGCGGACGTGCCGTACGCGGCGGCGGCGGTGCGGGTCGACTGCGCCATGCCCGAGCTCGGTGTGACGCTCGGCTTCTGGCGCTCGGTCTTCTCGGGGCAGAACGCGTTCGCGGAGGAGTGCTTCGTGGACGAGCTGGCGGCGGCGGCCGGGAAGGACCCGCTCGCCTTCCGGCTCGAGCACCTCCCGCCGGAGAACCGGCTCCGCGGGGCGCTCCAGCTCGCGGCGGAGAAGGCCGGGTGGGGGACGCCGGCGGCGGCCGGGCGCGGGCGCGGCATCGCCTGTCACACGTCGTTCGGGAGCCACGTGGCGGCCGTCGCGGAGGTCTCGCTCGACCAGGGGCGCGTCCGGGTGCACCGGGTCGTGTACGGCGTGGACTGCGGATGGGTGGTGAACCCGGACACCGTGGAGGCGCAGGTCGAGGGCGCGATGGTCTACGGCCTGTCGGCCGCGCTGCGCGGCCAGATCGCCATCGCGAACGGCGCGGTGGTGCAGGCGAACTTCGACGACTACGAGCCGCTCCGCATGAACGAGATGCCGGCGGTCGAGGTGCACCTCGTCCCGAGCGCCGAGCCGCCCGGCGGCATCGGCGAGCCGGGCCTGCCCCCGATCGCCCCCGCCGTCGCGAACGCGCTGTTCGGCCTCACCGGGAAGCGGATCCGGCGGCTGCCGCTCGGCGACGCCGGGCGAACGACGTAGCGGGCGCCGCCCCCGGGCGGCGCCTTCCCGGGCTACCATGCGCGCATGGTGCGCCGACGCCACGCGGACCGCGGGCCGCGCCGCCCGCGCCGCTCCGCCGTCCCGCTGGCGCAGCTCCCGCTCGCCTCACGGCTGTTCCTCGCCTTCCTCCTCGCCTTCGCGCTCAACACCGCCTGGCAGCTGGTGCGAAAGCCCACCGAGGTCCTGGGGGTGGTGGTGCCCCCCTCGCCGAAGACGCCCGAGGCGACCTGGGCGGAGTACGGCGACCTCTTCCGGGAGCACTCCACCGACGTCATCTCGCCGGCCCTCCTCGCCGCGCTGGTGCAGGTGGAGAGCGCCGGCGACCCGGTGGCGCGCACCTACTGGAGGTGGCGGTGGACCTGGAATCCGTTCGAGGTGTACGCGCCCGCCTCGAGCGCCGTCGGCATCCTCCAGATCACCGACGGCAACTTCCAGGACGCCCGGAAGCTGTGCATCCACGGCCACCGGGTCGCGCGGGACGGGTCGTGGCTCGACCCGGGCGCGTGCTGGTTCAACGCGCTCTACTTTCGGACCGTGCCTGGCGACGCGATCGAGATGACGTCGGCCTGGCTGCACGTGGGGGTGGTGGACGCCCTCGCCCGGGCCGGGGTGGCGCGGGCGACGCCCGAGGAGCAGGTCCGGCTCGCGGCTGTGCTCCACCTCTGCGGCCGGGAGCGGGGCGCCGCCTTCGCCCGCCGCGGCTTCCGCGCGTCGCCGGGGGAGCGCTGCGGCGACCACGGCGTGCGCGACTACGTGGCGCGCGTGGCCGCGCTCGAGACGCTGTTTGCACGGATGGACGCCGCGCGCTGAGGACGCCGCCGCGCTACATCTCCCGCGTGTCCCTGCTCCGCACCGCCACCGATCCACGCTGGGCCGGGGTGGCGCTCTCGGACCTCGACCGGACGCTGTCGGATCACGTCCACTGCGAGAAGAAGGCGGCGGCGAGCGCGCTGAAGCTCGTGGCCGACCACCCGGACCGCCCCGACCTGGTCCGGAGCCTCGCCCGGCTGGCGCAGGAGGAGCAGCACCACTTCCTGGCGGTGCTGACCGAGCTGCAGCGCCGCGGCGCGCCGCTCCTCCCGGACGACGGCGATCCCTACGCGCAGGCGCTCCTGCGCCTGGTGCGCGGCGGCCAGGCCCGGCTGCTGGACCGGCTCCTGGTGGCGGCGCTCATCGAGGCCCGGAGCTGCGAGCGCCTCGCCATCCTCGCGGGTGCGCTGCCGGAGGCCCGGCTTCGCGACCTGTACGACAGGCTGGCCCGGTCCGAGGCCGGGCACGAGCAGCTCTTCCTCGACCTCGCCCGGCGCCACGGCGGCCTGGCGGAGGCGGACGCGCGGCTCGCCGCGCTGTCCGACGCCGAGGCGCGGATCGCGGCGGGGCTGCCGCTCCTGCCCCGAATTCACTGACCGTATCTGTGGCCGCTCGCTCCGCCGCCTCGCCGCCGGCGCTCGCGGACCGCTACCTCGCCTCGAACGCCGCCGCGAGGAACGCGTCGTCCTCGGCCGGCGTGCCGGCCGACACGCGGATGCACCCCTCCAGCCCTGCGTAGTGATCCTGGCGCCGGACCAGGATGCCGCGCGCGAGCAGGTGCGCGTGCGCCGCCTTCGCGTCCGGCGTCCGTACCAGGAAGAAGTTGGAGGCGCTCGGGTACGCCTTCCAGGTCGGGTGCCTCGCCATCTCCCGCAGGAGCCGGTCGCGCTCGGCGCGGATGCGCGCCACCAGCGGCGCGACGTAGCCCGGCGACTCGAGGGCGGAGAGCAGGATCGCCCCGGTGTGGGCCGGCAGGCAGAAGGGCGGCACCATCGCCCGCGTCACCGCCGCGACGCGCCGCGAGCCGAGGAGGTAACCGGCCCGGATCCCGCCCAGCGCCCAGGCCTTCGAGAAGGTGCGGAGGATGGCGACGTGCTCGTTCGATCGCGCCAGCGGCCGGGCGTCGGTCCCCGCGAAGGCGTGGTACGCCTCGTCCACGACGAGGAGCCAGCCCTTCGCCTTCGCCCTCGCGGCGAGCGCTTCCACGTCGCCGGCGGCGAACAGGGTGCCGGTGGGGCCGTGCGGGTTCGGCAGGAAGAGCACGCCGGGCTCGCCGTCCATCGCGGCGAGGAGCTGCGCCAGCGGCAGGGAGAACCCGGGACCGAGCGGGACCGCCCGGTGCGGCGTCCCGGTCGCCTGCGCCGCGCCCCGGTAGTAGGGGAACGCGGGGACCGTGTCGAGCACCGTCCTCGCCGCGCCGGCGAGCGCGAGGCAGAGCAGGTTCGACCCGGGCGCGAGCACCACGCCCTCCTCCGGCCAGCCCTCGTGGCGCGCCACCGCCGCGCGCACGTCCTCGGCGTGGAGCTCCGGGTAACGGTTCCAGTGCAGCTTCTCCAGCCGCGCCAGGGCGCGGGCCTTGAGCTCGGCCGGGAAGTCCTCCGGGCTCTCGTTCTGGTCGAGCTTGATGGAGGCGTCGAACTTCGAGTACGGGTAGTCGGCGACCTGCGCCAGGTGCGGCTTGAAGGCGTCCACCCGCGCAGGGTAGCAGCGGCGGGCCGCGTGATGAAGTGGACCGGGGCAGTACTCAGGAGCTCCGCGTGCGGGCCAGGCGACCGCAGAACCTGCGCACGACCCCTACGCCTACTCATCCGTCCAGCGGCGGCCCCGCCTGGGTCAGTTTTTGTATGCGATGGTGATTAGGTTGATCTACGTCGTATATAAAAGAGTAGGTTCACGCCCCGAGGAACTTCATGCTTCACGACCGCAGAAAGGCTGGACGCCCATCGCTTACCGAACTCCTCGCCGTGGTCGATGAGCATGTCCGCCTGTTACGCGAGAACCTAGGCGGCCTTCCCCGTGCGGTGGAAGCGGACCAGGTCCTACGACAGATCTGGATCGATGACGTACACAACTCGACCGCGATCGAGGGCAACACGATGACGAGGGAGCAGGTCGAAAATCTGGTGGAGCGCCGTCAGGCATCGGGTGACCTCCTAGAGAACCTCGACATCGAGGGGTACGCACGCGCTGCGGACTGGTCCTACCAGCGAGCGCGGGAGTACAACGGCGTACCAGTCGCCGTATTGAGCGAGATTCATAAGCTCGCGGTCGGGCTCGCCTGGGAGGTTGAGCCTCCGCCGACGCGAGATCGGCCCGGCGCGTGGCGTGCCGGCGGCGTGAGGATACGAGCTGTCCAGGTGCCGATGCCCGCGGTGATTCCCGGCGAACTTGACGCCTGGAGCAGGTCGACGATGGACCTGGCGGGCCGTCACCCCGTCGTTCATGCGGCGCATCATCACGCTTGGCTGGAACGCATCCATCCTTTCGTTGACGGCAACGGCCGGACCGGGCGACTGGTGCTCAATTTCATGCTGGTCCAGCACGGTTATCCGCCCGCGGTCATTCTTGCTTCCCAGCGGAGGCGTTACCTCAAGACCCTGGAGATGGCCGATGACGGCAACCCGAACCCGCTGGCCGAAGTGGTTGCCCGCGCTGTCCACGACACCTTGAACCGTTTCCTCATTCCGAAACTCGCAGGAGAGGCGAAACTGGTCCCGTTGTCGGCGCTGGCGCAGGGGACCACGTACTCGCCTGCGTACCTGCGACTGCGAGTGTTGCAGAAGCGGCTCCGCGCGGTGCGCGACGGCCATCTGTGGTTGAGTTCGCGAGCGTGGCTTGCGGAATACGTTGCGTCGCTTGATACGCGCGGCCGCAACCAAGCCAGCAAGAGCAAGGTGTCACGGGCCGCGCGGTAGCCAGGACCCAGCCCGGTCGTCAATCCCCAAACTTGATCACGACCGCGCCGGCGCCAGGGGCGGAGCGCCCCCCGGCGAGACCGGTCCGCCGTCACCTGCGTCCCGCCCGTGACGTGCCCGGCTCGGGCGCCTCCGCCACAACCGGGCGCGAGGAACCACGAGCATGCCACGCACCTCCACGTCGCCGCTCCTGCAGGACGCCGCCCTTCGAGCGGCGCGCTACCTCGACGGGCTCTCCGATCGCCCCGTCGCGCCCTCGCCGCGGGCGGTCGCGCGCCTCGACGCGCTCGACCGGCCGCTCCCGGAGCGCCCGTCCGCCGGCGCCGAGATCCTCGCCGAGCTCGACGACCTCGTCTCGCCTGCCACCATGGCGATGGCCGGGCCGCGGTTCTTCGGGTTCGTCATCGGAGGCGCGCTGCCGGAGACCGTGGCGGCGGGCGTCCTCGCGACCGCGTGGGACCAGAACAGCGCGCGCAGCGACGTGACGCCCGGCACGGCGCGCGTGGAGGACGTGGCGCTGCGCTGGCTGGTGGACGTCCTCGGGCTCCCACCCGGCACCGCCGGCGGCTTCGTCACCGGCGCCACGGTCGCGAACTTCACGGCGCTGGCGGCGGCCCGGCACGCGGTGCTGGCGCGCGCGGGGTGGGACGTCGAGGAGCAGGGCCTCTTCGGCGCGCCCCCGGTGACGGTGGTCGTCGGCGCCGAGGCGCACGTGAGCCTCCTCAAGGCGCTCTCGATGCTGGGGCTCGGGCGGAGCAGGGTGACCACCGTCCCGGTGGACGGGCAGGGTCGGATGCGCGCCGGCGCGCTGCCGCCCTTCGCGCCGCCCGCCATCGTCTGCCTCCAGGCGGGCAACGTGAACACCGGCGCGTTCGACCCCGCGGCCGAGATCGTGCCCCGGGCCCGCGAGGCCGGGGCCTGGGTCCACGTGGACGGCGCCTTCGGCCTGTGGGCGCGCGCCGTGCCCTCGCGCGCGCTGCTCGCGGCCGGCCTGGAGGGCGCGGACTCCTGGGCGACCGACACGCACAAGTGGCTCAACGTGCCGTACGACAGCGGCGTCGCGCTGGTGCGCGACGAGGGCGCGCTCCGCGCCGCCATGCGCGTGACGGCCGCGTACCTGCCGCAGGGCGAGCGGCGCGATCCCGCCGACTTCACGCCCGAGCTGTCCCGCCGCGCGCGCGGTGTCGAGGTCTGGGCGGCGCTGCGCGCCCTGGGGCGCTCCGGCGTCGCCGAGCTCGTGGAGCGGACCTGCCGTCAGGCCCGCCGCTTCGCCGACGGGCTCGCCGCGGCCGGCCACCGGGTCCTGAACGAGGTGGCGCTGAACCAGGTGCTGGTCTCGTTCGGAGACGCGGAGCGCACCGGCCGGGTGATCGCCGCCGTCCAGGAGGACGGCACCTGCTGGTGCGGCGGCACCGTGTGGCAGGGGCAGTCGGCGATGCGGATCAGCGTCTCGTCGTGGGCGACCACGGACGAGGACGTGGAGCAGTCCCTCGACGCCATCCGGAGGGCCGCCTCGCGGGCGACGTAGCGGGGTAAGCTGGGGTCCCCCCCAGGAGACCCCGATGCTCTTCTTCCTGCTCATCGCCCTCGCCGCCGTCGCATTCACCGCCTCCCGCGCCGTGCGGCGCACCTCCGCGGGCGCCGCCACCGGCCTCGTCCTGGCGGGCGTCGTGCTCGCGGCCCTCTCCCTCACGCAGACGTTCGCCATGGTCCCCGCGGGCCACGTCGGCGTGGTGGACGTATTCGGCAGCGTCTCGCCCGGCACGCTCAAGGCCGGCATCAACGTCGTGAACCCGCTGGCGCGGGTGGTGAACATGTCGGTGAAGACGCAGGAGGTGAAGGAGACGATGGACGTGCCCTCCAAGGAGGGCCTCACCATGCGCCTCGAGTCCTCCGCGCTCTTCCACCTCGACCCGGAGAAGGCGGCCGACGTCTACAAGACCGTCGGTCCGGAGTACGTGGCGGTGCTGCTCGAGCCGCAGTTCCGCTCGGTGACGCGGGGGGTCACCGCCGGCTACGAGGCGAAGGCGCTCTACACCTCCGAGCGGGAGCAGCTCTCCGAGCTCATCGCCGTGGACCTGCGCAAGCTGGTCGGGCCCCGGGGCATCGTCATCGAGGCGGCGCCGCTGCGGCAGCTCATCCTGCCGCCGCGGCTCGCGGCGGCCATCGAGGAGAAGCTCGGCGCCGAGCAAGAGAGCCAGCGGATGCAGTTCGTCCTCCAGAAGGAGCGGCAGGAGGCGGACCGGCGCCGCATCGAGGCGCAGGGGATCGCCGACTTCCAGAAGATCGTGAGCCTGGGGATCAACGAGCAGCTCCTCAAGTGGAAGGCCATCGAGGCGACGCTCAAGATCGCCGAGTCGCAGAACGCGAAGGTGGTGATCATCGGCTCGGGGAAGGACGGGCTCCCCGTCATCCTCGGCAGCGAGGCCGGGGCGACCACGGTGCACCGCTGACGGGAGCGTGGCCTCCCGGTCCGCGGCTCAGCGCCGCCGGCGCGGCCGCGCCGGCCGCGCCTCTCGGGCCGGCCCGGCGCCGCCCGGCCAGCGCCGCACCCACTCGACCAGCGTGCGGACGGCGAAGCCCGTCCCGCCCTTCGCCACGTAGCCGCGCTCCTTGGCGGCGTTCGACGGGCCGGCGATGTCGAGGTGGGCCCACGGGACGTCGCCGGCGAAGGCGTGGAGGAAGTGGGCCGCGGCGATGGCGCCCCCGTTGCGGTCGCCGGTGTTCTTCATGTCGGCGCGGTCGCTCTCGAGCTGCTCCTTCAGCACCTCGACCAGGGGGAGCCGCCAGACCTCCTCGCCCGCCGCGCGCGCGGCGGCGAGCACCGTCTCGACCACCGGGCCGTCCGGGCCGAGCAGGCCCGCCGTGGTGGGACCGAGGGCGACGATGCAGGCGCCGGTGAGCGTCGCGACGTCCACCATCGCGGCGGGCCGCAGCGTCTTCCCCGCCCAGGCGAGCACGTCGCCCAGCACCAGCCGGCCCTCCGCGTCGGTGTTGGTGATCTCGACGGTCTTCCCGGCGTAGCTCCTCAGCACGTCGCTCGGCTTGTAGGCGCGCCCGCCGGGCATGTTCTCGCAGGCGCCGAGCACCGCGTGCACCGGGAACGGCGGCTTCAGGCCGGCGAGCACCCGCATCGCCCCGAGCACCGCGGCGCTGCCCGCCATGTCGGTGTTCATGGTGACCATGCTGTCGGTGGGCTTGAGCGAGAGGCCGCCCGAGTCGAAGGTGATGGCCTTCCCGACCAGCACCAGGGGACGGCGGCGGGCGGCCGCGCCGGAGGGGACCCAGCTCACCTTGACGAGCCGCGGCGGCTCGGCCGAGCCGCGCGTCACCCCGAGGAACATGCCCATCCCGAGCGCCGCGATCTCCTTCGCGCCGCGGACCTCGACGGCGAGCCCGGCCTCGCGGGCGAGCGCGCGCGCCGCGTCGGCGAGGACGGTGGGGGTGCAGTCGGCGGGACCCAGGTTGACGAGGTCGCGGGCCCAGGCGACGGCCTCCGCGAGCGCGACGCCCAGGGCGGCCGCCTCGGCCAGGGCGCGGTCCTTCGCCTCCGCGGCGGGGACGGCGACGACGAGCCGCCCGAGGCCGGCCGGCCGCTTCTCGCCGTCCGCGCTCCGGTAGCGGCGGAACCGGTACGCCCCGAGGAGCGCTCCCTCCACGGCGGCGCGCGCCGCTGCCGCCGTGCCGTCCACGGCCGGCAGGGCGACCGCGAGCGTCGCCGCGGCCCGGAGGGCCCGCGCGCCCCTGCCCGCCGCCATCCGCAGCGGCTCGAACCCTTGCGCCGGCCATGCCTCCGCCCTGGCGCGAGGGCCCAGCCCCAGCAGCACCACCCGCGCCGCCCGGGCGCGGCCGAGCGTGGTGAGGAGGAGCTGCTGGCCGGGCTTGCCGGTGAAGGCGTCGGTCTTCGCCGCGGCGAGCAGGTGGCCGTCGAGGCGCGCGTCGAGATCGCGGACGCGCCCCGCTCCCCGCAGCTCCTCCTCGAACACCGGGAGCGCGAGGACGTCCGCCTCCACCTCCAGCGCCGGCGCCCCCGTCACCTCGACCGCGACCTCGTGCCGCCTGGCCATCGCCCACCTCCCTGCATCTCTTCTCTAGCGCGGGAGCGGGCCGGCCGCAGCGGCACGCGCCGATCGACACGCACTCGCAGTCATGGCTACGGCGCCCTCGCGGTCTCGATCCGCTTCACGGCCTCCGCGGCCTCGGCGCTGCCGCACACGGGGGTGCGCTGCACCTTCCCCCAGAAGCTGCGGGTCTCCTTGCGCGCGCCCGCCAGCTCGCGGAGCCGGGCCAGCGCCTCGGGCGAGCCGATCTCGCCGAGGCGGCGCGCGGCCGCGCGGCGGATGTCGCAGTCGGCGTCGCCGAGGAGCGCCCCGTAGGCCGCCGCCCGGTCGATCCGGTCCTCGGCGCCCAGATCGCGCGCCACCGCCAGCGCCCGCAGGCGCTTCACCGCCGGGCCCTCGCGGGCGGCGGCCAGGATGGCCGGGACCGCCCCCTCGCCGACCCGCGCCAACAGCCGCCCGGCGCGATCCGCGAGCGGCCGCTCCCGGCCCAGGTCCGCGGCGAGATCGGCGACCGCCACGCCGTCGAGCGACCCGCCGTCGAGGGCCAGCGCGTAGGCCTCGATCCCCGCGCCGACCTCGCCCGGGATCCGGTGCAGCGCGCGGCCGAGGAGGAGCCGCAGCACGGGATCCGAGGGGCGGTGCGCCACGGCGGACTCCAGGACGGCGCGGGCCTCGGCGGGCCTCCCCGCGGCCAGCAGCGCGCGCGCGTCCGCCGCCGGTCTGCCGCGCGACCAGGCGAGGCCGGCCGCGACCAGGGCGATCGCCGCGACCGCGCCGGCGACGCCCAGGGCGGCGCGCGGAGAGGACCGCACCCGCATCGCCACCCGCCGACCGGCCGCCGCCGCCGCATCCAGCGCGCGGACCGCGGCGGCGCGCGCCGAGAGGCGCAGCCGCGCGAGCCGCATCTCGCGCTGAAGGGACCAGCTCGGCCGGACGGGCGGGGTGATCGACTCGGTCCGTTCGTCCACGCCGCCGGGCGGATCGAGCTCGAAGCGGCGCGCAGGCCACGACGCTGCGGACGGCGGCGTGGGCACGGCCGTGAGCGGGAGCGGCGTCGCCCCGGCCGGCGCGACGAACCCGGGCCCGGAGGCGGCCAGATCGGCGGCGAGCGCCCCCGCGCTCTGGTGGCGCCGCTCCACGTCCTTCTCGCAGGCGCGCGCGATGGTGGCGACGAGGTGCGGCCAGGCCGCCAGCTCCGGCCGCGGCTCGGTGATCGCCGGCACCGGCTGCGTCGCCTGCATCATGAGCAGCGACCGCGAATCGGCCGCCTTGAAGGGGTGCTTCCCGACCAGCATCCTCCAGGCGATGAGCCCCACCGCGTAGACGTCCGCGCGGCCGTCGACCGCGCCGCCCAGGGCCTGCTCCGGGGAGAGGTACTCGGGCGTGCCCACCACCATCCCCGCCTGCGTGGAGCTGGCGCTCCCGGGATCGGCGATCTTGGCGATCCCGAAGTCGAGGATCTTCGCCACCTCGCGCCCCGAGGGCATGCGGGCGAGGAACACGTTCTCGGGCTTCAGGTCACGGTGGACGACGCCGATGGCGTGGGCGGCCTCGAGGGCGGAGCAGACCTGCCAGAGGATGGGGACGCCGTCCTCGGGGGAGAGGAATGCCTCGCGCCGGAGCCGGTCGAAGAGGCTTTCGCCCTCGAGCAGGTCCATGGCGAGGAACAGGTATCCCTCGGCGCTCCGGCCGAAGTCGGTGACGCGCACGATGTTCTCGTGCTCGAGCGCGGACGCGATCTCCGCCTCGCGCCGGAACCGCTCCACGATGTCGGGCGAGGAGGTGAGGTCGGGGCGCAGCACCTTGATGGCGACGTCCTTGCGGAGGTGCACGTGCTGCGCCCGGAACACCGCGCCCATCCCGCCGGTGGCGAGGTGCGCCGTGAGGAGGTAGCGGCCGTCGAGCGTCTGGCCCACCAGGGTGGAGGGCTCGAAGGGGGGCAAGGCTGTCGCGAGGTCGGTCACCCGGCGTGGGATTCTAACCCGGGGCAGGTGGCGCCCGGACACCTCGCGTCACGGCCATGTCGGCGCGGGTGCGCGGAGGGCCGGAACCGCGAATCCTCAGGCCGCGTCGGGCCGCTGGCCGTGTCGCGCGGTGACCACGGTGTGAATCCCGCCGCGCACCCGGAAGTCGCCCACCACCTCGATCCAGCGCGGATCGAGGAGCTTCACGAGGTCGTCGCAGATGCGGTTCGTGACCGCCTCGTGGAAGTGGCCCTCGTCGCGGAAGCTCCAGAGGTACAGCTTGAGGCTCTTCAGCTCGACGCAGCGCTGGGCCGGCAGGTACCGGATGCGGACGGTGGCGAAGTCCGGCTGCCCGGTCATCGGGCAAAGGCAGGTGAACTCCGGGCACTCGAAGGAGACCTCGTAGGGGCGCTCCGGCTTCGGGTTCGTGAAGGTCTGGAGGTCCTTCGAAGCTTGGGTCGTCATGAACGGAAGGGATTTCAGGCGCCTGGGCTGTAAGAACGACAGGGACCGCCGGGCGCGGGCGGGCAAGCCCCTGTAACGCCTTCCGTGGATGGAAGGCAAGCGGATTGCTAGTAGAGATCGGTAACCGACGCACCGGAGGGAGCGATGAAGGCCAAGGGACGCCGTAGCGCCATCAAGAACGCACCCAGGAAGCTCGTCACCAACCTCGGCGATCTGATCTCCGCCGCGTACGAGGCGGTGCCCGGCATCGGCGACCAGCGGCTGGAGCGCGCGCTGCAGCTCCTCACGCGGTCGCCCCTGGCGCGGCACCTCCACCCGCACCTCGAGTTCGTGAAGTAGGTCACGGCTCGAAGCGGGCGGCGCACCGCGGGCAGCGGCGCGCGCGCTCGACCTCCACCGGGCGCGGGTGGGCCGCGGAACCGGGGCGCTCGCCCCTCCTCAGGAGCGAGGCCCCGCACTCCGGGCAGCGCGGCACGCCCAGGGCCCAGACGAAGACCGCCAGCACCGCCCCCGGAAGGAGCATTCCCACGGCGGCGGGGAGGCTGCGCGCGGCGACGCCCACGAGCGCGGCCGCCCCGGCCACCGCCGCGGCGACGAAGACGAGCGCTCGCCGCGCTCCGCGGGCGCGCTGCAGCTCGCGCTCGACGTGGGGCCAGCGCGCGCTCACCTGACGAACGCGTCCCAGACGGCGAGGCCCAGCATGACGAGGGCCTCGCCGGTGATGAACCCCGACGCGAGCGGCGCGTTGACGACGTCCTCGCTGCGCGGCCAGAACCTCTTCCAGACGGCGGTCACGAAGCCGCCGGCGACCATGGGCAGCACCGCGAACCCGGGGATGAGCATGCCGAGCCCGATGGCCGTCGGCGACGGCACGAACTTCCCGATCCGCGGCCGCGCCTCCAGAAGCGTCAGCGCGACGCCGACGACCAGGGAGAGCGCGAGCGCCCAGAGCGCGCTCGGCGCCAGCGCGCCGAAGCCGCGCGACAGCAGCTCGGCGAACCCCGCCCACTTCACGCTGATGGGCGAGGTGAGCAGCCCCTGGGGCGCGATCCCGTACTTGGCCCGCACCAGCGGGTAGGCGACGGCGACCGCGAGCGCGCCGACCGGCACGCCCACCAGCTGCAGGATGGTGAGGTTGCGGTTGGTGGAGCCGACGATCTTCCCGGCGCGGTAGTCCTGCATGAGGTGCTCGCCGTTCGCCGCGATGGCGCCGCTCATCCCCGAGCCGATCATGTTGACGGGGACGTGGCCGGGCGCGAGCACCGCGAAGACGGCCTGCATCACGTTGGCCATGGCGCTGATGGGCGCCCAGTTGGTCTCGCCCAGCACGCGGATGCCGACCAGCATGAGGACGACGGAGAGGCCGAGCGAGACCGCCGTGAGCCAGTAGGGGAAGCCGAGCGACACGCGCTGCACGATCGCCAGGACCACCGCGGCGGCGAGGGAGCCCCAGATCACCCAGCGCATGGGGAAGTCGCCGCCGTCCTTCGCGTCCTTCGCGCCGAGCCCGCGGAACGTCTTGGCGATGACGCTCCACTTGAGGGCGAGCGCGGCGAGGCCGCCCGCGACCATGAGGCCGGTGGCGGGCCACATGATCCAGCGCTGGAGGACCGCGTTGAACGAGATCTCCGGCACCAGGCCGCGGGCGAGGAGCGGCTCCGGCGCGACCACCCACGCCAGCACCATGCCGATGCCCATCGACACGGTGACGCGCAGGCCGACCAGCATGCCGGCGCCGAGCGAGAGCACGCCCACCTCCGTGCCGAGGCGCAGCGCCTCGGCGTGCGGCGACCAGGAGGTGAAGGCGAGGGTCTCCGGGATCCAGCCCAGCGACTGCCGGGCGAAGGTGACCCCGGCGGAGACGAGGCCGCCGATCCCCAGCGCGGCGACGCGCGGCCCGGCCTCGCGCGGCCCCTTGTCGAGGACGAGGAGCGACTCCCCGGCCGCCATGCCGTCCGCGAACGGGAGGTCCTCCTCGTCGATGTAGTGCTTGCGGAGCGGGACCGCGAGGAGCACGCCCAGCAGGCCCGAGGGCGCGAGCCAGGCGAAGATCTGGAGCGGCGTGAGGTGGAGCGAGAGGAGGCCGCGCTGGTTCAGCATGTCGATGGCGGCGAGCACGACCGCCATGAACCCCACGCCCGACCCGGCCGCGGTTCCCGCGGTCTGGACGAGGTTCGTCTCCCAGCGCGTCGCCCGCACCCGGGTGGCGAGGCCGATGAGCCCGATGACGATGAACCCCAGGAACGCGCTCACCACCGAGATGTTCGGCCCGTAGCCGATCTTGAGGACCACCACCGGCTCGGCGGCGCCCATGATCGCCGCGACCACCACCGCGACGCAGACGGCCCGCACCGTCAGCTCGCGCCGCTGCTCGGGGAGGGCGGCCAGGGAGGGCGGCGTCGCGGAGGCGGGATCGAGCATGAGCGCGGAGCTTAACGCCGCAGCGGAGCGAGCCGCCATGCGAAAGGGGGAGCGGTTCCTGGAGGCGTGCGGGACGAATGAGGTCGCGGCCGGCGTCGCGGTCGCGGTCGGGGTCGTGGTCGCGGTCGGGGTCGTGGTCGCGGTCGGGGTCGCGGTCGGGGTCGCGGTCGGGGTCGGGGTCGGGGTCGCGGTCGGGGTCGGGGTCGAGATCGGGGTCGGCGTCGCGGTCGCGGTCGCGGTCGCGGTCGCGGTCGGGGTCGGACCACGTTACCGCTGGCACCTCGCGCAGAAGTACGTCGACCGCTGCGCCTGCACCAGGCGCCGGATCCGGCCGCCGTCGCCGCGCGGGCACCGCTCTCCCTCGCGCGCGTAGACGAGGAAGGGGTTCTCCCCGCCCTCCTCGACGTAGGCGATCTCCGGACCCTCCTGGCGCTCGATCCCCTCCTGCATCGCGGCGACCACGGCGCGGGCGAGCCGGCGCACCTCGGCGCGCTCGAGCGACCGCGCCTTCCGCCTGGGATCGATCCGCGCGCGGAAGCAGGCCTCGCTGGCGTAGATGTTGCCCACGCCCGCGAGCACCCGCTGGTCCATGATCCGCACCTTCACCGGCAGCCTGGAGCGCGCCAGGGCATCGGCGAGGCGCCCGACGTCCAAGGGCCCGGCCAGCGGGTCGGGCCCGAGCGCCGCCACCTCGGGTACCGCGTCGAACCGCGCGCCGGGCACGAGCCGCAGGCGGCCGAACAGGCGCGGGTCGCGGTAGTGCAGGACCGCGCCGTCGTCGAGGGCGAGCCGGACGCGCGAGTGCGACGGCGGCGCGGCGCCGGCCTCGCGGCGGATCCACTTCCCCGTCATGCCGAGGTGGGAGTGGAGTCCCAGGGGCGTCCCGCCGCGGTCGAGCCGCAGGAGGAGGTTCTTGCCGGCGCGCCCGATCTCCTCCACGCGGGCGCCGGTGAGGGCGCGGGAAAGCGCGGCCGGCGTCGCGGGCCGGAAGATCCGCCTGGCGCGGGGATCGGTCTCGACGCGCTCGATCCGCCGGCCGGCGGCCCACCGCCGCAGGTTCCTCGCCGCGATCTCGACCTCGGGAAGCTCGGGCATCGGTACCTGCCCCCTCACCCCGACCCTCTCCCGGCTGCGCGGGGAGAAGGGAGTTAGCTCCGGCGCACGAACGACGCCAGGAAGAACCCGTCCGTTCCCTGGCGGTGCGGGTAGAGCCGGAGGCGGTTCCCCTCCGCGCCGAGGGCGGCCGCACGCTCCTCCCCGAGGAGCGGCGTGAGGGGGGCGGGCTCGAAGGGCAGCTCGCGCGCAACGAGGTCCGCGACGTCGTCGTTCTCGGCCGCGCCGATGGCGCAGGTCGCGTAGACGAGCCTGCCACCGGACCGGACCAGCGCGCCGAACCGCGCCACCAGCGTGCGCTGGAGCGCCGCGAATCGCTCCGGGTCGCCGGGCGCGAGCCGCCAGCGCGCGTCGGGCTTGCGGCGCAGCGTCCCGAGCCCGCTGCAGGGCGCGTCCACGAGGACCACGTCCGCCTTGCCGGCGAGGTCCGAGAGCTGCGCGTCCGCCTCCGGCCCCGCGCCGATGACGCGGGTGCGCAGGTTGTCCACGCGGTCGCGGGTGGCGCGTCGCCTCGCCTCGCCCAGCCGGTCGGCGTCCGAGTCGAGCGCCCAGAGCGTCCCCTTGTTGTGCATCTCCGCGGCGAGCGCGAGCGCCTTGCCGCCGGCGCCGGCGCAGGCGTCCACCACCAGCTTGCCCGGCCGCGCCCCGCAGGCGAGGGCGATGAGCTGGCTCCCCTCGTCCTGGATCTCGAACAGCCCCTCGCGAAACGACGCCAGCGCGAAGGCGTTCTCGCGCCCGTCGAGGACGAGCCCCCACGGCGAGAAGCGGGTCGGCTCGGCCGCGACGCCCTCGGCGGCGAGGCGGGCGCGCAGGGCCTCGCGGTCGGGGACGCGGAGGAGATTCGCGCGGACCGTGAGCGGCGCGCGCTCGTTCATGGCGCGGGCGAGCGTCCGGGCCTCCTCCAGCCCCAGCTCCGAGGCGAACCGCGCCGCGATCCACCGCGGCAGCGACGCCTCGACTGCGAGCCGCTCCACCGGGTCGGCGATGGCCGCGATCCGCGCGTCGGCGCCGTCGAGCGCAGCGAGGGCGCGGGGCGAGGAGGCCACCCGGCGCGCGGCCTCTCCGGGGGCGACGCCGTCGCGCCGGACGAGCCAGGCCGCGTAGCGGGTGGAGAGGTCCACCGTCGAGCCGCGCCCCCGCCGGCCCACCCTCGCCCCTGCCTCCGCGGAGGAGAGGGCGTGGTCGTCCGCCTCGGTGTCCGGGATCCCGGCCCCCAGGAGCCAGTCGAGCTGCCCCTGCCACCGGGTGACGCCGTACACCGCCTCGGCGACGGCGCGGCGCTCCGCCGACCAGAGGTTCCGCTCGCGGCGTAGGGCCCGCTCCAGCGCGCGGTCCGCGAGCCAGCCCTGGTCGTGGACGAGCCCGTGCACCTCCAGCACCAGGGCGTCCACCAGGTCGTGGCGGACGGGCCGCTCGACGTCGCCGCGGGGCTTCCTGCGGCCGGCGCGCGGCGCGGCGCGGCGTGGACCGGGTCTCGGGGGTCTGGGCATCGCGGTGGCCCCGGGCGCGGTGGCCGGGGGCGGGCGAGCCTACACCGCCTCGAGCACGCTCGCGACGTGCCCGTCTACCTTCACCTTGGGAAACACCCGCTCGACGGTGCCGTCGGGCCCGATCACCACGGTGGTGCGCTCGGTCCCCATCACCTTCTTGCCGTACATGTTCTTCTCCTTCCACACGCCCCAGGCCTTCTGCACCCGGGTGTCGGCGTC
>Ga0335084_10000637_pt1 | contig 30578 bp, 26 predicted proteins | sample Lox_Sample_44_FD_206721 | JGI IMG/M metagenome (GOLD analysis project Ga0335084, IMG submission 206721) | Soil microbial communities from Loxahatchee National Wildlife Refuge, Florida, United States - Lox_Sample_4.4 | ecosystem: Environmental > Terrestrial > Soil > Wetlands | place: USA... | reverse complement strand
TTCGTCGGGCATTCGGCGGTGCGCACCTACGTGATGGGCGAGGCGGCGACCACGCGCGTCGCGCGCGCGGTGGAGGTCGCCGAGATGAGGGCGATCGTGCTGGAGGCGCTGCGCGCCGGCGCGGTCGGCTTCTCCACCACCACCTCGCCCGCGCACAACGGCGAGGGCGGCCGGCCGATGCCCTCGCGCCTCGCCGACGAGAACGAGCTGCGCGCGCTCGTCGGCTGCCTGAAGGAAGCCGGCCGCGGCGTGTTCATGCTCACCAAGGGCGGCCAGACGCGCATCGATTTCCTCGAGAGCCTCGCCGCCGACTCGACGCGCCCGGTGGTGATCGCGGCGCTCCTCCACAGCAGCACCAATCCCGATTCAGTCTTCGACGATCTCGATGCCATCCAGGCGGCGAACGCGCGCGGGCGCAAGCTCGTCGGCGCGGTGTCGTGCTGCCCGCTGTCGATGGAGTTCACGCTGCATTCGCCTTACACGTTCGAAGGGCTGGCCTCCTGGAAACCTGCCCTGGGTCTCACAGGAAAAGCTTTTGCATTGAAGATCGGTGAAAAGCCATTCAGGGAATCCATCCGCGCCGAGCTTTCCCAAAAAGCGCATTTCCGCCTCTTCAATGGCGAATGGGACAAGGTGACCGTCGTGCAGTCGGCGCGCCCCGCTCTCGAGCAGCGCTCGATCGCCGACATCGCGCAAAGCGCCGGCAAGGATCCGCTCGACTGCATCCTCGACCTGGCGCTGGAGGAGAACCTCGACACGGTGTTCAACGCGATGCTGCTCAACTCCGACGAAGAGGCCGTCGGCCGCATGCTGCGCCATCCTTCCACGCTGGTCTCGCTCTCCGACGCCGGCGCGCACCTGACCTTCTTCAACGACGCCGGCTTCGGCCTGCATCTGCTGGGACACTGGGTTCGAGAGCGCGGCGTGCTGACGCTCGAGGAGGCGGCCTGGCGGCTCACCGGCCAGCCGGCCGAGGTGTTCGGCGTGCGCGAGCGCGGCGCGCTCGTTCCCGGCTACGCCGCCGACCTCCTGCTCTTCGATCCGGCGAAAGTGGGACGCGGACCGACGCGGCGCGCCTTCGACCTGCCCGCCGGCCAGCCGCGTCTCGCCGCGACCGCGGTCGGCGTTCATGGCGTGTGGGTGAACGGCACGCGCATCGTCGGGCCCGATGGCGCGGCGATCGGCGACAAGCTGCCCGGCAAGCTGCTGCGCGACTTCGCGGCGTAGCGCCGGCCCGACAAAAAAATCTAAACGCAAACAGGACATTGGTTCTTCTGTCGGGAAGAGGCGTCGTCGATGGGCGACGACATTTTTTCGGCAGAATTTCTTAACTCTCTGTTTTTCTGCGCAATCGCGCGCGGGTATGGATCGTGCTCGTTACCACGGGCTGTCCATCCCATCACTACAGAGAGGGCGTTCAAAGTGCTACAGAAAGACGGTTTCTTCAGAAAGCGCGAAGAGAAGCGCGATGACTTCTTCCGCCCGGCCGCGCCGGTGACCTCCAGCCCCGCGCCGGCCGCCAACGCCAGCTCTGCGGACGCCACCATTCCGGAAGCCAAGCCCGCGGACTCGCGCCGCGAGGCGAAGCTGGTCGTCGGCCCGGACATCAAGCTGAAGGGCGTCGAGATCAGCGACTGCGACACGCTGATCGTCGAAGGCCGCGTCGAGGCGACGCTCGACTCGCGCGTGCTCGAGATCACCGAGCACGGCACCTTCCAGGGCACGATCGCGGTCGACCAGGCCGAGATCCACGGCCGCTTCGAGGGCGAGCTGACGGTGCGCAAGGCGCTCGTCATCCACGCCACCGGCAGGGTGTCGGGCAAGATCCGCTACACCAAGATCAAGGTCGAGGAAGGCGCGGAGCTCGGCGGCGAGATCTCCATGCTCGACAAGTCGCAGTCCGCGTTCGCCGTCACGCGGCGCGCGGCCTAGCGATATGAACTGGCAGCGGCGCAACCGCGCGAGACGCAAGGCGCGCCGCCGCCAGGCGCCCGCCGCCTAGTGGTGGTGGCCGTGGTCGTGGCCATGGTCATGATCATGGTCGTGCTCGTGGCCATGATCGTGGCCGCCGACCGGCTCGGGCTCGAAGGGCTCTTCGACGTGCGAGACGCGCAGGCCGAGCTGCGGCAGCGCGGCCTCGAGCCCCGGGTCGGCGGGCACGCGCAGGAAACCGTCGCCGATCTGCGTCGGCACGTGGTGGTTGCCGAGCAGGTAGGCGACCTTCGCCAGCGCGCCGCCCTCGACGTGCAGCAGTTTCTCCCTGGCGGCGACGATCTCGATCACGCGCCCGTCGCTCGCCGTCACCAGGTCCCCGCCGCGCAGGACCTCGCCCGCGGGCAGCATCAGCTTCACGTCCGCGCCTGAGGCGAGCCTGACCAGCGCGCCGCGCGCGCTGCGCTCCGCGAAGGCCAGCTCGAGCCGGTCCTTCACTTCCAGCTTGTAGGCCGCGGCGCGGGTCTTCAGCTTCGACTTGATCTCGAGCATCAGGCGAGCGCCTTCCTGAGCCGGGCCACGCCGTCGGCGAGCTTGTCCTCGGCCGCGGCGAAGCACCAGCGCACGAAGCCCTCGCCCTCCGGCCCGAACGCGCTGCCGGGCGCGAGGCCGAGGCCCTGCTCGCGCACGAGCTTCTTGCAGAAGGCGAGGCTGTCGTCGACGCCTTCGATCTTCAGGAAGGCGTACATGGTGCCGGCGGGGCTCGCCACCTGGACGCGCGGGATCTTCTGCAGCTCGCCGACGAGGAAGTTCCTCGCCTTGCGGTAGCGGCTGAGCGCGCGCGCGATGATCGGCTCGCCCTCCTTCAGCGCGACGACCGCGGCGCGCTGCACGAACACCGGCGCGCAGGAGGTGTTGTATTCGATCAGCTTGCCGAGGTCGGCGACCAGCGCCGACGGCACCACCAGCCAGCCCAGGCGCCAGCCGGTCATCGCCCAGGCCTTGGAGAACGTGTTGGCGCTGATCACCCGGTCGTCGGCCTCGGCGATGTCGAGGAACGAAGGCGCGACGCCGCCTTCTCCGTAGTAGAGGCGCTCGTACGCGTCGTCGGCGAAGATCCAGATGCCGTGCTTGCGGCAGTGCTCGAGGATCGCCCGCTGCTCCTCCTCGGTCACCGTCCAGCCGGTCGGATTGTTGGGCGAGTTGAGATAGAGCGCCCTGGTTCCCGGTTTCAACTCGTCCATCAACCTCTGCAGGTCGAGCGTCCAGCCCGCCGGCGTGAACTGGAGAGGAACCGTCGCCACGCTCGCGCCGAGAATCCTGGGGATCTCCTGCAGGTTGGGCCACAGCGGCACCACCTCGACCACGCGGTCGCCGGCGTCGACCACGAGCTGCGAGCCGATCATCAGCGCGTTCACCCCGGAGGAGGTGATGGCCAGCTCGTCGGCGCTCACGCCGGTGTGCAGGCGCGAGATGTAGCGCGCCAGCGCGTCGCGCAGCTCCGGGATGCCGAGGTTGTGGGTGTAGAACAGCTCGCCCTTCTCGATCGAGGCGATGGCGGCGTCGCGGATGAAGCCCGGCGTCGCCTCGTCGGGCTCGCCGACCCAGAACGGCAGGATGCCGCTCTTGCCGAGGCCCTCGTTGTAGAGCTCGCGGATCTTCGACGCGGCGAGCGAGCGCACGGCGGCGCGCGCGGCGAGCGTTGTTTCGACTTTCATCGAGCGGCGTATTTTAGACTGAGGAAATGTCCACCGCGCGCTGGTCGCTCGTCGCGGCCCTCGCGACGATGCTCGCGTGGGGGATGAACTTCGCCTTCGTCAAGTACGTGCTCGACCACATCGGCGTCGGCGCCTTCATGTTCCTGCGCTTCCTGATCCTGCCGCTGCTCGGCCTGCTGCTGCTCGTGGTGGTGTTCCGCAGCCGCATCGCCATGAGCTGGCCGCGCCGCGCCGACCTGCCGCGCTTCGTGCTGTGCGCCCTGATCGGCCACGTGCTGCACATCAGCGCGGTGATGTACGGCATGAGCCTGTCGACGGCTTTCTCCTCCTCGCTGGTGCTGACCTGCCAGCCGCTGTTCACCCTCGCCATCCTGGCGTGGCTCGGCGCCGAGCGCCTGCGGCGCCAGCAGGTCGCCGGCACGCTGGTCGCGTTCGCCGGCATCGTGCTGTTCCTCGCCGACAAGTTCTCGCGCGGCTTCTCGAGCGCGGGGCTCGGCGACCTGACGCTGCTCCTCGCGGGCGCCGCGTTCTCGACCTACACCGTGCTGTCGCGGCCGCTCGCCGACCGCTACGGCCCGCTGATCGTGCTCTCCTACACGCTGCTCTTCTCCATGCCGGTGATGCTGCCGCTCACCTGGTGGCAGTTCGGCCAGCTCGACGCCGGCGCGCTGCCGGCGGCGGTGTGGGCGGGGCTGTTCTGGGCGCTCGTGGTCTGCTCGTTCGTCGGCTGGCTCGCCTGGACCTGGGTGAACAGCGTGCGCGGCATCGCGCGCAGCGCGCCCTTCATGTACCTGATGCCGCCGGTCGCCGGCCTGATGGCTTGGCTCACGCTGGGCGAGACCTTCACCTGGCTGAAGATCGCCGGCGCGGCGATCACCATGGGCGGCGTCGCCTGGGCGCAGTTCGGCGGCCGCCCGCCGCCGCGCGAGGCGGCGCAGCCCGACGCGCCCTAGCAGCGAAGGGCCGCTAGAATCCGCGCGTCACAACCCAGGGGGCAAGACATGTCGGCAGGACACGGCCACGGCGCCGAGCCTCACGGCCCGGGCAACAAGGGCATCGCGCTGCTCATCTCGGTGCTCGCGCTGGTGCTCGCCTTCGCCGAGACGCTCGGCAAGAACGCGCAGACCGCGGCGATCGCGCACAACATCGAGGCCTCGAACCTGTGGGCCTTCTTCCAGGCGAAGACCATCCGCCAGACCGTCCTGCGCACCGCGGCGGAACAGACTGCAGTGGTTTCCTCTTCCGAACATTCCAAGAGACAAGTCGACAAGTGGCTCGACACCGCGAAGCGCTACCAGTCCGAGCCCGAGACCGGCGAGGGCCGCGAGCAGCTCGCCGCGCGCGCCAAGGAAGCCGAGGGCAAGCGCGCCCGCGCGGGCGCGGCCTACCACAACTTCGAGTCGGCCTCGGCGCTCACGCAGATCGCCATCGTCCTCGCCTCGGCCGCGATCATCACCGGCATCGCCGCGCTCGTCTGGATCGCGAGCGGCCTCGGCGTCATCGCGGTCTTCTTCTGCGTGACGGGCTTCTTCTTCCCGACCGCGATCCACCTCTTTTAGCGGCCGCGGGCCGCGCGGGGCCTACTTGCGGCGCACGAAGATGAAGTCGCCGCCCTCGTGGCCGGTCTGGCGGATGTCGCCGTACTGCGGCGTCTGCGCGGCGCTGAGGATCACCTGCCGGCGCATGGACGAGAAGATCTGGCTCATGTCGACGACGCCGGTGTTGGCGAGCAGCGAGTCGAGGAACGCCTTGGCGAACACCGAGTGCCCGCCGCCGCCGGCGTCCTCCACCGGCTCGAGGCCGCCCGAGACGAGCGCGGTGCGCGCGCGCTTCTGCGCCAGGCGCGAGAAGTCGTCCAGCGCGCTCATCTGCACGCTCAGGCTGCGCGTCAGCGTGCCGGCGTAGCAGCTGTCGGCCACCACCAGCACGTGCTTCGCGCGCGTCGCGCGCACCACGTCGGCGATGTCGGAGTTCGACAGCCAATTCGCGCGCCGGTCGGCGTGCGCGTCGACCGGCAGCCAGAAGCCGCGGTCGGAGTCGGCGTCGAGGTAGCCGTGCCCGGCGTAGTAGATCAGGAGGTTGTCGTTCTCGGTGAGCGCGCGGCGCAGATCGTCGAACGCATCGAGGATCTGGTTGCGCGTCGCATCGACGAGCAGCGTGACCTTGAAGCCGTATTCCTTCTGCAGCAGATCGGCGACGGTTCTCGCGTCGCCCACTGCGGTCTTCAGCGGCGTCACCGCCCGGTAGTGGTCGATGCCGATGACGAGCGCGTGGTAGCTGCCGAAGTTCACCGTGCCCGGCGCGGGTACCGGCAGCGGCGTGAGCCGCACCGGCTGGGCCTCGCCGAGCGACGCGAGCCGTGTGCGCGCAAGCGTCGCGAAGCTGCCGTTGGGGAATTTCTGCAGATAAGCCTGCAGGTCGGCCGGATTGGTGCTCGTCTTCACGCTGTCCCAGAACGCGAGATCGACCGCTACCGGCGCCGTCGCAAGCGCCGCCGGCCGCGGCTCCGAGGGAAGCGTGCGCACATAGGCCGCGACCGGCTGCGAGGCGTCCATGCCCTGCGTGAACGACGCCAGCGTCGGCTTCCACGCTTCGCGGAACACGGGGCCCGACCCCGAAAAGGCCGGATACGGCACGCGGCCGCGGCCCTCGCCCGACGTGCTGTCGAGCCGCGCTCCCTTGTCGTCGAAGAACGTGCCGGCGAGGGCGACGCTGACCTCCTGGAACGAGATCACGCCGACGCGCGCCTTCAGGTCGACGAGCAGGCTCATGTTGCAGCCCTGCACCGGCGCCTTGTCGAGCGTCGCCGCGAGCTCGACCTCGCGGAACCGGGCGTTGAGGATGGCGGTGATCTCCGTGATGAGATCGGCGCCGCGCGGCATGTTTCCCGACCCGTGCACCTCGGCGAGGTGCTCGAGCGCCTTGTTCGTGTTGTCGCTGAGCACCAGACACAGCTTGGCCGCGCCGTAGAGCCTTCCGGTCCCGCTGGACGGAGTGACGAGAAGGGCATTGTCGGAATACTCTGGCGCGGTCGAGCACCCGCCGAGCAGAAACAGCGCGTTGATCGCTGCGATGAGCTGTCTGACGTTCACCCTGCCCCCCGACAAGATGTGCGGCGCCAGTCTACGCGAAGTCAGCGGAAGAAGGCGCCGAAGGCCTTGAGAGCGCGGTCGATGCCGGCGGCATCGACGTCAAGATGTGTCACGAGCCGCATCGGCGAGCGCGCGAGGACGAGCACGCCGTTCTTCTTCATGTGCTCGCCGAGCGGCGCGGCTTTCTCGGCGGGAATCTTCAGCAGCACCATGTTGGTATTGAGCTGCGTTTCCTGCCCGAGCTCGCGCAGGCCTTGCGCGAGCCGCGCCGCGTTGTCGTGGTCCTCGCGCAGGCGCGCGACGTTGTTCTCGAGCGCGTAGAGCCCGGCGGCGGCGAGGATGCCGGCCTGCCGCATGCCGCCGCCGAGGATCTTTCTCGCCCGCCTGGCTTTCTCGTTCAAGGCTTTCGAGGACATGAGAAGCGTGCCCGCCGGCGTGCCGAGGCCTTTGGAGAGGCACGAGGAGACCGTATCGAAGCCGGCGCAGAGCGCCTTCACGCTCGTCTTCTCGTGGATCGCGGCGTTGAAGATGCGCGCGCCGTCGAGATGCGCCGCCAGATTTCTTTCTTTCGTCAGGCTGAGCGCTTTCTCGAGATACGAGCGCGGAATCGGCCGCCCGGTGATCGTGTTTTCGAGCGCGAGCAGGCGCGTGCGCGGGAAATGCGGATCGTCGGGCTTGATCGCCGCCTCGACCTGCGCGAGATCGAGCGTGCCGTCGGCGCGGTTCGGCACGACCTGGGGCTGGATCGAGCCGAGCACCGCCAGGCCGCCGCCCTCGTAGCGGTAGCTGTGCGCCTCCGAGCCGAGGATCACCTCGTCGCCGCGCTGGCAGTGGCTCATCAGCGCGGCGAGGTTCGATTGCGTGCCGGTCGGAAAAAGCAGCGCGGCCTCGAAGCCGAACAGCTCGGCGGCGCGCTCCTGCAGCTGGTTGACGGTCGGGTCGTCGCCGAACACGTCGTCGCCGACTTCGGCCGCGGCCATCGCCTTGCGCATGCCCGGCGATGGGCGCGTGACGGTGTCCGAGCGCAGGTCGACGATCGCGTCCACGCTAGATCTGCACGCGCGTGCCGAGCTCGATCACCCGGTTCGGCGGGATGTTGAAGAAGTCGGTGACGTTGCCGGCGTTGCGCGCCATCGCGGCGAACAGGCGGTCGCGCCACAGCGCCATGCCGACGCCTTCCTCGGTCGCCACCACCTGCTGGCGCGACAGGAAGTAGGAGGTCTCCATCGGCTCGAGGTCGAGGCCGAGCGCGCCGCACAGCTCGAGCGCCGCGGTGACGTCGGGCCGGTTCATGAAGCCGTAGCGCACGCGCACCCGCCAGCAGCCGTGGCCGAGGCGCTCGCAGGTGACGCGCTCCTCGAACGCCACCCAGGGCACGGCGCGGATCTCGACGGTGAGGAACACCACGCGCTCGTGCAGCACCTTGTTGTGGTTGAGGTTGTGCAGCAGCGCGTGCGGCGTGGCGTCCGGCGTCGCGGTGAGGAACACCGCGGTGCCCGGCACGCGCTGCGGCGGGTCGCGGAACAGCGACTCGAGGAAAGGGCCGAGCGGCACCGAGGTGGCGTTGAGATGCTCGAACAGGATCTCGCGCCCGCGCCGCCAGGTGGTCATGGCGACGTACACGCCGGCGCCGATGACGAGCGGGAACCAGCCGCCGTCGGCGACCTTGACCAGCGTCGCGGCGAAGAACGAGGCGTCGATGACGGCGAAGAAGCCGGTGGCGGCGATGCACAGCGCGAGCGGGTAGCCCCAGCCGAAGCGGATGACGAAGAAGGTGAGCAGCGTGTCGACCAGCATCGTGGCGGTCACCGCAACCCCATACGCCCCCGCCAGGCGCGACGAGGAGCCGAAGCCGATCACCGCCGCGATCACGGTGAAGCACAGCATCCAGTTGATCGCCGGGATGTAGACCTGCCCCATCTCGCGCGCCGAGGTGTGCACGATGGTCATGCGCGGCAGGAAGCCGAGCTGCACCGCCTGCTTGGTGAGCGAGTAGGCGCCCGAGATCGTCGCCTGCGAGGCGATCACCGTCGCCGCGGTGGCGAGCGCCACCATCGGATAGAGCGCCCAGGCCGGCACCAAGAGGTAGAACGGGTTCTGCAGCGCCGCCGGCTGCGCCATCAGCAGCGCGCCCTGGCCGAAGTAGTTCAGCACCAGAGCCGGCGCCACCAGGCTGAACCAGGCGACGCGCACCGGCCCCTTGCCGAAGTGGCCCATGTCGGCGTAGAGCGCCTCGGCGCCGGTGACCGCGAGCACCACCGAGCCGAGCACGACGAACGAAGCCGTGCCGTGCCCGGTGACGAAGCCGATGGCGTGCAGCGGGTCGAGCGCGCGCAGGATCGCCGGCTCGCGCACGATGCCGTGGACGCCGGCGGCGCCGATGGCGAGGAACCAGAGCATGGTGATCGGGCCGAACAGCCGCCCGACCACCGCCGTGCCGCGCGACTGGAAGGAGAACAGCCCGAGCAGCACGCCCACCGAGAGCGGCACGACGTAGGGCTTGAACGCGCCGGTGCCGACTTCCAGCCCCTCGATCGCGGAGAGCACCGAGATCGCCGGCGTCAGCACCGCGTCGCCGTAGAAGAGCGAGGCGCCGAACACGCCGATCAGCAGCAGCGGGACGCGCCATTCGGCGTGGCCGCGGATCGCCTGCTGCGCGAGCGCGATCAGCGCCATGATGCCGCCCTCGCCGCGGTTGTCGGCGCGCATGATCAGCACCACGTATTTGAGCGACACGACGATCATCAGGGCCCAGAAGATCGTCGACAGGCCGCCGAGGATGTTGTCGGCGCCGAGCGCGATGCCGTGGTCGGGAGAAAAGGTCTCCTTGACCGCGTAGAGGGGGCTGGTGCCGATGTCGCCGAACACCACGCCCAGCGCCGCGAGCGTGAGCGCGGGGAGCGACGACCTAGCGGCTGGGGTGCGTCGCGCCAAGAAGCTGGTAGTCGAGACGCAGCTTGAGCCCGGCGGCAGGCTGCGGCGGCGCCGGCGCGGGTTGGCGCAGCAGCAGCGCGGCGGCGGCCGCAGCGATCAGCAGCGCGGCGGCGCCGGCGAGCCAGAGCCTGCGCGAGGCGCCGAGCCGCGCCCGCAGCGACGCGCGCTCGTTCTTCGCCTCGATCGCCTTGCGCGTCGCCGCGGCGGCCTCGCGCGTGCCGCGCGCGAGCTCCTCCTCGGCGGCGATGCGCGCGCGCAGCGCGTCGGCGGCGGCCGAGTCGGCCTCGGCGCGCCGGTTCGCGCGCGCTTCGCGCTTGCGCTGCGCCTCGGCGCGCGTCTGCGCGGCGGCGGCGGCTTTCGCCGCCGCGCGCTCGTGCTCGCGCGCGAGGCGCGCCGCGTCCGCATCGGCTTCGGCGCGCGCCGCGAGCGCGATGGCGAGCTCCTCCTCGCGCTCGGCGCGCTCGGCTTCGGCGCGCGCCGAGCGCTCGCCGGCCGACGCGGCATCGAGCGACTTGCGCGTCAGAGCCTCCTCGGCCGTGATGCGCGCCTGCAGCTCGGCGGTGGCGCGCGACTCGGCTTCGGCCCGCTCGGCGGCGAGCGACTCGCTCTTGCGCGCCGCCTCGAGCCGGCCTTGCAGCGCGGCGGTGGCCTTGCCCTCGGCCAGCTCGCGCTCGCGCGCGGCGCGCAACGCGTGCGCGTCGGCCTCGGCGCGCGCCTGCGCGGCGCGGCGCAGCTCGGCGTCGAGGGCTTCGCGCTGCCGCGCCGCCTCGGCGGCGCGCGCTTCGGCCTGCTGCGCGGCTTCGGCCTCGATGTGCAGCGCCTGCTCGGCGCCGATGCGTTCCTGCAGCTCGTCGCTCGCGGCGGCCGCCGCCGCGGTCATCTCGTCGGCGAGCTTGCGCCGCTTGTCCTCGGCCTCGATGCGGGCGTGCAGCGCCGCCGCGGCCGCGGCTTCCGCCTGCTCGCGCTCGCGCGCCAGGCGCGCCGCCTCGGCATCGGCGCGGCTGCGCTGCTCGGCCGCGGCTCCCGCCGCGGCTTCCGCTTCCGCCCGCTCGCGCGCCGCCTGCGCGGCGGCCGCTTCCGCCGCCGCCAGCGCCGCCGAGCGCTCGCGCTGGCGCTCCTCGGCCTCGGCGCGCTCCTGCGCCGCAGCGGCCGCGGCCTGCTCCGCCGCGATGCGCTCCTGCGTGCCGGCGAGCGCGCGCGTCCTGGCTTCCTCCGCTTCGCGCGCGAGCTGCGCCGCGCTCGCCTCCGCCTCGAGGCGCTCGCGCGCCAGGCGCTTCGCCGCCGCCTCGGCCATGCCGCGCTCGCGGGCGACCCGCGCCGCATCGGCTTCGGTCTGCACCCGCGCTTCCGCGGCCTGCTTCGCCGACTGCTCGGCGGCGAGCTGCCGCTGCGCCGCTTCGAGCGCGCGCGCTTCCACCGCGGCGCGCTCGCGCGCCTGCTGCTCGGCGGCCTGCTCGGCCGCGCGGCGCTCGAGCGCGAGGGCCGCCGCGCGCTCCTCGGCTTCCACGCGCGCCTTGGCTTCCGCCTCGGCGCGCACCTCGGCTTCGCGGCGCTCGCCCGCCGCGGCGAGCGCGGCCGCCTCGACCTCGGCGCGCGCCTGCGCCTTGCGCGCGGCCTGCGCGCTCTGCGCCTCGCGGTCGCGCGCCGCGATCAGCGCGCCGCGGTCGGCCGCGAGGCGGCTCTCGGCCGCCGCGCGCGCCTGCTCCTCGGACTCGGCGCGCAGCCGCATCGCCTCGGCCGCGGCGCTCTCGTTGCGGGCGCGCTCCTCGGCGAGCGCGAGCGCCGTCGCGTCAGCCGCCTGGCGCGCCTGCGCCTGCTCGCGCGCCGCGCGCTCGTTCTCCTCGCGCTCCTTGGCGAGCCGCGCCGCCTCGGTCTCCGCCGCGACGCGCGCTTCCGCCTCGCGCCGCAGCTTCTCCTCGCCGCTCCTTCGCTCGCGCGCCGCCTCGAGCGCGCGCGCCTCGGCCTGCGCGCGCTCGCGGGCGTGCTTGCGCGCCTGCTCCTCGGCGCCGGCGCGCTCGCGCATCGCGGCCGAGGCCTGCGCCTCCGACTCGGCGCGGGCGCGCGCGTGCTGCGCGGCCTCCTCCTCCTTGCGCCGGCGGCCGTCGGCGAGCGCCGCCGCCTTCTTCTCCGCCTCCTCGCGCTGGCGTGCCTCGGCGGCCGCCGCCGCCTCGGCGCGCTCGCGCTCGGCGACCAGGCGCGCGGCCTTGGCCTCGGCCTCGGCGCGCGCGTGCGCGATGCGCCGCAGCTCGACCTCGGCCGCCTGGCGCTCGCGCGCGAGGTCGAGCGCGCGCTTCTCGTCGTTCGCGCGCGCCTGCGCCACCTCGGCGCCGCTGCGGTCCTTCTCCAGGCGCTCGAGCTCGGCGCCCTTCAGCTTGTCGAACAGCTTGCTCATTTCGCTTTCGCGGCGGCGGGCTTGCCGGCCTTGCGCTCGTGGGCGAAGTCGAGGTTGATCAGGTCGCCGAGCTTGTCGGAATACGCCTCGCGCACCTTCTTCATCACCGGCAGCGCCTTCTTGAAGGCTTCCACCAGCTTCGGGTCGAAGCGCCTGCCGCCGCCCTTCTCGATCTCGAAGGCGGCGTCGTCGACGCTCTTCGGCTCGCGGTAGAACTGCGTGGTGGTCATCGCCTCGAAGGCGTCGACGACGGCGATGACGCGGCCCGGCCAGGGGATCGCGTCGCCCTTCAGTCCCTGCGGGTAGCCGCTGCCGTCCCACAGCTCGTGGTGGGTGAGCGCGATCTGGCGCGCGAGCTTGAGCAGCGGGTCGTCGTGCTCGCCGATGATCTCGGCGCCGATCGCCGGGTGGCGCTTGACGCGCTCCCAGTCGGGCGCGGAGAGCTTCTCGGTCTTGCGCAGGATCTCGGCCGGCACGCCGAGCTTGCCGACGTCGTAGAGCGGGGCGGCGATCAGCATCATCTCGCACACCTGCGGCTTCGCCCCGGAAGCCTGCGACAGGAGCTTCGCGTACTGCCCGACGCGCAGCACGCGGTTGCCCACCGCGGCGCTCTCGTGCATCTCCATGGCGCGCGACAGGCGCCGGATCAGGTCGGTGCGCGTCTTCTCGAGCTGCGCGGTGCGCTCCTGCACCAGGTGCTCGAGCGCGTGGCGCTGGTTGGTGAGCGCGAGGTGCATGCGCACGCGCGCGCGCAGCACCGCGGCGTTGATCGGCTTGGTGATGTAGTCGACCGCGCCGAGCTCGAAGCCCTCGACCTGCGCCTTGGCCTCGGTCTTGCCGGTGAGGAAGATGATCGGGATGTCGGCGGTGGCGGCGTCGCCCTTCAGCGCCAGGCACACCTCGAAGCCCGACACGCTCGGCATCTCGACGTCGAGCAGGATCAGCTCGGGGCGCGGCTCGGCGCCGGCGAGCTGGATCGCCGTGCCGCCGTCTTCGGCGGTGAGGACGCGGTAGTCGGCGCTGAGCGCCTTCGCCATCAGGGCGAGGAGATCGCTCGCGTCGTCGACCGCGAGGATGACGGGCTTTTGCGCTTCGCTCACTCGGCGGGAGTGTAACCCGCCTTTTCCAGGCGGTATTTCAAGCTCTTTTGCCTTTCCTCTTCGCGCGGTCGAGCAGCTTGCCGTAGGCGTCGGGCGCCACCGGCTCGCTGTAGAAGAAGCCCTGCACCTCGTCGCAGCCGTGGCGCTTGAGGAAGCGCACCTGCGCGTCGGTCTCCACGCCCTCGGCGATCACCTTCAGGCGCAGGCTGTGGCCGAGCGAGATGATCGCCTGCGCGAGGACCCCTTCGTCGGCGCTCTCGCCCAGGCCGATGTCGCGCACGAACGAGCGGTCGATCTTCAGCGTGTCGACCGGCAGCTGCTTGAGCGCGGCGAGGCTCGAGTAGCCGGTGCCGAAGTCGTCCATCGACAGCGCGACGCCGAGCGACTTCAGGCCCTGCAGCGTGGTGATCGCCGCCTCGACGTTGTGCATGATCATGCTCTCGGTCAGCTCCATCTCGAGCTGCGACGGGTCGAGGCGCGTCTCTTCCAGGATGCGCGACACCGCGCGCACCAGGCCTTCCTGGCGGAACTGGCGCGCCGACAGGTTGACCGACACGACGCCGGGGCGCAGGCCCTGGTCGAGCCACTCGCGCGCCTGGCGGCAGGCCTCGCGCAGCACCCATTCGCCCAGCGGCACGATCAGGCCGGTCTCCTCGGCGAGCGGGATGAAGCGCGCCGGACGCACCAGGCCCCACTCCGGGTGGCTCCAGCGCACCAGCGCCTCGGCGCCGATCAGGCCGCCGCTCCTCAGGTCGACCTTCTGCTGGAAGTGCAGCAGGAACTCGCGCCGCTCGAGCGCGCGGCGCAGCGCGTTCTCGAGCGACAGGCGCTCGTTCACGCGCTCGTTCATCTCGGAGGTGTAGAACTGGAAGTTGTTGCGGCCGTGCTCCTTGGCGCGGTACATCGCGGCGTCGGCGTGCTTGAGCAGCGTGTCGACGTCGGGCCCGTCCTGCGGATAGAGGCTGATGCCGGCGCTCGCGGTGACGTACATCTCCTTGCCCTCGATCTCGATCGGCTCGGCGACCTTGGCGGTGATGCGCTGCATGGCGCGGAAGATCACCTCCTCGTTCGACTGGTCGTTCAGGATCAGCACGAACTCGTCGCCGCCGACGCGCCCGACCGTGTCGCCTTCGCGCAGCACCGCGCGCAGGCGCTCGGCCATGCCCTTCAGCAGCTTGTCGCCGGTCGAGTGGCCGAGCGAGTCGTTGACGAACTTGAAGTGGTCGAGGTCCATGAACACGACCGCGATGTTGCGCGGGCTCCGCTGCGAGTACACCGCCTGGCGCAGGCGGTCGTGCAGCAGGTTGCGGTTGGGCAGGCCGGTGAGCGCGTCGTAGTTCGCCTGGTGCTCGAGCTGGACCTGGTAGCGCTTGCGCTCGATCGAGTAGTGCATCGAGCGCACCAGCAGCTCGCGGTCGAGGCGGTTCTTCACCAGGTAGTCCTGCGCGCCGCCCTTCACCGCCGAGAGCGCGAGCATCTGGTCGTCGTTGCCGGTGAGCACGATGATCGGCACGGTCGGCGAGTGCGCGTAGACCTTGGCGAAGGTGTCGAGGCCGAAGCTGTCGGGCAGCGAGAGATCGAGCAGCACCAGGCCGGTGCCGCCCGCCGAGAGGTGCTCGAGCCCGAGCGACAGGCGGTTCGCGCAATACAGGCTGAAGGGCGTCGCGGGATCCTCGCGGATCATCTCCTCGATGAGCCGCGCGTCGCCCGGGTTGTCCTCGATGAGGAGGACTTTGTGCGAGTCGCTAATGGTCGGCGCCGTTCGGCGGCAGCGTGACGACGGTGAGCCAGAACACGTCGATCGACTTCACCACCACGATGAACTTCTCCAGGTCGACCGGCTTGGTGACGTAGCAGTTGGCGTGCAGGTTGTAGGTGCGCAGCACGTCTTCCTCCGCCTTCGAGGTGGTCAGCACGACCACCGGGATGCGCTTCAGGTCCTCGTCGGACTTGATCTCCTCCAGCACCTCGCGCCCGTCCTTCTTCGGCAGGTTGAGGTCGAGCAGCACGATGTCGGGACGCGGCACGCCGGCGTACTTGCCCTGGCGGCGCAGGAACGCCATCGCTTCGACGCCGTCCTTCACCCAGTGCAGGGTGTGGTAGACCTTGCCCTCGCGCAGCGCCTCGCGCGTCAGGCGCTCGTCGCCCGGGTTGTCTTCGACGAGCAGGATCTCGACCGGCGAGCGGCCGTCAGTCATGCGCCCCTCCTCTCTCCTTCGGTAGCGTGAAATGGAAGGCGCTGCCCTCGCCGGGCCGGGACTCGACCCAGATGCGCCCGCCGTGGCGCTCGACCACCTTCTTGCAGATGGCGAGCCCGATGCCCGTTCCCGGGTACTCGGCCTTGTTGTGCAGCCGCTGGAACACCATGAAGATGCGCTCGTAGTACTGCGGCTCGATGCCGATGCCGTTGTCCTGCACCACGATCTCCCACTGCTCCGGGTTGTCCTGCGAGAAGATGTTCACCCGCGGCACGGAGGCGGAGCGGAACTTGAGCGCGTTGCCGATCAGGTTCTGCAGGAGCTGCGCGAGCTGCATGTCGTCGCCGCGCACCTGCGGCAGGCCCTCCCAGGTCACCGCCGCGCCCGCCTCCTCGATCGCCGCGCGCAGGTTGGTCACCGCGCGGCGCACGATCGCCTCCAGCTCGACCGGCGCGAACTCCTTGCCGCGCGTGCCGACGCGCGAGTAGGCGAGCAGGTCCTCGATCAGCTGCTTCATGCGCGCCGCGCCGTCGACCACGTAGTTCATGAACTCGCGCGCGTCCTTGTCGAGCTTCTCGCCGTAGCGGCGCATCACCAGCTGCGTGTAGGAGGAGACCATGCGCAGCGGCTCCTGCAGGTCGTGCGAGGCGACGTAGGCGAACTGCTCGAGCTCCGAGTTCGAGCGCTGCAGCTCGCGCGCCTTCTGCTCGAGCTCGTCGTGCGCGCGGCGCAGCTCGGCTTCGGCGCGCTTGCGCGCGGTGATGTCGCTGCCCACGCCGCGGTAGCCGGTGAAGCCGCCGTTGTCGTCGAACACCGGCTCGCCGGAGAGCGCGATCCAGCGGCTGCCGCCTTCGGGCATCGGCCGCTCGAGCTCGAAGTCGCGGAACGGCTCGTGGCGCACCAGCGTCTGGCGGTGGCGCCGCCAGTCCTCCTCGGTGAGGTTGAGCGCCGGCGCGTCCCAGCGCTGCTGGCCGAGGTAGCTCTTCGCGTCGAGGCCGGTGCGCTCGCCCATGCGCCCCGACATGAAGGTGAGGCGGAAGGCGTTGTCCTGCTCCCAGTACCAGTCGGAGGAGAGCTGCGTCAGGCTGCGGAAGCGCGCCTCGCTCTCGCGCACCGCCGCCTCGGCCTCCTTGCGCTCGGTGATGTCGATCATCGCGACCAGCAGGCGCGCCGCTCTTCCGTCGGGCCCGGGCAGCGCCTGGCGCCGCGCCAGCACCCACAGCACCTGGCCGTCGGTGCGCATGATGCGGTACTCCTGGCTGGTCGGCTGCAGCGTGGCGAGGGTCTGCGCGCGCTCCGCGGTGTAGCGCGCGCGGTCCTCGGGATGGATCTGGTCGCGGAACAGCGGGTACTCGCCGCTCTCCGGCCGCGGCCCGCGCAGCCACTCGGGCGAGTCGCTCCAGGTCAGGCGGTCGCTCTTCATGTCGTAGTCGAGGATGATCATGCGCGCCGCCGCCTGGCCGAGCTGCAGCAGCTCGCTCTTCTCGCGCAGCTCGACTTCCAGCTTCTTCTGCGCGGTGATGTCGTCGAAGATCGCCACCTCGTATTCGGGCTTGCCGCTCACGCCGCGCGCCACCGCCACGCCGAGGTCGACCCACACCACCGCGCCGTCCTTGCGCAGGTAGCGCTTCTCGAAGCGTGCCACCTCGATCTCGCCGGTGTGCACCTTCGCGCGCTCGGCGTCGGTGAGGTCGCGGTCGTCGGGGTGCGACACTTCCTTCACCGAGCGGCCGACCAGCTCCTCGGCGCCGTAGCCGAGGATCTCGCACAGGCTCTTGTTCACCTTCAGGAAGCGGCCGTCGAGCCCGACGTGCGCGAGCCCCGAGGCGGCGAGCTCGAAGGTCTGGCGGAAGCGCGCCTCGCTCTCGCGCACGCGCAGCTCGGCGTTCCGCTGCGCGGTGATGTCGTTCAGCGTCGAGACGATGCCGGTCCACTCGGCTTCGCCCGGGCGGCGCAGGAAGCCGGTGTTGATCGACAGCCACGTGACGCGGCCTTCCGGGCGCACGATGCCGAGGACGTAGCCGGTGAGCGGCCGGCCCTCGCGCGCCGTGACGCGCGCCGGCCGCTGCTCGGGCTGCAGGCGCGAGCCGTCGGGCAGCACGCACGGCTGCAGCGAGGTGAAGCCCGGCGCGCCGACGATCTCGTTCAGCGGCCGCCCGATGATGTGCTCGGCGGCGGGATTGACCGCGACCACGCGCAGCTGCTTGTCGTAGACCAGGATGCCTTCGTTCGCCGACTCGACCACGGCGCGGAAGCGCGCCTCGCTCTCGCGCAGCGCGTCCTCGGCGGCCTTGCGCGCCGTGATGTCGTCGAACACCGCGATCTCGTACTGCGGCTTGCCGGCGGCGTCGCGCTCCACCACCATCGTGAACGCCACCCAGACCACCGAGCGGTCCTTGCGCAGGTAGCGCTTCTCGACGCGCACCGAGTCGAGCTCGCCCGCGTACAGGCGCGGGCGCTGCTTGTTGATGATGTCGAGGTCGTCGGGGTGCGAGAGCTCGCGTCCGGTCATGCCGACCAGCTCGCTCTCCGGGTAGCCGAGGATCTCGCACAGGCGGCGGTTGACGCGGAGGAAGCGCCGGTCGAGGCCGATGTGGGCGATGCCGGAGGCGGCGAGCTCGAAGGTGCGCCGGTAGCGCACCTCGCTCTCGCGCAGCGCAGCGTCGGCGGGGGCGCGCAGGCTGTCGCTGGCCTCCCCCCGCTCGGCGTTCTTGGCCTGCCTCGCCCTAGCCATGCAGCTGCTAGTTTAAGCCTAGACGAGCGAGTAGAGCCCCTTCGCCGCGGCCTTGCGCGCGACCAGCGGCACCAGGACGTCGAGGGTCGGCGTCGCGACGCCCGCCGCGCGGCCGAAAGCGAGCGGCACGACGAGCTGCGCGTCGATTTCCATCGGCCGGCCGCGCTCGTAGTCCTGCAGCATCGAGGTCTTGTGCTGCGGCATGCCCGAGGCGTGGCCGCCGCCGGGACGCTGCGGCGCGAGGCCGATGTCGACGCCGTGCGCCTCGGCCACCGCGCGCCCCTCGGCGGCGATGCGCGCGGCGATCTTCGCCACCTCGGGGTCGGCGCGCAGGTCGGCGACCGTCGCGCCGGTAAGCGTGCTGAGCGTCGAGTTGGCGAGGTTCTGCAAGAGCTTCGCCCACAGCGCGGCGCGGATGTCGCGCGCGGGCGGCGAGGACATGCCCGAGCGCTCGAGCGCGTCGCGCACCCCGGCGATCCTTTCCGACTGCGCGTCGTCGGCCTCGCCGACCACCAGCATGTTGTTGCCGGGCACCTTGTTCGACACCACGCCCGGCCCGGTCACCTCGTTCGCCGAGTAGATGACGCCGCCCATCACGCGCTCGGGCCGGATGGCGCGCGCGAGCGCCCCGCCGGGATCGAGCGGCGCGAGGTCGGGCGGGCGGCGCCGCGCGGCGGCGAGGCCGATGCCGTACCACCAGGGGATGCCGTTCTGCGCGAACACGACGCCGGTCCGCGGCCCGAGCAGCGGCCCGCAGTCGCGCGCGAAGGCGTCGAGCAGGTTCGCTTTCAGCGTGACGAAGACGAGCTCCTGCGGGCCGAGCTCGGCCGCGCGCTCGGCGGCGCGCACGCGGCCGCCGATGGTCTCCTCGCCGTGCAGGAGGCGCACGCCCTTCTCCTGCATCGCGCGCAGGTGCGCGCCGCGCGCGATCACCGAAACGTCGTGGCCCGAAGCGGCGAAGCGGGCCGCGAGGTGCCCGCCGACCGCGCCGGCTCCGAAGATGCAGATGCGCATCTGCGGAGCATAAATGAAACGATCCAGACGCCGCGGGCCGGATCGCTCCGGGGCGGCGCTGGATCGCGGGGACCGCTGTGAGCCGGTCGAGCCGGACGACTCATGGGGCCTCCGTGGTTGGGGTACAGGGAGGAGTCAGCAAGTAACAGGCCACTCCTCCGCGCGATCTGTCGACGCTCTAGCGACCGCCCGTCGCAGGGTGGCGGAAATCCTTCTGCTGCGCGTTCTGCCTGGCGTCGACCTGGCCGTGGTCGGCGGCGTGGCTCCCGTGTTTCGATCGCAGCCCGCCAAAGTGAGTGACAATGCCGCGAGCGACAGAGCGAGTGTCGCGAATCTCATGCAAGGAAAGGGCCCGGCGTGAACCAGATCCTGCCCACCACCGTCGTCGGCAGCTATCCGCAGCCCGGCTGGCTGATCGACCGCGCGAAGCTCGGCTCGAAAGTGCCCCGCGTACGCGAGCCGGAGATCTGGCGCATCGCGGCGCCGCTGCTCGAGGAGGCGCAGGACGACGCGACGCTCCTCGCCATCGGCGACATGGAGCGCGCCGGCGTCGACATCATCACCGACGGCGAGATGCGGCGCGAGAGCTACTCCAACCGCTTCGCCACCGCGCTCGAGGGCGTCGACATCGAGCACCCCGGCAAGACGGTGAACCGCAGCGGCGGCTTCTCGGTCGTGCCGCGCATCGCGGGCCCGATCAAGCGCGCGCGCGCGGTGGAGACCCGTGACGTGGAATTTCTGCGCCGGAACACGAAACGGAAAATCAAGATCACCCTGCCCGGCCCTTTCACCATGACGCAGCAGGCGCAGGACGACTACTACCAGGACGAAGAAGCGCTGGCCCTGGCTTTCGCCGCCGCGGTCAACGATGAAGTGAAGGCGCTGTTCAAAGCCGGGGCCGACGTCGTGCAGCTCGACGAGCCCTGGCTGCAGGCGCGCCCCGACCGCGCCGCGCGCTACGGCGTGAAGGCGATCAACCGCGCGCTGCAGGGAATCTCGGGCACGACGGTCGTGCACCTCTGCTTCGGCTATGCCGCCGCGGTGTCGAGCAAGCCCTCCGGCTATTCCTTCCTGCCGCAGCTCGCGGATACGACCGCGGCGCAGATCTCCATCGAAGCGGCGCAGCCGAAACTCGACCTTGCCGTGCTCAAAGAGCTTTCCCGGAAATCGATCATGCTGGGCGTCATCGACCTCGGCACCGAGAAGGTCGAGGCGCCGGAGACGGTCGCCGAGCGCATCCGCGCCGGCCTGAAGCATGTTGCGGCGGAGCGACTGGTGGTCGCCCCGGATTGCGGCATGAAGTACCTGACGCGCGCCGCCGCCTTTGGAAAGCTGGAATCCCTGGTCAAGGGCGCGGAGATCGTCAGAAAGTCGCTCTAGAAAATGGCGTCAGACCCCGTTTTCGGAAAGAAGGCCCTCCCCCTGACGTAAAGCTTGCAAATTCATCATGGCGAAACTTAGCCTATAGTCTCGCCCCCAGAGGCCAGGGAGGCCCATGGAAAAGAGCGCCAAGGCACCACCGCCGCGGATCGACGACGACGCGGTCTATTCGCTCACCGCGAAGGGGAAGACCGAGCTGCGCGGCGCGGGCACCGCGCTGACGGCGATCGAGCTCGAGCTCTTGATCCACCTCGACGGCACGTCGACCGTGGCGCAGGTCGTGCGGCGCAACTCGGCGCACGCGCGCGACAAGCTGCTGGAAGCGCTCGACAAGATGTCGCGCGACGGCCTGGTCGCCGCCAACGTGCAGAGCGACAACATCGAGGCGACCGGCTTCTTCACGCGGCCGATCTTCCCGGCCGATCCGTCGGCCGCGGCAGACGCGGCGAAGCAATCCGACATCACGCTGCAGCTCCTGCGCCGCCAGGGCTACGTCGCGCGCATCGCCAAGCGCGCCGCCGCCGAGACGCGCAAGCTCAACCCGGGCGAGCGGCTGGTCCTCCTCGTCATCGAGGACGACGAGCAGCTCGCCAAGGTGCTGCGCATGTTCATGCAGCTCGACGGCTACGAGATGCGCCTCGCCGGCAACCGCGAGCAGATCACCGCGGCGCTGCGCCTCGGCAAGCCCGACCTGGTGCTGCTCGACGTGACGCTGCCCGACGTCGACGGCTTCGACGTCCTGGCGCGCATGAAGCAGCACCCGGTGCTGAAGAGCGCGCCGGTGGTGATGATGACCGCCAAGGCGACGCGCGAGGCGGTGCTGAAGGGCCTCGCGCTCGGCGCCGACGGCTACATCACCAAGCCCTTCGAGATGGACGTCATCGGCCACACGGTGAAGTCGGTGCTCGGGCTGGCATGACCTTCCAGCGGCTCAGCCGCGAGTTCGACGCGCTGCGCGCCGAGTACCGCAAGAGCATGGCGGAGAAGCTCGACCGCATCGAGGCGCTCTGGGAGCTGATCCTCAAGGGCATGCACGACGACACGCGCCTCGCGCAGCTCAAGCGCGAGCTGCACACCATCGCCGGCTCCGCCGGCACCTTCGGCCTCCCTCAGGTCGGCGACGCCGCCCGCGCCGCCGAGGACTGCCTCGGCGAGGCCGCCGATCTCGCCACCCTGGACGCGAAGCAGCGCGACGACTTCGCCCGTCTCCTCGGCAACCTCAAGAGCGCGGCTCGAGCACCGCATTAGCGAGAGCGGGCTCCCCCCCGATATCATCGAGGCATGAAAATCACCTCGATCGACACCTGCATCCTCGCCGTCCCGCTGCCCAGGCCGATGGCGAACAACTATCCGCAGCACAAGCTCGTCATCGCCGAGATCGCGACCGACGAAGGCATCCGCGGCCTCGGCTACAGCCTGGTGTTCGGCGGCTTCGCGGCGGAACCGGTGCACTCGTATCTGGAGACGCGCCTGAAGCCCGCGCTCCTCGGCGAGGATCCGCTGATGGTCGAGAAGCTGTGGGAGAAGATGTTCCGCCTCGACATGGGGATCCGCAAGCAGGGCATCGCGGGCTACGCGCTCTCGGCGATGGACATCGGGCTGTGGGACATCGCGGGCAAGGCGGCGAAGCAGCCGCTCTACAAGATGTGGGGCGCGGTGCGGGACAGCATTCCGGCGTACGGCAGCGGCGGCTGGTCGAAGTACAGCGAAGCCGACCTGATCGGCGAGGCCGAGCACTACGCAAGACAGGGCTGCCGCTACTACAAGATGAAGATCCACGACAACGACCCGAAGGTGAACGCGAAGCGCGTCGCGGCGGTGAAGAAGGCGGTCGGCGAGCGCATGCGCATCATGGTCGACGTCAACCAGCGGCTCGACGTGCTCGGAAATGTCAGACAAGCGAAGTTGATGGAAGACCTCGATCTGGTCTGGTACGAGGAGCCGGTGCTCGCGGACGACATCGCGGGCTGCGCCGAGGTTGCAAAGCAGATCAACATCCCGGTCGCGACGGGAGAAAACCACTACACGCGCTGGGAGTTCCGGGAGCTCTGCGAGCGCCGCGCCGCGACCTTCCTCATGCCCGACGTTTGCCGCGCCGGCGGCTTCAGCGAGACGCTGCGCATCGGTCACGTCGTCGCCTCGCACGGGCTGCAGCTCACGCCGCACCTGATCCACGAGACCTCGATCCACGTCGTCGGCGCGCTCTCCAACGGCTTCCTCGTCGAGTACGTCGACTGGGCGCCGCAGGACCTGTGGGAGGAAGCGCCGGCGTGCCGCGAGGGCAGCTTCCGCATCCCCGAGCGCCCGGGGCACGGCATCGCGCTCGCGAAGGGCGCGATCGAGAAGTACCGGCAGCGCTAGAGTTTTTGCAGGAGCGCCGCGCCGAAGGCGCGCGTGCCCAGCTCTCCGCCAAGATCGCGCGTGCGCGTGGCGGAATTCTTGATCAGCGCGTCTACCGCGCGCTCGATTGCCCGCTCCGCTTCCTCCAGCTTTTGATTTTTGTTTTTCCGACCTAACCACCCAAGAAGCATTCCGGCTGAAAGAACGAGCGACGCCGGGTTCGCGAGATCCTTGCCCGCGATGTCGGGCGCGGAGCCGTGCTGCGCCTGCGCCATGCAGTGATCGTCGCCGGCGTTGATCGACGCGGCGAGGCCGAGGCTGCCCGAGAGCTCGGCCGCCTCGTCGGAGAGGATGTCGCCGTACATGTTGGTGGTGCAGACCACGTCGAAGCGCGCCGCGTCGCGCACGAGGAGCGCCGCCATCGAGTCGACGAGCTGCTCTTCGAGCGTGACGTCGGGAAAGTCCTTCGCGACCGCTCTCACTTCGCGCAGCCAGAGCGCTTCGGTCACTTTCAGGACATTCAGTTTGTGAACGGCGGTCACCTTCTTGCGCCGCGCGCGCGCCAGCTCGAACGCCGTGCGCGCGATGCGGCGCGAGCCCTGCGCGCTGATCTTGCGCACCGAGAGGGCGAGGTCGGGGGTCGGCATGAACTCGCCGATGCCCTGGTGCATGTTGCGGTCGGCGTAGAAGCCCTCGGTGTTCTCGCGCGCGATGACCAGGTCCATCGGCGTGCGGCCGTAGTGCGGCAGCCCCTCGCGCGAGCGCGCCGGGCGGATGTTGGCGTAGAGATCGAGCGCGATGCGCATGTCGCCCGAGGGATTCAGGCCGCCCTGCGCGCGCGGCGGATAGTCGAGGTGCGACACCGGGCCGATGACGATGCCGTCGGCGCGCTTGCAGGCTTCGAAGACGTCGGGCGGGAAGGTGCTGCCGGTCTTCTTCAGGCTGGCGAGGCCGACGTCGCGTTTTTCGAATTGCAGCTCGAGATCCAGCTTGCCGTTCACAAGCCGGAGGACGGAAAGGGCGACCTCGGAAATCTCGGGGCCGATGCCGTCCCCGGGCAACACGACGATCTTCATTCGGCCTTGATCCCCGCCTCCCGAATGAGGCGCGAGTAGAGTTTCAAATCGTCGGGCAGCTTCAATGCCTTCTCAATCTCTCTATTGAGAAGGGAGACGATCTTGCGGTCGGTTCCGGCAGGGGCGAAGAACCCCTGCCACTGCGTGATCTCGAAGCCGCGGAAACCGGCCTCGGCCATCGTCGGCACTTTCGGCAGCACCGAGGTGACCACCAGCGCGAGGACGCGCGTCATGCGACGCGATTCTCCTCGATCGGCGCCTTGCCCTGCAGCACGTCGACCGCCTGCTCGGCGACCTGCAGCGAGCTGCGGATCTGCGTCTCCTCGGTGCCGCCGGCGGCGTGCGGCGTGGCGACGACGTTGGGCAGCTCGAGCAGGCGGCTGTCGACGCGCGGCGTCTCGACCTGCCACACGTCGATGCCCGCGCCGAAGAGCCTGCCCGCCTTCAGCGCCTCGTACAGCGCCGCCTCGTCGACGACGCCGCCGCGGCAGGTGTTGACGAGGATCGCGCGCGGCTTCATCAGCGCGAGCTCGGGCGCGCCGATGAGCGGCTTCGTATCCTGGTAGAGCGGCACGTGCAGCGTGACGAGGTCGGCCTGGCGCAGCAGGTCCTCCAGGCGCTCGACCTTCTCGATCGGCAGCTTCTCCTGGTAGGGGTCGTAGCCGATCACCCTGCACTCGAACGCGGCGCGCCACTTGTGCGCGACGAGCGTGCCGATGTTGCCGACGCCGACCACGCCGACGGTCTTGCCCCACATCTCCATGCCGAGGATCCGCGTGCGGTCCATCTTCTCCAGCGCGCGCACGCGCCGGTCGAGCTCGGCGATGCGCCGCCCCACCGCCAGCGCGAGGCCGAGCGCCATCTCCGCCACCGCCTCCTTGTTCACGCCCGGCGTGCGCACCACCGGGATGCCGCGCTGCTTCGCCGCGGCGACGTCGATGCTGTCGTAGCCGACGCCCTGCTTGGCGATGATCTTCAGCTTCTTCGCGCGCGCCAGGTCGGCGGCGCGGATCTTCGTGCCGCGCACCATGATCGCGTCGGCTTCCTCCGGCCAGTCCTTCACGCGCGGGTCGTCCCAGCGCACGACTTCGGCGTGCTTCGCCGCGTAATCGACGCCGGCCGGATGGAAGGAATCGAGGATGAAGATCTTCAAGCGCCGCGGGCGGACTTATTCCGCCTTGATGCCGACTTCGCGCGCCACTCTTCCCCACTTCGCGAGCTCGGCGGAGACGAAGCGGCCGAACTCGGCCGGCGTCATGCGCACCGGCTCCGCGCCCTCGCTCTCCATGCGGTGGCTCGTCTCCTTCGAGCGCAGCAGCTCCGCGACGGCGCCGTACAGCCTGTCGACGATCGGCTTGGGCGTGCCGGCGGGCGCGAGCAGGCCCCACCAGTTGTACGACTCGTAGCCCGGCAGCGACTCGGCGATGGTCGGCACGTCGGGCAGGATCGCGCTCCTCTTCGCGCCGCTCGTGCCGAGCACCTTGAGGCGCCCGCTCTTGATGTGCGGCACGACCTGGATCAGCGACGGCATCACCATCTGCGCCTGGCCGGCGATCACGTCGGCCATCGCCGGGCCGCCGCCCTTGTAGGGAATGTGCACGACGTCGATGCCGGCCTGGTTGACGAACAGCGCGCACGAGAGGTGCTGGAAGCTGCCGACGCCGGCCGAGGCGTAGTTCAGCTTGCCGGGCTGCGCTCTCGCGAGCGCGATCAGCTCCTTCACGTTGCTCGCCGGCACCGACGGATGCACGGTGAGCGCCGAGGGCCCGCGGCCGAGGATGGTGATCGGCGTGAAGGCGGTCGCCGGGTCGTAGGGCAGCTGCTTGTAGAGCGCCGGCCCGAACGCATAGGCGACCGAGATGAGCAGGATCGTGTAGCCGTCGGGCGCCGCCTTCGCCGCCATGTCGGTGCCGAGAACGCCGCCGGCGCCGCCTTTGTTCTCGATCACCACCGGCTGGCCGAGGCGCTCGCCGAGCTGCGTCGCGCTCATGCGCGCGATGATGTCGTTCGAGCCGCCCGGCGGGAACGGCACGATCAGCCTGAGCGGCTTGCCGGGATAGTCCTGGCCGAACGCGACGGCCGCCCACAAGGCCAGAACCGCGGGGAAGATCTTTCTCATCGCGCCTTCAGGATCCGCATCGCCCGCCCCCCTCCTCCGAAAATGCTAGTCCTTCGGAGCTCGATGTCCCTCGCCTGTTTCGCACGCTGTTGCGCACAACGTCGCGCAGCGACGACATCGGCCGGCCTCCCCCGACACTTCCGTGCATTCTAGCGCCCACCTGTCGGGCCACCCGGCCTTGCGGCCGTTTCCTTCAGCGTCTTCGCCGCGGAGACCGAGGTCGACGCGAACACCCGGATCAAGGGCAAGACGAGCACCGAAGCGACCGACGCCAGGGCCGGCGCCGGCGCGAGCACCGACGTGAAGACGAGGCCCGTTCTTTTTTGGGGTACGCTGCTGCGATGACCAGCGCCGACCCCGTCGTTTCCGAATATGCCCGGGAAGCCGGGCGCTACGACGAGAAGTGGGCCTTCTACCTGGAGGCGACCACGCGCGAGACGCTGCGCCGCCTGCCGATGACCTCCGCGGCGCGCGTGCTCGACGTCGGCTGCGGTACCGGCGAGCTGCTGCGCCGGTTGCGCGCGAAGTATCCCGAGGCCGCGCTCGCCGGCCTCGACCCGGTGGCGCAGATGCTCGACGTCGCGCGCGAGAAGCTGAGCGGCCGCGAGGACCTGCGCATCGGCTACGCCGACTCGCTGCCCTGGGCCGCGGCGAGCTTCGACATCGTGGTGAGCTGCAACATGTTCCACTACATCACGCACCCGGTGGCCGCGCTGAGGGAAATGGCGCGCGTGGTCCGTCCCGGCGGCGCGCTGGTGCTGACGGACTGGTGCGACGACTACCTCGCCTGCCGCGTCTGCAACCTCTACCTGCGCCTGACGAATCGGGCGTTCTACAAGACCTACCGCGAAGCCGAGTGCCTGGCGCTGCTCGGGCAGGCCGGCTTCAGATCGGTGAAGCTCGAGCGCTACAAGATCAGCTGGCTGTGGGGATTGATGACCGCGGTGGTCACGATCCCGCGCTGATCCCGGTCACCGAGCCGGACGCGCGGGCGGGCTGACCGCGCCCTGCTGCGCCTGCAGGCGCTTCAGCACCTCGATCGCCGGCGGGTAGCCGCCCTCGGCGGACTTGCGCAGCCAGAAGATCGCGTCGCGCTCGTCGCGCACCAGCACGCCGCGCCCCTGCGCGTAGAGCAGGCCGAGGTTGTACTGCGCGTAGGCCTCGCCCTGCTGCGCGGCGCGGCGGATCCAGTTCGCCGCCTCGACGTCGTCGCGCGCGACCCCGGCGCCCTGCAGGTACATCACGCCGAGGTTCGACTGCGCGCCGGCGAGGCCCTGGTCGGCCGCCTGGCGATACCACTTCACCGCCTGGGCGTCGTCCTTCGGCGTGCCGCGGCCGCTCTGGTACATGTAGCCGACGTTGTTCTGCGCCACCGCGTCGCCGCTCTCGGCCGCTTTGCGATACCAGGCGAGCGCCGCAGCGTCGTCCTGCGCCACGCCGCGCCCGTCCTTGTAGAAGTGGCCGAGCGAGACCTGCGCGCGCAGATGGCCCTGCTCGGCCGCCTTGCGCATCCACGCCGCCGCCTGCGCGTCGTCGCGCGGCAGGCCGGTGCCGTCGGCGTAAATGAGCGCGAGGCGGTATTGCGCCTCGGGGTTGCCCTGCTCGGCGATCGGACGCACCTCGTTGGCGGCGGCCACGTAGTCGCCGCGCCCGATGGCGTTCCAGTATTCGGCGAGCTCCCGGTCCTGCGCGGCCGCGCCGACGGCGAGCAGGCCGACGAGAGCCGCGAGGCCGAGGCGCCTCACCGCGCCGCGCCGCCTACTGGTCCCGCCGCTGCGGGCTCTTGCCGTCGATCGCCTCGACCAGCTGCCACATCGTCTGGTCGGCCCAGAACTCGGGGTCCTGCTCGATGCGCTTGTCGCCTTCGGCGCGCACCTCGGGCTTGATCTTCTGGCGCTCGCAGAAGCCGTGCCAGAACTGCTTGATCTCCTGCACGCTCATCGGAATCATGCGCTGGGCCTCGCCGTGTGCGGGAGCAGATTTTACAAAAAAGAAACGGGCCGCGCGGGCCCGTTTTTCCTGCCGCGAGGCGGCGACTACTTGCTCGACTTCGCGCCGCCGGTGGCCGAGCTCGGTGTCGGCGGCGAACGCCGAGCCGGCGAGCGCGAACGCCGCGCCGAGGAACATTGCTTGCGTCAGTTACGCGGCCCGGGCGGGCTGCAGTCCTTTCTTGCGCATGACTTGCGCCGCGGCCGGGGAAGCGAGGAAGGCGAGCAGCGCGCGCGCCGCGGCCGGCTCCTTCGCCGCGACGTGCGGCGCGCCCGCGAAGGTCGTGATGGTCTGGATGTCGGCGGGCAGCGGGCCGACGAGCTCGATGCCGGCGACCGGCAAGAGCTCGCTCAGCTGCTGGAAGCCGAGCTCGACCTCGCCGCGCGCGACGAGGGTTCCGACCGCGGTGCCCGGCGGCGTCTGCGTGAGCTTCGGCTTGAGCTCGCCGGCGAGGCCCCATTTGTCGAACAGCTTCGACAGGTACACGCCGCTCGGGCCGCTCGAGTAGCCGATCGACCTCGCCTTCAGCAGCGCGCGCTTCACCGCCTCGCCCGAGCTGATGTCGGGGCGCGACGCGCCGGCGCGCACCGCGACCGCGACGCCGGAGGTCGCGATGTCGGTGCGCGGCGCGGCGAGCTTGCCGTCCCGCGTCAGCTCGTCGACCGCGACGGCGGAGCCGATGACGACGTCGGTCGCCTCGCCGCCCTTGATGCGCTTCAGGATGTCGACCATGCCCGCCCAGATCGTCGTCACCTGATGCCCGCTCGCCTTCTCGAACTGGGGCAAGAGCTCCAGGTAGGCCTCCTTCGTGGCGAGAGAGGACATGACTTGCATTTCAATTTGCCAGAGGGTTCGGGCGGAGCTGGATGTGCACCGCGCGCGGCCGGCTGCCCTTGCCGCCTTCCATCAGCCAGGGCACGCGGTCGCCGCTCGTGCTCCACAGCCCGCGCCCCTTCCAGCCGGCGTTCGGATCGTCGATGCGGCCGTCGAAGCCCTTGGCGTAGAAGCCCATCGGGTACGGGATGCGGATCATCACCATCTTGCCGTCCTTCAGCGCGACGAAGCCGTCGTTGAGGTTCGCCGTCGACATCGGCACGTTCTCGCCCAGCCCGAGGATGTTGTGCTGGTCGACCCAGGTGTAGTAGCTCGCCTCGGCGCTGGTCTTCTCGCCGTCGAAGCCCGGCCCCGGATAGCGGTAGAAGGTGAAGCCCTCGGGGCAGTGGTCGCCGGTCGCCTTCGGCCCGCTCAGCGCCGCCTTGCACTTGCGCCGGTCGAAGCTCGCCAGGCTGCCGTTCGACGCCGAGCCCCACACCACGCCGTTGCCGTCGATGTCGCCGCCGCGGATGCCGTAGCCCTCCTTCGGCAGGTTGTAGACCTCGGACAGGCCGGTCTTCGGATCGAAGCGCAGGAATCCCGCGCGGCCGCCGAACACGCCGACCGTGTACCAGATCGAGCCGTCCTTCGGATGCGGCATCACCGCGTACGGGCCGGACCCGCCGGTGATGCGCATATCCTTCGCCGCGTCCATCGGCTGGCCGGGCTCGGTCCACTCGTCGCGCTTGCCGTTGCCGTTGGTATCGAGCACGAACGGCGCCCAGCCCTGCGCGCGCTGCGCGTCGCCGGTTTCGTCGAGCACGCGCGTGTTCACCCAGCCGGCGACCGGACCGGTGCCGGAGAGCCACAGCGTGTTGTCGGCGTCGTAGCCGAACTGCGGATGGTGCGTGCCGAAGCAGGTGTCGACGAAGGTGTACTTCATCGTCTTCGGGTCGAGCATCGCCACCTGGCGCGGCGAGCGCTCGAGCGGGAACACCTTCGCCGAGGGATGCTCCGAGCCCTTCTTGCAGAACGCCGGGTTGTCCATGCCGCGCACGGTGGCGGCGAGCCACAGCCGGCCCTGCTTGTCGAACATCGAGTTGTGGTTGTTCGCGCGCGTGTCCCACAGCACCTCGTCGCCCCAGTACGCCGAGGGCTGCATCGGCTTCACGGCGCCGGCGTGGCCGGGTCCGAGCGAGACCGGCATGGCCGGGTCCTGCACCGGCAGCTTGTAGAAGCTGACGGTGTTCGTCTGCGGATAGAGGATCGGGATGTTGTCGGTGCTGTACTCCGGCGAGCCGAAGAGCGGCCCGTACGCGTTCACCGTCGGGTTGCGCCGGTCCGAGGAGACGAGGTCGTGCAGGTACTTGTCGGGCGTCGCCCACTCCCACGACGTGATGACGATGTTCCGCTCCACGCCCTGCGGCCGCGGCGGCTTCGACTTCGGCAGCTCGCCCTTCGCGATGCGGTCGGTCCAGTCGCCGAAGTACTGGTAGGGCACGCTGCCCCACTGGCCGGCGATGCGGTTGGTCATCATCTCGCCCGCCTGGCCCGCCTGCAGGCGGCGGATCCAGGCGTCGCGGCCGGTCAGGTTGCCGAACTGCGCCGGGATGGTGCGCGTCGATTCCTGCCCGAGCTGGTGGCAGCCGATGCAGTCGACGTTGTTCATCTGCCGCAGCCACTCGGCGCGCGTCGCCTTGGCCGGGATCGCGGTCTTGCCGCCGAAGTCGCCCGCCGGCGGAATCTT
>Ga0335084_10000636_pt1 | contig 30585 bp, 27 predicted proteins | sample Lox_Sample_44_FD_206721 | JGI IMG/M metagenome (GOLD analysis project Ga0335084, IMG submission 206721) | Soil microbial communities from Loxahatchee National Wildlife Refuge, Florida, United States - Lox_Sample_4.4 | ecosystem: Environmental > Terrestrial > Soil > Wetlands | place: USA... | reverse complement strand
AGCGCTACTGCCCGGCCGGCGTCTACGAGTTCGTCAAAGGTGACGATGGCGACCGGCTGCAGATCAACTTCCAGAACTGCGTGCACTGCAAGACCTGCGACATCAAGGACCCGACGCAGAACATCGTCTGGGTCACTCCGGAAGGCGGCGGCGGTCCGAACTACGTGAACATGTAAGCGGCGCCGAGGCACTCCTTGCGCGCTTGTCGGTCGGCCGCTTTTGGTCGACGATGCTTCCTGCCTGGCGCATCAAAGACGCTTCGAGGAGGCGCATGTCCTATTCCAGCTATCACAAGCGCGCGATCCTGAGCCGCGAGCTGCATCCTGAAACACAGATGATGTCGTACGGCTACGACCCGTTCCTGTCCGAGGGCGCGGTCAAGCCACCGGTGTTCCTGACGTCGACCTTCGCGTTTCGCACGGCGGAGGATGGGGCCGCGTTCTTCGACATCGTCGCCGGGCGCAAGCCGCCCCCCGCCGACACCGGCGCGGGGCTCGTCTACAGCCGCTTCAACCACCCGAACCTCGAGATTGTTCAGGACCGGCTCGCCCTGCTCGACGGCGCGGAGGACGCGATCGTCACCTCGAGCGGCATGGCCGCGATCGGCACCGTGCTGCTGACGTTTCTGCGGCCGGGCGACCAGGTGGTGCACTCGACGCCGCTGTACGGCGGCACCGAGACACTGATCCGCAAGATCCTTCCCGAGTGGGGCATCGGCGGGCACCCGCTCGTCAACGGGCTGTCGAGCGGGGAGATGGACGCGGCGCTGCAGGCTGCCGCTGCGCGCGGCCGAGTCGGTCTCTTCTACGTCGAGACCCCGGCCAATCCGACGAATTCGCTGATCGACCTGAAGGCGGTGGTCGAGTCGCTCGACCGATTCGAGAAGAAGCACGGCTACCGTCCGGTCTCTGCCTGCGACAACACGATGCTGGGTCCGATCTTCCAGCACCCGATCCGCGAAGGCATCGACCTCTCGATCTACTCGCTGACCAAGTATGTCGGCGGACACAGCGACCTGGTGGCCGGCGGCGTCACCGGCCGGCGCGAGCTTATCTCCCGGCTGCGGCTTCTTCGCAGCGCGTTCGGATCGCAGCTCGATCCGCACTCGTCGTGGATGATCGCGCGCTCGATGGAAACCCTGGTGTTGCGGATGCGCCGCGCCGCGGCGACCGGCAGTCGCATCGCGCACTGGCTCGCCGACAACGGCGTCCGTCCGGTGCGAGTGCTGCATCCGCAGCTGATCGCCGACCCGGAGTACCAGCGCGTCTACCGACGCCAGTGCACCGGCGCCGGCTCCACGTTCTCGTTCGTGCTCGACGGCGGTCGCGACATGGCCTTCCGCTTCCTGAACGCGCTGACGCTGTTCAAGTCGGCAGTCAGCCTGGGCGGCACAGAATCGTTGATCTGCCATCCTGCCTCGACGACTCACTCGGGAGTGCCGGTCGAGGTCCGCGATCAGGTGGGCGTCAGCGAAGGGTTGATCCGCGTATCCATCGGGCTTGAGCACGAGGAAGACCTGATCGCGGACCTCGAAGCAGCGTTGAAAGTCTGCTGAGCAATCGGTCGGCGCACTTCTGGCCGGCCGTCGCCTGCCACCCGGCTCGCCGTCGCTCTGGCAGGCGGTGCAGGGGTTCGCACGCCTCTGACGGAAGCCAGTGCCGGGGGCCCGCGCACGAGCAGCGCGGCGCGCCGTGTCATTGATCAAGCGCCGGGCGCCGCCACTGATCGAAAATCCAACCGAGACGGCGGCAATCCTGCTCGACTTCGGAATTCTTGATCGTCCGTCTCTGAGCGCAAGCCCTGCCCGCTCGCGAATTTGGCAATACTCCCCGACAGGGAGACAGCGCGGATGCACGACCCCGACGCACACGGCAAGTCGATCCAGCAGCTGGTCGACGGCTTCGAGTCGCACCTCGAGAACGGCCTCAGCGGCCAGGAGGCCGCTGTCCGCCTGGAGCGAATCGGCTTCAACGAACTCGTCGAGCGCCCCCCTCCGGGTTTCCTGGCCTTGCTGTGGAGCCAGTTCACCAATTACCTGGTCGTCATCCTGGTGGTCGCCGCCGCGATCTCGTTCGCGCTGGGTGAATGGATCGACTCGCTGGCCATCCTGATCATCGTCGCGCTCAATGCAGTCGTCGGAGTCATCCAGGAATCCAGGGCCGAGCAGGCCCTGGCCGCGCTGAGCAAGCTGTCTGCGCCAAACGCCCACGTCATCCGCGATGGGCACCGGCTCACCATACCGGGGCGCGAGATCGTCTGTGGTGACATCGTGCTGCTCGAAGCCGGCAATTACGTGCCGGCGGACGTACGGCTGTTCGAGAGCTTCAACCTGAGGGTCGAGGAGGCTTCCCTGACCGGAGAGTCGCTGCCGGTAGAGAAGGACCCGGCGCTGATGCTGGACCGCGAGGTCCCGCTGGGCGACCGGCGCAACACCGCATTCATGGGGACGCTCGTCACGCACGGCCGCGGCAAGGGTCTGGTCACCAGTACCGGGATGAACACCCAGATCGGACTGATCGCGCAGATGATCCAGTCGTTCGAGATCGAACCGACGCCGCTGCAGCGGAAGCTCGAACATCTCGGCAAGGTCATGGGCAGCGCCTGCCTCGTGATCTGCTGTGTCGTCTTCGTCTACGGACTGTTCCGCGACACCCGGCTCACCGAGATCACGACCTTCGGCCTGCTCGGCTACCTCGACGCCGAGCGCGCCACAGTCATCAATCTGTTCATGACGGCGGTGAGCCTTGCCATCGCCGCAGTCCCCGAGGGACTGCCGGCGATCGTGACGATCTGCCTGGCACTCGGCATGCGGCGAATGATCCGCCACCACGCGCTGGTCCGGAAGCTCCCGGCGGTCGAAACGCTGGGCTGCGCCACTGTGGTCTGCTCGGACAAGACCGGCACGCTGACGCAGAACCAGATGACCGTGGTGCAAGGCTGGGCCGGCGGCCGGCGATTTCGCGTCACTGGCGAGGGCTATGCGCCGACCGGTGCATTCATCTGCGGTGACAGGCGGTTCGATCCGCGCGTCGACCCCGACGCGGCGCTGCTCCTCCAGGGCGCCGTTGCCTGCAACGACGCAAAGCTCGAAGACCGCGGCACGTCCGGCAGCGGCTGGCGCATCGTCGGCGATCCGACCGAGGGGTCGCTGATCGTCGCCGCCGCGAAGTGCGGATTGCTGCAGGACGAAGTAGCACAGTCGTTGCCGCGCGTGCAGGAACTCCCGTTTGACTCCGCGCGCAAACGCATGAGCACGATCCATCGCAACGGCGCCGGCCTGTGCAGAAGCTCGGCGGATACCGTCGCGTCCGAACTGATCCTGTTCGTCAAGGGAGCGCCCGACGTCATCCTCGATCTGTGCCCGCACATGCGCGACGACGGCCAGACGGTCGCGCTCACCCACGCGATGCGCGCGACCATCGCCGAGCAGAACCGCGACATGGCCGGCGCCGCGCTGCGCGTGCTGGCGGTCGCGTGCAGGCCGCTCGATCACGTCCCTTCCCTGATGAACCCGGAGTCCGTCGAAACCGGGCTCGTCTTTGTCGGCCTGCTCGGCATGATCGATCCGCCACGGCCGGAGGTCATCGATGCGATCCGCGTTGCGAGGGGCGCCGGACTGCGCATCGTGATGGTGACTGGCGACCACAAGGGCACGGCGGAGGCGATTGCCCGCGATATCGGACTGCGGACTCCGGACGGTCTGGTGCTGACCGGCACCGAGATCGATCGGCTTTCCGACGAGGAACTCGCCGACCGCGCCGACCGCATCGACGTCTGCTGCCGCGTCTCGCCGCAGCACAAGACACGCATCGTCGATGCGTTCAAGGCGCGCGATCACGTGGTGGCGATGACCGGTGACGGCGTCAACGACGCGCCTGCGCTGAAGCGCGCGAGCATCGGCGTTGCGATGGGCATCAGCGGCACGGACGTGGCCAAGCAGACTGCGGACATGGTGCTCACCGACGACAACTTCGCCAGCATCGTGGCCGCAATCGAGCAAGGGCGCATCATCTACTTGAACATCCGCAAGTTCGTCTACTTCCTCCTCGCGTGCAACGTCGGCGAAATCCTGATCGTCTTCGGCGCGATGCTCGTCGGGCTGCCGATGCCGCTGCGCCCTGTGCAACTGCTGTGGCTGAACCTCGTCAGCGACGGCGCGCCCGCGCTGGCGCTCGGACTCGAGCAGGGAGACCGGAACATCATGCGGCAGCCGGCGCGCTCGCCGCGCGAACCGGTGATCAACCGCAACATGGCGACGGGTATCGCCGTCGTAGGCGTCGTCGACCTGATTGCGGTCCTCGGTGTCTTCGCGCTCGCGCTGCGGCTCCACCCGGACGACCTGGCCGCGGCACAGACGATGGCATTCGTCACGCTGTGCATCTCCGAACTCCTCCGCGCGTTCGCCGCACGTTCCGAGCATCAGAGCGTCTTCGCGATCGGACTGTTTTCGAACCGCTGGATGGTCGCTGCGGTCGCCCTGTCGTTCGCGATGGTGCTGGCGGTCGTCTACGTGCCGTTCCTTGCCCCGCTCTTCGGCACGGTGCCGCCGGAGGCGGCCGACTGGCTTGTCATGCTGCCATTCTTCTTCGCGTCGCCGCTTGCGATGGAACTGCTCAAGATCTGGTTCGGCCACAACACCCGCCGCGGGTTGATGCCGGAGGCCGCCCCGATCAAGGCAGAGTCGCGTCCCGCTGGGCCGCTGACGGATTAACCGACGGGCAACGGTCTGGCCGCGGACAGTTCAGCGGCTGCGGAGGCATCGGACGCCTCGCGTGCCGCACCGCGCACTATCGCCGCGCCAGCGCGCGCTCCAGCCAGTAGGTGCCGACGATGGTCTTCACATCCGTCACGGTGCCGTCGGCGATCCAGTCGTGCAGCCGAGGCCACGGGGTCGTGAACACCTCCAGCACTTCTCCGGCGTCGAGGCGCGCGACTTCGCGCCGCAACCCGCGGGCGAGAAACACCTCGATCTTCTCATCGCTGTAGGCGATGGCGTTGTGGAACCCGCCGAGATAAGTCCAGTCACCCGCGACATAGCCGGTTTCCTCGCGTAGCTCCCGCCGTGCGCATTCGAGCAGCGGCTCGCCGGGCTCGATCTTGCCCGCAGGAAACTCGATCACGCTCCGGCCAAGCGGGTAGCGGAACTGCCGCTCGAGCACGACCTGGCCGTCGTCGAGCAGCGGAATCATCATCACAGCGCCGGGATGGCGCAGGTACTCACGTGTACTGCGATGGCCGTCGGCAGTGCGCACGTGATCGACGAAGAGCCGCAGGAACACCCCTTCGAAGGCGACACGGCTGTCGAGAGTCTTCTCCGCGAGCGGATCGTCTTCGCCGGACATCGCCTGCGCGTCAGCCGCCGAGCGTGCGGACCATCGCGTCCGTGCAGAGCCGCAGCAGGTACTGCGGCAGGATGCCGAGCGCCAGCACCAGCATGCCGTTGACCGAAAGCGCGACGCGCATGTCGACTGTCGCTGCGATCGGTGCCGCACCGGCGGGCGGCTCGTCAAAGTACATCACCTTCACGACCCGCAGGTAGTAGAACGCGCCGACCAGCGAGAACATCACGGCGATGATGGCCAGGGCGAGCATCGTTCCCTGCAGGCTGTCGCCGAGCAGCGCCTGCAGGACCACCAGCTTCGCGTAGAAGCCGACCGTCGGCGGGACCCCCGCCAGCGAGAACATCAGCAGCAGCATCAGGAATGCGTACCACGGGCTGCGCCGGTTCAGGCCCCTGAGGTCGGCGATCTCTTCGGCCTCGAATCCCTGCCGCGACAGCAGCAGCATGATGCCGAAGGTGCCGAGCGTCGTCAGCGCGTAGGTCACGACGTAGAACATCGCGGCACTGTAGGAGTTCACTACGGTCATCACGTTGCCGCCGACGACCCCGGAGAGCATCGCGAGCAGCACGAATCCCATCTGCGCAATCGTCGAGTATGCGAGCATCCGTTTCAGGTTGCTCTGGGCGATGGCCGCGAGGTTCCCGAGAACCAGCGATGCAACGGCCAGCACGATCAGCATCCGCTGCCAGTCCGCCGCGATCGGCAGCAGCCCCTCCACGAGGATACGGAAGCCGACCGCGAAGATCGCCAGCTTCGGTGCAGAGCCGATCAGCATCGTCACCGGCGTCGGCGCACCCTGGTAGACGTCGGGCACCCACATGTGGAACGGCACGGCGCCGAGTTTGAACGCCAGCCCCGCGACGATGAACACCGTGCCGAAAGTCAGGGCAATCCGGCTCGCGACGTGGCCGGTGCCAATGCGGTCCGCAAGCTCGTTGATGTCGAGCGTGCCCGTGGCGCCATAGAGCATGCTCATGCCATACAGCAGGAAGCCCGAGGCCAGCGCGCCGAGGACGAAGTACTTCATCGCCGCCTCGCTCGACCGCGCATCGTCACGCCGCAGCGCCACCAGCGTATAGAGGGAGAGCGCCTGCAGCTCAAGGCCAAGGTAGATCACCAGCAGGTTGTTCGCCGAGATCATCAGCAGGATGCCGAGCAGCGCGAACAGCGTCAGCGTGAAGATCTCGCCCTTCCAGAGGCCGCGGTCGCGCGCATACGACTGCGCGTAGATCAGCATTACCGCGACCGTGACGATCGCGAAGAGCTTCAACACATTGGCCATCGGGTCCGTGACGTACATGCCGTTGAACGCGTATGTCACCCACCCGGCCGAGAGCATGGCCCAGCACACCGCGCCCGTCACGACCATGACGCCGAGCGCGAGAACATAGGTTAGGTTGCGTCGCGAGTCCGGGACAAACAGGTCGATCACCAGCAGCCCGCAGGTGCCGAGCAGCAGTACGATCTCCGGCAGGGTGGCGAGGACGTTCAGGCTCTGCATGTCACTTTCACTCTTCCTACTTCGCCGCCATACCGGCTGGGAGTTTCGACTGCCCGGCATACTGCAGCAGCTGCGCGACCGATGCGTCCATCCGGTCGGTGAAGGGCTTCGGATACAACCCCATCCACATGACCGCCGCGGCGAGCAGCGCGAGGATCAGGAGTTCGCGGCCGTTGGCGTCCGCGAGCTCCGCGACCCTGGCATTGGCGACCTCGCCGAAGATCACCCGCTTGTACATCCAGAGCGAGTACGCCGCTCCGAGGATCAGCGTCGTCGCTGCGACCACCGCAACGAGGAAGTCGAACTTGACCGCACCGAGGATCACCATGAATTCGCCGACGAAGCCGCTCGTCGCCGGCAGCCCGGCGTTGGCCATCGCGAACAGCATGAAGAACGACGCGAACTTCGGCATCCGGTTCACGACGCCGCCGTAGTCGGCGATGTTGCGGCTGTGCAGCCGGTCGTACATCACGCCGATGCAGAAGAACATCGCTCCGGAGACGAACCCGTGCGAAATCATCTGCACGATGCCGCCCGCCATGCCGACGGGATTAAAGATGAAGAACCCGAGCGTGACGAAGCCCATATGGGCGATGGACGAGTACGCGACCAGCTTCTTCATGTCGGTCTGCACCAGCGCCACCAGGCCGATGTAGACGACGGCGATCAGCGACAGCGCGATGATGAAGGTCGACAGCGCATGCGAGGCATCCGGGACGATCGGCAGCGAGAACCGCAGGAAACCGTAGGCTCCGAGCTTCAGCATGATCGCCGCCAGCACGATCGAACCCCCGGTCGGGGCCTCCACGTGAGCGTCCGGCAGCCAGGTGTGCACCGGCCACATCGGCACCTTGACCGCAAATGCTATGAGGAACGCCAGGAACAGAAGGATCTGCGCCGTCATGCCGAGCGGCGTCGCGTACCAGTCGAAGATGCCGAACTTGCCACCCGAAACAAAGTAGAGGTAGACCAGCGCCACCAGCATCAGCAGCGAACCGAGCAGCGTGTACAGGAAGAACTTGAACGCGGCGTAGACCCGGTTGGGTCCGCCCCAGACGCCGATGATGATGTACATCGGGATCAGCGTGGCCTCGAAGAACACGTAGAACAGCAGCCCGTCGACGGCGCAGAAGACGCCGATCATCAGCCCCGACAGGATAAGGAACGCCGCGTAGTACTGGGCGACGCGCTGCTCGATCACCTCCCACCCAGCCAGCACGACGATGACCGTAATGAAGGCGGTCAGCAGCACGAACCAGACCGAAAGGCCGTCGATGCCGAGGTGATAGTTCGAGCCGAAGCGCTCGATCCATGGCGCCTTCTCGACGAACTGCAGCCCGGCCTGCGCGGTGTCGAATCCCGTGACGAGCGGAAGCGTGACCAGCAGCCCGACGAGGCTGCCGACCAGCGCGACCGTGCGGATCACGGCAGCGTTGCGGTCGCGACCAGCGGCGAGCATCGCCACCCCGAAGACGATCGGGATCCAGATCGAGAGGCTGAGCCAGGGCGTCGCGGTCTGCATCGGTATCCGGCTAGCGAGCGAACGTGACGAACAGCGTGATCATGGCCAGCAGGCCGATGATCATGCCGAACGCGTAGTGATAGATGTAGCCCGACTGAAGCGGGCGCGACAGCGACGCGATCCACCCGACCAGCCGCGCGCTGCCGTTGACCGCCAGCCCGTCGATCAGCCGGACGTCACCGCCCTTCCACAGGGCCGAGCCCAGCAGCCGCGCCCCTCCGGCGAAGACAAACTCGTTCAGCCGGTCGAGGTAGTACTTGTTCACGAGCAGCCGGTAGATGCCGCTGAAGCGCTCCGCCAGCCGCCCCGGAATGTCCGGCCGCTTCAGATACAGGAACGCGGCCAGTCCGACCCCGACCACGTCGAGCCAGAACGGCGCCGAGGTGAGCCCGTGCAGCGCCATCGTCGTGGCGCCGTGAAACTCCTCGGCGAGCTCCCTCATTGCCGGGTGGCGCGTCGCATCGACCACGATCGAATTGCCGAAGAACGGGCCGAAGAGCATTTCGCCGATCGTGACGAACCCGATGACCACCGACGGAATCGCCAGCAGCACGAGCGGCACTGTGACCACGTTCGGAGATTCGTGCGGCTCCGACGCATGATCATCGTCGTGGCCCTGCCCGCCGTGGTGACCCTGACCGCGCGCGTCGTGGCCCCAGCGCGGCTTGCCGTGGAATACAAGGAAGAACATCCGGAACGAATAGAACGCGGTCACGACAACACCGCTCAGCACCGCCCAGTGCGCGATCGTCGCGCCCGCCTGCCCGGCGTGAGAGGCCGCGGCGGCGGCCATGATGATCGAATCCTTCGAGTAGAACCCGGAGAAGAACGGTGTGCCGATCAGAGCCAGCGAGCCGATCAGCGCGGTGATCCAGGTCACAGGCATCTCGCGCCACAGGCCGCCCATCTTGCGGATGTCCTGCTCGTGGTGCATGCCGATGATGACCGACCCGGCAGCGAGGAACAGCAGCGCCTTGAAGAACGCGTGCGTCATCAGGTGGAAGATTGCCACGGAGTACGCCGATGCCCCGAGCGCGACCGTCATGTATCCAAGCTGCGACAGCGTCGAGTACGCGACCACCCGCTTGATGTCGTTCTGGACGACGCCGAGCAGGCCCATGAAGAACGCGGTGATGGCGCCGATCACGATCACGAACGACAGCGCGGCATCCGAAAGCTCGAACAGCGGTGACATGCGCGCGACCATGAAGATGCCGGCGGTCACCATCGTCGCCGCATGGATCAGTGCCGAGATCGGGGTCGGACCCTCCATCGAGTCGGGCAGCCAGACATGCAGCGGGAACTGCGCACTCTTGCCCATCGCACCGATGAACAGGCACACGCAGATTGTCGTGATCAGCAGCCAGGGCGCGCCGGGCCAGACCTCGATCGTCTTCGTGGCTATCGCAGGCGCCGCCAGGAACACCTCCGCGTAATGCAGCGTGCCGAAGTACGCGTACACCAACCCGATGCCGAGCACAAAGCCGAAGTCGCCCACGCGGTTGACGATGAATGCCTTGAGGTTGGCGTAAATGGCCGTCGGCCGCTTGAACCAGAACCCGATCAGCAGGTAGGACACCAGACCCACCGCCTCCCAGCCAAAAAACAGCTGCAGGAAGTTGTTGCTCATCACCAGCATCAGCATGCTGAACGTGAAGAGCGAAATGTAGGAGAAGAACCTCTGGTAGCCCGGATCGTCGGCCATGTAGCCGACCGTGTAGATGTGGACCATCAGCGAAACGCTGGACACCACGAGCATCATCGTCGCCGTCAGCGCATCGATCAGGAACCCGACCTCGAACTTCAGTCCACCGACGACGGCCCAGGTGTACACAGTGCCGTCGTAGAGGTTGCCCTTCAGCACGTCCGCCAGGACCATGAACGCGCACACCGTCGAGACGAGCACGCCGGCGATGGTGACCGTATGCGCGCCGGCGCGCCCGATCGTCCGCCCGCCGAGGCCCGCGATCAGCGCGCCGATCAGCGGTGCCAGCACGGTGAGCAGGTAGATGTTCTGCATTGCCAGCAACGCCCTAGCCTTTCAGAGTGTCCAGTTCCTCGACGTTGATCGTCGAGAGGTTGCGGAACAGCACCACCAGGATGGCGAGCCCGATCGCCGATTCCGCCGCCGCGACGGTCAGGATGAAGAACACGAACACCTGGCCGTGGTAATCACCGAGGTAATGCGAAAACGCGATGAAGTTGATATTGACCGCGAGCAGCATCAGCTCGATCGCCATCAGCAGCACGATCAGGTTGCGCCGGTTCAGAAAGATGCCGACCACGCTGATCGCGAACAGCAGCGCGCCGACTCCGAGATACCACGAGAGAGAAATCACGCGTCCCCCGACTGCCTGGCCGGCGCTGTAGCCGTCGCCGCGGCTGCCGTCTGCCGCGCCGGATCGTCGCTCGGCAGATTCACCAGGCGCACGCGCTCGCTGCGCGTGACCTTGACCTGTCGCGACGGGTCCTGGTGCTTCGAATCCTTGCGGCCGCGCAATGTCAGCGCGATCGCAGCGATGATCGCGACCAGCAGCAGCGATCCGGCGATCTGCAGCGGGAACAGGTACTCCGTGAACGTGAGCTGTCCCAGCATCCGGATGTTGTTGGCGTTGGCGATCCCGGGGCCGGCGTGGGTCAGTCCCTGCCAGCGCGGCTGCGAGAGCACCAGCCACATCTGCAGGACGATGAGCGCAGCCACGAGACCGCCGGCCCACAGGTTCTTCCACAGTCCCTCGCGCAGCCGGTCGATGTTCACGTCGAGCATCATGACGACGAAGAGAAACAGCACCATGACGGCGCCGACGTAGACCAGAACCAGTGCAATCGCCAGGAATTCCGCCTGCAGCAGCATCCACAGGCAGGCGGCAGAGAAGAACGCAAGCACCAGGAACAGGACTGCGTGCACGGGATTGCGTGCCGTGATGACGCGCAGCGCCGCCAGCAGCAGGATGCCGGCGAAAATCAGAAACAGGATCGCTTGCCCGCTCATTGTTGTTCTGTGTCCTCGACGCCGCGATGCGCCGTGGTGCTCTCTCTTAGTAGTCCCCGTCGTTCCTCTGATTCCCGGACAGCGCTACCTGTAGCGCGCGTCGGCCTCCCGGCTCGCGGCGATCTGCTTCTCGTAGCGGTCGCCGACCGCTAGCAGCATCGGCTTCGTGAAGTACAGGTCGCCGCGCTTCTCTCCGTGGTATTCGAGCAGGTCCGTTTCGACGATCGAATCCACCGGGCAGCTCTCTTCGCAGAATCCGCAGAAGATGCACTTCGTGAGGTCGATGTCGTAGCGTGTCGTGCGCCGCGTGCCGTCGGCCCGCTGCTCGGATTCGATCGTGATCGCGAGCGCCGGACACACCGCCTCGCACAGCTTGCAGGCGATGCAGCGTTCCTCGCCATTTGGATAGCGCCGCAACGCATGCAGCCCGCGGAAGCGCGGGCTCAGCGGCGTCTTCTCCTCCGGAAACTGGATCGTGATCTTGCGCGAGAACGCGTAGCGCCCGGTCAGCGCAAGGCCCTTGATCAGCTCCTTGAGGAGCAGGCTGTCGAAGAACTCGCGGATCGCGCCCATGTCAGCTCGAACGCCCTAGCCCCAGATGTTCCACGGCGTCTGCATCCAGACGGCAACGACGATCAGCCAGACCAGTGTGATCGGGATGAAGACCTTCCAGCCGAGCCGCATGATCTGGTCGTAGCGGTAACGCGGGAACGAGGCGCGGAACCAGATGAACATCGATACGACGACGAACACCTTGGCAAAGAGCCAGAACCAGCCCGACAAAGCGACGACCCAGCCCGGCAGGTCGAGGCCGAGGAGTTTCCCGAGGTCCAGCGGCGCACCCCACCCACCGAGGAACATGATGGTCGCCATCATCGACAGCAGGATCATGTTGGCGTATTCGGCCAGGAAGAAGATCGCGAAGCTCATGCCCGAGTACTCGACCATGTGCCCGGCGACGATCTCCGATTCGCCCTCGACGACATCGAACGGGTGGCGGTTGGTCTCCGCGATCGCCGACACGACGTAGATGACGAACAGCGGGAGCAGCGGCAGCCAGTTCCACGACAGGAAGGTCCAGCCCCGCGACGCGAAGATCCCGCTGTTTTGCCCCTCGACGATGCCGGTCATGTTGAGCGTTCCCGCGACCAGCAGCACCGTGACGAGCACGAAACCCATGGCGAGCTCGTAGCTGACCATCTGGGCGGCGGCGCGCATCGCGCCGAGGAACGAATACTTCGAGTTCGACGCCCAGCCGGCGATGATCACGCCGTAGACGCCCACGGACGTGATCGCCATCACGTACAGCAACCCGGCGTTGACGTCCGCGAGCACCACGCCGGGCGCGAACGGGATCACGGCCCAGGCCGCCAGCGCGGGCATGATCACGATGATCGGTGCGACGAAGAAGAGCCATCGGTCCGCCTGCGACGGTGTGATCACTTCCTTGAACATCAGCTTGACCGCATCCGCGATCGGCTGCAGCAGCCCGAACGGCCCGACGCGGTTGGGGCCGATGCGGATGTGCATCCAGCCGATCAGCTTGCGCTCCCAGTAGGTGAGGTAGGCCACCAGCAGCAGGATCGGCACGACGATCGCGACGATCTTCGCCAGCGACCATACGATGGGCCAGGCCGCGCCGAGCGTCTGGCTGCCCATCGTCGTCATGGCTTCCATCAGGCACGCTCCACGCGGATCGGGCCGAACATCGGCCCCAGCCGTGCCGTCGACAGGTGTGCCGCGGCGACCCGCACCGTGCCATCGGCGACGCGATCGTCGATCTCGCATTCGAGCAACGCCGACCCCTCGCCCTGGTGCAGCTTCAGCGCGATGCCCGCGCTGACACCAAGCGTCTCGGCAGTACGGCGATTCAGGCGCGCGCGTGGCGGTCGCGCATCTGCCGTCGCCTGCAGCGCCGGAGCGCGGCGAACGACTGCGTCGCTGAAATAGATCGGGACGTCGGCCACGCGCTCTAGTGTTGAGAGCTGAGCCGGATTGAATTCGGCGCTCACCGTCGTTTCGTTCGACAGGCGCGCGGCCAGGTCGCCCGGGAGCGCCTCCGCGCGCACTTCCTCGGACGTCTCGTAGTCGAACCCATCCAGCTTCAGCAGGTTTCCGAGCACCCGCAGCACTTTCCAGCCCGGCCGCGCTTCGCCGAGCGGCCGAACCGCTCCATTGAAGCTCTGCACCCGGCCTTCGGCATTGACGAAGGTGCCCGCGGTTTCGGAAAACGGTGCGATGGGCAGGATCGCATCCGCGTACTCGAGCGCGCCGTTCCGGTACGGCGTGAATGCGATTACTGTCTTCGCGGCCCCAAGAGCCTTCGCGGCCAGCACCGGATCAGCCGTGTCGTACTCGGGCTCGAGGTTCCAGAGGAGATAGGCTTGACGCGGCTGCTCGAGCATCGAGCGCGCGTTCAGACCCTGCGCGCGCGGCCGCGCGCCGACGACATGAGCGCCGACCGCGTTGGCGCCTTCGGTCAGCGCGCCGACCTTCGCCCCGCTCGCGCGCGCGATGACCTGCGCCCAGGCGCGCAGCTGCGCCGCCTGCGGGTGCTGAACGGCCGCGTTGCCCAGAAGCACGGCCCTGTGCTCGCCCGACAGCAGCGAAGCCGCCACCGCCCTGGCCGTTGCGCCCGGCTTCACGTCGGCCGGAGCCGCCTCGCCGCGATGCTCCGCGATCGCGACTGCGATCTCCGCGAGCGCACGGACCCACTCGCTGGGCCGCACGATCATCCGCTGCGCGGTGCGCATCAGCAGGTCATCGTCGGCTGCATGCAGCACCGACAACTGCGCGCGCCGCTGCGTGGCGTGACGCAGTCGCGTCGAAAACAGCGGCTGGTCTTTTCGCAGGAACGATCCGACCAGCAGGATGCGGTCGAGCGTACCGAGTTCGGCGATCGGTAACCCGAGCCACGGCGCGCCGCCCTCTTCGGCGTCGCCAGAGAAATCGCACTGGCGCAGCCGGTAATCGATGCTGTTGGAGCCGATCGCGTGCATCAGTCGAGTCAGAAGATGCAGTTCTTCCAGTGTCGAATTCGGCGAAGCCAGCGCGCCGATCGCCGCAGCACCGTGCTCGGTCCTGACCTGTTCGAGCGCGTGCCGTACATACTCGAGTGCGTCGGCCCATTCCGCCTCGCGCCACTGCTCGCCCTGCTTCAGCAAGGGGCGCGTCAACCGGTCGGCCGCGTTCAGTCCTTCGTAGGCGAAGCGGTCGCGGTCCGACAGCCAGCATTCATTGACGGCCTCGTTCTCGTAGGGCAGCACGCGCATCACGCGATGGCTCTTGACCTGCACGACCAGGTTCGATCCGACCGAGTCGTGCGGGCCGATCGAACGCCGGCGCGAGAGCTCCCAAGCCCGGGCCTCGTAGCGGAAGGGTTTGCTGGTCAGCGCACCGACCGGGCACAGGTCGATCATGTTGCCGGAGAGTTCGGAGTCAACTGACCGCCCGAGGAAAGTCATGATCTCCGAGTGTTCGCCGCGCCCGGCCATGCCGAGTTCCATCACGCCGGCGATCTCCTGCCCGAAGCGCACGCAGCGCGTGCAGTGAATGCAGCGCGTCATCTCCTCGGCGGAAATCAGCGGACCCATCGACTTGTGGAAGACGACGCGCTTTTCCTCGGCGTAGCGGCTGGCCGACCCGCCGTAGCCCACAGCGAGATCCTGCAGCTGGCACTCGCCGCCCTGGTCGCAGATCGGGCAGTCGAGCGGGTGGTTGATCAGAAGGAACTCCATCACCGACTTCTGTGCCTGCTTCGCCCTGTCCGAAGCGGTGCGCACGATCATGCCGGGCGTTACCGGCGTCGCGCAGGCCGGCAGCGGCTTCGGTGCCTTCTCCACCTCGACCAGGCACATGCGGCAGTTGGCGGCGATCGACAGCTTCTTGTGGTAGCAGAAGTGCGGAACGTAGATGTCCAGCCGGCTCGCCGCCTCCATCAGCATGGAGCCTTCGGGCACCTGGACCTTCCTTCCGTCGATCTCGACTTCTACCATGCGTCGCTCGTGTACGCGATGCGCGCACGCGCATCGCGCGTGCACTCGCTCCGATTGGTTAGACGGGCGGCCTCCGGGCGGCCGCGCGCCCGCCCGTATGAAGAGGACACACAGAGGCGCTGATCGAGCGTCGTCATACGTACTCCGGCACGGCGCACGACTTGTGCTCGATGTGGTGCTCGAACTCATTGCGGAAGTGCTTGATGAAGGCGCGCACCGGCATCGCCGCGGCATCGCCGAGGGCGCAGATCGTGCGGCCCTGGATGTTGTCCGCGACCGAGTTCAGAAGGTCGATGTCCTCGGGCTTGCCCCGCCCGTGTTCTATCCGATGAACCATGCGGTACAGCCAGCCCGTGCCCTCGCGGCATGGCGTGCACTGGCCGCAGGACTCCTCGAAGTAGAAGTACGCTAGACGTTCGAGGCAGCGGACCATGCAGCGGGTCTCGTCCATGACGATGACCGCACCCGAGCCGAGCATCGATCCCGCCTTGGCGATCGAGTCGTAGTCCATGTCAGTAGCCATCATCACGTTGCCCGGCACGACCGGCATCGACGAGCCACCCGGGATCACAGCCTTGATCTTCCTGCCGTCACGCATGCCGCCGGCGAGTTCGAGCAGCTTCGCGAAGGGCGTGCCGAGCGGAACTTCGTAGTTGCCCGGATGCGTGACGTCGCCCGAGACCGAGAAGATCTTGGTGCCGCCGTTGTTCGGCCGGCCCAGATCGAGGAACGCATCGGCGCCGTGGGTGATGATCCAGGGAACCGCCGCAAACGTTTCGGTGTTGTTGATCGTGGTCGGTTTGCCGTACAGGCCGTAGCTCGCCGGGAAGGGCGGCTTGAAGCGCGGCTGGCCCTTCTTGCCTTCCAGTGACTCGAGCAGCGCCGTTTCTTCGCCGCAGATGTAGGCGCCGAACCCGTGCGCGGCGTGCAGCTGGAAACTGAAGTCCGAACCGAGGATCTTGTTGCCTAGATAGCCGGCGGCCCGCGCTTCCTCGAGCGCTTCTTCGAAGCGCTCGTATTCGGTCCAGACCTCGCCATGGATGTAGTTGTAGCCGACCGACACGCCCATCGCGTAAGCGGCGATCGTCATGCCCTCGATCACCATGTGCGGGTTGTAGCGGAGGATGTCGCGATCCTTGAAGGTTCCCGGCTCGCCCTCGTCCGAGTTGCAGACGACGTACTTCTGCCCGGGGAACTGGCGCGGCATGAAGCTCCACTTCAATCCGGTCGGAAAGCCCGCTCCGCCGCGGCCACGCAGCGCCGATTTCTTGACTTCGGCGATCACCGCATCGGGCGCGATGTGCTCGTTCAGGATCTTGCGCAGCGCCTTGTAGCCGCCGCGCGCCTCGTAGTCCTTCAAACGCCAGTTGGCGCCGTCGAGCCCCGCGAGGATCATCGGCTGGATGTGGCGGCCGTGGAAGCAGGTCTGCGCAGTCATCTCACCTGGCCCGCTTCAGCTCGTCGAGAAGCGCGTCGAGCCTCTCGTTGCTCATGAAGCCTTCCATCCGCTTGTTGTTGACCAGCAGCACCGGCGCGTCGCCACAGGCGCCGAGGCATTCGCCTTCCTTCAGCGTGAACTGACCATCAGCCGTGGTCTCGCCGAACCCGATGCCCAGCCGCTGCTTCAGGTGGGCGGCCGCGTGCGTCGCCCCTGACAGTGCGCACGGCAGGTTGGTGCAGAGCGTGAGCTTGCATCGGCCCGGCGGTTGCAGGTTGTACATGTTGTAGAACGAGGCCACCTCGAACACGGCGATCGGCGGCATCTCGAGATAATCCGCCACCTCGGAGATCGCTTCGGACGGCAGCCAGCCCAGCTGATCCTGCGCGATTGCGAGCGCAGCAATCACGGCCGACTGCCTGTGCTCAGCTGGGTACTTGGCAGCCTCGCGATCAATCCGGCGCAGCGTGGCTGCGGACAGCAGGCCCTGGGGTTGGGGAACGGCGCTCATGGCGTTCTACCGGTCGATCTCGCCGAATACGATGTCCTGTGTACCGATGATCGCCACCGCGTCCGCGATCATGTGGCCACGCGCCATCTCGTCGAGACCCTGCAGATGGGCAAAGCCGGGCGCGCGGATCTTCAAGCGGTACGGCTTATTGGCGCCGTCCGACACGAGATATATCCCGAACTCGCCCTTCGGATGCTCGACCGCCGCGTAGGCCTCGCCGGGCGGCACGTGAAAGCCTTCGGTGAAGAGCTTGAAGTGATGGATCAGCTCTTCCATGTTCGACTTCATCTCGACCCGCGACGGCGGTGCCACCTTGTGGTCGTCAGTCATCACGGGTCCGGGGTTCGCGCGCAGCCAGGCAACGCACTGCTCGATGATGCGGTTGCTCTGCCGCATCTCTTCCACGCGCACGAGATAGCGGTCATAGCTGTCGCCGTTCTTGCCGATCGGGATCGCGAAGTCGAGCCGGTCGTAGACCTCGTATGGCTGCTTGCGCCGCAGGTCCCATTCGACGCCCGAGCCGCGCAGCATCGGCCCCGTGAATCCCATCTGCAGCGCACGCTCGGGCGAGACGACGCCGATGCCGACCAGACGCTGCTTCCAGATGCGGTTGTCCGTGAGCAGCGTCTCGTATTCGTCTATGTATCTGGGGAACCGCTTCGTGAAGTCCTCGATGAAGTCGAGCAGAGACCCTTGCCGGTTCTCGTTCAGGCCGCGCGTGTCGCTGTCGCTGCGGTACTTCGACGCACGATACTGCGGCATCGAGTCCGGCAGATCGCGGTACACGCCGCCCGGACGGTAGTACGCGGCGTGCATGCGCGCGCCGGACACCGCCTCGTACATGTCCATCAGGTCTTCGCGCTCGCGGAACGCATACAGGAACACCGCCATCGCACCGACATCCAGACCGTGCGCTCCGAGCCACAGCAGATGGTTCAGCAGCCGCGTGATTTCGTCGAACATCACGCGGATGTACTGCGCGCGCACCGGGACCTCGACACCGATGAGCTTCTCGATTGCCATCACGTACGCGTGCTCGTTCGACATCATCGACACGTAGTCGAGCCGGTCCATGTACGGCACGGTCTGCAGGTAGGTGCGCGTCTCCGCAAGCTTCTCGGTCGCGCGGTGCAGCAGCCCTATGTGCGGATCCGCACGCTGGATCACCTCACCGTCGAGCTCCAGAACGAGTCGCAGCACACCGTGCGCCGCAGGATGCTGCGGCCCAAAATTCAGCGTGTAGTTCTTGATGTCGGCCATTGGCTACCGGTTCAAAGCGGTGTCGTCCCTGCCGGCGGACTGCCGACGAAGCTGAATTTCGTCGAAGGCTGATTTGCGCACAGCGCGGGTTAAGCCGCGCGAAGCGTGGCGGCCGAAGACGACGCTGAGCGTGTCTATCTTCACTGCCGTCCCCGACCGTAGTTCTCTTCGCGGATCACTCTCGGCACGATCTCGCGCGGCTCGATCGTCACCGGCTGGTAGATCACGCGCTTCTGCTCGGGGTCGTAGCGCATCTCGACATGGCCGCTGATGGGGAAGTCCTTGCGAAACGGGTGGCCGATGAAACCGTAATCCGTCAGGATGCGCCGCAGATCGGGGTGCCCTTCGAACACGATGCCGTAGAGGTCGAACGCCTCGCGCTCGTACCAGTCGGCGCAGGTCCAGACGTCGGTCACCGATGCAACCAGCGGAAGTTCGTCGTCGGCGCACAGCGTGCGCACCCGCACGCGCCAGTTGTACTGGAGGGACAGCAGGTGCATCACCACCGCGTAGCGCGGGCCGTCCCATGTGCCCTCGCCATAGGAGGAGTAATCCATGCCGGCGAGATCAATCAGTTCGGCAAAGCCGAGGCGGCCATCGTCGCGCAGCACTCGCGCGACATGCATGTGATCCGCTCCGCGGATCACGATCGTGACCTCACCGAGCGCAACGCGAACGTCCTGCAGCTTGTCGCCGAGCACCTCGCGCAGTGCGCCGACCAATGATTCGGTGCGGCTCATCGGGCGATCGTGTTGGTCCGACGGATCTTGTTCTGCAACTGGATGATCCCGTAGATCAGCGCCTCGGCGGTCGGCGGACAGCCCGGCACGTAGACATCCACCGGCACGATGCGATCGCAGCCGCGAACGACCGAATAGCTATAGTGGTAGTAGCCGCCGCCGTTGGCGCACGAGCCCATGCTGATCACCCAGCGCGGTTCGGCCATCTGGTCATAGACCTTGCGCAGCGCTGGTGCCATCTTGTTGCAGAGCGTGCCGGCGACGATCATCACGTCGCTCTGGCGCGGGCTCGGGCGGAAGAAGATGCCGAAGCGGTCGAGGTCGTAGCGCGCCGCGCCGGCGTGCATCATCTCGACAGCACAGCAGGCCAGTCCGAAGGTCATCGGCCACAGCGAGCCGGTCTTCGACCAGTTCACCAGCTTGTCGACGCTGGTAGTGACGAATCCCTCGTTCAGAACGCCTTCGATGCCCATGGCCGCCTCCGCTCGCCTCCTCCGGTTAGACCAGATTCATTCCCAGTCGAGCGCGCCGCGCTTCCACTCGTAGATGAATCCGACGGTCAGGATCGCAAGAAAGCCCATCATGGCCCAGAAGCCATTGCTCCACGCACCGAGGTCTCCCAGCACGACGGCCCAGGGGAAGAGAAACGCGATTTCGAGGTCGAACAGAATGAACAGGATCGCAATGAGGTAATAGCGCACGTCGAACTTCATGCGCGCGTCCTCGAATGCTTCGAAGCCGCATTCGTAGGGCGAGAGCTTTTCGGGGTCGGGCCGGTGCGGGCCCAGCAATGCGCCAATCGCCATCGGCGCGGCCCCGATCACGAGGCCCACGATGATGAACAGCAGGACGGGCAGGTAGCTTTCGAGATTCACTCGGGTCGGCCTTGGTGCTCAGATACGACCGGCTTGCATTCAACCCTGACCGCCGAGGCGGTCCCTTCATGCGCCGAACCGCTCGCCAAATCTGCCTGGCGGACCGATGTGGTGCCGACGGTGAGACTCGAACTCACACGGCTTTCGCCGCCACCCCCTCAAGATGGTGTGTCTACCAATTCCACCACGTCGGCAAGGCGCAAAACCCGCAGGATTCTACTCGATTCACTCGCGCATCGCGGGCGCGCAGAGCGGGTTTGCGCGCGTGTCGGAGTTACTTCGGCACGTCCGATGGCTTCGGTGCTGCGGGCGTGGCTGGAGCCGACTGTACAGGCGTGCTGGCCGGCGCGCTCTGACCTGCCGGTGCCGTCCCCTGCGGAGTAGCCGGTACTGGAATGTCCTTCGGCGCTGTGTTGACAGGAGCGGCCGGGGCCGATTCCATCACTCCGCCGCCACCTCTCGCCGGACGCTTGACCGCAGTACCGACGTAGGCGAGGCCGAGCGTGGCAATGAAGAAAACCGTTGCAACCGCGGCGGTGCTGCGGGACAGGAAGTTGGCCGAGCCGGTGGCGCCGAACAGGCTGCCGGAGGCGCCTCCGCCGAACGCGGCGCCCATGTCCGCGCCCTTCCCGTGCTGAAGCAGCACGAGAATGATGATCGCGATCGCCGACAGCACCTGTAAAACGATCAGCAATGGGGTCAACCAGTTCATTGAAGTACCTCTCTCATTCGAATCCGCTTCGATGATCCGCGGCCTCAGCCGCGTGCCGCGGCGCAGATCGCCGCGAAGTCCTTTGCAATCAGCGACGCGCCACCGATCAGTCCTCCATCGATGTCACGCTGCCCGAAAAGTTCAGCCGCGTTTGCCGGCTTGACGCTGCCGCCGTAAAGGATGCGCAGTTCCTGTGCCACTGCCGAATGTTCCGCAACCCGCGCGCGCAATGCTGCGTGCACCTCCTGCGCCTGCTGCGGCGTCGCGGTGCGCCCCGTGCCGATCGCCCACACGGGCTCATAGGCCAGCGCGCCGCGTGCGAGACCTTCGACACCGATCCGTGCGATCACCGCGTCGAGCTGCCGCTGCACGATCGCGAGTGTCGTGCCGGCTTCCCGCTCGCTGAGCGCCTCGCCGACGCATACGATCGGTCGCAGCCCGGCCGCCACCGCCGCGCTCGCCTTTGCCGCCACGACGTCGTCCGACTCGCCGTGCAGCTGGCGTCGCTCCGAGTGACCGACGATGACCCAGCTGCAACCGACATCCGCAACCATCGCCGCCGCGACATCGCCGGTGAAGGCGCCGGGCGCGCGCTCGGACACGTCCTGTGCTCCGATCGCGATTCGCTGGGCGGCCGCAGCGGCGGCGAGTTCGGCCAGATACACCGCCGGCGCGCACAGCACGACCTCGCACGTCGGCCGCTCGCGCAGCGCTCCAAACGCCTCGAGCCACGCGGCGTTTGCGGCGCGCGAACCGTTCATCTTCCAGTTCGCGGCGACAAGCGAGATGCGCGATTTCATCGTCGGCAAGAGGCCGCCATTGTACGGAGGCGATCGACGACGGACGCCGTGCCCATGGGCTTCATGAAGGTCGGGCCCCGGCGTCAGACCCGACCGCGAGGACGATCTTGCCGATGTGCGCGCTGGATTCCATCAGCCGATGCGCGTCGCTTGCGCGTTCGAGCGGGAAGGTCGAATGGAGTACCGGACGGATGCGGCCGGATTCGATCAGCGGCCAGACCACCGAGCGCAGCTTGCGCGCAATCGCCGCCTTGAACGCCACCGGCCGCGGTCGCAGGGTCGATCCTGTGATCGTCAGCCGGCGGCGCAGGACTGCGCCGCAGTCCACCTGGGCCTGCGCGCCTCCGAGCAGAGCGATGATGACCAGTCGGCCGTCGTCGGCGAGGCACGCGAGCTCGCGCGGCAGATAGTCGCCGGCGACCATGTCGAGGATGACGTCGACGCCGCGGCCGCCAGTGTCCTGCTTGATGACTGCCGCAAAGTCCTCACTGCGATAGTCGATGCCGCGATCGGCGCCGAGTTGCTCGCATGCGCGTGCCTTGGCCTCGGAGCCGGCAGTGGCATACACGCGATGGCCAAGGGCCGCGGCGATCTGGATCGCGGCGACGCCGATCCCGCTCGTTCCACCCTGCACCAGCAGCGTTTCACCCGGCGCGAGACGCGCGCGGTCGAAGACGTTGGTCCAGACAGTGAAGTACGTTTCCGGCAGCGCGGCTGCCTCGAGGAATGTGAGTCCCGCAGGGACCGGCAGGCACTGCGCCGCCGGCACGACGCACCACTCTGCGTACCCGCCGCCGGCCACCAGCGCACACACCGCACCGCCCGGCCTGAAATCGCTGCTGTCGACGTCGCCAGACTCGATGGTGCCCGCGATTTCGAGTCCGGGAAGGTCGGACGCGCCGGGTGGCGGCGCATAGGCACCCTTGCGCTGAAGCACGTCGGGCCGGTTCACGCCGGCAGCCTGAACGCGGATCAGCAGTTCGCCAGGCCCGGGCGCCGGCCGCGGCCGCTCGACGGGCTGCAGCACATCGGGTGCGCCCGGGCGCGAGATTTCGATTGCCCTCATGCTCTGCTGTGTCACCGGAAGACCGGAAAGAAGAAGGGGCGCCGCAGCGCCCCCGACGCGGCGCTGCGGCGCGCGCGCCTATTGCTGCTGCTGTTGCTGCTGGGCGGCAGCCGCGGCAGCGCCGTCGACCGCCTTCATCGACAGGCGCACGCGACCCTTTTCGTCGGCCTCGATCACCTTGACCTTCACCGCCTGGCCTTCCTTCAGGTAGTCGGCCACCGCGTTGACCCGCTCGTTGGCGATCTGCGAGATATGCAGCAGTCCGTCGCGGCCCGGCAGGATCTGCACGATCGCGCCGAAGTCGAGCAGGCGCAGCACCGTGCCGTCGTAGACCTTGCCGACCTCCACTTCCGCGGTCAACTCCTGGATGCGGCGCTGGGCTTCCCTGCCCTTCTCCTGGTCGACGCTCGCGATGATCACGGTGCCGTCGTCCTCGATGTCGATCTGCGTGCCCGTCTCTTCGGTCAGCGCGCGGATCACTGCCCCGCCCTTGCCGATGACGTCGCGGATCTTCTCCGGGTTGATCTTCATCTTGATCAGCCGCGGCGCGAAGGCCGAGAGTTCCCCGCGGGACGCGCCGATCGCATCCTGCATCTTCTGCAGGATGTGCATGCGACCTTCCTTGGCCTGCGCCAGCGCCACCTGCATGATCTCCTGCGTGATGCCCTCGATCTTGATATCCATCTGCAGGGCCGTGATGCCGTTGGCAGACCCGGCGACCTTGAAGTCCATGTCGCCGAGGTGATCCTCGTCGCCGAGGATGTCGGTCAGCACCGCGAACTTGTTGCCCTCTTTGATGAGGCCCATCGCAACGCCCGCCACGTGGGCCCTCAGCGGCACGCCGGCGTCCATCATCGCGAGGCAGCCGCCGCAGACGGAGGCCATGGACGACGAGCCGTTGGACTCGGTGATCTCTGACACGACCCGCAGTGAATACTGGAAGTCGTCATAACTCGGCAGCACCGCCAGCAGCGCGCGCTTCGCCAGGCGGCCATGCCCGATTTCCCGGCGCTTCGGGGCGCCGACGCGGCCGGTCTCACCGGTGGCGAACGGCGGCATGTTGTAGTGGAGCATGAAGCGTTCGCGGTACTCGCCCTGCAGCGCGTCGATGATCTGCTCGTCCTGCTTCGTACCCAGCGTCGCTGTGACCAGTGCCTGCGTTTCGCCGCGCGTGAAAAGCGCCGAACCGTGGGTGCGTGGGAGGACGCCGAGGCGGATCTCGATCGGCCGAACGGTGCGGGTGTCGCGTCCATCGATGCGCGGCTCGCCCTCGAGGATCTGGCTGCGAACGATCTTCGCCTGCAGATCGAACAGGATCGCGTCGACGGCGTTGTCGTCCGGCTTGGGTGTCCCCGTGGCCGCGGCGTCTTCCTCCAGCCGGGCCCACACCCGCGTGTAAACGTCGTTGATCTTGTGGGTACGCGCCTGCTTGTTGCGGGTCTGGTAGGCATCGCGCAGTTCGGGGCCGGCGAGCAGCACCAGCTTCGCGAGCAGCGTCTCATTCTTCGCCGGCGTCTGCCACTCCCACACCGGCTTGCCGGCGTCGCGCACCAGTTCATGGATCGCGTTGATCGCAGCCTGCATCTGCGAATGGCCGTGCATGACGGCGCCGAGCATGACCTCCTCGGACAGCTGGTCGGCCTCGGACTCCACCATCAGCACCGCGCGCTCGGTGCCCGCGACGACGAGATTCAGCTTCGACGTCCTGAGCTGCGTCGCCGTGGGATTGGTCACGTACTGGCCGTCGATGTAGCCGACGCGGGCCGCACCGATCGGCCCCTTGAACGGGATGCCCGAGAGCGACAGCGCCGCCGAAGCGCCGATCATCGCCGGAATGTCGGGATCGATCTCCGGATCGATCGACAGCACATGCACAACCACCTGGACTTCGTTGAAGAAGCCATCGGGGAACAGCGGGCGGATCGGGCGATCGATCAGCCGCGACGTCAGCGTCTCCTTCTCCGAAGGACGGCCCTCGCGCTTGAAGAAGCCGCCAGGAATGCGGCCCGCGGCGTAGGTCTTCTCGACATAGTCGACCGTCAGCGGAAAGAAATCCTGCCCCGGCTTCGCTTCCTTGCGCGCGACCACGGTCGCGAGCACGACGGTGTCGTCCATCGAGCAGACAACCGCGCCGCCCGACTGACGCGCGACTTCGCCCGTCTCGAGCGTCACCGTATGTGCGCCATACGGAAATTTCTTGGTGACTTTTTCGAACACTTTGGCGTTCCTTTCCTTCTTATTCGTTCGCAGCCACGCAACGCTGCGTGGCAGGGCACGCCGCGGTATCGACGACTCGGTGCGGAGGTTCCGTCCTTACGTCCATATCGCGGCGCGCCGGAAGCCCGGCCACGACGAACGGCCCACGCAGATCACTCCGCGCAGGCGATTCGAATTCGGGCCAGGGTCATCGACTACTTGCGCAGTCCGAGGCCGTCGATCAGCCCCTTGTAAGCCTCGGGATTCTTGCCCTTCAGGTAGTCGAGCAGCTTGCGCCGGCGACTGACCATCTTCAGCAGGCCGCGCCGCGAATGGTGGTCCTTCACGTGCGTCTTGAAGTGATCGGTCAGCTCATTGATGCGAGCCGTGAGGAGCGCGACCTGAACTTCGGGCGACCCCGTGTCGGCCTGGGCGCGCTGGTACTTGGCGACGATTTCCGCCTTGTTGATGTCCGCAACTGCCATGATTTCCCTTTCAGAACAGACTGATACACGCGGACACGGAAGGATGGCCGTGCCGTGAAGGGCGGGATTATAGCCGACCGGGGCGGGGCGGCTCGCCCCGCCGCAGCAGGCCCGTTCAGGGCGCGAGCGAGGTCTGGGGGTTCAGGCGTTCGACGCCGCTGTAGAGCTTGTTCAGCGCGTTCAGATACGCTTTCGCGGACGCTGCAATGATGTCCGGGTCGGCGCCGACGCCGTTGACGATGCGGCCGGAGCGCGCCAGCCGCACTGTCACCTCGCCCTGCGACTCGGTGCCGGTCGTGATCGCGTTGACCGAGTACAGCAGCATCTCCGAGCCACTGTTGACCTGACTCTCGATCGCCTTGAGCGACGCGTCGACCGGGCCGTTGCCGTCCGATTCGGCCACGACCTCGTGCGCTCCGATCACCATCACGACCCGCGCATGCGGCCGCTCGCCGGTCTCGGACCGCTGCGCCAGCGACAGGAGCCTGAAGTGCTCCTGATGCGGCGTGACGGTCTCGTCGGAGAAGAGAGCCTGGATGTCCTCGTCGTAGATCTCCGACTTGCGGTCGGCGAGTTCCTTGAAGCGCGCGAAAGCCGCATTCAGCTCGGTTTCGCTGTCGATCGGGATCGCCAGCTCCTGCACCCGCTGCTTGAACGCGTTGCGGCCGGAGAGCTTGCCCAGCACGATCTTGTTGGCGCTCCAGCCGACGTCCTCGGCGCGCATGATCTCGTAGGTGTCGCGCGCCTTGAGCACGCCGTCCTGGTGGATGCCGGAGGCGTGCGCGAATGCATTGGCGCCGACGACCGCCTTGTTCGGCTGCACCGGGAAGCCCGTGATGCCCGACACCAGCTTCGACGCAGGGACGATCTGCGTCGTGTCGACGCCAACATCGAGGCCGAAGAAGTCCCGCCGCGTGCGCACCGCCATCACGACCTCCTCCAGCGAGCAATTGCCGGCGCGCTCGCCGAGGCCATTGATCGTGCACTCGACCTGCCGCGCCCCGCCGATCTTCACGCCGGCGAGCGAATTCGCGACCGCCATGCCGAGGTCGTTGTGGCAATGGACGCTCCAGACCGCCTTGTCGGAACTGGGGATCCGCGCGCGCAGGTTGCGCAGGAATTCGCCGTAGAGCTCGGGAATCGCATATCCCACCGTGTCGGGGATGTTGATCGTCGTTGCGCCCTCGGCGATCACCGCCTCGAGCACGCGGCACAGGAAGTCAGGTTCCGAGCGGTAGCCATCCTCCGGCGAGAATTCGACGTTGTCGGTGAACTGGCGCGCGAAGCGCACCGCAAGCTTGGCCTGCTCGAAGACCTGGTCCGGCGTCATCCGCAGCTTCTTTTCCATGTGCAGCGGCGAAGTCGCGATGAACGTGTGAATGCGCTTCGAGCGCGCACCCTGCAGCGCCTCGGCCGCGCGGCTGATGTCGCGGTCGTTGGCACGGGCGAGCGAGCAGACGGTCGACTCCTTGACCGCATTCGCAATCCCCCGGACCGCCTCGAAGTCGCCGTTCGACGAAGCGGCAAAGCCGGCCTCGATAATGTCGACCCGCAGCCGCTCGAGCTGCATCGCAATCCGCAGCTTCTCCTCCTTGGTCATCGAGGCGCCGGGACTCTGCTCGCCGTCGCGCAAAGTGGTGTCGAAAATGAAGAGTCGGTCGGTCATGGTCGCTCCAGAGGCGAATGGGTCTCGCTGCCGGGCTCGAGGCGCTGGCAGCGGTACTGCACGAATTGTGGGTCGGGGGTCAGCTGCGCGCGGGGCGCAGCAGCAGAAGCAGCCGGCCCAGCAGCAGGTCGGCAATGAGGCGGGGCGCGATGAGTTCGCGAGACATGATGCGGACTATACCGGTTCGCTGCTGCGACGCAACCTCGATCTGCTCACTTTCAGCCGGACCGGTCGCCGTCACGCACCGGCTTCGCCGGATTCGGCTCGCCGCGGAACCAGCGCCAGGCCAGGTACACATAGCCCGAGAGCGCGTACAGGCAGAACAGCGTGAAGAGCGCAATCGGCGGGTCCGAACTCACTACGAAGATCATCACGATCAGCACCACCATGACCCAGAACGGTACGCTGCGGGCGATGTGGAAGCTCTTGCCGCTGTAGAACGGCGCATTCGACACCATCGTCAGGCCTGTGTAGACGGTCAGTCCGAACGCAACCCAGGGCATCATGCTTTCGCGCACCGGGATCTTGTTGTCGATCGCGAGCCAGACGAAACCCGCGATCAGCGCGGCAGCCGCGGGGCTCGGCAGGCCCTGGAAGAAGCGCTTGTCGACAACGCCGAGGTTCGAGTTGAAGCGGGCCAGACGCAACGCAGCGCCCGCGCAGTAGACAAACGCCGCGGCCCAGCCCCAGCGACCGAGCTCGCCCAGCACCCATTCGTACATGACCAGCGCCGGCGCGACGCCAAACGAAGTCATGTCCGAGAGTGAATCGAATTGCTCGCCGAAGGCACTCTGCGTATTCGTGAGCCGCGCGACCCGGCCGTCCATGCCGTCGAGGACCATTGCGGCAAAGATCGCGATCGCGGCGAGCTCGAAGCGCTGGTTCATCGCCTGCACGATCGCGAAGAAGCCCGAGAACAGGGCGGCCATCGTGAAGAGATTGGGCAACAGGTAGATACCGCGGCGGCGCTTGATTGCGGCGGCCTCGTCCAGTCCGACCGCTGCAGCGGCAAGCGGCAGCGCACGCGACTTGCGGCGGCGGAAGCGCATCAGATCTCGGCGAGCACGGTAGTCGTCGCGTAGACGATGTCGCCGACGGCCACGCGCGGGCGCGCGCTCAGCGGCAGGTACACGTCGACGCGCGAGCCGAAGCGGATGAAGCCGTAGCGCTGGCCACGCGCCAGCCGGTCGCCCGCCTTCACGTAGCACAGGATGCGGCGCGCGATCAGGCCGGCCACCTGCACCACGGTCACGCGCTCGCCGGTGTCCAGTCGCAGCACCATCGCATTGCGCTCGTTCTCGGTCGACGCCTTGTCGAGGTCGGCGTTGACGAAGCTGCCGCGCGAGTACGTGACAGACTCCACCGCGGCGTCGACAGGCGACCGGTTGCTGTGGACGTTGAACACGTTCATGAAGACACTGATCAGCAGCGTCTCCCGCTGGGTGAGAGCATCCTGGGCCCGCTGGACCTTGACGATGCGGCCATCGGCGGGCGACAGCACGGCCGACACGAGCGCCGGGACCTCACGCGGGGGATCGCGGAAGAACTGGACGATGAACAGCGTGACGAGCCAGAGCGGCAGCGACCACAGAAAGCCGGCCAATATCCACGTCACCATGGCGAGCACCAGCGCGCCAGCGACGTAAGGCCAGCCCTCGCGGGCCAGCAGCGGATGCGGATAGTTCAAGGCGGGCCCCTGATCTCGGAGACCCTATGGTATCGGAACGAAACCGGCGCGATCGCCGCCTTTCACTCCCTAAGGCAGCAGGCGCGCCTTGCCGCTCACCGTCAGCCGCTCGGTCGAACGCCCGGATTCGAGGGTCGGCACCGGCACCGCGTCGGAAGCCATTGCGGACATGCGAGCCGCCGCGACCGGGATCGGGCCGCCCTCGCGTCCACCGAAGTTGAGCTCCTCGATGCGCACGCGGTTCGACGGGACGCCGAGCGCCTGAGCTGCCGCCGCGACCCGCGCGTTGAAATTGGCGATCGCCTGCTGGATCAGCTGGCTCTCGACCCGCTCACGCGCCGCGCGCGACAAGCGGAAGTCGATGCCGCCGAGCGACAGCAGCGACTGCGCGGCCGCCACCGTCTTCGGCAGGCTGGCGAGACTGTCGGTGCGGAGCGTCACGCCCTGCCGCACACGCCAGCCGACGATGTTGCGATTGCCTGAGCCATAGACCGGGTAGCTCCCGTAGCCGGAAGTTTCGACCTGCGCTTTGGGATCAGCGCGCTTCAATGCGGTCGTGCCATCGCCGACGCGCTGATTGACCAGCGCCTGCGCCTTAGCGAGGTCCGCGTCCTGCGCCTCGAAGAAGAAACTGGCGAGCGCTTCGTCGTTTGGCAACTCCACTTCAGCGCTGCCTGTCATGACCACCAGGGTTCCGGGGTTGGCGGGCGCGGCCACTGGCTGTGCGCTGACCGGCAGCGCAAGCAGCGACAGTGCAATCCAGATCCAGCGCCTCATCGTCGGCTCCTATCTCAGTTCTTCGACTGGTCGACCAGCCGGTTGGCCTTGATCCACGGCATCATGGCTCGCAGCTTCTCGCCGACCCGCTCGATCGGATGTTCGGCCATCAGACGCCGCCGCGCGGCGAGCGTGGCTGCGCCGGCCCGATTCTCGAGAATGAAGCTCTTCGCGTAGTCGCCGGTCTGAATGTCCTTCAGGACCTTTCGCATCACCTGCTTCGTCTCGTCGGTGATGATGCGCGGCCCAGTGACGTACTCGCCGTACTCGGCATTGTTCGAGATCGAGTAGTTCATGTTGGCGATGCCGCCCTCGTAGATCAGGTCGACGATCAGCTTCAGTTCGTGCAGACATTCGAAGTACGCCATTTCCGGCGCATAGCCCGCCTCGACCAGCGTCTCGAAACCCGCCTTGATCAGCTCGACGGTGCCGCCGCACAGCACGGTCTGCTCGCCGAAGAGATCGGTCTCGGTCTCCTCACGGAAGTTGGTCTCGATGATTCCCGCCTTGCCACCGCCGATCGCGGCCGCATACGACAGCGCGAGATCGCGCGCCATGCCCGACGTGTCCTTGTGGATCGCCACGAGCATCGGCACCCCGCCGCCCTGCTTGTAAGTCGAGCGCACGGTGTGTCCCGGCGCCTTGGGGGCGATCATGATGACGTCGAGGTCGGCACGCGGCTGGATGAAGCCGTAGTGGATGTTGAAGCCGTGCGCAAATGCCAGCGCCGCGCCCTGCTTCATGTTCGGCGCCAGCGATTCGGCATAGACCTGCGCGTGATTCTCGTCGGGCAGCAGGATCATCACGATGTCGGCGTCCTTCACGGCCTCGGCGACTTCCTTGACCTGCAGCCCGGCATTGGCGGCCTTGTTCCATGAGGCGCCGCCCTTGCGCAGCGCGATCGTCACCTTCACTCCGGAATCCGCCAGGTTCTGCGCGTGCGCGTGGCCCTGCGAGCCATAGCCGACGATCGTGACTTTCTTGCCCTTGACCAGCGAGAGGTCGGCATCCTTGTCGTAG
>Ga0335084_10000635_pt1 | contig 30609 bp, 20 predicted proteins | sample Lox_Sample_44_FD_206721 | JGI IMG/M metagenome (GOLD analysis project Ga0335084, IMG submission 206721) | Soil microbial communities from Loxahatchee National Wildlife Refuge, Florida, United States - Lox_Sample_4.4 | ecosystem: Environmental > Terrestrial > Soil > Wetlands | place: USA... | reverse complement strand
GCATCCTCTGTCCTCCCCTCGCTCTTCATGACCCAAGGTTTACAACTCTAATGTGTGGCATCGCCGGATACTTCAATCTCAATGGAGCGAACGCGGACATCGGCATCCTTTCCCGGATGATCGACATCCAGCGTCATCGCGGTCCCGACGATCACGGCATGCGCCTGTTTTCGCTGGCGACGGGAAAGTCCGTCGAAGTGGGCAAGGATCGGCGACAGCCAGAAGGCATTTTCGAAGGCGCGCTGGGCTTCAATCGCCTGAGCATCCTCGACCTCTCCGAGCATGGCCACCAGCCAATGGAGAATGCCGACGGCTCCATCGTCATCGCCTTCAACGGCGAAATCTATAACGCCTTCGATTACACGCAGGAACTGGAGAAATCCGGCTTTCGCTTCCGCAGCCACAGCGATACGGAGGTAATCCTCTACCTCTACGAAAAGTATGGCCTGGATGGCATGGTTAGCCGCCTCAACGGCATGTTCGCGATTGTGATCTTCGACCTGCGCGCGAGAGAAGTTCATATCGTGCGCGATCAGCTCGGGATCAAGCCGATGTACTGGACGATCGCCGGCTCAACCTTCCTGTTTTCCTCGGAGGTGAAATCGTTCTATCCCCATCCGGAGTTTCGCGCGGAGATCGACGACGATCACATCGACGAGTATCTTGCGTTCAAGTATGTGGCTGGCGAAAACCACCTGCTCAAGGGAGTCAGGCAGCTCAGGCCCGGCCATTGTCTGCGCCTGACAAAAGAGGGCGTCACCGTTCGCAAATACTGGCAGATACCCGACGGCGTCGAAAAACTGAATATCTCGATCACGGAGGCGGAGGAGCGCGTCAAGAACCTGCTCGGCAAGAGCGTTCAATCGCAGCTTCTGAGCGATGTGAAAGTGGGATGCCAGCTTTCCGGCGGCATTGACTCTTCCCTGGTCACGGTGCTGGCACGTTCGCACTTCGCCGCCGAGATGGATTCGTTCTCCATCGTATTCGACGATCCAAACTATTCCGAAGAGCCCTGGATCTCGCAAGCCGCCATCTCCGCCAATGCTGACAGCCATCGCTTCATTCTTACCGAGGACTTTTTCCTCGACACACTGGATCAGGCGACCTGGCATATGGACGAACCGATTGGCCATCCGAACTCGATCGGAATATGGCTGCTGGCACAGAAGTCGCGTCCGACGGTGACGGTGTTGCTGAGCGGAGAGGGAGCGGATGAAGTCTTTGGCGGATACGCGCGCTTCTACTACGCCAATGTGCGGCGCAAAATGGCGCCATGGCTTCCCGTTCTGAAGATGGCGCCAAAGTTCGGCGCGCGCATGGAGCGGCAGTTTGGCGGCGATGCCGTCGACGGTTTTATCACTGCATCGCTGTATCAACGGCCGGAGGCGCTCGCATCGCTGCGGCCGCAAGCGAATTTTGAAAAGGTGATGTCGCGGCGGCGCGCAATCTTCGGCGAAGGGCAAGCGGACTATCTTGGAAATTGTCTCAAGTACGACATGCAGACCTACATGGTCGACTTGCTCATCCGGCAGGACAAGATGACCATGGCTCACTCGCTGGAAAACCGTGTGCCGTTTCTCGATCTGAATCTGGTGGCGTTGGCGAGAAGTCTTCCCGCACAGTATCTCGTCAGCGATTCGATCTCGCTGCGGAATACAAGCATGCGCGGGACTAAGGTGGTGCTGAAAAACCTGGCTCGTCAGACATTCGGAGACGGCTTCGTCTACAGGGGCAAGGCGGGCTTCAGCATCCCGCTGACTGAATATTTCCAAAGCAAACGCTTTGTGGCCCTGATGGAGGATCAGTTATTGCCGGGAATGGCGGAACGGGACCTGGTGAAGACGGACATCGTGCGGCGGACGTGGAAAGACTTGCCGGGGTTGCCGTCGAGCGCGAGTGAAACGGTCTGGATCGCCATCGCGCTTGAGCTTTGGGCACGCCAGTTCATCGACCGACCGGCTGCGTAGATCGCAATCATCATCGCTGGCGCCAAATCTCTACGCTGAACCGAATCAGTCAGCAGCAATCTTTACGCCTTTCCTCTCCAGCAAAGACAAGTAAAGTTCCTCGTAGGCGTCTTGCACGCGCTCCAGGCTGAAGTTTTCTCTTACGAAGGCGCGCGCATTCCGCCCCACTTCCTGGCGCAGAGCAGGCTGCTCGAGCAGCCGCATTACAGCGGCGGCGAACTCCTCTTCGTCTCCCGGACAGACAATCTCGCCGCGTTCGGCATTGACCAGTTCGCCGTTACCGCCGACGTTGTAAGCCACCACAGGCACGCCCGCCGCCATCGCTTCCAGAATCACGTTGGACAGACCTTCGGAGTTCGAGGTCAATACCGCCACGTCCACCGACGCGAGTACCGCCGCGACATCGCGACGGTCGCCGAGAAAGAGTACGTGGTTGGCCAGCCCCAGAGCACGGGCTTCCTCCTCCAGTTGACCGCGGAGGTGCCCGTCCCCGGCCAGGAGAAACTCCGTATCCGGAAACCGCTGGTGGATTCTGGCCGCGATGCGCAGGAACCCTGAATGGTTCTTGCAGCGGTCGTTCATGCGCGCCACCATGCCCACGCGCAGGCCTCCCGGACGAGGTGCCATGGCCGGTTTTACGTCAGCGAATGTCTCGCCGGGCAATGCATTGCCGATGACGAAGAGCTTTTTCCTCGGCATGCCATCGGCCGCCAGCCAATCCGCCCCCGCACGCGAATTGCAGATCACCGCATCACACCAGCGGAATGCGACAGCCTGGGTTCGGAATTGCCGGGGCGTCATCATATCGCCAAGCTGGCGAAAACTTCCGATCACGACCGGCACGCCGGCTAAACGGGCGGCAGGAACCATGGTCAGCGTCGTATAGAAATCGAAGGCATGAGCAATCTGCACTTGATGACGCCGCAGATGGCGCGCGAGCCGGATGCGTGTCTGGACTGACTTCCATCCGTACAAACTGCCGCCAAGGCGAAACTCCGGCACCGTTTCGAAGCCTGCTGCAAACGGACCATCGCGACGAATGCATCCCAGGTGCAGCTGGAACCGTTCCGGGTTCAAACTCCGGGCGAGGATAGCGAACTGGCGTTCGGACCCGCCGGTCTCGAAGGTATTGGTCATGAGGAACAGACGGGCAGGTTGAGTCGCGAGCGGGTGGACTCCCGCTTCTGCTATGGCGTTCACCGGGTCATTCTCCCATCCGGGACGACGCCAGAGCCGGGACTGGACTTGGCGCCTTTCGTCGAGAGTCGGCTACGATCGGCAGAGAAACCAGGCCGGCTGGACGCACAAACTTCTCCAGGAAGTTACGGTGCCAGAGTTCAAACATGAGCAGGCGCCACAGCGGACCCGTCATGGTACGGCCGCGCAGCAGATGATTGTCCATCAAGCGGCGCACACCGTCTGCGGCGAAGTAGCCCCGTTCGAGCGTGCGGGGCTCGAGCAGGATCATGAGCATGTCTTTCAATTCATTCCGCATCCAGTGCACCAGCGGCAGAGAGAAGCCGCGCTTTTCGCGATAGAGCACCTCCCGGGGCACGCCGACGCGTTCTGCCAGCTTTCGCAGGATGTATTTTTGCCTGCTGCCGCGAAGCTTCCATCCCGCGCCAAGGCTGGCTGCATATTCCACGAATTCATGATCGAGGATCGGCACCCGCACTTCCAGCGAGTTCAACATGCTCATGCGATCGACTTTGGCCAGGATGTCGCCCACCAGGTAGGACTTCGTATCCACGTAGAGAGTCTGGCTGACGCGATCTTTGGCAGGCGCGTTGGCGAAGTAGCGCCGCAAAAAGTTGCTGGGATCGTCGCTGCGCCGCAGCACCTCGCGGAAATCCGGCGACAGCAGGGGCGCGTCCCGTTCGAAGGCAGGCACAAACGAGAGGCCGTCCACATAGCGTTCCTGCCAGGGAAGAGAGACGTTGTAGCTGAACCGTCGCCCGCTCATGGTGTTGGGCAAGAGCGGAAAGACGCGGTCGCGATAGAACTTGCGGGCCCACAGCGGAATGTGCTCGAAGAAACGGCGGTTAGCGTGGATGCGATACCGGTCGTATCCGGCGAAAATCTCGTCGCCGCCGTCGCCCGATAAAGCCACCGTCACATGCCGGCGCGCCATCTGCGAAACATAGTAGGTCGGCAGCATGGAAGAGTCGCCAAAAGGCTCTTCGAGGGAACTCGTGAGGTGCTCGACGGTTTGCACCACGTCCGGCTCTAGAATCATCTCGTGATGATCGGTGGAGAACTTATGGGCAACGAGGCGCGCGTAGTCGGCTTCGTTGAAGTCGTCCTTTTTGAAGCCGATGGAGAAGGTCTTGACGGGCGCAGAGCTGGCGCGCGCCATCAGGGCAACGACAGTAGAGGAATCTGTACCACCGCTAAGGAAAGCTCCGAGCGGAACATCGGAAATCAAGCGGATGCGAGTCGCCTCCAAAAGGCGCCGTTCCAATTCTTCCAGGCACTCTTCTTCGCTTTTTGGGAAATGAGTCCCGTATTCGGGCAAATCCCAGTACTGGCGCGTGCGAATCGCGCCATTCTCGAATTCGAGCAGATGCCCGGGAAGAAGTTTGTGGATCCCCGTGAATGCGGAAATCGGCTCGGGCACATACCCGTAGTACAGATATTCGAGCAGTGCCTGCGCGTTCACTTCCGCCAGTTCCGGCGCCACCGCGAGGATCGACTTGATCTCCGAGCCGAAATACAGGTTGCCGTTCCGCAAGGCGTAGTGCAGAGGTTTCTTGCCGAGCCGATCGCGAGCCAGAATCAGTTTTCGTTTTTGCTTGTCGTAGATGGCCAGCCCGAACATGCCGCGCAGCTTCCGCACGCAGTCGGCACCCATTTCCTCGTAAAGGTGGATGATGACTTCCGTATCCGACTTCGTGTAGAAGCGATGGCCTCGGCGTTCCAGCCCAGGGCGCAATTCAGGGAAGTTGTAGATTTCGCCGTTGAACACCACCCAGGCACTGCGATCTTCATTGAAAACGGGCTGGTGCCCGCCAGAGAGATCGATGATGCTGAGGCGGCGCATGCCCAGCCCGGCACCATCCGCCACATAGATCCCTTCCTCATCCGGTCCGCGATGGAGGATGGGATCGCACATCTGGCGCACGAGAGCTTCGGTGATGTTGCTCTCGCGCGTCGCGCTTACGATTCCGGCGATTCCGCACATGGACCGTTGCTTATCCTTTCACTCCGACAGGAGCAACCTTCCATTGCTCAGGAGTCACGGACGTGTCTGCAATTCTCTTGAAGCGGTAATCGCGGTATTCACCGGGGTTCCCTGCCCGGCCATCGCACGCGGCAAGAATGATGTTTGTCATTTCGCGGACGGTTACAAAGTGCACGGTCTCCTGACGATCGGAAGCTCCGGTCACAAGCTCTTCGAGGAATTGTCGGAATGCGCCACCGACAACCGCGTCCTTCTGCGTGGGATCCATGCTGTGACAATGCAACTTGATGAACAGCCAGTCGGAGCGTCCTTGTACATGGATGCGAGCGCGCTTCCAAAGATCAAGACGTTCCAGCGTCATGGGACTTCTGCCGGCAATTGCGCCGGTTTCAATGACGGGCCGCGCCCGGCGAATACTGCGCTTCCAATCCATCAGCAGCGGCCCTTGCACGATCAAAGGAAGCTTATGCGGTGCGCGGCCGGCGGTCAGATCTCGTCCGGTTCTGTGGGGCGCAGCTTGTTCCAAAGGCAGGCCACATTCGTACAGCGAATTCATCTTTCGTGTCTGTGCCGCGTGGAAGTGACCCGTTGGAAGCGTGAAATCGGCATAGCAGCCGGTTTCCGCCAGGATCTTCATTTCCGAATCGACACCGCAACTTGCGCCGCCGGCGGAATTCGCCAGCGCGAAGTTTCCGTGTACAAATGCATAACGCGCCTGAGCAGATCCCTCTTCCATCGCGAGGCAGCGGTGGCGAGAGGCCAGCAGGTCGCGGAACTCGGTCAACCCACGGCGTGTGTTCTCAGGAGTATCAGGGGTGAAGATACCGTGATGCAGATGAACTTCAACTTCTCCCCATCCGGCGTGGCAGTGGTCGGCCAGCATCTGCAACAAACCCTCGTCGTACTGTTCCGCCGGATAAAAGTAGGAATGGACAAGCGGCCGACCGTCATGATCTCGCCAACGATCCGCTACTTTCGGGTACTCGCCGATCCACCATTCGAGACGCCGTTCCTGTTCGGACCGCGAGACACGGTTTTCGCCGCCCCTCTTTTCGTCAATAGCCGGCTCAAAATGGTCGGCCATGGCGATCACAAGGTGTACGGGCCCGCGTGGAAGCGCCGCCAGCCCCCGCCGCATAGCGCCCGGCAGCACCTTTGCCGCGTACGATATTTTCTTCTTCCAGCTCATGGTGAATTTCTGCCGTGTGAGGAATCTGAGAAAGTGACTACCCGCGACGGGCAGGCTTTCGTCCTCGCACTGCAATCGACGCTTCCCCGATGCCCATGTCCTCCATGCCTATATCGCGATACCAGCGAAAGACCTGTTCGTAGGTGTGTTTGGACTGATATTTCGGAGAGTACCAGTCGAAGGTATCGAGCATCCGCGCTTCAGGATCCTTCTGGCGGTTCACCGGGAGCACATGATGAATCACTCCCGCGACGGGACGTCCGACCAGCGGGACATGGCGCAGCCCCCGCTCGAGGTTGTAGATCACCGGCACGGCAACCTTCAAGATGCCGTGCAACGTTTGCGGCTTCATCTTTGATGTGAACCGGCGATAGAAATCACTGAAGCGATACCACTTGTTGTAGCCGCTGTACAACCATACGGCGAGGACGCCCCCGGGCTTCAGGTACTTCTCGAGCGCCTTCACAGCGGCTTCGCAATCGGGTGTGTGATGCAGCACGCCGACGCTGTAGATGATGTCGAAACTCTCCGGGGCAAACGGGAGTGCGAATACATCCGCCTGGAATGCTACGAAATCGCGATTTGCCAGGTTCTTGGCCGCGACTTCCGCAGCGGCACTCAAGTCGATGCCAACGACGCGCGCTCCCCAGCGTGTCGCGACTTCGGCAAACCGTCCCATGCCGCAGCCGACGTCCAGAACGAGCTTCCCTTTCAACTCTTCCGGACGGAGCGCGGTTTTCATCAGGAAGTGGCGTTCCGACTCGCGTATTTCATCGTGATCGAGTTGCGTTTTCTGGTAACGGTGCCACTGGAAGCCGAAGCTGGCGGCATAGTGCTGGGCATCGACAAAACGGGCGATGCCGTTTACAAAAGGGTACGCACGCTTGCAGGCCGGGCATACAAAGCCTCCGGCCTGGTCATCATCGAGTTTGGAACCGCACCTCAGGCAGCGCAGGATCGCCCGCAAGTCAGCGGACAGGGGTGACTGCGCCTGTTCTTCCGTAATCGGCATAGGTCTCCAGGTAATGACGTTTCTTTGGCGCAGGCGGTACAGAGCCGGGCTCCAGTTGTTCTCTTTCTTTGACTGTCTGCAACAAAGTCGACGTGAAGGCCACCGCAAAATAGGGGAAGAATTGATACGCCTCGGGCGCAAACAACGCTCCCACAATGAAGCCTATCAGCGAGCTGTGCAACGCTCCCACAAAGAGAACAATGTCGGGATCGAGATTTTTCGTCTTGAGCAGAATTCCCAGGTTCTTGAAACCCCGGCCGAAAAACATCAGGTAGAGAATCAGGCAGGGGATGCCTCCCTCGACGGCGATCTGCAAGTACGTCATATGGACTTCGTGCCAGATCCCGGAATAGGTCACGAAGTTGTTAATCCCCAGACCGAGGATGGGATAGTGCTCGATGCCGTTCAGGGCCCGCAACATGAGGTATTTGCGGTCCTCGTACGATCCGTAAGCCGATTGCTCGGTGGAGCTGTCGCCGGATAAAGCTGAGAAACGGTCGTATAGCTTGCCGCCGACTGTGGCTGCCAGAACCACAGTCAGGAGTCCGGTTGCGGCAATCAAGTAGTAGCGCTTTCCACGAACGCCAAAGTGCCACAGAGTGACCGCTCCGCAAATCATGAGGTCGATGAAGCCGGCGCGCGACGCGGTCATGAAGATGGCCGTCATCATCCACAGCATTCCAAAGAGCCACAGCACCTTTACAAAGATGCTTTTCGTCGTGAGCATGAAGGCCACGGCGAATGGAATGGTGAGCACAATGGCGAAAGCCAAATCATTCGGATTGGAGTAGATGCCGCCCAGCACGCCTTGCAGTCGCGGCTGGTTGTGGCCCTTGATGATGGAGACGATGCTGATGACGACGACGGACGAGGCCTGGATGAAGATGATCCGCCGCAAGCGGTCAAATGTCGTGATCAGCAGGAAAGTCAGCGCCCAGGCTACGAAGACTTTCGAAATGTCAATCGTGCGCGAAACGGCGCCACCCTTCCAGATGGGCGAGAGAAAAGCCCCTACGTAGAGAAGGCCGATCATCACCAGCAGATACTTGCCTTCTTTCGGGATGTCTTTGAAGGTGCGCTTGGTCCGCCCCAGGCTGGAAAACAGGCCCCACATGGCGAAAAGGGCCGTGATCTTGGCAAGTGGAATGTAGTTGAATCCGGGAATCCAATCCCCGGGACGTGCGCAGTACACGAAGAAGAATGCGCTCAGCCAGAAAAATGCGCCCCTGGTGGAGTCGACCACGGGAGGAAGCTTGCGCCGCCCCAAAATGTCCGTCTCCACCGCCATTCCGTTATCGCCGATAGCCACAAGTCCTCACTTCAGGCTGTACGCGCCGGTACGGGGCGCACGCTCGAGTTCTGCTTCTCCACTACGGACAGCAAGACTTCGCCGAAGCGATCGCCAATTGCTTGCCAGTCAAAGCGGGCGGCCGTTTCCGCCGCCGCCTTCTCGTACCGGCGCCGGAGTTCCCGATCGCGCAGCAGCATGATGATGGCCTGCGCGAAAGACCTGGAATCATCGGCCAGCATGATATCGCGGCCGTGATGCACGTCGAGGCCTTCTGCACCGACCGCCGTGGAAACAACTGCTTTGCCCGTTGCCATGGCTTCGTAAATCTTGAGCCTCGTTCCCCCGCCGATGCGCAATGGCACAATCACCACCGCGGATTCCTGCAAATGTCCGACCACCGACGGGACCCGCCCGGTCACTTCGACCGACTCGGAAGCCCACTTGAGTACGCGCCGTCCAGGATTGCGTCCCACAATGCGGAATTTCGCTTCGGGTACTTCCGCCTTCACGGCCGGCCAGATCTCACTGCAGAAGTACTCAACGCCATCCGCGTTAGGTTCCCAGTCCATGGCGCCCACGAACGTGATCAGCGAAGTTGGCTCCGGCGCATCCAGATCAGGCCGGTATTCGCTCAAATCAACTCCGGTCGGAACAACGGTTACGCGGTCACGGTCGACCCACTCAGTCATGAGCGCGCGATCATTTTCCGAAACGGCAATGACGTGATGGAATCTGCGAACTTCGTTCTGCTCATAGCGCAGCATCTTGCGGAATTCCATTCCGTACATGGCTTTCAGCGCCAGATTGCCAGCCGTGTCGGCGTGACGCCGCCAAATCTCACTCTCCACGTTGTGCTGGAAGAGGACGCTGGGAGTGGTCAGGCGGTCAGGGAAATTGATCGCCACGTCGAGGAAGTCGCAGATAGCGACGTCAAACCGCTTCTCGCGAAACCAGCCGCGCAGTTGCCGCTGCACTTTGAGGTCGGCAAAACGGCTTACCGCATACGGCGCCGACGCCCCTACATGGAGCATGTAGTGCAAGCCGCGCCGCACGCCGGAAAGCTCTCCTTTGCCGGTACCAACCGCGACAGCACCGGGTAACTGCTGCCGCAGGGCGCGCTCGTAGGCTGGGTCGGGTTCGCCCCCGTAATATGAGTAAAACGTAACCTCGTGCCGGGAACTCAGGTGCCGCGCGATGTGATACGAGCGGATGTTGCCGCCGTTTTCGACGGGCAAGAGTCTGTCGGCTTTGACCCAGAGAATGCGCATGGCGTCAGCGAGCCCAGACCGCCTTTCTGCCGGTTACGAAGTTCACCATCGCGACCATCGCGGCAGAATTCAGGATCACGAACGTGCGGGCGGCATCCGTCAAGCGCGACAACGGTCCCATTTTCAATCGCGCCATACCAATCAGACTGAGCGCATAGAAGGCGATCTGCGCCCAGAACGCCACGCGATACAAGGGCCCCGCGAGAAAGAGCGAGGACGCCAACAGGGCAACGAGCGCCAGGGGAACAATCAAGCGCGAGAGCTTGTGGCTGACGAACTCAAAGCGGATGGGATTCTCCCCGCTAAGGAGCCACGGCGCCAGCTGCAACAGCTGATAGTTGCCGCTCAACGTTCGCACCTTGCGCGAGAACTCGCGCGTTTCCCCCAAGTCAGGCGAGTCCCAGGCGCGCGCGCGCGCGTCGAACACGACGCGGAGACCTTTTCGCGCGACCTGCATCGGCAACAGGACATCATCCAGTATGGTTCCCTGCGGCAGCGGATCGAGGAGATCCTTGCGCGCGCAGTAGATCGCTCCGGTAGCGCCCGCAACGGAACCGGAAGAAGATTCCAGCTCGCGGATCACTTTCTCGATGCGCCAGTAAAGTCCCATTCCCTTCCCTGTCTCTCCGCTCTGCGGATCTCCCAACATGAGTTCCCCGCTCACACAACCGACGGCCGGATCAGCGAAGTTCTCCATCATCAATCGCAAAGCCGCCGGCTCGATCATCTGGCGGGCATCGGTGAACAGGACAATCTCACCATCTGCCTTCTGCAATCCGTCGTTCAGCCCCAGGGCCTTCCCCTGCGAAGACGGCTTCACCACAGTCGCTACTCGTGGGTTGGTCCGATATCCGCCAAGAATCTCCACCGTTCCGTCGTTGGAGCCATCCGATACCACCACCACATCCAGCTTGTCCGGGGGATAATCCAGTGTCAGCAGGTTCTCCAGTTTGCGGGCAATGATCGCCTCTTCGTTCCGGACCACCATGACTGCCGAAACCCGCGGCTCAGATGCCCCACGCCGAACCGGACGCGGCGACCACCGGCTGCGCCACCCTAGCCAGGCGACGTATCCGATGTAGGAATAAACGATCGCCGCAGCCGCAATCCAGAACACCCATTTCATTGCGCGCCCCGGCGCAGCAACACTGTCTTGATGGTCTGGAACATGATCAACAGGTCCAGGCCAATCGACGCATTCTTGATGTAGAACAGGTCATACTGCAGCTTCTCGCGCGCATCTTCGACCGTGCTGCCGTACTTGTACTTGATCTGTGCCCATCCCGTAAGCCCGGGCCGCACGATGTGGCGAATACCGTAGTACGGAATCTCTTTCGACAGCCACTCGACAAATTCAGGCCGTTCCGGTCGCGGTCCTACAAACGCCATGTCGCCCTTCAGCACGCACCACAACTGCGGAATCTCATCGAGCCGGGATGAACGCAGGAAGCGGCCCACGCGCGTAATGCGCGGATCATTGGCGCCTGCCCACTGCGCGCCGTTAAGCTCTGCGTCCTGCCGCATGGTGCGGAATTTGATGACTTTGAAAACCTGCCCGCGGCGTCCCACTCTCTTCTGCGTGTAGAAGGCTGGCCCTTTCGAATCGAGCTTGACCATGAGCAGAACGATGGGGAACAGGGGGGCTGTGAAGACGAGGCCGATCAGCGAAATTACGACCGAAAGGACGCGGCGAACCAAAATAAAGGTACTGCTTCTCCGGAATCCTTCGGAGAAGACAAGCCAGCTGGGATTGAGATTCTCCACCTCAATCTTACCGGACATCTTCTCCAGCCAGGACGTTGCTTCCTCAATCTTGACACCTTGCAGGCGCAACTCGAGCAATTCGTCCATGGGAATGGTGCCACGCCGGTCGGGCATGGCCACAATGACGCGGTGCACCTTGTACTTGTTGGCGACCTCCATCAAGTGGGCTGCCACGGACTCCCGGGTCACCGCGCCTTCCAGCTTTCCGGTCCAGCTGGCAACTTCAATTCCCAGTTCTGGATTCTTGCGCAGCCCTTGCACAAGCCGTTGTGCCCGGTCGCCCGTTCCCAAGACGTAGATACGTTCCACCAGGATGGGAAGCTGCACTAACCAGCCAAAGCCAACGCGCCATCCGACCAACGCGGTGGTCAGAATCAGCAGGCCAAACTCAGAAGACCCATTCTTGAGGAGATCGTCATTCGGCCGGAAGTAGCTCACGGCCGCGAGAAAAAACGCCAGCATCGCGGGCACGAGCAACAAACGGAAGTAGAGTTCGCTCTTGGTGTTCACCATAGCGGTGTCGTACAGGTCAAACCAATGCGAGCACAGCAAGACGAGGACGGTGGCGACCAGGATCTTCAGATACCCGCCCTCGAAGTTGAGGACGATGTAATAGTCATCCGGGTGCGCGAGGAACGCACCCAGCAGAAGCGAGCTCCAGACAATCAGCGCTTCTCCGATCAACAAGATGAGCTTGCGGATCGGGTAGTAGACATTGAAGAGCCGGATCACTCATTCCCTCGGTTCGTCTTACGCGGGGCTGCTGACCGCCTCGCCGTAGTAGTACTTGGATTGCGGCAGCTGATCGGCTGGAATCCCGTTCAGCACGACGCCAAGCAGTAATTTCTCCTGGAATTCTTCGCGAGCCCGCCGCGCCAGATCCGATGGTGTCGCATTCGAACGGACGACCATCAGAACGCCGTCGCAGAAGTTGGCGAGCAGCGTGGAATCCGCTACCGGGACGACGGGCGGCGTGTCGAGGATGATCCAATCGAACAGAGGTTCGACACGCTGCAGGAACAGCTTGAGGCGGCCATTGGCCAGCAACTCGGGCGCGCCAGAGACGACACGGCCAGCCGGCACGAAGAACATGTTCTCCATCGGCCCGCGTTGCATGATGGCAAATTCGTCGCACTCGCCCATGAGGTAATCGGACAAGCCCGGAGTCTGGCTGGCGCCGAGATGGCGGTGCATGCCGGGGCTGCGCAAGTCGGCGTCAATCACCAGTGCACGACGCCCCTGCTGGCGGACGATGACCTGAGCCAGGTTCGCGGCGACAAACGACTTGCCCTCCTTGGGCAGGGCGCTCGTCACCATCAGCCGCTTGAGCGGCAGTTTTTCGCGAATCTGGTAGAGCCGCGAGCGCAACGTACGGAACTCTTCCGCCCCCTTGCGGTTCTGATCCTCCTGGAAAAACAGCATGGTCCGGGAATCAGGGTTCCATCGTGCCTGCGGGCAGCGCGCCAGCAAGGTCTCATAGCTGAATGCCGAGTTGGGCGCCGGCATGACTGCAGTCGCCGAGTGTATCGGCTCGGGTTGGGGCACCGGCTGCAAGTCCGTCGGTTGCATCGTGGGCTCGACGTGTCCCCCCAGAGAGGATGCTCTTTCCTGTTCGGCCCGCTTCAAAGCGTCATGGATACGGCTCATAGTTTCCTTTCCTTGGGGAGCTCTTGTTCGGATTGGCGCAACCGGTCGGCTAGTGTCGCCAGGGTTCGTAATGCATCGACCAAATCAAACTTCTCCGGAACAGCCGGAGGCACAACCGGAACCAACGCCGCCGCGGCCGTGCCATCGCCCAGATCAAAGTCCTTTGCTACCGAATCGACGATATCGGCGGCGACGGTTTTCTTCTGATCCACGAATGCACTGACGAGGCAGTGCTCGCAGAGCAGGTTGATCACGCGCGGCACTCCGCTGGAGTAGCGGTACAGCGACATGATGGCCTCCGGATCGAAAATGGGATCGCCATTCGATCCGGCAATGCGCAGCCGCTGATTGACGTAGGCCTTCGTCTCTTCGAGGTTGAAGGGGTGCGTCTTGGCGCGCAGAGTGAGCCGCTGCCGCAACTGGCGCAACTGCGGCTGCTTCAGCCGGTATTCGAGTTCCGGCTGGCCCACGAGGACGATCTGCAGCAGTTTCTCGGTGAAGGTTTCCAGATTCGTCAGCATCCGGATCTCTTCGAGCACCTCGTCCGACAGGTTCTGTGCTTCGTCGACAACCAGGACGGCGGTCTCGCCGGCGCGATAGCGGTCGAGCAGCCAGTTGTACAGGCGCTGCAGGATCTGGCTCTTTGATTTCGAGTCGCAGGGAATGCCGAAGTCCGCCATCATGAAATCGAGGAATTGCGGCACGTCCAGACGCGAATTGAAGATGAAGGCAGTCGCCACCTGTTGCAGGCGTAACCACTCCATCAGCTTGTTGATCAACGTCGTCTTGCCCGTCCCGACTTCGCCCGTCAGCAAGACGAAGCCCTTGCGGCTCTGGATGCCGTAGGTCAGGCAAGCCAGCGCTTCTTCCGTGTGCCGCGTCAGGTAGAGATAACGCGGGTCGGGATTGACGTTGAACGGATTGGCTCGAAGCCCAAAAAACTCTTTATACATACGCTTGCCTCAGACCCCGATCCTCTCTTTACCCCCGCCACCATCTTCGCGTGTCCAGAAATTGCGCCGGTGGCCCGTCCCATTGCCCTCATTGACGGCGACTCCCTCGATCTCTTCCGTAACCCAAGGCACGGAAACGAGCAGCGGCAGGTCCATGGCGACGGCGGCGTCGCGTTCGGTTCGGATCGACTTGTCGCGGATTTCCAGCCAGATGGCGATGGCAATTCCCAGTGCCAACCCCGCTCCCGACCCGGCGCCGGCAAACAGCCAACGGTTGGGGAAGCTGGGTGAATCCGGCAGGCCTGCGGGCTGCAGGACATGCATCTGTTCGCCCTGCTGCTCGGATTCCATGCTGGCGGCAAGCTCCGAGGAGCTTTTCTTGGTCAGCAGATCCCGATAGAAATTCTGCGCGTTGTCATAGTCACGCGTCAGCTGCTTGTATTGTTCTTCGATCGTCGGACTCATGGCGGTCCGGCCCTGGTAGACCTGAATCTGGTTCTGGAGCTTTTTCTGATCGGCAGCCGCCTGCGCGATGACGTTCTCGTACTGATGAACCTGGAGACGGAGTTGCCGGATCTCGGGGGGCTCGGCTGCATTGGCCTTCTGCGTTGTGTCGGTCACCTTGGCGGCGGCGTCGTTGATCTCCGCCAGCTTCTTTTGCACCTCGGCGATATCAGCCTTCGTCTTGATGACGTCGGGATGGTCGTCGGTATAACGCGCCTGGAGTTGCAGCAGCTGCGCCTGCAAGATATTCAATTGCTGCTCCAGGGTTTGAGGGTTGGTGCTTGATTGCGAAGTTTTCCAAGCTGACAACTGCTGGGCCAGAAGGCTCTCGGTGTAGGCCTTGTCCTGCTGCGCACGATTCAGCGTCTGCGTCGTCGCATCCAGTTGCGTGTTCAACGACATCAAGATGCGGAGATTATTTTCCGAATCGCTGGGCAACTGGCCCATGTACTGCTGCTTGAAGGCAGCCAGTTTGGAGTCCTGTTCGTCCAGGGCGCGCTTGGCATCGTCGACTTGGCGGCCGAGAAAGTCGGTGGTGCCGCGAGCCGCTTGCTCCCGCGACCGCAGATTCTCCTCGAGCAGCAGGCTTGTCAGCTCATTGCAGATTTGCTGTGCGCGCCGCGGGCTGCTGGACGTGTAGTTCACGTAGAAACCAGGCAACGGAGTGCCGGTGTTGGCGGGCTTCTTCGATTTCGTCTTCTTTGACGAGCCCGAAGATGAGGCAGGAGCGCTGCCCGAAATGTCGGTAATCACGGGTTGCAACGACATGTTGGAACGGATTTCCTGGATGATCTCGCTCTCCTCGCCCGGCTTGGCAAGGCCTAGCCGCTCGATCATCGGACGCAGGCGATTCCCCGCCTGCACCTGCTGTTGCATGGTGGCCAGGCGTTGCATGAAATCGGCGGTGATGACGGGTTGGACGTAGGCGTCCGGAACCTTCTGGCTCTCCACCAGCACCAGCGCCTGCGAGTTGAACTTCGGGGCGAAACCGTAGGACACCACGAAGCCGGCCACCGCCGCCAGAACGGCCGGAACCAGAATCACCTTCAGGCGCCGACGTACCATCGCCAGGTAATCGTCCATCGTCAAATCGCGATTCTCAATCATGTTCTTCACCATTCCGGCCGCGCGTGGCGGCCAAAAAATTAGTCGATGCGTATTGGCCGGGGGTGCCACTCCAAACCAATCGATCCCATGTGCCGGCGCGAGTTTTCGCCGCAGGTACCGGTCGCCTTGTCACAAAACGCATTGTTCAGAGCGAGGTCATTGAACCGATAGGAGGCGAAAGCCGACCATTCTCGCCCAAGGTGCCTGCGCAGCAGCAGCCGTGCAAAGCCGTGATCAAACGTATTCCCCGGTATGCCCTCCAGGGACTGTGTCTGAAGGCGCCGATTGTGCGCGTAACCTATGTCGGTATAGAGCTCCCAGGTTCGCATCAGGGGACGAGTGATTCCCGCCCGCACGGCCTGCGTATCGGATCCCGCGAAAAAGCCAGATCCGGCAGTCGTCAACTTTTCATAAGTGAGCGCCAGCGAGGTCCGCGTAAAACGGTAGCGAAGCACAGCTCTGCCACTCGTCGACCAACGGTGCACGGTTCCGAGGAAAGGATCTTCGAACACAATATACTGGGGACCGGCCCCAAGGCTCAGGTTCATCTTTCCGCTGATCGTGTGGCCCCAGCGGAGATTGATGATGTGGGTATCGACCTGCCCGCCTGCGTCTTGCGGGAACCGGAACTGCTGGAAACCGTAAACGACGCCGAGCTGATCGCGGCGGCCGAGCATGTAGCTATACCCGGCTTCCACCAGCGTCCTGTCACTGTTGATCAGGACGTCGGTGTTGTCGAAGAAATGCGCGTTCGCGAAACCCACGGCCACCGTGACGGCGGAACGCGGCGTCAGAGCCTGCACCACGCTGGCCAGAGCTGAGTTGGAGATTCTCGGGGTCAGACCGACCGAACCGAACTGCCCATTGCCGAAAAAGTGGCTGCCGGGGAGGCCGCCGACGAGGCCCGTGTCCCCGGATCCAGTGGCGATGCCCAAGCCGGGCACTCCGCCGAATGCGCCGATACTGAACGAACCTTCCGGCAGGTAACTGAATGAGTCTCGCAGGGTCAGGCGCCCCGTCCGCCAGCGCATGACTCCCATGACGCCCGCGGCATGCAGCTGGCGAGCCGTGGTAGTGGCGTTGCTGTAAAAGGCCCCGCCGCCCAGATACTCGGCGAAAAGGTCAGTCTTCGAGTAAAGGCGTTGAAGATCCACCGCTCCCAGAAGATGCGTGATCGAGCTCATGGCCTGCCGGTCGAGTTCGTTGCCGGCGTTGGAATCAACCGTTTCGCTCATGGACAATCCGTACGAGAGGAAACTTCGCTCCCCGCTGCGCAAATCCAGGCCAGCCTCATCGACACCGGAGACGGGCGGGTTGTCCGGGTTCAGGATGGGACTATTGTCGCCAAGAGGCGAGACCGGGGCTTTGCGGCCAGAGTCGTCCTGAGCGGATGTCCACAGACTGAACCCCAGGACCATCACAATCGCCGGAATTGTCCGCATGGTTCGCATAATCATCAAGGTCGCTCCCCTACGGGACGACAATCGTGTCTCCCGGCAACAGGCGATAGTTCTGATCCATCTTTTCGCCCTTGAGGAGCCTGCGATAGTCCACCGGCAGCTTTTCCTCTTTGCCGTTCTGGGTGCGCAGCACATAGATCTTCTTGGTATTGGCGAACTGCGTCAGCCCGGCGCTGGAAAGAGCCTGCAGCACAGTCATGTTCGGAAGCATGGGCATGGCGCCAGGATGGGATACCTCGCCCGTCAGATAGATCCGCTTGCTGTTGATCGCCGTCACGACCACGGTTACCCGCGGACTGGCCACGTACTTTTTGAGCTTCTCAGTGATCGAATCGGCCAATTGCATTGGAGTCATCCCGGCGGCCTGCACATCGTTCAACAGAGGCAGCGAGATCTTGCCGTCCGGGCGCACGGGTAACGTCGCTGTGAGGTCGGCTTCCTTCCAGACCGCAACGTGCAACACATCTTCAGGCCCGATTACATATTCGGGGCCGGCCTGAGCAGCAGGTGCGGGCACTTCAGCGGCTGAACTGCCGGAGGGTTGGGCGGGCGCCGCGTCTTGCGCCAAGGCCACACTGCCGAAAATCAACAGGGCCGCGGCTGCCGCTCTCCAGGTTCGATTCATGTCTTCTCCTCGTGAACTTGTCATCGTTTAAGCCCCATACTCCTCGCACCCGATCTGCTTGAGCTTGTAGAGCAGGGCCTTATAGCTGATCTGCAACTCCTGCGCAGCCCGGCGCCGATTCCAGCGCGTGCGGGTCAGCACCTGCAGAATCAATTCCTTTTCTGCTTCGCGTGAGGCCGCCTTGGCAGCCTCTTTCAAAGAGACCCTCTCGCCGTTGGGACGGTCCGCGCGCCGAAGCAGGGAGCGCAATCCACCCATAGCAAGGGCTTCATCTCCCAAAGCGACGATCGCGAGTGCGGCATCTTTCAATTCGCGGATATTACCCGGCCAATGGTATGTCTGGAAGAAGGTCTGCGTGTCCGGACTCAGGGCCGGCACCGCGCGCGAGAAGTCACGCGCCGCTACGGCGAGAAACCAATCCAGCAACACGGGAATGTCTTCCCTTCGCTGGCGCAATGGGGGCAATCGCAAACATACACTGCTGATTCGGTAGTAGAGATCTTCCCGGAAGGAGCCCGCCTTCACCTCCGGCTCCAACTCTCGCGAAGTACCGCAAATGAAACGTGGCACGCCCGATGGCCCCGGGCCGCCCGACCCGATCTGCCTTACCAGTTCTTCTTGCGCCTCCGGGTCGAGGTCGCCGACTTCCTGCAGATAGACCGTGCCGCCGGCACCGTTGAAGCTTTCAAGAACTTGACAGGTTGCCTCGTTCCCGTGACAAACAAAGAACGGCTTCGACGAGCGATCGGACAGTTCATGAATACGGGCTGCCGCGGCTTTCTTCCCCGATCCCGGTTCGGCAACGACAAGAACCGGCACATCATTCTGCGAAAGTTCCCGAATGACAGCCTCCACCGTGCGCATGCCCGAACTGACGCTCTCCCGCCAAGCGGGAGTGCCATTCGCTCGGGACATGCCGTTCCCGGCCATTAGTTGGGAGGTGTTTGTATCCATACTGGCTTTCCGAGGGCAGGGGGGCAGAACCTCGGACTCGACCGCGACTCCGAATTAGAGCACACAGACTGCCATCTCCGCCCTGTCAAAGGCCAGACGGCGAACAATAAAACGCATATTTTTCATTTACTTACAAGTTTTTCGGAATGTGTGAGCGCAGGACACCTTAGCACCGTTTCGGACAAATGGGAAACTTTTTTCCCATTTTTGCCGACCCGCACCCACCCCGCCGACGTAGCCATTCTGTGGTCCATTTTGCTCGCTCACCTGGAGGAACCCTTCGAAGGCGTTGTGGTACCCGATGCCGGGCTGTGAGCCCTGATCCCTTCGTCGCGCCGAATGATTGGAACCGTTTGCGCCGCCTTGGCCTTTCGCATATGCTCAAGCCACGCGTCATGGGTGAGTTCGCGCAGGTGTGCTCCGTGGATCGAAAGCAGGGACGCGTCTACTTCGGCTTGCCCTGGTGGCAGGGAGTGATTCTGCTGGCGCTGATCGGATACTTGTACGCTCCGATCCTCGGTCGCCTGGTCGTTCAATGGCAGCATGATCCAAACTTCCAGCACGGTTTCCTCGTTCCTGCGTTCTCAATCTTTGTAATCTGGCAGAATCGCCGAAAGCTGAAGGACTACGGATCATCGCCCTCGTGGGCTGGCCTTTTTATCATCGTCGGCGCACTCATCATCCTCGCTCTAGGAGATCTGGGCGCCGATCTCTTTCTTTCCCGGGTATCACTGATCTTTCTGTTGGCGGGCTTGATCATCCTGTTTCGAGGATGGGATTTCTTTCGCGCCGTCCTGTTCCCGTGGGCCGTATTGTTTCTGATGATCCCGATCCCGAATCTAGTTCTGCAGAACGTCACAATTCCACTGCAGTTCCTGGCATCCAGACTGGCTACGGGACTACTGCGGGAAATCGGCGTTCCTGTGCTCCGCGAGGGAAACGTCATCACCATTGCATCGATGAAGCTCGAGGTTGTCGTAGCGTGCAGCGGAATCCGTTCCCTTCTCTCGCTCGTGACTCTGGCTGTCATCTACGGCTATCTGTTAGAACGCCGCAATTGGGTACGCGTGGCCCTCGCTTTTTCAGCACTGCCCATTGCGGTCGTTGCGAACGGGTTTCGCATCTTCGGAACGGGCGTCATGGGCCAGCATTGGGGTCCGGAACGAGCGGAGGGCTTCTTTCACTCGTTCTCCGGACTGCTGGTCTTTGCCGCTTCTCTGTTCCTGCTCTTCGCTGTGCACGCCGTGATCAATTGGCTGACCAAAGGACGGGGTACAAACTTCCTTCCCGAAGATCATGCGACACCTCGGCGCAACGGTCTCGGCTCGAGCTTGCCGGAGCGGCCCTCCGCCGGTTTTGCGGTCGCCGTGCTATTGATTGTCGCCGCTACTGCAGCGCTTCACCTACGCTCACAGACCGAGGTCTTCCCTGCACGCGTGCCCTTGAGCTCGTTTCCCCAGGATCTCGACCGATGGACGGGAAAAGACCTCGCCATTGATGATCAGTCCCTCGAAGTCCTTGGGCCTGGGGAGTTCCTGCACCGCGACTATTCTTCTTCGGACGCGCATCCGCCCGCTGACCTCTTTGTCGCCTATTACCCGTCGCAGCGAGCCGCGGAGGGGCCTCACTCTCCAGAACATTGCCTGCTCGGAGCTGGATACATCCCAATTTCGCGATCGGTCGTTCCGCTCCCCGGCATGTCTTCTCCCGTCAATCGGTTCGTGACGTCAAAGAACGGAACTCGGCAAGTGGTCTTGTTCTGGTTCCAGGCCCACGGGCGCGTCATGGCAAACGGTTACGTCGCTAAGTACTATCTGGTGCATGACGCGCTGCTGATGAACCGAAGTGACGGCTCGTTGATTCGGCTGATGATCGACATGGCCCCCAATGAATCTGCCGAAGCGGCGCAGGAACGCCTGTGGAGTTTCGGTCAGCACGTCGTGCCGCTGCTCGACCAATACATCCCCCGCTGATCCCGAGAACAGGTTTTAGGAGTGGAATCGCACTTCGCCGTCACTGTGCGCCTGTACCTGTCGCAAGGCCGCGGGCAGGAATCGAATCAAGTCAGTTGCAACCAGGCAGGTCTCCCCGATTTCGGCGGCAACGAGATCCCCTGCCAGGCCGTGCAGGTAGACTGCGAGCGCGGTCGCGGCCAGCGCACTCTTGGGGTACTGCGCGATCAGTCCGACGACGATTCCCGTGAGCACATCTCCCGTTCCGCCCGTGGCCATGCCGGGATTACCTGTCGGATTGATCCATACCGTCCCGTCGGGTGACGCAACCAGCGTGCGGTGTCCTTTGAGAACGACGATCAAACTGTGCTCGCGTGCAAACTGTCTCGCCACCTCGACGCGCTGCGACTGAATCTGCGCCACGCCGAGCCCCGTGAGCCGAGACATCTCTCCCGGGTGAGGCGTGATCACCAGCGTTCGCCCTCGTCCCTGTAACTGGTCAACATGGCCCTCGAATGCATTCAGGGCATCCGCATCGAGCACCGCGGGCGTTTCACATTTCTGCACCAGTTCTCTGACAAACGCCGATGTCTCCGGGTTTCGCGAAATTCCGGGACCGATCGCCACGACAGTCTTCCGGTCAACCAGTGAATCGATCCGCCCCGACTTCAGCGCCTGCAAAGAAATGGTTCCGCCGCCCGTCTCTTCCAGCGGTTCGGTCATAACCTCAGGATGAAATCCGGCGACGGTGGGCAGAACGGATCGCGCCGTTGCCACGGTAGAAAGCCCGGCTCCGGCGCGCAAGGCCGCGAACCCGGTCATCGCAACCGCTCCGGCTTTTCCCACGGACCCGCCGATCACGAGCGCATGCCCATAGCTGCCCTTGTTCGATTCGCGTGGACGTGTAGCGAGCAATTCCGCGAAATCGGGAGCCGTGCTGAGATGAAGTTCGAGCTTCGACTGGATTGCTTCGGGCGGGGACCCGATCGGCGCAATCACCGTCGGCCCGGCAGTCAACCCTGCAAAAACATGGGCCGGCCGGGGCGCGGTGAACGTGACGACGGCGTCAGCCCGGGCGACATTTGCACTGGGCGCCTGCATCGCGTCCGCGTCGGCCCCCGAGGGGATGTCCACCGCAACCACGGACGCGCGGCTGCTGTTCATCCTGGATATGGCAGCACTGTAGAGTTCGTCGACTGGCGGGTGGAACCCGGTCCCGAGAATCGCGTCGACGATCAGGTCTGCTTCGAAAACCGGCACTGCATCGGGCAAATCGAGAGCGCGCGCATCGCGTGCAACCAGGGGCAGAATTTGCAGTCTCTGAAACATCGCCGCGGCATCACCGCGCAATTCCTCGGGGCCGCACAACAGCAACACGCGCACGACCCGTCCTGATTCGCTCAACTGACGCGCCACGACAAATCCGTCGCCGCCGTTGTTGCCCTTGCCGCATATCACGCCGATGCGTCTGGCGTGACCGTACTCAGAAAGAATGAACTTCGTTACCGCCGAGCCCGCATTCTCCATCAGAGTCAGCGACGGGACACCAAAGCGTTCTGAGGTCGCACGGTCGATGTCGCGCATTTCCGCTGAGCTGACGATTTTCATAGGGTTGGCCCGGCCATCTGCTCGAGCTCACGTAACTGATGCGGCTCGCCCATCGCAATCAGAAAATCGCCGGCTTCAATGCGGTCGTCCGGAGCGGGGTTGAAGCGCATTCCGGTTTCGCGCTTGATGGCGAGGATGATGACCCCGCGATCCTGGCGGATGCGCGAGCTTTCCACCGTCTTGCCGGCAAACCGGCTGCGCGGAGTGATCGCCACTTCCCCGATTTCCAGATCGATGCCGAGATGGGTCGTGGCCGTGTCGAGAAAACTCACCACATGCGGGCGAAGGAAGGAATGCGCGATGCGCTGCCCGGCAAACACGTACGGAGAAACGACAGAGTCCGCGCCCGCGCTCAGCAGGTGTTTCTCCGCCATCTCCTCGCTGGCGCGCGCGATGATACGGAGGCGCGGGTTCAGGCTTCGAGCGGTGAGAACAATGTAGAGATTGGTCGCATCGGTCGTTGTCGCGGCGACGAGTCCTCGTGCCTCTTCGATGCGAGCGTCACGCAGCGTCTGCTCCTGCGTGGCGTCGCCGATCTGCATGAGCCAGTTCTCGGCAGAGAACTTCTGCGCCTTGGGTTCGTTGTGTTCGATGATGACGAACGGCACGGGGCGGCGGGCCAACTCGCGGGCTGCGCTGCGTCCGACGCGTCCCGCGCCGCAGATAATGTAGTGGTCCGTCAGACGGCTGATCTCGCGTTCCATGCGCCGCCTTCCAAAGAAGTGTTGCAGTTCGAATTCTAGCAAAGCTTGCGTGAGCGACCCGATGGCCAGAAACACCAGGGCAACGCCGCCCACGATGATCCCCACGTTGAAGACTCGCCCGATGTGCGATAACGGATGAGTTTCCTGGTAGCCGATCGTCGTGAGAGTGGTAATGACCATGTAGAAACCGTCGAACCACGGCCATCCCTCGATGTAGTGGAAGCCCGCGGTGCCGACGGCGATCACCAGGAGAAGCGCGGCGGCGAGAACTTTGAGGTTGCGGAGAGTCTTCATCGCTTCGAGCAGCGAGAACACGCGAGTATAGCGCCCCGAGTGACGAGGAGCGAGCCGTTCCTGATGCAAGCGCCCCTGGCGGATCTCAGCCCCTCGTCACTCGCTACTCGCTGCTGCTACACTTCGCTCAACTCGCTATGAAGCTGTCGGTCGTCATGCCGGTGTTCAACGAGCAGGCAACCTTGCGCGAAATCGTCGGCAAGGTGCTGGCGATGCCTCTGGACATCGAACTCATCTGCGTGGACGACTGCTCGAGCGACGGCTCGCGGGACATCCTCGCCGAACTGCAGACCCAGCATCCGCAAATGCGAGTTCTCCTGCAGTCCGGGAACCAGGGCAAGGGTGCGGCGCTTCGCCGCGGCATCCAGGAAACCACCGGTGACTTCGTCATCATCCAGGATGCGGACCTGGAGTATGACCCTTCACAGTATCCCGTTTTGCTGGAACCTCTGATTCAGGGAAAAGCCGACGTAGTGTATGGCTCCCGGTTTCTCGGCGCCGGTCCGCATCGCGTGCTCTATTTCTGGCATTCCGTGGGCAACTCCATGTTGACCCTGATTTCGAACTGCCTCACCAACATCAATCTCTCCGATATGGAGACCTGCTACAAGGTCTTCCGGCGCGAAGTGATTCAGTCGATTCCCATCGAGGAAAACCGTTTTGGATTCGAGCCGGAGATCACCGTCAAGCTGGCGCGCCGCAATTTGCGCATCTACGAAGTGGGAATCAGCTATTGGGGACGCACGTATGAGGAAGGGAAAAAAATAAGTTGGAAGGATGGGGTTCGGGCGCTGTACTGCCTGCTGAAGTACGCCCTCAAAGAACCAAAGGGCCAAGCTGCGCCACCCAGGCCAGCCTCGACCCCGGATGAGTCTTTGCCGAATCGATGAAATCCGCTGGCTGACCTAGCGATGTGAACCCTTGTGCCGCAAGCGTCCCTTATAGGAGTTCGAGGTCTTGCCCTTGCCGCCCTGCCCTCGGCTACGCGAGCCAGTGGCCTGAATCGGAGGGTTTCGCTCTTCCTTTTCCGCCTTCACGACAGTGCGTGGGGCCCGGCTGCTATCCCCTCTGCGTGATCCAGGGACTTTCGAACTGGACTGTTCCACCCGATGCAATTCCTGGGCGGTCGCATCCCGGCTGGGGGCCGGCTTCGCGGCTCGGGCCGATCCCTTGGCTGATCTTTCCTCGCTGTAGGTGGGCTTTGCCTTCGGCTTCTGATACTTTTGCGCTGCCGCCGGTAGGCACATGACGGCCACGACCAACGGGAGAATCCACGACAGTCTCATTTGAGTTCTACTCCCCAAAACTTGCTGCTAACCCCGACGATACACGCACGCTTTTTGCCAAGACGTCGCCTTGACCAACGAATACTAACCCACAGGGCGGAAAACCACTCGCCTCAAATGGCCCATTTTTCCAAATAGATACAGATATCCGTCAAACACTCCCGAGAACAAGGGAAACCATCCAATCCAGGGTATAGGAAAATGTTTTCACACTGGTCCCCAATTTCCGCCCTGTAAGGATGGGGAGCAACGGTCAGGTGCTTCTTCAAAACAATGCCCTTCTGGCACCTAGCCAGCGTGCATAGGGCAAGCGACAATTTCCTGCTCGAGCAAGTCGAAGTGTCCCTACAGCCGTGATTGAGACCATGTACGGAAGGACAATGCCATCTATGTCCGGCCGCCGACAGCAAACATGGCCGCCTTGGTTACGTGGGGATAGGCACCGGATCTAGGGCTCGAACCTTGGTGATCGGCCTGTTTCACTCGGTCAGTAGTCCTTTCGCCATCTACGAGTTCGGAGTCCCGGCCGCCACAATGAGAAGTGTTGGAGCGAAGGGTTCATCGGGCTCCAGCGACCTGAAAATCCCCCGCCGTATGCGAGCAATACGGCTAAGTTGAGGTCGGTACCCTTGAAAGCCAATTCGGCGCGCCACACCTGGATCGGTTCACTTCTCGTCGGCTTCGCTCTCATGAGTCTCACCGGTTGCCAATTGCTCGGCAACAACCAGACTCAGGTCAATAATTCTGTCGTGGTCACTGATGCCACGATGGATTTCGGCAAAGTCGCCGTCGGCAACAGCAAGTCGATGGCGAACACCTTGACCAATTTCAAGACTTCTCCGGTGACGATCGTCTCGGTAGCCGGCCTGGATTCCGACTTCCAGTTGGACGGGATGACGCTTCCCTTCACGCTCAATCCCGGTCAGGCGGCTGGTTTCACCGTGAAATTCCAGCCCTCCAAGGTCGGGACTCCTTCAAAGACTCTGCAGTTTGGCGATAACGCCGAGTTTCTGGCTTCGGTCGCGGTCAGCGGCAATGCCGTCGATCCTGGGCAGCTTGCGCTGAACCCTGCATCCGTCAGCTTTGGCAGCGTCAAGATCGGGTCGAACAAGACCAGCACGGTGACCATTTCCAACAGCGGATCGACGGACGTCACCATCAATAACGCCGCACTGAGTGGCGCCAGTTTTTCGATGAGCAACCTGACACTGCCCCTGACGCTCACTCCCGGAGGCAGCACCTCGTTTACCGTCACGTTCGCTCCCACCGGCACGGGCAGTTTTACGGGAAGTGTCTCATTCTCATCCACCAGCGCAGCGGCGGCACGGGCGCGTGGCCTCGGCAAATCGAAGGCAGCCGCAGGCGACGACGTAACCGCATTGGCATTGAGCGGTACCGGCATCAGCAACCCGGGCACGCTGTCGGCAAATCCGGCCAGTCTCTCGTTTGGTAGCGTTCAGATCGGGACCAGCAGCAGCAAGTCGGAAACCTTGACCAACACCGGCAGCGGTTCTGTCACGATTTCCCAGGCCAATATCAGCGGAACGGGAATGTCGGTTGTCGGGCTCACGCTGCCCACGACGCTGGCCCAAAGTCAGAGTGTCAGCTTCACAGTCAAGTTCTCGCCGGCGGCCGCGGGCGCGGTGAGCGGCACGCTCGCAATTGTTTCCGATGCCACCAACTCGCCACTGAACATCGCCGTCAGCGGGACGGGCGTCACTCCCGGTCAGTTAACCCCCAACCCATCCAGCCTCGCGTTCGGCAGCGTTCAGGTCGGCAGCAGCACGACCTTGGCGGAGTCAGTAACCAACACGGGAGGCATGAACGTCACGATCTCGCAGGCCAATGTTACGGGCGCCGGCTTCTCCGTCACCGGACTGACGTTACCGCTGACTCTCACGCCGGGCCAAGCGAAGTCGTTCAACGTGAAGTTTGCACCGTCGGCCACGGGAAGTGTCAGCGGCAACGTCGCCCTTGTTTCCGATGCCCCGAGTTCTCCGCTCAACGTCGGGCTCACCGGGGATGGCCTCGCCGCTGGGTCGCTGACTGCGAATCCAACCTCCGTAAACTTCGGCAGTGTCGTTGTCGGCAACAACCAGACCACACCCGTGGTCGTCACCAATAGCGGCGGCGCCAGTGTAACCATCTCGAACGTGGCGACGACCGGAAACAGCTTCAGCTTTACGGGTCCAACCGTGCCGCTGACATTGACTGCCGGGCAGAGCGCTACTTTCAACGCGATCTTCACGCCGCCTTCCGCCGGCAACAAGAACGGCACGCTGACGATCACATCGAATGCCAGCAATCCGACGCTCACCGTTCCGCTTCAGGGCACAGGCGTGGCCCAAGGACAGCTCACGCCCACTCCGACGAGCCTGAGCTTCGGCAACGTGGTGATTGGAAACAACCAGTCGCTTACCGAAACGCTGACCAACTCCGGTGGTTCGAGCCTGACCATCTCCGCCGCAACCGTTACCGGCAGCGGCATGAGCATCAGCGGGCTGTCTTTGCCACTGACGCTGACGGCTGGCCAGAGCACGACGTTCAGCGTGAAATTCGCGCCGGCGGCCACCGGCGCGGTCAGCGGCAACGTGACCATCACATCGAATGGATCCAACCCCACGCTCAACATTCCGGTCAGCGGGACCGGCGTCACTCCCGGAACGCTTTCACCGAACCCAGCCAGCCTTGCGTTCGGTAGCGTTCAGGTGGGCAATACGAGCAGCCTGTCGGAGACCCTGACCAACTCCGGCGGCACGCCGGTCACGATTTCCCAGGCCAACGTGACTGGAACCGGCTTCTCCATCACGGGCCTGACTTTGCCGGCCATGCTTACGGCGGGACAGAGTGTGACGTTCACCGCCAAGTTTTCTCCCACCGCAACCGGCGCCGCCAGCGGAAATCTCGCGGTCGTCTCTGACGCTCCGAGTTCGCCGCTGAACATCGCGATGTCAGGCACCGGCACAGCGCCAGGCCAGCTCGCCGTTTCGCCAACGACCTTGAGTTTCGGGACAGTGGTTGTCGGTACGGGCTCGGCGAAGACAGGGACACTGAATGCCACAGGAGCATCCGTTACCGTAACTTCCGCGAACAGCAGCGATGGCGAGTTCGTGCTGTCCGGCATCACGTTCCCGAAGACAATCGCTGCCGGCAACTCGGCCTCGTTCACCGTCACGTTCACACCGGCTGCGGCTGGCTCTGCCAGCGGCACGCTTACGTTCCTGAGCAACGCCTCGAACGCGCCCACGATTCAGAATCTGAATGGCACCGGCCAGACTCCTCCCTCGCACAGCGTGGATTTGAGTTGGAATGCCAGTGGGACATCAGATGTAGTTGGCTATAACATCTATCGCCGGACCTCGTCAGGTTCGTACGGCTCCCCGGTGAACGCGTCCCTGAACACGGATCTCACGTTCACTGACAACGGTGTGAGTGCCGGCCAAACCTACTTCTACGTCGTCAGGGCGGTGGATTCGAACGACGTGGAAAGCGTCAACTCGAACGAAGTGCAGGCGGTGATTCCAACACCGTAACGCTGGGCCATTTCGGACTCTGGCCGCGTGGCACGCGAGCAATCTGTTCTGGATGCGGCGGCGTACTGCCCGCTCGTTCCATGAGGCAACCTCCTCTTCTCGTTCGAGTGCCGAACGCCGGACTGTGACAGTTCAGAAACTGCACTACTCTCCAGCCTCCGCAACCTTGAACGCTGCTACTTTCTTCTTGTATAGTTCATCCAACAGGTCGTGATGCCACGTGCACCACGGCGAAACATTGCACGCAACTGACTGTCCTCAGTTCGTGGGGCCTGCATCCAAGGGGTTATTCGCAACTTAAGATGCGGCGGCTTTGGAACTCCCTCGACGCAGTTCCGCCGGCGTAAGACTTCGAACCTCCTAGCCATCTTTTGTGGAGCTTCGGATGTTTGGCGGCAGTAGACGCAAGGCGACCCGTAGGATCTTTTGTACGAGCCTCCCCTGTAGTTTGCGTCACTCCGAATCCAATCTGTTTTTTCGGTTCCCATCCGCAAGCTCAAGACTCACCGCCAACTCGCAGCCCAACGCCGGAGGAAATCATGGCGACGAATCTCGTCCAGATTGAGAGTGACGTAGAGATCAAGAGGCGGCTCGAAGCCGAGCGCGCGCGCCTGCGCAAGATTGCCGGGCTCGACCAATCGGCGCATTTTCATCGTCCGGTGGAGCGCGCATTTACGGCGGAGCAGCGCCCGCACACCACGATCCTGTTCGGCGGATTCACCTGGAAGCATGAGGATCTGATACGCGCCGTGTTTCAGGGCTGCGGTTACCGCTGCGAGAAGCTTCCCGTTCCGAACGTCGCCGCTTTCCAGACCGGCAAAGAGTTCGGCAACAACGGCCAGTGCAACCCGACGTATTTCACCGTGGGAAACCTGGTGCAGTACTTACAGTTTTTGGAGAAAGAAGGCATTGGGCGCCAACAGATTCTCGACAACTACGTGTTCTTCACCGCCGGATCCTGCGGCCCCTGCCGCTTCGGCATGTATGAGGCCGAATACCGCTTCGCGCTGAAGAATGCCGGTTTCGACGGATTCCGCGTGCTGCTGTTCAAAGACAGCGATGGCATCAAGGCCGCCTCGGGCGAACCCGGATTGAAGTTCACCGTCGACTTCGGCTTCGGCATGTTGAATGCGATGCACATGGGCGACGTGATCAACGACCTGATCTACCAGATTCGGCCCTATGAAGCGAATGCCGGCGAAACCGACCGCGTCTTCCGCGAGACGGTCGACAATTTGTGCGAGGACCTAAAGCACCGCAAGTCCTACGAGATCGAACAACTCGCTCCCGACTGGGCCAAGCCGAAGTTCAAGAGCAACAAGATTTTGCGGAACACCTTTAACGTGTTCGGTAAATGGCACGAGAACATGTGGGGCAAGGACTATCTCAATGCCCTGAACAATGCCCGCGAGCGCATGAACTCAATTGAAGTCGATCGCACCCGAGTGAAACCTACCGTGAAGATCACCGGCGAGTTCTGGGCCCAGATCACCGAGGGCGACGGCAACTTCCACATGTTCGAGTTCCTGGAGCGCGAGGGCGCGCAGGTCATCGTCGAGCCGATCGCAACCTGGGTGGCTTACCTCATGTATCAGGCGAAGGCGCACGCGATCGCCAAGTGGCCGGTGAACCGGCCGCATCACAATCCTGAGTGGCACGAATTCAAGAAGCACTTCGCCAACTGGATCGGCCTGCGAAAGAAGCTGTGGGGCATCGGCGCCGGGCAGCGGATGTGGAACCTCTTCTACCACCGCACAGCGGAAAAGCTGGGCGGCATCACGCACCACCTGGTGCCGCAGACCGAACTGGCCGAGTTGGCGCATCCCTTCTACAACCAGTACGCGCGCGGCGGCGAGGGTCACCTCGAAGTGGGCAAGAACGTTTACTACACCATCCACAAGATGTGCCACATGGTGCTGGCGCTGAAGCCGTTCGGCTGCATGCCGTCGTCACAATCCGACGGCGTGCAATCGGCCGTGGTCAACAAGTTCAAGGACATGATCTTCCTGCCAATCGAAACCTCCGGCGAAGGCGAAGTCAATGCCCATAGCCGCGTGCAGATGGCGCTCGGCGAAGCCAAGGTCAAGGCCAAGGCCGAGTTCGAGCAGTGCCTGAAGTCGACTGGCAAGAGCATGCACGAGATTCGCGCCTACATCGACGAGCATCCCGAACTGAAACGGCCGTTCTATCACGTGCCGCACCGCGAGGGTGTTGCCGGCACGGCGGCGCAGTTCATCCTGCACGTGAACGATCGCATCAATAAGGACACACGGTTCTGGAAGAAATCGCGCGTCCGTTTGGGTGCGGAAG
>Ga0335084_10000629_pt1 | contig 30756 bp, 24 predicted proteins | sample Lox_Sample_44_FD_206721 | JGI IMG/M metagenome (GOLD analysis project Ga0335084, IMG submission 206721) | Soil microbial communities from Loxahatchee National Wildlife Refuge, Florida, United States - Lox_Sample_4.4 | ecosystem: Environmental > Terrestrial > Soil > Wetlands | place: USA... | reverse complement strand
CAACTTCGCCATGCTCATCCCGCCGCTCGCATTCGAAGGTTGGAAGGTCACCACGATCGGCGATGACATCGCATGGATCAGGCCGGGCGCCGACGGACGCCTGTATGCGATCAATCCCGAGTACGGATTCTTCGGCGTGGCGCCGGGGACATCGACGCAATCGAATCCCAACGCCATGGCGACGGTCGCGCGCGACTGCATCTTCACCAACGTCGCGATGACGCCGCAAGGCGATGTCTGGTGGGAAGGTATGAGCGATGAGGCGCCGCGCGAGTTGATCGACTGGCAAGGCAAGCCGTGGACCGCGCAAAGCGGCACCAAGGCCGCGCATCCCAATGCGCGCTTCACGGTTGCGGCCGGCCAGTGCCCATCCATCGACCCGCAATGGGAACATCCCGACGGCGTGCCGATCTCCGCTTTCATCTTCGGCGGTCGCCGCAGCAATACCATTCCATTGATACACGAAGCGTTCAACTGGTCCGATGGCGTCTACGCAGCCGCCACGATGGGATCCGAGACCACAGCCGCGGCCACAGGGAAAGTGGGCGAAGTGCGGCGCGATCCATTCGCCATGCTGCCGTTCTGCGGATATCACATCGGCGACTACTTCGACCACTGGCTGGACATGGGCCGCCGTATCACACAGCCGCCGCGCATCTTCTCGGTGAACTGGTTTCGCCGCGGCGCAGACGGCAAGCTGCTGTGGCCCGGTTACGGCGAGAACATGCGTGTGCTGAAATGGGTGATCGATCGCTGCCGCGGCCGCGCAGGCGCTGCCGAGAGCGTGCTCGGATGGATGCCGCGCGCCGCAGACCTGGAATGGAAGGGGCTCGACGCGAGCGTGCGCAGCCGGTATGGCGAGCTCATGTCGATCGAGCGCGATGCCTGGATCCAGGAAGTACTGCGCCACGAAGAGCTGTTCGTGAAGCTGTATGACAAGCTGCCCAAGGAGTTCGTGTTGAGACGCGAGCTGTTGCTTGCGGGCTTGTGGCGCTCGCCGGAGCGGTGGACTGTGCCAGATTAACAAAGCCCACTACCAAATCCAACGCAGAGGCGCAGAGGTACGTAGACGACGCAGAGAAAACCTACTAGACGAACGGCATACCCATGGTTTGATTCGAATATACAGATTTCTCTGCGCTCTCGTAGTTTTTCTCTGCGTCCCCTGCGTTCAAGGTCTTGATTTTGGTTTCGCCTAACCAAACACCCCAGTCGAAAGATACCGATCGCCGCGATCGCAGATGATCGTGACGATGACCGCATGGTTCACTTCGCGCGAAAGCTGAAGCGCGCTCCACACGGCTCCGCCGGAAGAAACACCTGCGAACAAGCCTTCCTCCCGTGCCAATCGGCACATCGTCTCTTCGGCATCGGCCTGACTGACTTCGATAATGCGGTCCACACGCCCCGGCTCATAGATCTTCGGCAGATAAGCTTCCGGCCATTTGCGGATGCCGGCAATCTGCGATCCCGGCGTGGGCTGACAGCCGACGATCTGGATGGCGGGGTTCCTCTCCTTGAAGTAGCGCGAGCAACCCATGATCGTGCCGGTGGTGCCCATGCTGCTCACGAAGTGCGTGATCAGGCCCTGCGTGTCACGCCAGATCTCAGGTGCAGTGCCCTCGTAATGCGCGCGCGGATTGTCCGGGTTGGCGAACTGATCCAGGATGCGTCCCTCGCCGCGCGCCTGCATCTGCTCGGCGACGTCGCGCGCCATCTCCATACCGCCGTCCTTGGGCGTGAGAACGATCTGCGCCCCGAATGCAGCCATGGTCTGCCGACGCTCCTCGGACAGGTGTTCGGGCATGACCAGAATCATCCGATAGCCGCGCACTGCGGCCACCATCGCGAGCGCGATTCCCGTGTTGCCGCTGGTCGGCTCGATGAGCGTGTCGCCAGGCTCGATGTCGCCTCGCGCTTCGGCGTGCACAATCATCGACAGCGCCGGACGATCCTTGACCGAGCCGGCAGGATTGTTGCCTTCGAGCTTGGCGAGCAGCACATTGCCGCTGTCGCCCCCGATCCGCTGCAATCGAATGAGCGGCGTATTGCCTACGAAACCCTCCAGGGTCCGGCAATCGAGCGTCTGCGCGGCCGGACGCGCCGCCGATTTGTTGCTCTTGAGCGCACTCATTGTGCAAGCATCCATTCGACATAACGGGCGACACCCTCCTCGACCGTAAGGAATGCTGCGGCGTAGCCCGCTTTTCGCAACTGGCCGATGTCGGCCTGGGTGAAGCTTTGATACTTCTCCTTGAGGCCGGCGGGGAATGCAATGTATTCCAGCAACCCTTGTGCACGCATCTCCTCGATGGTCAGCCGGCGCTCTCCGGCATGGCTGCGCAGGGCATTGATGGTGGCACTCGCCACCTCGTTGAAGGTCTGCGCGCGACCCGTGCCGACGTTGTAGATGCCGGATTGCGCCGGATGGTCGAGGAAATAGAGGTTCGCGTTGACCACATCTTCCACCGATACGAAATCGCGGCGCTGCTCACCGGCCGCGAAGTCGCCGCTACCTTCGAAAAGCTTGACCCGCCCTTCACTGCGGTACTGATTGCAGAAGTGATACGCGACCGAAGCCATGCGCTGCTTGTGAGCTTCACCTGGCCCGTACACGTTGAAATAGCGCAGCCCCACTACCTGTGCCGTGTTGTCGTTCCAGCGTCGGCGCACGATCTGATCGAACAGCAGCTTCGAATAGCCATAGACGTTGAGGGGGCGCTCGTAGCGGGCATCCTCGCGGAACACCTCGCCGGCTCCGTAGACCGCCGCCGAGGACGCGTAGATCAACGGCACCTCTTCGGCCTGGCAGAAGTCGAGCAGCTCACACGAGTAACGGTAGTTGTTATCGAGCATGTACCGGCCATTGCCCTCCATGGTGTCGGAGCAGGCGCCCTGATGCAGGACGCTGCTCACTTCGCCATCGAAGGAGCCCAGGCTGAGCTTGCGCAGAAACTCTTCCTTGTCCAGGTAATCGGCGATGCGCAAGTCCACCAGGTTGCGGAATTTGTCGCCCCGTGTGAGATTGTCGACCGCGACAATGTCATCCTCGCCACGCTGGTTGAGCGCCTTCACTAGATTGCAGCCGATGAACCCGGCCGCGCCGGTCACCACGATCATGAGCAAGCCCTCTCGTGCGTCTTCAGGAAGCCGCGAACAGTTCGTCGGGATGCACCACTGCCGTGCCAAGCTTGCCGACCACGATGCCGGCCGCCTTGTTAGCCCAGCGCACCGCTTCCTCGATATCGCAGCCGGCGGCGAGCATCGCGCCCAGAATGGCGATCACGGTGTCGCCGGCGCCGCTGACATCGTAGACCTCTTTGGCCTGCGTGGGCACGTGCAGCGCTCCGCCCTCGCGGAACAATGTCATGCCCTCTTCGCTGCGCGTTACCAGCAGCGCGTCCAAATCAAGCGCCCGCCGCAGCTGCTCGGCCTTCTGCGCAAGGTCCGCGTCGCTGCTCCAGCGTCCAGCGACGGCGCGAAATTCACCGAGGTTGGGGGTGAGCACGTTGGCATGCCGGTATCTTTCGAAATCGTCTCCCTTGGGATCGACCAGCACCTGTTTGCCCGCCGCCCGCGCACTACGGATCATATCGGCGACGTGCGCGAGCCCGCCCTTCAAGTAATCGGAAAAAATGACGACATGGGCGGCGGAGATGCGCGCATCGAACTCGGCGCGCTTGGCTTGCAGCGCCTGCGGCGCCGGCGGATTTTCGAAATCGATGCGCAGGAGCTGCTGCTGACGGCCGATTACGCGCAGCTTGACGGTGGTGTTAACTGTTTCATCGCGCGTGAGCTGCGCACGCACGCCGTCCTTCTCCAGCAGGCGCGCCAGGGCTTCCCCGGGTTCGTCTGTCCCAACTACCGCGAGCAGATCGACGCGCACCCCGATGGCAGCCGCGTTGCGCGCCACGTTGGCGGCACCGCCCGGGCGCTCTTCCGTGCGCGTGATGCGTGCCACCGGAACCGGCGCTTCGGGTGAGATGCGGCTCACATCGCCAAACCAGTAGCGGTCGAGCATGACGTCACCCACGACGAGCAGATGGGCGTTTGCGAGGTCGGGGGGATTCAGCACGCCCGTCCAATCGAAAAATACTCGAGCCCGGCATCAGCGAGTATCTCCGGGTCATACAGATTGCGGCCGTCGAAGACGAGCGGCTGCTTCAGGCGCTCCCTGATCGCCGCGAAATCCGGGCTGCGGAACTCTTTCCATTCGGTAACGATAAGCAACGCGTCGCAGCCGTCGAGCGCGGCCATCGGCGTGTCCGCGAAGCTGATGCGCGACTCGCTCTTATAGATGTCCCGAGCCTCCTTCATGGCCACCGGATCGTAGGCGTGCACCGCTCCGCCACGCACAAGAATTTGCTCGATCACCACGCGGCTGGGAGCCTCACGCATGTCGTCGGTATTCGGTTTGAATGCAAGCCCCCACAGTGCGAAGCGCCGGTTGCCGAGATTCTCGCCCAGACGCGCAGTGACCTTTTGCACCAGGCGCTCCTTCTGAGCCTCGTTCACCTCCTCGACCGCATGCAAAATCCTTAGATCCATGCTCTGCTGCTGCGCCGTGCGCTGCAACGCCTTCACGTCCTTGGGAAAGCAGGACCCGCCGTAGCCGCACCCGGGATATAGAAAGTGATACCCGATGCGCGGATCTGAGCCGATGCCACGGCGTACATCTTCGATGTTGGCGCCCAGCCGCTCGGCAAGGTTGGCGAGCTCGTTCATGAACGAAATACGGGTAGCCAGCATGGCGTTGGCCGCGTACTTGGTGAGCTCAGCCGAACGCACATCCATCACCATCATGCGCTCATGGTTGCGCTGGAACGGTCCATAGAGCGCGCGCATGAGTCGGATCGCGCGCGCGTCATCGGCCCCGATCACGACGCGGTCGGGCTTCATGAAATCTTCGACCGCTGCACCTTCCTTGAGGAACTCCGGGTTGGACACCACGCTGAATGGCAGGTCGACGCCACGCCTCATCAGCTCTTCGCCGATCGCTTCGCGCACGCGGTCGGCCGTGCCGACCGGCACTGTGGACTTGTCCACCACGACCTTGTAGTCGCGCATGTGACGGCCGATATTGCGCGCCGCGTCCACAACGTGCCGCAGATCCGCAGAGCCGTCTTCGTCCGGCGGTGTGCCCACCGCAATGAACTGCAGCGTTCCGAACGCCACCGCCTTTTCGACATCGGTGGTGAAGCGCAAGCGGCCCGCCGCTACGCCGTGTTTGACGAGCCCCTCCAAACCGGGCTCGTGGATCGGGATGCCGCCCGACTCGAGGGTACGGATCTTGTCCGCATTGACGTCAAAGCACAGCACATCGTTGCCGAAGTCGGCCAGACATGCGCCGGACACGAGTCCAACATACCCAGTTCCGATGATGGTGATCTTCACTAATCGTTCTGCACAATGTTATGCATCAGGAATGCGCCACAATGGCGCCGCTCGCACACCACAGCCGTATCGCTGCACGCTTCACGCCGCGGCCGCAGCAAGAGCGCGCAATGCGGCTGCCGGGTCGATCGCCCGCGTTACCGGACGTCCGACCACGAGATAGCTCGCTCCGTTCGCCAATGCAAACGCAGGCGTAGCGATTCGCTTCTGATCGTCTGCGGCGCTGTCTTCAAGGCGGATACCCGGTGTCACGAGGAGGAATTCCGCTCCGCATTGCTGGCGCAGCACACTCGCCTCCTGCGCCGAGCACACCACGCCATCGAGAGCACACTCAGCACTGAGCTTCGCCAGCCGCAGCGCCGCTTCGCCGGGAGATACCCTGATTCCGACTTCGAGCAGGTCGCTCGCCGCCATGCTGGTGAGCACCGTCACTGCGATGAGACGCGGCCGCACGGTCGCATGATCCAGAGCGGCCCTCGCCGCCACCATCATCGCACGGCCTCCCAGAGCATGCACGTCGAGCATCCACACGCCAAGCGCGGCCGCGGCCTTGCACGCCTGCGCAACGGTATTCGGTATGTCGTGGAACTTGAGATCCAGAAACACCGCAAATCCAATTCGCTGGAGTTGCTCCACGAGCGCCGGGCCAGCCGCGGTAAACAGCTCTTTGCCGACTTTCACGCGGCACAATTGCGGGCTCAATTGCCTTGCCAGTGAGAGCGCGCTGGCGGCGTCCGCAAAATCCAGCGCCACGATGATTCTCGGATCGCTCAAATCAGAGGTCCCAAATGGTGCGCGCTCATGCGGCAAGCTCGCGCTCTTCATTGCGGCGCGGTGGATAGGTTTCCCAGCCATGGCAGGCGGGACAGTGCCAGTAGAAATGACGCGCCTTGAATCCGCAGCTGTCGCAGCGGTACAGGGCGAGGCTGCGCGTGTGCTGATGCACGAGGTTGCGAATCAGCTCGAGATCGCGGCGTCGCTCGAGCGGCGCTTCGAGCAGCTGCGCTTCGAGCAACTTGTCCAGTCCAAGGAGTGTCGGTGTCTTGCGCAGCTCGTCACGCACCAGCTCATTCGCGCGCCCGGGGCCGTCTCTTTCCAGCACCGCCTGAAACACCGTATTGAGCAGATCGAGCGAAGGGTAGCGCGTGAGAAAGCCCCGCATCAGACCGATGCCGTCGTCGAGCCGGTCCAGTTGGCGATAGGCAGTCAAGATACGCTCGGCCACCAGCGGCAGATAAGCCGGATTCTGCGATTCGATGCGCTTCCACAGCTCGATCGCTTCATCGAAGTCGCGTTGGTTGGCCGCGATATCACCCAGCAACATGTAGGCACGCACGCACTTGCGGTTGATATTGAGCGCCTCCTGGAGGTAAGTGTGAGCCTGTTCGGGACGCGAGTGCGTCATCTCGGATTGGCCGAGCTCGCAGTAGAAGTGCGCGATCTCGCGCTGGCTCGATTGGCCGGTGATCGAGTCCATGCGGCGCGATATGTCGATCGCCTTCAGCCAGTCCTTCTCCTGCTCGTAGATTTCCAGCAGGAACTTGAAGCCGGCCTGCTCGTACGGTGTGCCCTGCAGCTTGAGGAACATTTCCTCAGCGCGATCCAGCAGCCCGGCCTTGAGATAGTCCTGTCCGAGCTCGTAGACCGCGGTCACCCGCTGCTCCGTGGCGAGATCGGTGCGATCGGCGAGGTTTTGATGCATGCGGATCGCGCGCTCCACCTCTCCGCGTCTGCGAAACAGGTTGCCCAGAGCGAAGTGCAGCTCCACGGTCTGCGGATCGACCTTGACCACCTCGATGAACGCTTCGATCGCCTTGTCGGGCTGCTGGTTGATGAGGAAGTTGAGACCGCGAAAGTAGGACGTCGGCAGCGCACGCGATTCGGTGAGCAGCTGTTTGATATCGATACGGGCGGCAAGCCACCCGAGAGCGAAAAAAATGATCGGCAGGCCGATCAACCACCACAGCTCGAGTTCCATTTCACAGCAAACGATGCTCGCGTGCGACGTCCAGCGCCGGCTCGGCTGGCGTCTGCCGCTGGCGCAACTCACGGCGCAGTTGCATGACCTCGCGCCGATGTCGGTACAGCCACGCTGCCCCAGCCATGGCACCCAGAGCGGCACCGGCGGCAAAGAACACAAACAGGGCCACCGCCAGCGGCGTGCGCCACTCCCAGCCCATGAAGTAATGCACGGATACCGGATCGGTATTCTTGATCGCGAAGCCGAAGAGGACGACAAACACCAGGAGGCGCGCGATCCAGCGCAAGTAACGCATCGGCTGGCTCAGCGAGCGCGGCCGCGATTACGCCTGCTCATCTCGTTTGGCGTCTACGCGCTCGCGCAGTTCCTTCCCGGCCTTGAAGTGCGGGACATATTTGGCAGGGACCTGGACTTTCTCGCCCGATTTGGGGTTGCGCCCTACGCGCGGCGGACGGTAGTTGAGACCGAAGCTGCCGAAGCCGCGAATCTCGATGCGCTGACCCTGAGCCAGGCTCTTGGACATGGCGTCGAGGATCATCTTAACCGCCAGCTCAGCATCGCTCGCCACCAGTTGCGGGAAGTGTGCGGCCAGCCTGGAGATCAACTCCGACTTTGTCATGATTTCCCTTGTCACGGGTCGGATGATTCAAAAATTGTGCCGTTGCTTCAGGCAGAGTTCTTGGTGTCCAGCTTGGCCTTCAACAGCGCGCCCAGGTTGGTAGTGCCGGCGCTCGCCGGCGCCTCCGAGGTGTGCTTCTGGATCGCCTCGGTCTCCTCTGCGATGTTCTTCTGCTTGATCGACAGGTTGATCGTGCGGTTCTTGCGATCGACGTTGATGATCATCGCGTTCACCGTGTCGCCTTCCTTCACGTGGGAGCGAATGTCTTCGACGCGGTCACGCGAAACCTCGGAAGCACGCAGGTAGCCTTCCACCTCACCGTCCAGGCTCACCACGGCACCCTTGGCATCGAGCGCCTTCACTTTGCCCTCGACGACGGTGCCCTTTTCATGCGTGGCGACGTAGTTGGTGAACGGATCGCCTTCGAGCTGCTTGATGCCAAGCGAAATGCGCTCGCGCTCTACATCGATCGCCACGACCACGGCTTCCACTTCATCGCCCTTCTTGTACTGGCGCACGGCTTCCTCGCCGGCAAGCGTCCACGATAGATCCGACAGGTGCACCAAACCGTCGATGCCACCCTGCAGGCCGATGAACACGCCGAAGTCGGTGATCGACTTGATCTGGCCGCGCACCTTGTCGCCCTTCTTGTAGTTGGCGGCGAATTCTTCCCAGGGATTGGGCATGCACTGCTTCATGCCGAGCGAGATGCGCCGGCGCTCCTCGTCGATCTCGAGGATCATGACTTCGACCTCGTCACCCACCTGCACCACACGCGACGGGTGGACGTTCTTGTTGGTCCAGTCCATCTCCGACACGTGTACCAGACCTTCGATGCCGGCTTCGATCTCGACGAACGCACCGTAATCGGTCAGGTTGGTAACCTTGCCGAACAGACGCGTGCCGGGCGGATAGCGGCGGGCGATGCCGATCCACGGATCCTCACCGAGCTGCTTCAACCCCAGCGACACGCGGTTTTTCTCCTGGTCGAACTTGAGCACTTTGGCTTCGACCTCATCGCCGACCGAGAGCACTTCCGAAGGATGCTTCACGCGGCGCCAGGCGAGATCGGTGATGTGCAGCAGACCGTCGATGCCGCCCAGATCGACGAACGCGCCGTAATCGGTGATGTTCTTGACGATGCCTTTGACCACCGCGCCTTCCTGCAGGCTCGCGAGCAACGCTTCGCGCTCTGCGCCCTGGGTCGCCTCCAAAACGGCGCGCCGCGAGACCACGACGTTGTTGCGCTTGCGGTCGAGCTTGATGACCTTGAAGTCGAGCTGCTTACCTTCGAACGGATTGGTGTCCTTGACCGGACGCAGATCGACCAGCGAGCCCGGCAGAAACGCGCGGATGCCGTTGATCATGACCGTAAGGCCGCCCTTCACCTTGCCGTTGACCAGGCCCTGGACGATCTTGCCCTGTTCCAGCGCGACTTCGAGCTCATGCCAGGCCGCCAGCCGCTTCGCCTTCTCGCGCGAGAGCCGGGTCTCGCCATAGCCATCTTCCAGCGCTTCGATCGCGACCTGGACGAATGCGCCAGGCTCCACCTCCAGCTCACCCCTGTCATTGCGGAACTCTTCGATGGGGACGTAGCTTTCCGACTTGAGGCCGGCATTGACCACGACGAAGTTAGCGTCGATACGCACAACTTCGGCGGTAATGACTTCGCCTTGGCGCATCTCTTTGCGCGACAGGCTCTCTTCGAACAGCGCGGCGAAGTTTTCGGATTTATCGGCAGCTTTGGAGGCGGTAGCAGTAATCATCACGTTGAAGATCGAACTCTTTCGTTAACCCACGTTGAGAGCGTTCAAGTGGGGTTCGTTTGCAAAAAGCCATCCCGCGCCCGGGCATTTTCAGCCCGTGTGCTTCTCAACGGGATGGCGCTGTTTCAAGCGCCTGCCGGTACCAAGTCAGGATCCGGCTCACGGCCTGCTCCACCGTCAAGTTCGTGGTGTCGAGCAGATGCGCATCCGCGCACTTTTGCAGTGGAGCAACGCCGCGACCCGCGTCCCGCGCGTCACGCTCGCCGATGTCCTGCAAAAGGGCGCTTAGGTTAGCACGTATTCCTTTGTCCATCAACTGTTTATAACGACGGCGCGCACGCTCCTTGGCGGTGGCGGTCAAAAACACCTTCACCACTGCGTCGGGGAACACTACGGAGCCCATATCGCGGCCATCAGCGACCAGCCCGGGCGGATTGCGGAAGGCCCGCTGGCGGGCGAGGAGCGCCTGCCGCACCGAACCTACGGCGGCGACGCGAGAAGCGCCCGCCGAGACGTCTTCGGCGCGGATCGCCAGGGTGACGTCCTCCTCGTCGAGCAGCACGCGCTCGGCTTCGAACCGACAATTGAGGCCTGTCGCCAGCTGCATCAAGGGCAGCGACTCATCCCAGCCGATGCCGCGTTTCATCGCTGCCAGCGCAACCAGGCGATAGAGGGCGCCGCTGTCGAGAAAATGAAAGCCGAGCGCCTGCGCAAGCTCCCGGGCCACCGTACCCTTCCCGGAAGCCGACGGTCCATCGATTGCGATCACCGGCACGCGGCCCGGGTCATCGGTGATCTCGGCAAAACGATCGAAGAAGTCCGGAAAAGTCTTGGCCACACAACCTGGATCGAGTATCCGGACCGGAACCCCGCCCAGCGCTGCCAGCGAGAAGCACATCGCCATCCTGTGGTCATCATAAGTGCGAATCACTGCATCAGGCGTCAGCCCGGCTGCGGGGGCGGTGACCACGAGGTAATCCGGCCCCTCCTCCACCCGCGCTCCGACTTTGCGCAGTTCGGTCGCCATCGCCGTCAGCCGATCGGTTTCTTTCACTCGCCAGCTCGCTACATTGCGCAGGCGGCAAGGCCCGTCCGCAAACAGCGCTGCGATCGCCAGCGTCATCGCCGCATCCGGAATGTGATTGAGGTCGAGATCGAAAGCGCGCAGCCCGCCTTGATCCGGCGCACGCACTTCGATCCAGTTCTCCCCCATGTCCACCCTGGCGCCCATCTGCGCGAGCGCATCGACGAAGCGCACATCGCCCTGTACGCTGTTTCGTCCAGCGCCTAGCACGCGCACTGGGCCACCTCCGATCGCCCCCGCCGCAAGAAAGTAGGAAGCATTCGACGCATCGCCTTCGACCACAACCATGCCCGGGCTCGCATACTGCTGCCCGGCGCGAATGATGAAGCGGCTCCAACCGTGACGCTCGACCTCGACCTGGAACAGAGCCATCAACTTGCGCGTGATCTCGATATAAGGTTTGGAGGTGAGCTCGCCTTCCACATCGATCACCTGGTCACGCCCCGTCATGGGCAGCGCCATCAGCAGCGCGGTCAGAAACTGGCTGGACACGGCACCGCTGACGCGCACCGGCACACCTGCGCGCAGCGATCCCGGAAAGATCTCCAGCGGAGGAAACCCCGGCTTGCCGAGATAGCGGACATCGCCCCCCACGCCGAGCAATGCATCGACCAGATCGCCGATCGGACGCTCGTGCATGCGCGGCACACCGGACAGCCGGTAGTGCCCTCCGTTAAGGGCCAAAGCTGCAGTCAAGGGCCGAAACGCAGTGCCCGCATTCCCCAGGAACAAATCCGCGGACAAGTTGGGAAAGCGGCCCGCGCAGCCCTTTACGCGCACCAAGTCCGGACTGTGCTCGATCGGCACGCCGAGCAGAGTGAGCGCCTCGCACATGCGCTCGACGTCGTCGGCTTCGAGTAGATCGCGGATCTCCGTATCACCATGAGCCAACGCTGCGAGCAGCAGCGTCCGGTTGGAGATGCTCTTCGATCCCGGCAGGCGCACCGTCCCCGCGGCACGTGAGAACGGACCCAGGTCAAGATAGGCGCGAAATTCTCGGCTCACGATTTAGCGGTACGCAGCCAGGCGTTGCGGGCGGCGCGGGCAGTCTCGAACATACGTTCGAGTGCCGCGCCGTCTGCGCGTTGCAGATACTCTTCGATCCGTGCGAGCTGGGCGCGATAGTCGCTCACCTCGGCGAGCAGCAGATCACGATTGGCGAGGCAGATGTCCCGCCACATCTCCGGCGAGCTGCTGGCGATGCGCGTGAAGTCACGAAAGCCAGCGCCGGCAAACGAAAACAATTCGGCCGCGTCCGTGCGGCCGGCGATCATGTCGACCAGCGCGAAGGCGAGCGCATGCGGCAGGTGACTGACCGCGGCCAGCACAGCGTCATGATGCTGCGGCGTCATCTCGACCAGGCGCGCTCCGCACGCATGCCAGGCTTGCTCCACTCGCGCGCGAATGTCGGGAGCTGCTTGCGGGATCGGTGTGATAACGACAGTGCGGCCCCGATACAGGTCCGCGCTGGCGGCCTGCACGCCGGACAGCTCTGCGCCTGCGATCGGGTGTGCCGGGACGAATTGCTTGAGCTTCGCCCCCAGGGCGGCAGCGGCTGCAGCCACAACATCGCGCTTGGTGCTCCCGCCATCGGTGACGGCGGCGCCGGGTTCGAGGTATCCCGCGATCTGCTGGAGCACCTGCCGCGTCTGTTGCACCGGGACCGCGACCAGCACCAAATCCGCGCCAGCCAGCGCGCTGGCCGAGTCCACAGCCGCTTCATCGATCGCCTGCAGCTCGACTGCCCGCGCCAGATTCGCTGCCGAACGCCCTACGCCAACGACTTGCTGCACGACGCCGGCACGCTTCAACGCCAATGCAAATGAGCCGCCGATCAGGCCGACGCCGAACACGGCCAGCTTGCGGAAGAAGACGTCGCTCACGTGAAAATCTTCAGGCGTGCAACGCCACTTGGAGGGCTTGCAGAAAGCGCTCGTTCTCGGCTTCCAGCCCGATCGTCACGCGCAGGTGCTCAGGCAGGCCATAGCCCGCGATCGGCCGGACGATCACACCCTGCTGCAGGAGGCGCTGGTATACGCTCGCCGCCGCACCTGCATGCAATGTGAGGAAGTTGCCGAACGACGGGATGTAGCCTCTGCCCAGCCGATCCAGGCCGTCGCAAAGTTGTCGCAAGCCGCGTCGGTTGAGATTGCGGCTGCGCTCGACGAATTCGACGTCGCCCAGCGCAGCCTGCGCGGCCGCCTGCGCGATGGTGCTGACGTTGAAGGGCTGCCGCACACGATTCATGAGATCGGCCACCTCGGGGTGCGCAACCGCGAAGCCCACCCGCAGACCAGCCAATCCGTACGCCTTGGAAAAAGTGCGGGTGATGATCAGGTTCGGAAAGCGCTCCAGCCAGCGCATCGAATCGAATTGCACCTCGTCGGGCAGGTATTCGTGGTATGCCTCGTCGAGCACGACGATGACTCTGCGGGGAATGCGCTGCAGACAGGCTTCGAGGCTGGCCGCAGGAGCGAAAGTCCCCGTGGGATTGTTCGGATTCGCGATCCACACAACGCGCGTATCCGCACGCACAGCCGCGGCCATCGCCTCGAGATCGTGACCGAAATCCTTCGCGGGAACGACGATGCTGGTGGCCCCGCTCGCTTGTGTAGCCAGCGGGTATACGGCAAAGGCATGCGCGGAGTACACGGCGGACACGCCGGCCGCTAGAAACGCGCGCGCCGCCATCTCCAGCACGTCATTGGAGCCGTTGCCCAACACGATGCTCGCATCATCGATGCGATAGCGGGCGGCAAGTACCCGCTTCAGATCGAATCCGCTGCCATCAGGATAGCGGGCCAGGTCTTGCAGCTGGGCTTGGATGGCGCGGCGCGCGTGTTCGCCAGTGCCCAACGGGTTTTCGTTCGAAGCGAGCTTGATGATGTCGGGCTCATCGAGGCCCATCTCGCGCGCAAGCTCCGCAATCGGCTTGCCCGGCTGATACGGGGCGATGGCGCGGATGTACGAGGGACACAGTTCGCAGGCGTCCAGCATGGCGAGTCTTCAGAGCGCAGTTGGGTAAGAACCCAGAATCTTCAAAAACGATGCGCGCTCACGCAACTGCTCGAGCGCACGCGCGACGTTGGCATCCTGCTGATGTCCCTTGAGATCGACAAAGAAGACGTACTCCCACAACCCGGTGCGCGACGGCCGGGACTCGAGACGCGTCATATCCACGCCGTTCTGCGCAAAAGGCAGCAGTAGCTCGTGCATCGCGCCCGGCCGGTTGCGCGTCGACATCGCAAGCGACGTCTTGTCGCGGCCCGAGGGCGGTGTCGGCTCACGGCTGATCACTACGAAGCGCGTGGTGTTGTTCGGCTGATCCTCGATGTTGCGAGCGAGCACCTGGAGTGCGTAGAGATCCGCAGCCGCATGCGAGCCGATGCACGCGGCGTGCTGCTCCTGCGCGGCCTGTCGCGCACCCTCCGCATTGCTCACCACCGGCGTGCGCTGAACATTGGGCAGGTTGCGATTGAGCCACTCGTGACACTGCGCCAGGCTCTGCGCGTGAGCATATACGCGCTGCACTGTCTCGGCTGACGGCTCTTTGCTCATCAGACACTGATGCACGGCAAGCTGGACTTCGCCGCACACGCTAAGCGGCGTGGCCAGCAGCAGATCGAGCGCGCGGCCAACTGCACCATCGGTGGAGTTTTCCACCGGCACCACGCCATGCCCGATTTGCCCGGCTTCGACTTCGCGAAACACCTCGTCGATGGAAGCGCAGGCGCGCGCATGCATCTGACTCCCAAAGTGCTTGACCGCGGCCTCCTCGCTGAACGTGCCGCGCGGTCCGAGGAACGCTACGGACTGAGCCTGCTCGAGCGCACGGCATGCGGAGATGATCTCGACGAACAGATGCCCGATCGCTTCCGCAGGCAATGGGCCGGGGTTGGCCGCGCGCAGCCGGCCGATCACTTGCGCCTCGCGCTCGGGCCGGTAGACTGGCCCGTCGCCCTTGAGCTCGCCGATCTCCCGCGCGAGCTGCGCGCGCTGATTCACGAGCCGCAGGAGCTGCTCGTCAATCGCGTCGATGCGGCTGCGCAGGGTCTTGATCGGATCGCTCACCGCGGCCTCAGACCGGAAGGTAGCGCACCGCGAGCACGCCCTTGATGGCACCCAGCTCGGCAAGCACCGATTGCGGGACCGGGCTGTCGACATCCACCAGCGTGTAAGCCATGTCCTGGCGCGATTTGTTCAGCATGTTATGAATGTTCAGGCCCGCCTGTGCGACAGCGGTGGAGATCTGCCCGAGCATGTTGGGTACGTTGGCGTTGGCGATGCAGATCCGAAAGGGCGATTCGCGCGCCATCACCACATCGGGGAAGTTGACCGCATTGCGTATATTGCCGTGCTCCAGGTATTCGCGCACCTGGTTCGCCACCATCACCGCGCAGTTATCCTCGGCCTCACGCGTCGAGGCGCCCAGATGCGGCAGGGCAATTACGCCCGGATGCTGGAGCAAGCCCGCGCTCGGAAAATCGCACACGTAATATTTCAGCCGCTTGGCGTCCAGCGCGCGCCCAACGGCTTCGGCTGCGACGATCTCTTCGCGCGCGAAGTTGAGCAGGACCGCGCCGTGCCGTACCAGAGCCAGACGCTCTTCGTTGATCAGGTGGCGCGTTGCGGGCACTAACGGCACGTGTACGGTGACGAATTCGGAGCTCTTCAGCACCTCTTCGATGCTGTGCGCCTTCTTCACCTGCGAGGGCAGGCTCCAGGCCGCATCCACCGTAATCTCCGGGTCGTAGCCCAGCACGTGCATGCCGAGCTTGATCGCGGTGTCGGCGACGAGGCTGCCGATGCGACCCAGCCCGAGGATGCCCAGCGTACGTTCGGGAAGCTCTATTCCGGCGTAGTGTTTCTTGTTCTCCTCGACCACGGCGTTCAAGTCGCCTTGCACACCCCGCAGCCCCTCGACGTAACGCACGGCCGGTACCAGATTGCGCGCAGCGAGGAGCAGTCCGGCAAGCACCAGCTCCTTCACCGCGTTGGCATTGGCTCCGGGCGCGTTGAACACCGGGACACCGCGTTGACTCATCTCCTTCACCGGGATGTTGTTGACGCCGGCACCGGCACGCCCGATCGCACGTACCGATTGCGCAATCGGCATACCGTGCATGTCATGCGAGCGCAGCAGGATCGCGTCGGGCTGCTCGACATGGTTGCCGATCTCAAAGCGCTCCGGCGCGAGCAGCTTCAGACCGGCGTGCGAAATCGAATTGAGCGTGAGAATTCGCAACCGGGCCACACGCACCTGCGATTCATCCATGGCGTGCCTCGAACTCGCGCATGAAATCGACCAGCGTCTTGACGCCGGCAATCGGCATGGCGTTGTAGATCGAAGCGCGCATGCCGCCCACCGAGCGATGGCCCTTGAGCTGCAGCAGGCCGCGCTGCTTCGCCTGCTTGAGAAATTCCTCGTCGAGCGTTGCGTCGCGCAGGCGGAAGGGGATGTTCATCCGCGAACGATCGTCTATCGCCACCGGGCTCGAGTAGAAGGCGCTCGCATCGAGCAGATCGTAGAGCAGCCCGGCCTTGGCGATATTCACGCGCTCCATGGCCTGCAGGCCGCCTTGCGCCTTCAGCCACTTGAACACCAGACCGGCGATATAGATCGCGTAGGTGGGCGGGGTGTTGTACATCGACGCGTTGTCGGCCTGGATCTTGTAGTCGAACACCGAGGCCGTCCCGGAAGCGGCATGGCCGATCAGATCGTCGCGCACGATCACGATCGTAAGGCCGGCGGGGCCGATATTCTTCTGCGCGCCGGCGTAGATCAGACCGAAGCGGCTGACATCGAGCGGACGCGACAACAAACTCGAAGACAAATCGCACACCAGCGGCACTGCGCCCACTTCGGGGATCCACTGGAACTCGACCCCGCCGATGGTTTCGTTGCCCGTGTAGTGCACGTACGCGGCCTGCGGATCGAGCTTCCAGCTCTCCTGCCTGGGCGCATAGGTAAACCCCTTGTCCTCACTGCTGGCCGCGATGTTGACCTTGCAGAACTTCTTGGCTTCCCCGATCGCCTTCTTGGCCCATTCCCCGGTATGGATGTAGTCGGCGCCTGTCTTTCCTCGCAGCAGGTTCATCGGGATCATGGCGAACTGGGCCGTAGCACCGCCTTGCAGGAACAGCACTTTGTAACTGGCCGGGATCGCCAGCAGCTCGTGCAGATCCTGCTCTGCGGCCGCAACGATGGACATGAACTCCTTGCCGCGGTGGCTCATCTCCATCACCGACATCCCGCTGCCGTGCCAGTCGATCAGCTCGTCGCGCGCCTGCTGCAGCACCGGGGCCGGCAGCACCGCCGGGCCGGCGCTGAAATTGAAAACCTGCATGTTTTGCTTCACTCGTCAGGATTGATGGTCCGGCTCGTCGGGCGGTTCGTCGCCCCCGCCGCCGTCTTCTGCACCCGCGTCTGGCGCCGGTTCGGGTCCGAGCTCGCTGCTGTCGTCGATAGCATCGTCGCCGACATCGTCGATCGGCGTTGCGGCGATCGCCTCCCCGGCGGCGTCCACAGCTTCGTTCTCTTCGCTCTCAACCACCCTTTCCAAGCCAGCCAGTTTCTCTTCGGCGCTCAGATTGATGAGCGTCACCCCCTGGGTAGCCCGCCCCATCTGCCGGATCTCCGCCACGCGCGTACGGATTAGCACACCGCCGGTCGTGATCAGCATGATCTCATCCTCGCGCTTCACCAGCTTTGCAGCAACCACCTTGCCGTTGCGTCCGCCGGTCTGGATCGCGATCATGCCCTGCGTGCCGCGGCCATGCCGCGTGTACTCGCCGATCGGGGTGCGCTTGCCGAATCCGTTCTCGGTGGCGGTCAGTACCGCCTGGCTCTCATCCTCGGCCACCAGCAGCGAGATGACCTGCTGCCCCGCCCCCAGCGTCATGCCGCGCACGCCGCGCGCGGTGCGCCCCATCGCGCGCACGTCCTGCTCGCTGAAGCGTACCGCCTTGCCGGCATCGGAGAACAGCATCACGTCGTGGTTGCCGTCCGTGATCGCCACGCCGATCAGGTAATCGCCGGCGTCGAGCTCCACGGCGATGATGCCACTCGGGCGCGGACGGGAAAATTCCGACAGCGGGGTCTTCTTCACCGTGCCCAGCGAGGTCGCCATGAACACAAAGTGTCCGTCGTCGAAGGTTTTGACCGGCAGGATCGCGTTGATCTTCTCGCCTTCCTCGAGGTGCAGCAGGTTGTTGATCGGCCGACCGCGCGAGATGCGACTGCCCTGCGGCACCGAGTAGACTTTGATCCAGTACACCCGTCCACGACTGGAGAAACACAGAATGTAATCGTGCGTGTGCGCCACGAACAGGCGCTCGATGAAATCGTCTTCCCTGGTGGCGGCGGCCTGCTTGCCACGCCCGCCGCGCCTCTGTGCACGGTAATCGGCGAGCGGCTGCGATTTGATGTAGCCGGTGTGCGAGAGGGTGACGACCACATCGGCCGGCGTGATCAGATCTTCGAGATTGAGATCCTCGGCATTCAACTGAATTTCGCTGCGCCGCTTGTCGACGTACTGCTCTTTCACCTGCTTCAACTCATCGCTGATGATCGCGGTGATGCGCTCGGGCCGGGCGAGGATGTCGAGCAGGTCGGCGATGTTGTCGAGCACCTCCCGGTATTCAGTGAGGATCTTTTCCTGCTCCAGAGCGGTGAGCCGCTGCAGCTGCATCTCCAGAATGCGCTGCGCCTGAGCCTCGGAAAGATGATAGCCGTCGGCGTGCAGCCCGAGATCGGGCGACAGGCCATCGGGGCGCGCACGGGCCACATCGGTCCGCGCGAGCATCTCCTGCACTAGAGCCGAGCGCCATGGCCGCGACAGCAGGCGCTGCTTGGCCTCCGCGGGCGCCGGTGAAGTCTTGATGAGCTCGATGATCTCGTCCACGTTCGAGAGCGCGACCGCCAGACCTTCGAGGATGTGCCCGCGTTCGCGCGCCTTGCGCAACTCGAAGACGGTGCGGCGCGTGACCACCTCGCGCCGGTGGCGCAGGAACGCCTCCAGCAGCTCCTTCAGATTGAGCAGCTTCGGCTGGCCATCCACCAGGGCGACCATGTTCATGCCGAAGCTGTCCTGCATCTGCGTTTCTTTGTACAGATTATTGAGCACGACTTCCGGCTGCTCGCCGCGCTTCAACTCGATCACCACGCGCATGCCCGATTTGTCGGACTCGTCGCGGATCTCGGCCAAGCCTTCGAGTTTCTTCTCGCGCACCAGCTCGCCGATCCGAATCAGGAGATTTGCCTTGTTGACCTGATAGGGCAGCTCATCGATGATGATCGCCGAGCGATTGCCTTTGTCCAGCTCTTCGGTATGCGTGCGCGCGCGGATCAGGACGCGGCCGCGGCCGGTGCGGTAGCCTTCCTTGACGCCTTCGGTGCCGTAGATGATGCCGGCCGTGGGAAAGTCCGGAGCCGGAATCAAACCGATCAGATCGTCGACCGTGAGATCGGCGTTATCCAGCAGCGCGAGGCAGCCGTCGATTACTTCGCCGACATTGTGCGGAGGAATGTTGGTGGCCATGCCGACCGCGATGCCCGAAGAGCCGTTGATCAGTAGATTCGGAATCTTCGCGGGCAGTGCGGTAGGCTCGCTCTCCTTGCCGTCGTAGTTCGGTACGAAATCGACGGTTTCCTTGTCGATGTCGGCCAGCATCTCCGATGCGATGCGCGACATACGACACTCGGTGTAGCGATAGGCGGCCGGTGCATCGCCGTCCACCGAGCCAAAATTGCCCTGTCCGTCGATCAGCATGTAGCGCATGGAGAAGTCCTGCGCCATGCGCACCAGCGCCTCGTAGGTCGCCGTGTCTCCGTGCGGATGATATTTCCCCAGCACCTCGCCGACGATGCGGGCGCACTTGACGTAGGGACGGTTCCATACGTTGTTGGACTCGTGCATGGCGAAGAGGACGCGCCGATGCACCGGTTTCAAGCCATCGCGCACGTCGGGCAGAGCCCGCCCGACGATCACGCTCATCGCATAATCGAGATACGAGCGGCGCATCTCCTCTTCGAGACTGACGGGCAGGGTTTCTTTGGCGAATTGATCCATCATTCCATGTCGGGGCTTGGCGGCAGCGCACAGGCCTTAAAGGGCACTGCCCGCCTGTGTAGCCGGTACCCTGGAAGCTAGCAGCCGGTGTTGTTCGGTCGCGCGCCCTGCACGGCGCAGCCGTTGAGCCGCGCAGGCCGATGACATGCGCGTCTGCATCATGCAATGCAGCAGCACAGTGCTACAGGGTCCGCTCCGCTTAAGCGCGCGTATCTCTTTCAGGACGCCGCTCGAGTAGCCTCCTTAGGTAACGCGAGCAAACTGAATATTTTATCATGGCCGTCGCTGCTCGCCGAAGCCTTCTGGCTCGGCAACGAGGAATAGAGCCGGGTTACAGGGAGCTTACAGGTGTCGCCCGACAGCGCCGCAGCGCTGGTTGGCTTGAATTACGATGTGCTATATGATTGGCTCAGTACACTAGCCAACGGCGCAGCGCTGCGAGGCGCGCTCGCTGCCTGCGGAATAAATGAAAAAAACCTGCCGCAGTGCCCCGCATGTGTGCGACGGCAGGGCCCGCCGAATCCCGACCCCAGCCAGTGAATTAGAGGAGCCGCCATGCACTTCCAGCTGAAAAAGACAATAACGCACGTCACCGTGCTCAGTGCCCTCCTTCCCGTTCTGCCGGCCTTGGCGGCCGAGGCCGGCGGGAAACTGGATCCCGCGCAAGCCCCCAAGCAAGGGCAATATGTCTATGACAGCTTCGGCACGAACGTGCGGACCGATGTGACGCGACGCTGCGTGGGCACCAGCTATTGGACACCGGAGACCGCGACGCTCGCCTGCGATCCGAACATGTTCGCTTCACCGGCTAAGCCCGCGCCGAAGGCGGCAGCAGCGCCCGCGCCACAGGCCGCCCCGCCCCCGCCGGCTCCGGTCGCGGTAGAGGAGGCCGTAGCGCCGGAACCCGAGCCCACCATGATGCCGCCGTCCGCCTCGGATGCGCCCGAGGTCGCGGAAGAAACGATAGCGGCCCCGATCATCTTCTACGATTCCGACGAGGGTGCTGCCAAGGACGACGATATCACCGGGCGCACCGAGTATAGCGATGAAGGCCCGGCCTCGGCGCAGGAGGAGGGCATCGTCGGCGCCGAGGTCTACCGGGAAGAGAACGAAGGCGCTGCCCGCGATGAAGGCATCGTTGGATCTACCGTCTACTCGGAAGAGGATGAGGGCGCGGCAAAGGACGAGGGCATCATCGGACGCAGCGAATATACCGAGGATGACGAGGGCGTCGCCAAGGACGAGGGCATCACCGGGGGGACGGTGTACAGCGAGGACAACGAAGGCGTTGCCAAGGATGAAGGCATCGTGGCCCGCTCCGAGTATACCGATGAAGAAGGCGCCGCCAAGGACGAGGGCATCACCGGGGGCGCGGTGTACAACGAAGACAACGAAGGCGCGGCCAAGGATGAAGGCATCACCGGGGCCACGATGTACAACGAAGACAACGAAGGCGCAGCCAAGGATGAAGGTATCTCCGGGGCCACGGTGTACAACGAGGAGGACGAAGGCGCGGCCAAGGATGAAGGCATCACCGGGGCCACGGAGTACAACGACGACAACCAGGGCGCCGCCAAAGACGAGGGCATAACCGGCAATCAGGTGTTCAGCGAAGACAACCAGGGCGCGACCCCTGAGGAAGGCATCACTGGCCAGAACGTCTATAACGAGGAAGATTCTGGACGGCAGCCCGACAATCTGGTGAGCGAGCCCAAGACCGTACCGGAGACGACGGCGCAGACCGAGCAGCAGGCAGCGCCGGTGCAGCAGGAAAAGCCGGCGCAGGTGGAACAGCAGGCAGCACCGGTGCAGCAGGAAAAGCCGGCGGCAGTACGCCAGGAACAAAAACCAGTCACCATGCTGCCGGTCACCGTGACCGTCGAAGCCGAGCCGCTGTTCGACTTCGACAAGTACGCCATTCGCGCCGACTCGCGCAAGAAGCTCGATGACCTGGTAGAACAGCTGAAAGGTGTAGCGTACGGGGAGATTTTGACCATCGGCTTTGCCGATCCGATTGGCCCGGCGATGTACAATCAGCATCTGTCCGAGCGACGCGCTGCTGCGGTCAAGCGGTATCTGGAGAGCAAGGGTATCCCAGCAAACATGATCCGCGCCGAAGGGCGGGGCGAAACCGAAGAGTACGCGAGCTACAAGGACTGCGGCGGAATGCGCAAGCAGAAGCTGATCGCCTGCCTGCAGCCCGACCGCCGCGTCGAAGTCACCGTCACTGCGGAGAAGCGGAAATAAACGTTCACGCCAACCTGCCCAGAAAGCCCTGCACCCGCAGGGCTTTTTGTTGAGCGCCGGATCAGCTATGGCAAGCACGGTCGACTTGCTGATCGACGCGCGCTGGGTCATCCCGATAGCGCCTGCGCATCAGGTGCTGGAAGATCATGCTGTGGTTATCGCGCAAGGGGGCATCGTCGACCTGCTGCCCGCCACACAGGCACGCAGCAACTACAACGCGCGGCAATCGATCCGGCTGGAGTCACATGTTTTGCTGCCCGGGCTGATCAATCTGCACACTCACGCGGCCATGAGCCTGATGCGCGGCCTTGCCGACGATCTGCCGTTGATGGAATGGCTCAATCAGCACATCTGGCCGGCCGAAACCCGGCACGTCACGGCCGATTTCGTGTACGACGGCACACGACTCGCTTGTGCCGAGATGCTGAAGGGCGGCATCACGTGCTTCAACGACATGTATTTCTATCCGGAGGAGACGGCCCGCGCAGCAGTGGACGCCGGCATGCGTGCCGCGGTCGGCATTATCTGCATCGAATTCCCCACGCGGTACGCCGTCGACGCGCAGGACTATCTGCGCAAGGGGCTGGCCGCCCGCGACCGCTATTTGAGCGAGCCGCTGCTGTCGTTTTGTCTGGCGCCGCACGCTCCTTACACGGTAAGCGATCGCAGCCTGGAGCAGATCGTCACCTACGCCAACGAGCTCGATCTGCCGATCCACATCCATCTGCACGAGACCGAAGACGAGATCAAGGAAAGCCTCACCCGCTATGGCATGCGACCGGTGGAGCGCTTGCGGCGTCTGGGGCTCATCTGCTCCAACCTGATCGCGGTGCACGCGGTTCATCTCAATCATGAAGAAATCGATCTGCTCGCGCATTACGGCGCCAGCGTGGCGCACTGCCCGTCCTCGAACCTCAAGCTCGCGAGCGGCATCGCTCCGGTAGCCCGATTCGTGGAGCGCAACCTCAACACGGGATTGGGTACCGATGGCGCCGCCAGCAACAACCGACTCGATCTGCTCGAAGAGATGCGCCTGGCGGCGCTGCTCGCCAAAGCACAATCAACGTGCGCCAACAGCGTCCCCGCCCACACCGCTTTGCACATGGCGACCCTGGGCGCCGCGAAGGCATTGGGCCTGGATCATCGGCTCGGCTCCATCGAGGTGGGCAAGCTCGCCGATCTCTGCGCCATCGACTTTACCGATCTCGCGCTCGCGCCGGTATATCATCCAGCTTCGCACGTAGTGTACGCAGCCAGCCGCAACCACGTCTCGCACGTGTGGATCGAAGGACAGATGAAGCTCGATCAAGGCCAACTGACTGGCATCGATGAAGAGCGGCTGCGCGCCAATGCACGGGCATGGCAACTGCGACTGGCGGAACAGGCATGAGCGTCAATGCAGACCCGCAGGAGCTGGAGAAATTCAGTCAGCTCGCACACCGCTGGTGGGATCCCAACAGCGAGTTCAAACCACTGCACGACATCAACCCGCTGCGGCTGCGCTGGATCGATGCTAGCGCGGGCTTGGCAGGCAAGCGGGTGCTCGATGTCGGCTGTGGCGGGGGTATCCTTTCGGAAGCGATGGCCGGGCTCGGGGCGAGCGTGACCGGGATCGATCTTTCCGATCGCGCGCTGCAGGTCGCGGAACTGCATTTGCTGGAAAGCAAGGCGAACGTCATCTACCGCAAGGCCGCTGTGGAAGCGCTTGCGCAGGAGCAGCCGGCAAGCTTCGATGTAGTCACCTGCATGGAAGTGCTCGAGCACGTGCCGCAACCGGCTGAGCACGTCGCTGCCTGCGCCCGGCTGCTCAAGCCGGACGGTCGAGCGTTTTTCGCAACCATCAATCGCAACGCCAAATCGTTCCTGTTCGCCATCGTCGGCGCGGAATATATCCTCGGGCTGCTGCCGCGGGGTACGCACGAGTACGCAAAGCTCATTCGGCCCTCTGAGCTCTCGGGCTGGTGCCGTGGCGCCGGGCTCACGGTGGAGCGCATGATCGGGATGACGTACAACCCGCTCAATCGGGTCTATGCTCTGGGCCCGGATACGGGCGTCAACTACATGCTCGCGGCCCGTCTGACATGAGCGTGGCGGCGCCCGGCTTGAACCAGATCGGCGCCATCCTGTTCGATCTGGACGGCACCCTGGCAGATACCGCCCCCGATCTCGCCCACGCGCTCAACGTCCAGCGCCGGATGCGCAATCAACCGGAGCTGCCGCTGTCTGCACTGCGCCCTCATGTTTCCGGGGGCGCACGCGGTATGCTGCGCGCCGGCCTGGGCTTGACGCCGCAGCATGCGGAATATGCCGCGGTGCGCGAACAATTCCTGGAAATCTACGCGGAAAACCTGTGCCGCGAATCGAGCCTGTTCGAGGGCATGCACGAGCTGCTGGCACGGCTGGAATCGCGCGCCATGCAATGGGGTATCGTCACCAACAAGCCCACGGCGTACACGCTACCGTTGCTGGAAGCGCTGGGGCTCGGGCGCCGGCCAGCATGCGTCATCTGTGGCGATACTACTGCGTATACAAAGCCGCATCCCGCGCCGCTGCTGGAAGCGTGCGCTCAGCTCGATGTCGAGCCGGCGCGATGCGCATACATAGGTGACGACGAGCGCGATGTTCAGGCGGCTCTTGCAGCGGGCCTGGTGCCGGTCGTCGCGCTGTACGGATATCTAGGCGTGGAAAAACCACCTCGAGAATGGGGGGCGCAGTTGTATATTTCGTCGCCCGTCGACCTCTTGAATCTGCTCGCCGCGCCGTTATCTATGGGATAATACTTTCCTGTGGGCAGTTTATCTGTCCTCTGTATAGGGGGCGACCTGGTTTCGACGTGGGTCGCGAAGCAGCGCAGTGCATGCCAAGGTCCAGTTACCTTGTAAATCCGCTGGAAGCAACATAGTCGCCAACGACGAAACTTACGCTCTAGCCGCTTAATCCCGGCTGGACTCTGCCCCGGTTCGGCTCCAGGCCGGTCTGAGGCCGCAAGGCCAAAGATAGCAGAGTCATTTATGGAGTCTCGTGCTGTGCAGGGTCACTTTGTACAGCATCAAATTTAGGTGACTCGCTTGTCATCAGCCTGCCAGTCGGCGGTTGACGGGCTAAATCAAATGACCTGGCTACGCATGTAGTACTGACTGTGTAGGGCTTGCGGACGCGGGTTCGATTCCCGCCGCCTCCACCATTCCAGCTTACCGCAGCCAACATCAGCCGTTGGTTCTGCTGTTCTTTTTCTTCCGCCGCTGGCCAGAACCTTCCATTGTGGGCTGGAATCTCGCCCAGGATTCGCCCAAAACTCGCCCATCCCAGTCTCGCTAAAGCGTGGGTCGCCACATTCTTCCCAGCGCTGGTACCGGTTCCCGATGCATTCCCTTCAGCCATTCTGGAAGGGACAGGCTCTGGACAAGCCCGGGAGCTAACCGGACAGATCCATGTCGTGCGGTGAAGGCTGGACTCCTCATCGCGACCGCTTAACGGCGGCGGCGCCGACAAGCTTCGAAGGATTCGCCGCGCTTCAGAGCAACACGACCTACTGCCCGAACCAATTCTTCGACGTTGTCCTTCCTCATTTTTCTCGCGGAGTGCTCCGCCTAGTCGGCTACGTCATCTATCGCACGTTCGCATGGAGCGATCGGGATGGCCGGCCAATGAGCGAGCAACACAAGGTGTCGTATCGTGAGCTGATCGAGAAAGCGGGAATCAGCCGCGGAGCACTCAAAGAGGGCATTGACCAGGCGATCCGCGGAAATCTGCTCCAGCGCGTCCAACAAGGACACCCATCTCAGGCCGGCGCCGAAGCGGAATCGAGCGTCTTCGAGCTGAAGTGGCACGACGGTGAGTACTCCACCGACCCGGCGCTGTTTCAGGGTTTCTTCGAAGGGGCCGGGAACCGCACCTATATCCCCAATCAGTTCTTCGCCCAGCTCCTGCCGAACGAGCCCTCGTCGGTCTTGAAGGTCGTAGGCTCCATCATCCGGTTCTCGATCGGCTTCGAAGTCAAGCGCGGGTTCCGCCGCCAGCAGGTAGCCCTCTCCTACGCGGATATCCAGCGCTATAGCGGCATCGTGAACCCGACGCACCTGGCGAGCGCGCTGAAGCACGCCCTCGGAGCGAACTATATCTCGCGGATCGAGGAGGGAAGGTTCGATCCCAATGCGGGACGGGCAAGCAAAGCGGCGGTTTATGGCCTCAAGTGGGCGACTGACGCGACCAAATTCGCTGACACCGGTTCAAAAAGGATAGCGGCACAAAACCCGCCTTGTGATGTGAGCGGTTCAAAAAGGATAGCGGATGACCGGTTCAAAGAGGATAGCGAGACCGGTTCAGAAAAGAGAGCGGCGGAGCGGTTCAAAAAGGATAGCGGTTTAGAAATAAAACGAACAAATAAAACTTCTAAACAACAGCAGCAGGCTGCTGCTGTGCGCATCGACGCTGAAGACCACGGCGCCTACCGGCGGCTGATTGAGGTCGGTTTCGACCAGGTGACGGCTGAAAGGCTCGCTTGTTCGCGGTCCTTGGAGCGCATCGACCGGCAGATCGCCTGGATGGGAAAACGCTACCCGACACGCAATGCCCTCGGGATGCTGCGCAAAGCCATCGAGCAGGACTGGCCCGAGCCGGTCAACCTGGCTGTTCAGCTCAGCGCCGAGCAGAGCGCGGCAATGGTCTTCGCACGGCATTTCTACGCCGGTTTCGCAGACAACGCCTTGACCCCGGTCGCGACGCCCTCCCCGGCCGATCTCGCCGCCGCCGATCCGCTGGTCAACGCGTTGTTGCGGGTGTGGTCCGACACGACCCAAGTTGCGGCCTGGGGCCGAGAGTTCGGAAAGCATGCAGCCGAGCGGCAAGCGCCCAACCCGCGTGCACAGAGCCTCTCACTCGCCGTGCGCCTCTTCGGCGACGCGTTCGTGGTGTGGGCACAGCGCGACCGCGAGCGGCACCAGCAGCGCATGGCGCAGGCGAAGCGTGAGGCCGCCGAGGCCCGGTTGAAAGATGAGTACCGGCGCTACCTGCTGGCCTGCGAAGTCCGGCTCCAGGAACAAGACCCGGCGCGCTATCGAGCCTTTCTCGTCTACCGGGAGGAGCGGCGCAAGGCTCTCATCCGGTTCGCGCGCAGCGGGGCCGAATCCGCGCTGATGCGGGGGTTCGATACGGAAGGAGCGCGCCTGGGGGACTTCCAGGTGTTTTGCGTCCCCGATGTGCTCGACTTCCCGGCCTGGGAAGCCCACCACAACCACGCGGGAGTACTCGCATGAGGATCGTTACCGTGATCAACGCGAAAGGAGGGTGCGGCAAGAGCACGATCGCGATGAATCTCGCTGCAGCTTTGGCCGGGCAGGGCTATCGCACGCTGCTGATCGACCTCGACCCGCAAGCGCAGGTGACCGCGTGGCTCAACGCCGGGGATGGACTCACGAGCCTGGGAACCATCGTGATGCCGATGGCTGGAAAGGGGTCCATCGGTGATGTGATCCAGGAAACGAAAATCGCGAACCTGTTCTTCGTGGCAAGTGCGCAGCCGCTCGAAGATCTCGGCCGGCAGATGACCGAGGAAGAAGGATACCAGCTGCGTCTCACCAAGGTCCTAGGCCAAGTCGTCGATCGATTCGCCTTCTGCGTTATCGATAGCCCCAATCAGATCTCGCCGATCATGGAGAACGCCATCACCCCGGCGCATCTATTTATCGTCCCGTTCGAAAGCACCAAGGCGGTGAAGAGCTACGCCAATGTCTACGCGCTCGTACAGCGCATCCGCGGCGAGGAGCCGCTCGCGCTCCACGTCCTGTCGAACCTCTCCCGGTTGCCAGGACATCGCAAACGCGTGATCGAGCTCATGGAACGCGACGGCATCGCCAGGGCACCGAGCGAGATCCGCAGCTGTGGATGGCTCGCCCAAGTCGACGAGCACGGTGGATCCATATTTCAGTATCGACCGCATGCGAACGGGGCGAAGGACATGCTCGCTCTTAAACAGCATGTCCTGGTCACCCTCGGACTGGAATCGCCGCCCGCGCCTCTCATGATCGGGGAGTCTCAACTCGTTGCCTGACGTGTCCAAGCGATGAAAGAAATATCACTACCGAAGAGCCGGCTGCAGCTGGTGCGCGAGCAGGCGGCCGGGAGCCAGCGCCGCGATGACGCAATCCAGCGCACGCGTCTGGTGGTCTCGCTCGACAGGCTCGCCGAAGATCCGAAGAACGAGCGCAAGACTTTAGACAGGATCGAGGAGATGGCCGCGTCAGTGAAAGCGCACGGCATCATTGAGCCGATCACGGTAGTTGCGCTCGACGATGGCCGCTACCAAATCGTCACTGGACACCGCCGCTACCACGCGGCGAAGCTCGCGGGTCTGGGGCAGGTGGAGGTTCTTGTCCGGCAGCCAGAGGACGACCACAGGCGGCGGATCAAAAGCCTCATTTCAAACATCCAGCGCGAAAACGTCCCACCGCTTGAGCTCGCCTTGGCCATCAAGGCCCTGATCGGGGAAGAGGGCTTGAGCCAGCACCAGCTCGCCGAGCAACTGGGAAAGAGCACGACGTGGGTAAGCGCGGTACTTCGTATCCTCGATCTCTCAGCCGGGGCGAAGCATAAAGTTGGGTGCACCCAACTTGCACTTTCGGCAGACGCGCTCACCAGGATTGCCCGCCTCGACGACCCGGAACTCCAGGCCCAGCTTGTCGACGAGCTTCTCGCTGGGGCGACGCAAGGTGAGATCCGAGAACAGATTCGCCAGGCCGATCGCGCTCGGAGGCCAAAGCCAGCTCAAAAAGCCAAACGCAAGTTCTGCACTCGACACGAGGCGGTTGTAACCGTGCAGAGTGAGACAAACCGGTTGATCCGTGAGCAGTTGATCGCTGCTTTGCAGGACGCGCTTGAGGAGGCAAGCAAGGAATAGGAGTCTATCAGCTGCAGTTGGATGCTGGACGTTACCGGTCGCGTCGGCGAGATCGACGCAAGGATTCAAAGTCCAGCGGGCCCGAAACGCCCAGCTTCCGGCTGTTGGCGCCTCGAAAATTGACGCTTGAAATGACCGAGTCGAAGCGCAGCAGACGCAGCTTGATCCCGTAAATGTGGCGAGCGCTCCAAGCAGCACGTGTCATCGAACAGGACTGGGAGCGTGACGGGCGCCTACACAAGGAGATAGAGCGCCGCTGAGTGGTTGGCAGGCGCTTGACCTCCGAGTTGCTCTGCGGTCGTCATGTGTAAAGACCGAGATTTGATCTAACGGATGGTTCAGATGATGTTGCGTCACCGGCAGAGAACGGCCACTATGCGACACTCCGTGTTCATAACTCGACAGCCGAAAGCTGCCATTCGCAGCACCCCAAACAATTCCGCTCCAGTGACGTAGCTGCTGTCGTCGAGGCGAGAAACACCACGTAGACGGCGCCGACCTTTGGGGTCGCCGTAGACAGCAGGGGCAATAACATGGCGAAGTCATAGTGCGCGTATACCCGGTTCGACTTCATCGTCGATAGCGCGAAGCGTCAAAGTGACGGGTGGCATCAGACCTCAAGCCTCCAGGAACGCCAGGACCTTCTTCACGAAGGTCTCATGATACTGAAAGATCCCCCCATGCCCGGCATCCTCATAGAGGACGAGTTCGGCATTGGGCAAGCGACGCGCCAGATCGATCGAGTTGCTGCTGGGAACCATGATGTCCTGATCACCGTTCGCCACCAGAATAGGCTTCAGGATCACGCTGAGATCCTGTGGCGCCTGTTTGCCCCAGGCCTTGATCGCCTTGAGCTGCCTGAGGAACGCTCCCATCGTGATCGGCTTGTCGCGATCCGCCTTGCGCTCCTTCAGCCGCTCCAGAAAGTCTTTCGCAGCGCGGCGGCTATTCGCGGCTGAGGTGAAGAAGAGATAGTACTTCGGGTCCCGGAAGGTCAGCATCCCCTTGATGACGAGCGGCCAGGACACGGGGCCTACTCGTTCGATGCCTTCGCCCCCTGCCGGGCCGGTGCCCGCCAGAATTAGCTTGCGGATGAGGTCCGGCTCTTTCCGTACGATGTCCTGCGCTACGAAGCCGCCAAGCGAGAAGCCGATCAGATCGACTTCGTCGAAACCTAGCGCACGGATAACGGCGATCGCGTCCTCCGCCATCTCTGCCACCGTGAGCGGCGCCTTGCCGCCCGATGCACCGACGCCCCGATAGTTGACGGCGATTAGCGGCCTGGTCGCGGCAAGGCCGTCGACGATGCGCGGATCGAAATTATCCAGCACCGCGCCCCAGTGATTCAGCAGGATCACCGGCACGCCGGTCGCAGGGCCAAGCCTCCGGTAGACGAACGTCGTCCCCGCGGCATCGAGGCGCCTGGTCGGTGCGTCGATCCACTTATCTATCGAGGCGGTTTCTTGCAGCGGGTGAGACATGTTCATGCTCCACTCTTTGCCTATTTGGCCTTTACCACGGTCTTGCCCTTGGATCGGCCGGCTTCGATGCAGGCGAGGGCATCATTGGTCGCTTCGAACGGGAACACCCGATCGATGACCGGGCGAATGATTCCTGCTTCGATCAGCGACGTGATCTCGCTCAACTGCGCGCCGTTCGCCCGCATGAAGAGAAACGAGTAGCTGATCCGCCGGCCTTT
>Ga0335084_10000627_pt1 | contig 30777 bp, 29 predicted proteins | sample Lox_Sample_44_FD_206721 | JGI IMG/M metagenome (GOLD analysis project Ga0335084, IMG submission 206721) | Soil microbial communities from Loxahatchee National Wildlife Refuge, Florida, United States - Lox_Sample_4.4 | ecosystem: Environmental > Terrestrial > Soil > Wetlands | place: USA... | reverse complement strand
CGACGGCAACGACCTGGGCGCGCTCGATGCAGCGCTCACCTCCGCCCGCCGGACGAACGACCGGCCGTCACTCATCATCGTCCGCACGCACATCGGATACGGAAGCCCGAACAAACAGGACAAGCCCGCCGCGCACGGCGCGCCGCTCGGCGAAGACGAAGTGAAGCTGACCAAGCAAGCCCTGGGGTGGCCGACCCTCGAGCCGTTCTTCGTCCCCGAGGAAGCGCTCGCGCACTGGCGGACCGCGAAGGAGCGGGGCGCGAAGGCCCAGGCCGAGTGGACGAAGAGGTATGGCGCGTACCGGCAGGCCCACCCCGACCTCGCGAAGGAGCTCGAGCGCCGACTCGAGGGCCGACTGCCTGAGGCATGGGACGCCGCGTTGCCCGCATTTACGCCCAAGGATTCACAGGCGACGCGCGCCGCGTCCGGCAAGGTCCTCAACGCGATCGCGCCAAAACTGCCGGAGCTGATCGGCGGGTCAGCCGACCTGGCGGAGTCCACGAACGTCGTATTTCACAACGGCGGCGAGCTCGAGGCGAATAACCTGGGCGGACGGAACATGCACTTCGGGATTCGTGAGCACGGCATGGGGTCGGTCATGAACGGTCTCGCGCTCCATGGCGGGATCCGCCCCGTCGGCTCGACGTTCCTCATCTTCTCGGAGTACATGCGGCCTCCGATCCGGCTCGCCGCGCTCGGCAAGATCCCAACGATCTACGTGTACACGCACGACTCGATTGGACTGGGGGAGGATGGCCCCACGCATCAGCCGATCGAGCAGCTCGCGTCGCTGCGCGCCATCCCGAATTGCACGGTGATCCGCCCGGGAGATCCAGCGGAGGTTGCGGAAGCGTGGCGGGTCACGATCGAGCGCCGCGACGGGCCCGTGGCGCTCATCCTCTCGCGGCAGAAGGTAACCGCGATCGATCGCAGCAAGTACGCCTCAGCGAGCGGACTACGGCAGGGAGGTTACATCCTCGCAGACGCTCCGGGCGGCAAGCCGGCTGTCATCCTGATTGGCACGGGCTCGGAGCTCGAGCTCGTGCTAGGCGCGCATGAGGAACTCACCGCGGCCGGCGTCGCCAGTCGTGTGGTGAGCATGCCGTGCATGGAGTTCTTCGCGAGCCAAAGCCGCGAGTATCGCGACAAGGTGCTTCCGCCGTCGGTGGGCGCCCGGCTGGCAGTCGAGGCAGCGATCGCTCAGCCCTGGTACCGTTGGGTGGGCGATCAGGGCAGCGTGTTGGGCATCGAGCGGTTCGGCACGTCTGCGCCGGCGCCGCGGATCTATCAGGAGTTCGGGTTAACCGTCGAGAACGTGGTGAAGAGGGCGAAGGAGCTGCTCGGGTAGACGGACCTCACCACAAGAATTGCGCGTTCACGCTCCAATAACTCCCTTGGCGCCAGTCCTGATCCAGCCTGGCGCTTTGGGTGTTCGCCCCTTCGATGTAAAGGGTCAAGTTTAGTCCGGGGGAGTACATGAGCCTCCCCATCACACCGGTGTTCTCCGGAATCGGGTGCGTAACCCCGGTCGGGTCGGTGTACTCCCACTTCGGAAATCCATAGACGTAAGCGTCTACACCATACTTGCGCTGGAAACAGTAGCGCAGGTTGGTGCCCGTTGCCCGCAGCCGGGATGACCCGCCATCGGTGTATTCGTCGGTCTCCAGGGACAGATTCGCTGTCGCGACGAAGCTGTGGGGTCCCCGATCAGTGAATCCGTAACCAACGCTGTACATCGCTCGCCGAGCTCGACCAGCACTCTCTCCCGTGTATCCCAACTGACCCTTCGTCAACGCCGTCACGCCCGGCACCCCCGCCACGATCGGGGTCATGTCATTGCCGGCCCTGAGCGTCCAGCCGAGCTGCAGCCATCCCGCATCGCTGTTCAGCGCAAAGACTCCACCTTCGAAGCGGTAGTTGAAGCGTTTGAAATTTTGGTCTCCCTCGCCAGGCTCCACGCCGATTTTCACACCGACGCGGTCCGCCAGGAAGGCGTACAGCCCGTAAAGCGTGTACGCATACCCTCCCCCCTCGATCCCGGGCGCGTAGGGCTGATGGTTCGGTGCGGTAGCCGGAGTCATGGTCATGAAGCGTGGCGCGCGCCCCGCCTTGACGACGGTTCCCGCCAGGCCGAAGACGTTATCGTTCGCGATAGTGCTGATCTGAGCGGAGAGGTCGCTCAACCCGATGTAGCCGTCGCTCCGTACGCATGTGGTCTCCTCAAACGCGGGGATACTCACGTCCCGGCCGCCGTATCCGCAGAAGTCACTCCAAAGGCCCACGTGCTCCCCGATAGGGCCCGTTATGTAGCCGTCAATGGGTCCGATGAGGTTGCTCACGGCAGGACCTGCGGTGGGTGGCTCCAACGTAGGATCGCCGGGAGCTTTGGTCTTATAGACGAGGGTGCTCCGTGCACGCGCCGAGAGCATACGTGCGAGCGTCTGCTCCAGCTCCTCGTGACCAATCGCGCCTTCCGGGCCCGCTCCCACTTCGGTTACCCGTGGCAAGCGGTAGCCGTTGAGGCGGAACCTCATTCCGGTGAAGGTGAAGTCCGGGGCGGTGGTCCAACTCACATGACACTGGCTGCAGGTCAAGCCGGTCTGGCGTACAAAGGCTGGCACGCGCGCGTCGGCAGCCCGCGTGAGAAGTGCCAGAGCGAACAGCGGTGCCGCAAGCTCCAACCGCGGCATGCATCCCTCCTGCCTGGCTCGCGCCAACCAACAGCGACCGCGACACCCGAGACGCTACAGTTCCCAAGGGCGCGCGTCAACGCCGGTCGACGCTGCGGCGGAGGGATGTGTGTGGAAGTCAGGGGCGCGTAACACCCGCTCCCATCCGCTGCAAGACGAGCCGCGCCGCCGCGCGGCCCGACCCGACACAGGCCGACAGGCCGGCCCGATCCACGCCCGCCCCGGCGATCGCAATAGGGGGGAGGCGTCCCAACTGCTCGCGGATCGCCGCGACGCGGTCGGCATGCTGGGGCTTGTAGCGGGGCAACCCACGGACCCAATGAAAAGTCCGGGTCCAGACCGGTGGGTGGGTAATCGACAGGATGCGCGCCAGCTCGGCGTGCGCGACCGCCCCCGGGTGACCCGACACCGAGCCCAGGAACGCCCGCAGCAGGAGGAACCCCGCGGGCGCTCGACCCGGATACTTGAGCGAGGCGTAGGTGCAGGCCCGGAGTGCGTCCGCCGATCCAGCTCGCGCGACGAAGCCCGTCCCTGCCAACTCCGCCTCCACATCCTCCCGCCGATAGGCGAGTGAGACGGTGAGGCTCGGGAAGTACAGTACCTCTTCGAGATCCACAGCCGGCGGCACCCCGACGTTTCGCACAAGACGGGCCATGGTCCATGCGGGCACCGCGCAGACCACGCCATCGACATCAACCGCCGAGCCGCCCGTGAACATCAGGCGGTAACCGTGCGCCGCCCGCGCGATGCCGAGCACGCTGCGCGAGGTGGTGACCCGGGCGGCAAGGCGGGCCATGAGCGCCTCAATGATGTCGGCCATGCCAGCCGCAAAGCTCCGGAATCCCTTGCTGAGCGTCCCTTCGCCCTGGACCTCGATTCCGAGCAGCGCTGCCGCCTCGCCTTCGCCGAGGGGCTCGAGTCGACCGTCCGTCAACACGGACGAACCCCGCGCGACCTGATCGACCAGCCGATCTCCGATCCCGACTTCTCGGGCCAGGTCCTGAAGCTCGGGCTCGGCCGCGAGGAAGCCGTCGGGGCCGCCTTCGACCACGAATCCGTCGCGTCGTTCGGTGACGATCACCCCGCCCGCCCGTCGCTCACTCTCGAACACCAGGGGCGGCACCCCAGCGCGCTCGAGCTCCCAGGCGGCGGCGAGGCCCGTGATCCCTGCACCGATCACGGCGACCTGGCTCACCGGACCTCTCTCACGGCCAGGCGCGCTCCGTCGCGGCCCGCCGGGTCTGCATCACTGCCCATGCACGAGCTCCACGACGGCCTGGAGGGCTTCCACCGGGGTTTCCGGCAGCACGCCATGGCCGAGATTGAAGATGTGCCCCGCTCGCCCCCCGGCCCGCGCCAGGATATCGCGCGTGCGAGTTTCGATGGTAGACAGTGGCCCGAGCAGGACGGCGGGGTCGAGGTTGCCCTGAATCGCCCGGGCTGATCCGATGCGCTGCCACGCGACGTCCAGGGGAATCCGCCAGTCGACGCCGATCACGTCGCCGCCGGCTGCCGCGAAGTCCTCGAGGAAGCCCGCGGTGTCGGTCGCAAAATGGATCACGGGGACGCCCGCCGCACGCGCCAGTTCGATGGCGCGGCGGCTGTGGGGCTGAACGTACTCCCGATAGTCCTCGGGAGCGAGACAGCCCACCCAGGAGTCGAACAGCTGTAGCGCCCGGGCGCCGGCTTCGGCCTGGGCTGCGAGGTAGCGGCCGACGAGCTCTGCGAGGCGCTCGAGGAGCGCGTGCCACGCACGCGGCTCGGTGTGCATGAAGCGCTTGGTCGCCGCGAAGCCCCGACTCGCGCCTCCTTCGATGGCGTAGCTGGCGAGGGTGAACGGGGCGCCGGCGAAGCCGATGAGGGGGATGCCCGCTGGCAGCGCGGCTACGACATGACGGATCGCCTCGAGCACGTACGCCAAGTCCTCCAGCGGATCGACGGGAGGGAGGGCCGCGACGTCGGCGGCGCTTCTGATGGGACGGGCGATCTGCGGACCTTCGCCCTCGGCGAACGAGAGCCCGAGGCCGAGCGGCTCGAACGGCAGGAGGATGTCGGCGAAGAGGATGGCGGCATCCACGCCCAGACGGTGGATGGGCTGGAGGGTGACCTCCGCCGCGAGATCAGGGTGGTGGCAGAGGTCGAGGATCGAATGCCGGCGGCGGAGGGCACGGTACTCGGGCATGTACCGCCCGGCCTGGCGCATGAACCACACGGGCGTGCCGCCGGCCTGCTCGCGGCGGCACGCCTTTAGAAAGCGGCCGTCAGCCGGCAACCGTGTGCTCGCGCGCCTCGGCGGGAGCGATGAGGATCGTGTCCCCTTCGATTTTCACGCGGTAGGTGGCGACGGGAAGGACCGGCGGGCCGTCGAGGACCTGTCCAGTTTCGAGCGAGAAGACACCTTCATGCCAGGGGCACGTCACGGCGCAGCGGGCGGGGTCGAGCGTTCCTTCGCTCAACGACGCGCGCGCGTGGGTGCAGCGATTCGCGATCGCGTGGATCGTCCCATTCACATTGAAGAGCGCGACTGCCTCGCTCCCCGCGTAGACGCGCATGCTCGAACCCACCGGGAGATCCGTCAACGCGGCCACGGGAGTGTATCCATCGGCGCGCGCGGGGCGCCGGGACACCGCCTGGGCGGACCCCGCTCCGCCAAGAGTGTCGAGCATGTCCCAGAGGGACATCTGGACGCAGGTGAAGGTGGGCGTGTCGCGAAGCGTGTACGACGAGGCCACGCTCTCGCGCAGCTCCATTACGAGGTCCAGGAAATCGCCCGGCTTATCACCCTCGAAGGCGACGATGAATTCCTGATCATCGAGCCCGTAGGAATAGGTCGTATTGAGACGGATGGTCGGGTACTTGCGCCCGACGCGCACGTGTTCGTCCATCATGACCTGGCGCTCGGGCTTGGGGAGCATGTACCAGCCCCTCGTCTTGATGAAGGGGTAGACGAACAGGTAGCGCGCGTCGCTCGGGCGGATCACGAGCCGGGAGGGTTCGTTGGGATCCTCGGGGAACTCGTAGATCGAGCGCCGGGTCATCGCGAGATAGCTGTACGGCAGCGACAGATACGCGCCCAGATCGGTCCGGTTCAGCGCGGTCTGGAGCGCGACCAGCGCATCGAGGTTCTCGGCCACCTGCCAGAGCAGGAAGTCGCAATCGCCCCGGATGCCCACCAGGCCGTACGGCCGGAGCAGCAGGTGACCATTGAAGCTCTCGATGGTCTCGCCGAACTCGATCTTGGAGCTCGCCTGCCGCTCGGCGGACAGGCGGCGCCAGGCGCCGTCCAGCTTGAAGAAGGCGAACCGGACAACCTGGCGGCGTTCAGCGGGGGTGTGCGTCATGGGGCCATCTCCTGCGAAGCGGCGTCAGCGCCCGCCGGTCGGCGGGGTCCATGTCATCGGCCGAGGAAACGGTTCAAGTGACGAAGGTAATAGAATAGCGCGCCACCTGCGGCCACGAACGTCAGCGCCATTACCAGCATCCCCGGGCTGTGCGAGTCGCGGTAGTGCCATAGGCTCCAGCCGGCGAACCCGATGCAGAACGCGATGCCCGTCGAGATGAGGAGGCGGTGGAACGGAATCATCTACCCTTCAGGCCACCGCCTTATCGAGCACCATGAGGATCAGCAGGGCCGGCAGGTACACCACCGACGCGAGGAACACGCGCCAGGCCCGCGGGGTCGTCGTGGCGTTCGTCAGGACGGCAGTCACGCCCGCGTACGCGACACCGAGTGCGAGGGCACCGACGAAATAGTGCGCGCCGGTGACCCCCAAGAGGGTCGGCATCAGGCTGACGGGTACGAGGGCGACCGCATACAGGAACGCCATCCACGCGGTTCGGCGGCCATCGGTGTCGTCCACGGACAGCATGGCGAATCCGCCGCGCTTATAGTCCTCGCGGTAGATCCAGGCGAGCGCCAGGAAGTGCGGCAGCTGCCACAAAAAGAGGATCCAGAAGAGCGCCAGCACCGCGGGGCCGAGCGAGCCGCCCGCGGCGGTCCACCCTCCAACGATCGGCAGAGCCCCCGGCACCGCACCGATCAGCGTATTCAGCGAAGTCGTGCGCTTGAGGGGTGTGTACAGCAGCACGTAGCTCGCGAGGGTGAGCGCCGCGAGGCCGGCGGTGAGCCAATTGACGGCCAGGGCCAGGTAGACGACGCCGGCGCAGGAGATAGTGGCCGCGAACGCTCCCGCCGTCCGGGGGCTGATGCGGCCCGAGGGCAGCGGCCGGCCGCGGGTGCGCTGCATCAACGCATCGCGGTCCCGCTCGCGGAGCTGGTTGAAGGCGTTCGTCCCTGCGGCGACGAGCGCAGTCCCGATGAGCGTATGGACAAGCAGCCCGATCTGCACACCGCCCGCCGCCCCGAGGTAGAACCCGGCGGCGGCGGTGAGCAGCACCAGCTGAGTGATGCGCGGCTTCGTGAGCTCGAGAAACGCTACCAGATGTGCTCCGACATTCCGGCCGCAATGAGAATCAGGGCCAGTGGGATCGGCACGATCGCCAGGATCCGGAGGTTCCAGCGCTCGAACTTCAGATGCATGAAGTACAACCCCACGAGCAGCGCCTTCCAGATCGCCAGGAAGAGCAGGAGCGCCAGCTTCACGTTCTTCGAGATCGGCAGCTCGAACGCGAGCCCCAGCTCCAGGGCGGTGAGGACCGCCAGATAGACCCAGATGAGGATGTAATTGGGACGCTTGTGCGCGGTCTCCATGAGGTCCTCAGACGAGGTAGACGATGGTGAACAAGATGATCCACACCAGGTCAACGAAGTGCCAGTACAATCCCACGACCTCGATCCCCGCGAAGTCCTGCGCCGTGTACTTCCCGGGCAGCGCCTTCGTGACATACAAGTAGAGCATCGAGAGCACGCCGCACGTGACGTGGAAGCCGTGGAACCCCGTCATCGTGAAGAAGGTCGAGCCGTAGAGACCCATCGTGGCCGCGGGGAGGGAGCCGGCCGCGACCATCTCGGCGAGCTCGCTGCCCTCGCGCACGCCGGAGGGGACGAACCCGTGCTCCACGAGGTGGATGTACTCAAAGACCTGAATACCGACGAAGCAGGCGCCGCCGAGAATCGTCATGAGGAGCCAGAACCGCAGCTTGTCCGGGTAGCCATCCTGGATCGCGGCGTACGCCTTCACCATCGAGACAGAAGAGCAGATGAGCAGGAACGTGTTGAACGCGGTGATCTTGATGTTGAGCACCACCCCCGGTTTGGCCCAATCGCCCGCAGCGCCGAACCGGAGGATGACGTAGGACCCGATCAGCGCGCCGAAGAACATCACCTCGGACGCGAGGAAGATCCACATCCCCAGCTTCTTGTTGTAGACGTCGAGCCCCCGTTCCGCCGGGAACGGCGGGCGCATCGCGTCGGCCATCGCCTGAGTCATCGAGTCGTCCCTTTCGGCGTCAGTGGCCGTGGGCCGGCGTCATCGCCGGCTCCCGGTCCGTGGGGAGCTTCTTGGTCTGGGGCAAGTAGTCCTCACTCATGCCCGGCACGCTGAACTCGTACGGCCCGCGGTACACGGTGGGCGGCGTCTCCCAGTTGCCGTGCGGCGCCGGTGATGGCAGCGTCCACTCGAGCCCGTTGTCTTCCCAGGGGTTGAGCGGCGCCTTCTTGCCCTTGAACATGCTCCACCAGAAGTTCACGAAGAAAATGATCTGCGACCCGAACAGCAGGAACGCGCTGATCGAGATGAAGGTGTTCAACGGCTGCAGCGGCTTCAGGAAGTCATAGATGTTGGGGTCGTACAACCGGCGCATGTGTCCCGCCATGCCGAGGTTGTGCATGGGGAAGAACGTCATGTTGTAGAACAGCATGGTAAGCCAGAAGTGCACCTTCCCCCATCCCTCGTTCATCATGCGCCCGAACATCTTCGGGAACCAGTACACGATGGCGCCGAAGATAGCGAACAGGCTGCCGCCGAACAGCACGTAATGGATGTGAGCCACGATGAAGTAGGTATCGTGGATGAACATGTCGACGGGCGTCGCGGCCATGAAGATCCCGGAGAGACCGCCGATCGTGAACATCGCGACGAATCCGACCCCATGCAGCATCGGCACGTGGAAGCGCAGATTGCCGCGCCACATCGTGCCCATCCAGTTGAACACTTTGATCGCCGACGGCACCGCGATGAGCAGGGTGGACACCATGAACGAGGACCCGAGGGTCGGGTTCATCCCGCTGACGAACATGTGGTGGCCCCACACGATCCATCCCAGGAACGCGATGCCGCAGATGGCGAACACCATTGAGTGGTAGCCGAAGATCGGCTTGCGGCTGCCGTTCGCGATGAGATCGGAAGCGATGCCCATCGCGGGCAGGATGAGGATGTAGACCTCAGGGTGCCCGAAGAACCAGAACAGGTGCTGCCACAGGAGCACCTGTCCGCCGGCCGCCGGATCGAAGAAATGCGTACCGAGCACCTGCTCGAAGAGCAGCATGATCGCCGCGCCAGCGAGCACCGGGACCGCGAGGAGGCCCAGGATCGCGGTAATGAACAGCGCCCAGATCGACAGCGGCATGCGGAACCACGTCATGCCGGGCGCGCGGTTGTTGATCACCGTCGTGATGTAGTTCAGCGAGCCCAGCACCGACGACAATCCGAACAGGATGATCGAGACCGACCAGAGCTGCTGGCCCAGCGCGGCGCCCGAGAGGTCCTCGCGCGCCGACAGCGGTGCGTACATCGTCCAGCCAGCCCGCGCGGCGCCTTCCGGCACGTACATGCTCGCGAGCATCACGCCACCCGCGGCGAACGCCGACCAGAAAGACGCCATGTTGATGCGCGGGAACGCCATGTCGTGCGCGCCGATCTTCAGGGGGATCAGGAAGTTCGCGTACACGCCTACGAGCAGCAGCATGATGGCGAAGAACACCATGAAGGTGCCGTGCATCGTCACCAGCTGGATGTAGTACTCGGGGAGGATCACGCCTCCGGGAGCCATCGTCTCCGGGAGCAGGCTGCCGCCCGGCATGGGCTTCCCGGGGAAGCCCAGCTGCCAGCGGATCTGCATCGCGAGGAACCCGCCGACCAGCAAGAAGAAGAGACTCAGGAACAAGAACTGAATCCCGATGATCTTGTGATCAGTCGAGAAAATGTACTTCTTGATGAAGCTCCGGTCGTCGTGATGCGCGTGCGCGGTGTGCGACGCGGCGGCTACGGTCGTCATGATGTCCCTTCCCCCTTGGCTTTCGCGGCCCGGTCTGCAGCCCACGTGTCAAAGTCCGCCTGCGTATGGGCGAACACCTGCGCGCGCATCTTGTAGTGGCCCATGCCGCACAGCATCGAGCACCCCAGCTCATAGTTGCCGGGGACCGTCGCCTCGAACCACACCCTGATTTCGAGTCCCGGCACCGCGTCCTGCCGCACCCGGAACTGGGGCACGTAGAACGAGTGAATCACGTCCTCGGCCGAGAGGTACAGGACGACGGGATGTCCCGTCGGCACGTGCAGCTGGTTGCGGACGACGATGTCGTCTTTCGACGCGGGGTCGTCGGGATCCAGGCCCGTCGGATTCGACGTCTTGTCGATGAGGGACTGCTTCACCCGGCCGAGCTTGCCGTCAGGCCCCGGATAGGTGAACCACCACTCGAACTGTTTGGCGTGGACGCCGATGGTGTAGGCGCCAGCCGGCACGCTCGAGCGGCCCTTGATCTTGACCCACAGGCCGTTGGACGCGATGCCCAGGATGACCATCGTCACCGCAGGGATCGCTGTCCAGATCACTTCGGCGGGGGTACTGCCGTGGGTGTAGTGCGCCTTGCGACCGGGGCGCGCCCGGTAGCGGATGACGAAGACGATGAGTCCGACCTCGACGAGCACGAACGTGATCCCGGTGATGATCAGAATCGCCAGGAACCCCTTATCGATGCTCCCTGCAAACGTCGAGGCTTGGGCCGGAAGCCACCATGCCATGGAGCGTCTCCCCTATTTCGCCGTGAAGGTGAAATCCGAAGCCTTCGTCTCACCCGCCTTCACTGTCACCGTCGCCGTCTGCACGCCGAACTTCTCGTGCCACGCCTCGATCGTATACGTGCCGGGCGGCAAGCCCTTCAGCGCGAACGACCCATCCTCGCCGGTGGTGGCGAAGAACGGATGCGGCTGGACACCGGCGAACGCGTGCATCCAGCCGTGCACGTTGCACTCGAACGGCAACATGACCTCGGTGACCGTAAACCCGGGCCGCTGGGTCACCATATTCGTGGGCTGGCTGATGTTGAAGGGCCGGTTCTTCTTGCCGAGAGCTTTGATGTTGTGAAGGACGCCGTCCGAGTTCTTGATCGAGAGTCCCTGACCCACCATGATACCGAAGACGCGGGGGTGATAGAGACAGCCGTTCTGATCAATCTCGACGGGCGTGCTCGGCGCGGGATACTTTGCGTCAGCGGGAAGGCCGGTCTTCACGTACACGAAGACATTCGCGAGCATGCCGTTCTTGGCGAGCACCGCGGGGTCGACCGGCCCCGTGGTGTACTTGCCTTTGCACTTGGGCTCCTCGCCCATGTCGATCGCCGGATTGGCCGGCGCCTTGCCGACGAGCTTGACCTTACCGGTCACCGTCGCGCCGTCAGAGGCCGCGCCCGCGGGGTGGCGCGCCACCGCCAGGGCCAAGACCACGAGTCCCGCTCCGACTGCCGCTACCGCACCAAACCGACGCATCGTCCCTCCTCTAAAGGATCCCAACTGGTCTGCCGTCACGCTCGCCGCGCCCCGCCTGACCCGCCGCGGCGCTGAGCCCGCACGATCACCAACATCCCGAGGCCGAGGGTCACCACCATCGCTATCACGGGAGAAATGAACGTCCCGGGCGGCGTGGGCCGGTCCAAGGCAAGGAAATACCACGTGCTCACGGCCATGCGGGCCCCTCGCTCCCCGTTGGAACCGTCCCAAGCGAAGAACGCGACCGGAATAGCCCGCCCCACGGCGAACTGAAGTTCGTTCGTGGAGTCCGCTGTCGCAAGGGCGCGCGTGAGCACCACCCGCCACTGTCCTTTGTCATAGACGGCGTCGCCGTGGAAGCCGCCCGAGGCCGCGAGGCTGTCGAACCGCTCGATCCCCCGGGCCGTCCCGGCCACGGCTCGCCGCGGCGCGCTGCTCCAGCGCCACTGGTAGACCGGGTCGCCGCTGGCGCCCATCAGGAAGTAGGGTCGCTGCATGCCCTCAGAGAGCTTCACGGGGAACTGCACCGCCAGTTGGTCGGGCCAGAGCTCCGCGGTGACGGGACCGGAATCGTCGCCGGCCATGATGTTGAGTACTTTTGTCGTGAATTTCAGCCACGCCGTGTCCGGGCTCTGCGAGCGATCGTCCCAGCTGATCCGCATGGCGATCATCGAATCGTTGTGCACCGCCTGCACCCACACGGCGGTGACGGCCGGCGCGAACCAGCGCGGCTTCCGGATGATCTGCCCCACCAGCGGGAAGTAGTAAGTGTCCACCTTGGACCAGGCGCTGTCGTCCGGCGAAACCGGCAGCGCCCCCGCCATCTGGGGCGCGTGGATCACGTCCCGGACCTCAGGGGCCTTCTCGGGCGAGAGGCTGCGCACGTACTGCGCGACGCGCCACAGCTCTTCCTCCGTGAGGAACTTCTGCTCGAGGAGATCGGAGAACGAGGGCATCGGCGTGCCGTCGAGGCCGGTCCGGAGCCGATGGTAGATCTGGTCGGTCGTCGACCCGCCTCGGAACAACCAGTTCTGATGCAGGTTCGCCGCGAAGATCGGATCGCCAGCGTCGGTCTTCAGCGTAGGCGCGGACGGGCCATCGCCGCGACCGTCTCTCCCGTGACACTTACGGCAGCCGATCGAGTCGTAGAACTGCCGTCCGATCTGCGCCGCCTTCTCGCCCCCGCTCGGCTCGCCGGCGAAAGTCAGAACCTGCGGATGCTGGCTCGTGTCGGAGAAGAAGGACGAGAACGTCTTGATGTACGCCATGACGTCCCGGCGCTCGGCGTCCGAGAGCCGAGCCTTCCAAGCCGGCATTGCCGTGCCGGGCAACCCCTCATTGATGACATACATCAGGTCGGCGTCGGTCGGCAGGTTGCCGGTCGCAGTGCTGCGGACCTTGTAGATAGCGCCCGTGAAGTCGCGCGGTTGGGGCAGCATGTAGTGCTGCGCCGCGCCCTTGGAGTCACCGCTTTCACCGTGGCACCCGGCGCACCACTTCACGTAGACCTCTTTGCCCTTCGTGGTATCCTGGGCGGACACCACGACGGCCAACAAGAGCAGGGCGTTCAATGCTCCCCCCCTTCGTGCTTCTCCCAGGTCCTGGGCTTCCAGCCGGTCTGCTGGTAAAGGAACAGGATGACCTGCCAGATCTGGCGCTCGGTGAGGAAGTCTTCCCAGCGCGGCATCGCGGAGTTCCACGGCGTCCCTTCGCGTGGCAAACCGGGGCCACCCTTGGCGACCCGCCAGAACACGAAGCTTTCCGTGAGCTGGGCGATGGTCCCGTTATCCTGGAAGTTCGCGGGCAGCGGGTTGAACCCATGCGCGTAGTGCCCGAGCCCATCCAGGTGGTCGCCGTGGCAGGGCATGCAGTTCTCGTAATAGGTCGTCTTGCCCGCCGCGAGATAGTCGGCCAGCGAGTCCGGGTGCTGGCGCAGCGGGTTTTCGAGCCCGGTGAGCTTGACCGGCTTGCCGCGGAAGGTGATCTCGTCGGGCGGCGCCGGGTGGATGGACCGCAGGTTGGGCGGCGCGGCGACCGTGGTGCGCACCTGGCCGTAGGTCACGAGGCCCACGAACGCGGTCACGACCGCGAGCACGGCGGTGCGCACCCAGCGCAGCCGCGGCTGGACGAGCATCGCCTGCAGCGGCTCCTTGAAGAGATTCCAGCGGTCCTCGTTATCACTGACGTAGATGAGCACCCCGGCGAGCACCGTCACCATGTACTGGAAGAGCACGCTCTTCGGGACGATGGCACTCCCCGGCAGGACCGGCACGACGAAGGCGAAGAGGATGTAGGCGAGGACCATGATCCCCACCGCCTGCCAGAAGGGGTGGTCGACGTAGCCACGAGACTTGGGCGCCGGCGTCATTTGTGCCCCGCGAGGAATTGGGCGAGCGCGTCGAGTTGTGCCGCGCTCATGTCGGTACCGAATGTCTTGGGCATCACGCCCGCAAAGCTCTCGAATCCCTTCGTCACGTCCGAGGCGGGGTCGACGATCTTTTTGCGTATCGCCGCCGCGTCACGACGGCTGCCAACGTGCGTCAGGTCGGGAGCGATCGTCTGCCCCTCCCCATCGAGCATGTGGCAGTTGCGGCACCCGGCTTCCTTGATGAGCGCCTTGGGGTCGGTGCTGCCACCGGCGAAGCCGGCCGCGGGGGCGGGGGCCGACGCGGCGGCCCCGAGGTCCGCACCGGTGACATCCACGGTTCCGCCCTGCGACTCGAGGTAGGCGACCAGCGCCCACGCCTGTTCGGGAGGGACGAGCTTGGTGATCCTCGGCATGATCGGCTGGTAGCCCGAGACGACGTACGCCGTGGGTTGATCGAGCGACTCGAACAGGTACTGCTTGCAGGTCTTCCCGGGCTCGCGCTTGCCGCAGCGGGCACCGATTTGGCCCGTCCCCTTCTCGTCGGTGAGGAGGTTGGGCGCGCGGGTGCCGAGTCCGTGGCACGCTCCGCAGCCACCGACGCCGCTGAACACCTTCTCGCCGGCGGCGGCGATCTGCTCGGGCGTCGCATTGGGCCCGAGGGTGATCTTCTGCGGCACCTCGGACTGCATCTGCGGGATCTTGTTGCAGATCAGCGTATACACGAACAGCGTGCCGAGCACGACCCCGATGACCTTGAGGTTAGTGGCCCACATTCTGGCCCTCCTTGCCCGGACTCACGAAGGTGGATTTCTCGGCGAGCCCGCCCAGCCAGAACACAAATCCGACGAGCCCGAGGAAGATCAACACGCACAGGCTGATCATTCGCGAGGCGTACCCCAAGGCCGGCGTGGCGGCGTACTTGCTGGTGTCTTCCATCACCTGCCAGATGTGCCAGTACTGGCGAATACCCGAGCGGGCGAACCCCATCAGGCCCATCAGCCAGGTGAAGGTCACGGCGAGGATGAACAAGGCGTATTGGGAGCGGGCCGGCATCTTGCCCCACTGAATCTCGCCCACCGACTTCGCGCCACGAGCCATCATCGTGTCGATCACGGTGACGCAGAGGATGCACGCCAGCACCGCGCCCACCTGGTACACGCTGAACCCGATGCGGACGATCGCCTCGACGAAGTAACCGCGGATGCCGTAGAACAACACGATCCCCGCCGCGATCACGAACATCGCCCCCTGGATCTTGGTGCCGGTGGAGGCCCACGGAACGGTGAATTCCTTGTTGCCACGGCGATACATCAGGAAGGAGAGGAACGTCGCCAGGATCATCAGGTTGACGGCGGTATTCTTGGCGCTCATGACGCCCAGGGCGCCCAGCAACGGGTGGTGCGAGCCGCCCATCGCCGCGAGCTCCTTCGAGTCCGCGATCATCGTATGGGGAGTGCCCCACACCATGGCGCCGAGCACCAAGACGATCAGCAGGTACTTGATGTAGGGCCGGAACCGCTCGGCGCCGGGGATGCGGCCCATGCCGATCCACAGGTAGTAGTTGCCGGCGAGGAACAGGACGGCGATGAGGAACGCCTGGATGACCCAGAGCCAGCTCATGAAGCCGCCCATCATCGTGATGCCCATCGACTGGTCGTACTGGTAGATCTCGCGACCCAGCCAATAGCCGGCGAAGGGGAGGACGATCAGGGCCGACATAGCGATGAAGTTGCCGACGTATCCCATCCAGTCGTAGTACGCGCGCTCCTCGTCGGTCTTGGCGGCGAGGAACCGGTAGCTCGCGTAGGCCGCCGCGATCGCGCCGCCAAACACGACATTCGCGATCAGGCGGTGGATGTTGATCGGCATCCAGGTGGCGTTGGAAATCGCGTGCCACAATTTGATGGTCGTCGGGTCGGTCGTGGACGAAATGTCGCGCGGTGGCGTCATCATGTAGGTCAGCCACGAGTTGGCGATGAGCATCACGATCGTGCCCCACACGTTCAGCAAGATGCCGAGCGTCCAGTGCACGATCTTGGCCCGACCATACTTCCAACGACCCCAGCCGTAGTAGTACAGGTAGAGGGTGAAGGATTCGAAGAAGAACAACCCGGCATACAACCACATCGACGGTCCGAAGACCGTCGTCAGATACGCCCAGAACCTGGTATACAGCGTCGAAAGCAGGAAGACCAGGATCGCCCCCCAAATTGCCGTCGCGCTGTAGGCCACGAGCAGCAGGCGCGTGAACTCCTTTGCGAGGCCGTCGTACTTGGCGTCCTTGGCGAAAATCCCGATGGCTTCCGCCACGACGGCGAACATCGGGACACCCAGCACGAAGGCCGCGAACATCAGGTGCACCTGGGCGGCGATCCACACCGCGCCCCGCGCACCGATGACGGGAAACTCGCCGTAGCTACGGACGCTGTCCGCCGCCGCCGAGAGCAGAAGGTGCGTGGTCATCACCCCTCCGACTCGGCGAAGAACGGCCGGCGTTTCGAGAAGTCGATCGGCATCGCGTTCCGGACCTCCCCTAGCAGTTCGATCGTGACCTCGCTCGCGCCCTGACGTCGGGCGTACTGCTCTACACGCTCCGTCACCACGCCGCGCACGAACGACGGAATCCGCGCGAGGCGCGCGCGCGCCTCGGGGCTCCAGCGCAGGGCCGGCGGGAAATCCCCTCCGTAGGTCACCCGGCGAGCGGGCTCAATCACGGCAGCTCCGGGCCGCGGCTCGTAGGTGCACGACGGATCGGCCGCGAGCACGTCACCGGTCTCGGCGAATGCGCGGGCGCGGCATCCTCCGCACATGGCCCGATACTCGCACGCCCCGCACTTGCCCCCGAGTGCGCCTTCCCGCAACCGGCGGAACAGCGCCGACTCGCGCCACAGCTCACCGAAGGAGCGAGTGCGCAGGTCGCCCGCGACTTCCGGGAGATACGGGCAGGGCGTGAGGTGCCCGTCCGGGGTGATCCGGCAGTACTGGGTGCCGCAGGGGCAGCGTGTCTCGTAGTTCAGAATCGGCGATTCGGGATCGGCGGCGTGCACGTGCCGCATGAAATGCGGCGCGCACTTTGCGCGCACGAGCATGACGCCGCGGTATTCCGCCTGCCAGCGGGCGAGATCGGCGAGCACCGCCTCGTACTCGGCGGGGGAGAGGTCGCTCAAGCCGGCGCCGCGTCCGGTGGGCACGAGGAAATAGCAGTTGAACGCCACCGCGTGCTGCTCCGCCGCCCACGCGACCAGGCGCGCGAGCTCGGCCCGATTGCCCTTGGTCGCCGTCGTCTGGATGATGAAATCGAGCTCCGCGTCCCGCAGCCGGCCGAGCGCCGCCTGCGTGTCGGCGAGCGAGCCCTTCAAGTGGCGGAAGTTGTCATGGTAGGTGGGCCGGAGCGAGTCGACGCTCACCGCCACGCCACGCACGCCGGCGGCTTTGAGCCCGGCGATCCGCTCCTCGGTGAGCAGGGTGCCGTTCGTCCCGACGACGACCGTCGCGCCGCGATCGGTCGCGGCCCGCGCGATCTCCGTGAGGTCGTCGCGCAGCAGCGGCTCTCCACCCGAGAGGATCAGGAGCGGCGCCGGATTCACCGCCACGAGCTCGTCGACGATGCGCAGGCAGGTGGCCGTGTCGAGCTCCGACGTGGCGCGCTCGGACGGGCCCGCCGAGATGTAGCAGTGGGCGCACTCGAGGTTGCAGCGGCGAGTGAGATTCCAGGCGACGACGTGCGGCACGTAGTCCACGTCAGTCCCCCGCCTGCTCCTGCAGCATCCGCTCCATGGCCTCCCGGGCCTCTGCGGGCGTCGCACCCTTGAAATCGACCGGGCACTTGCCTGCCTTCTCCTCGATGTCGCGAATCGGGCAGCGCGTGATCCCCTGGGCCTTCGCTTCTTCGATGAACGCCCGCATCTCGGGCGTCATGGCGTCCCGGCCCTCGGCTTCCGCGCGGATCTGCTTGGCGCGCAGCTCGGTGAACATCACCATCATCGTCTCGACGTCGAACTCGTCGGCCTCGATCATGGTCTGCTTGTTGTCATCCATCACCATCGTGGTCACCCGCCCGATCTCGTGGTTCCTGGCGAAGCGCTCCACGGTGTTGCGCGCCAGCGGCCGGGCGATGAGCGGGACGGCCTGGAGCCGCTGCCACGCCTCTTCGGTCCAGACGATCGGGTCGGTGGCGACGCGCGGGCGGCGGCTGACGTTGCCGGTGACGGGGCAGCGCACCTCGATCTCCAGGACTTCGCCGACGTCGTCGGCGTCGTGCCCCTGGACCTTGGTGGTCTTGAGCTGCTCGGTCGCCTTCACCTCGGCGAGCGCGATCTCCTCCGCCGTGCCGATGCCCATGATGAGCTGCATGTGCGTGGGCAAGAGCTTCCGGATCGCCTCGTCCAGCCAGCGGTTCGTGACGATGTCCGCCGCGCCGGCGGTTTGCTCGAGGACGTACTCTTCGACCGCGCGGCGCGCGATACCCTGCGCGAATGGTGGGACCCGAAGGATCCGCACCTCGGCATCGGGCGCCCAAGGCATGCCGGCCTGACCGTCTTCCTCAATCCACGGAATGTCTTCCGGCCGGATGCCCACGGTGCCGATGAGGAGCGTGTTGCACGGCGCGATGCGCAGGAGGTTCTCCGCCTGCGAGCCGAGCTGCGTGTTCTCGACGCGGTGCGCGCCGTGGCGGGCCAGCACGAGCAACGACGGCTTGATCTCCTCGGCCCATTGCATCACGACCTGGAACGGCTTGCCGACCAGGATCTGGGTCTTGATCGGCACGTCGGGAAACTCCTGGGCCATCACTTCGGCGCGCTTCAGATTCGCCTGGCACAGCTTGAGGAGACCCTTGTCGATGATGTTGTTGTGCAGCTCTTCCTGCTCTTCGAACTTGAAGACCTTCGACGCCTGGTAGGACAGCACGTCCTTGATGTTGTGGAACACGACGTGGTGGTACTCCACGTCGAAGGCGCTGCACACGTAGAGCGAGCCGCCGAACGCCTGCGCCAGCTCGAGCGCCACCCGCATGGCCTTGTAGCTGTAGGACGAACCGTCGACGCACACGAGGAAGCGCCCGTCCTGGAACGGGCGGTCGTCGCGCACGATGAGCAGATCCTTCTCGATCTCGCGCAGCACGCGGGCCACGACGCCGCCGAGCTGGGAGAACGGCTGCCGGCCCAAGCCATGCGCGCCGATCGTGAGCAGATCGTACTGGCGGCCCGACGAGCCGACGAGGCGCGCCGCCGAGTCTTCGTCCTCGGCGATGATGCGGCCGTTCTCGCCGACCTGGACGTCGGTGCGGACCTTCGTACCGCCGTCGTAGCTCGCGGCGCGGTTGGGATCGAACCCAATGAGGCCCGGCAGGTGCCCCGCGCCGCGATTCACCTCACTCACGATCTCTTCGTAGTTGATTCCTTCGAGGAGCTGGCGGGTCAATGCGACGCCGGCCGCTTCGCACCGCTTCCCGATCTGATCGAGGAAGCTGTCGGCGATCAGCTGGAGGCCCTTCTCGATCAACTTGTCGTGGATCTTGCGCTGCTTCTTGATTTCTTCGGGAGTCTGGAACTGCGCGGGAAGGCCGGTCTCGAGCTGGCGGAAGCGGACGTCGTGGAGACGGGCCGCGTAGACGTGATTGCCCGTGATGCGTCCGCCCGACTGACGACACAGCTCGAGTGCCCGATCGATGGCCCAATCTGAATGCTGGGAATTGTCGACGGGCGCGAAGATCTCACGATACACCGGCACCTCGGAGCGCTGGAGTCATGCCGGGCACACACACACTCTCGCCGAGTCCTAACCGAACTCGGTGCTCATCGGCGAAAAACGCGAATGTTGGGCTCGGCCGCAACGGCGCACGGGCCGCCGTTGCATGTCAGGTCGAATTCGGCCGCCGCGAGTATGTCCCCCGCAAGGGGACCTGTCAAGACTCGCCTGGTTTCACTCGGGCACGAGTTGTCTGCCTGTTTCGTCCCATACGGTGATGGCATCGACAGGGCAGGCGTCGCACGCCCGCAGCAGTCGCTCACGCTCGACCGCGTCGGGCTCGACGAAGACCGCGATGGTGTCCTCATCCAGCTTGAAGGCCTCGGGGGCCTCCTTCACACAGTCCCCGAAGCCGACGCACTGGCTACGGTCGATCACCACACGCAGCCCATGGACCTGGCGTTCGACCAGGTCGCTCACATCCCCTCGAGCCCCAACTCCGAGCGGGCGGTGTCCATGAGGTCCGGCGTGATCTCCGCGATGCCGCGATCGCGGGCGTATTCCGCGTAGATCCGCTTCACCATTCCCCGAACGAACCCCGGCACGCGCGCCAGGCGCTCCTGCGCCTCCGGCGACCAGGACGGAAACGCGCCCGCCGCCCGTCCCGCGTCCCCCGCCCCCTCATCGAACGCATCCGCCCGCCCCGTGGCCACGGCGCCCCGCACCGTCTCGAGCGGCTGCTCCGAGATCGTCCTTCCCCCGATCTTCACGCCGAGCGAGGCGACCAGCTGGGTCTCGTACGGATTCGTGAGCATCGCCACCACGCGACCGCACTGGGGACAGCGGAAGGATGCGGCAAGCGTGCCGTCGCCGGGCAGGGCTCGCTCCTCGAACGCCATCTGCTTGTCGCATTCGACGCACAGAAACTTCATACGTGCCCCGCGAGCGCACTCCACAGCGCGTCGGGTGGGTCGAAGGGCACGCGTGCCAACAGCGGAATCCCGAACTCGGCGGCCAGGGATTCGCCGGCGCTGCCCCGAAACTGCCCGCCCACCATGTTCTCCACCACGCCGAGCGCCGTCGCGCCCCGCTCCACGGCGGCGCGGAGCGCCCGCCGCACGGCATCCGCCGACTCGGGCGTGGGAATCGTCACCGTCAGCACGGCGGGCGGTGCCGGAAGCAGGTCCGCGAGCTCCTCGAAGCGTCCGAGTCCGGGGGGCAGGTCGACCAACAGCCGGTCGAGCGACCCCCACGCCACGTCCGCAAGGAATTCCCTCAGCGCCGCTGCTTCCATTGCTCCGCGCCACACGAAGCGGTCCGCCTCGGGGCCGTGAAAGGCCAGTGGTCGCCCATCGTCGAGCAAGTGAGCCATCGACAGCACCCGGACGCCCTCGACCCCGGTCGCGGGAATGACCGCGTCCCCTCGAATCGCGAGAGGGGTCGAGGGAGTCTCGAGCAAGCGAGCAGCGGTGGGACCGTTCAGATCAGCGTCCAGCACGCCGGCGGGTCGGCCGCTCCGCTGCAGTGCGCGAGCGAGGCGGGCCGTGACGAAGCTCTTGCCGACGCCACCCTTGCCACTCATGACGGCCACGACCCGACCTACCGACTCCATCCGGGCGGCGACGCGGCGGCGCTGCTCCAGAACCTGGTCCAGAAGGCCCGAGCGATCAGGTTCGGACAAGTCGTGATACGTGCGAATGTTGAGTGGCATAATGGCAGTATTATGTCTAGCTTCCTCCCGTTCCGCCATGATCGATGAACTGAAACAGAAACTGCAGGCCGAAGTCGAGCGCCTGAATCACGAGATCAACTTCGTGCTTCCGAAGGAGATCGAGAAGGCGCGCGCGCACGGCGATCTCCGCGAGAACTCGGAGTACAAGGCCGCCCTCGAGCGCCAGCAGTTCACCCAGGCCCGTGTCCACCACCTGCGGCTCCGCCTCGGCAAGCTATCCAGCGTCACCGAGCACGACATTCCCCGGGACCGCGTGGGCTTCGGCTCGCGCGTCACGGTTGAGGATCTGGATACGAAAACCCGAGAGACTTACTCCCTCACGCTCGGGGAATTCATCGAGGGGAGCGAAGAGGACGGCAACGATATCCCGGTGTCGATGGCCTCACCCTTGGGCAAGGCCCTCGTTGGCCTCCGAAAGGGACAGACGGCTAACCTCGCCCTCCCCATGGGGAAGCGCCGCCTCAAGGTCGTCCAGGTCGTCACGGTGCACGACCTCGCCGCAGGGGGTGCCGACGAACCACGTTCCCGCACTTGACGTCACCGTGCTGACCGTGTCACTTCCATAGCTGGTTAGGAGCAGGGCTGGACGCGTGCCGGCGCCGTTCTGAAGGCTGGCTCGCCCAACGCGAGGGGTTGCATGGAAGTCCACGCCGAGGCCCAGGACGAACGGTTCTCCTTCACGCCGTTCACTCGGCACTCGTTCTTCACAGATATGAACCGCTGGATCGTCCAGCGCGTGATCTGCCCGAGTCGGCACACGATCGTCGACTTGGGATGCGGGCCGGGGGCAGTGACGCAGTTGATCGTCGAGCAACTGAGCCAGGGGGCCGACGCACGGGTGATCGGGATCGATCCCTCACCCAGCGCTCTCGAGAAGGCGCGAGCGGCCATCAAGTCGCGGTTCGCCGAGTTCGTCGAGGGCAGTGCGGAATGGCTGTCCCGGGTGGTTCCCTCCGCTGACGCCGTGATCTTCTGCAACGCTATCCACCTCGTGCCCGACAAGAGCCAAGTGCTTGCCGAGATTCGCAAGGTCCTCAGGCGCGGTGGCGTGCTGGCGTTCAACACGACCTTCTTCAACGGGGCCTACGTCGACGGAACGGCCGGCTTCTGGCGCCGCTGGGTAGTGCGCGCGGTGCAGGTGCTGCGGGAGCGCGGCGTCGCGGTCCAGCACGAAGCGAAGGCGACGGCGCGCACCTTCCTCTCGGCCGAAGAGTACGCCACCCTGTGCGTGAAGGAGGGGTTCCGCCAGCCCACCGTCGAGCTCCTGCGAGTCGAGATGACCCCCGAGAGCATGGAAGATATCGGGCGGTTTTCCCTGTTCATCGAGGGCGCCCTGCCGGGCGTCCCGCTCGAGCAGGGGGCGGAAGCGCTGAAGGAAGGGCTCCACCGCGCGCTCGACGAGACCGGCTTGAGCACGGTGCCACGCAACTGGCTACAGTGCTTGGCGGTCGCCTCGTGAGGGTGCCAGCACGAAGCTGAGGCGCCGATGCGCCTCCCGCAGCGCCGTTTCCACGAGCTCCGGTTTCTCGCCCCGCGCAAAGATGAACCCCGGGTAGCGCGCCCCCTCGGGGAGGGGCACGAGCAGCTCACCCCTATACGCGGTGATCACCACGTCCTCGACGAGCGGAACCGCTCGCGCCTCGTCGACTCCCCTCACCTCCTGAAGGGTGCCCCTTCCCGGCACCGGAATCATCATCACTCCTGAGGCCCGCGCCTCACGCCGGAGCGACGGCAGTTCCATGCCGAGGGCATGACGGAGGATGAGTTCCTCGAGCGACCCGTCCCTTTCCCCTCGTCCCTCGTCCCTCGCTTCAAACCGCAGCGCCGCACTGCAACGCCCTCCGATCGGCCGTGCCGCGAGCTCGATCAACCATGTCCCTCGCTCGTTGACGCGCAGCTCGGCGTGCACCGGTCCCTCGATGAGCCCTAACGCTGCTGCCGCGGCCTGTGCGGTCGCCGCGAGAGCACGTTGCGCTGGCTCGGGCAGCCGGGATGGCGTCACGTAGAGCGTTTCCTCAAAGAAGGGGCCATCGAGCGGGTCGGGCTTGTCGAACAGGGCCAGCACGTGCAGGCGGCCATCCGTCAGCAAACCCTCGAGTGCCACCTCGGGGCCCGGTATGAATTCCTCCACCAGGATGTGGCGAGCGGGCTCGCCGCAGCGGGCGACCGCCGGCTCCGAGAGGATGGCCCGCAGGCGCCCGAACGCCGCGATAAAAGCGCGCGCATCGTCGGCCCGGATCACGCCACGGGAGGCGGACAGCCGGAGGGGTTTGAGGACGCACGGGTACGGGACGTCACGCGCCAGGATTGCCGGATCGGCGTCGATCCGATGGAGAACGAAACGCGGCACCGGCACGCCGGCCAGCGCGAGCGCTTGGCGCTGGCGGTTCTTGTCGCGAGCCGCAAGTGCTGCGGGTACCGGATTGCCCCGCAGCCCCAACCGTTCAGCAATCGCCGCGGCCGCGACCGCTGTGTCGTCGTCCACTCCCACCACCGCGTGGATCGGATGGCTGCGCGCGAATTCCGCGGCTCGCTCCGCGGCGCGCTCAGGATCCGCCAGGTCGAGCGTGAGCAGAGCCTCCGGCTGCGCCTGCTCGAATGTGCTCGGCAATTCAGAGGCGACGGTGAGCGCGACGTCGAGGTGGCGAGCGGCTGCTACGAACGCGGTGGTGCGGTATGTCGTGGTGGGCAGGAGCAGCAGGACGCGCGGCGCCACGCCGCGTTCCTACTTCTTCGAGGCGGCGAAGTAGGGATTCGAGCCGGCAGTGTGGTCGGTGACGTCCACGAGGCCGCGCACGGCAGGGATGTGCTCGCGGAGCATTCCTTCGATCCCCTGGCGCAGCGTGACGTCGGCCATGCCGCATCCCTGGCACCCGCCGCCGAGTCGCAGCATCACGACGGCGTCCTGCACGTCGATCAGCTCGACCGAGCCGCCGTGCCGCGCCACCATTGGATTCACCTGCCGCTCGAACAGCTGCGCCACCTGCTCGTACAGGGCGTCGTCGTCCACGGGAGCGTTGGCCCCGCCTTCGCGCCGCGGCGCCACGGTGGGCGCGTCGGTCGCGAGCGCGTTGCGAATCGCCGCTCCCACGAGCTTGCCGACAGCGGTCCACGGCGTGGGGCTGCGTTTCACGACCGTGACGAGGTTGCCCGACACGATGAGCTCGGTGATGCCCGCGCCGGGGATGGCGAAGATCGCTTCCGCAAGTGGCGATCCGGCCGCTTCATCCGGAGACGCGAACCGCCGCACGCCACCGGCGTGCAGCGGCTGGCTTACGAGGAACTTGCAGCGGTCGGAGTCGACCGGCTCGGCGGTGATGCGGATATCCGCGGCGCTCATGCTCAGTCCGCCACGGCGGCGCCAGCAGCGGCCGTGCGCAGCTGTTGCGCCGCCTGCACCATGTTGCGCAGCGCGGCGAGCGTCTCGTCCCAGCCTCGTGTCTTGAGCCCGCAATCGGGGTTTACCCAGATCTGCCGGTCGTCGAGCACCGCCCGCATGCGCTCGAGCGCGCCGACGATCTCCGCGGTGCTGGGCACGCGCGGCGAGTGGATGTCGTAGACGCCCGGGCCGATCTCGTTCGGGTAGCGGTACTCCTTGAACGCCTCGAGCAGCTCCGACCCGGATCGCGCGCTTTCGATCGAGATCGCGTCCGCGTCCATCCGCTCGATCACCTGGATGACGTCGTTGAACTCGCTGTAGCACATGTGTGTGTGGATCTGCGTTTCGTCCTTGACCCCGGCGGTCGCGAGGCGGAACGCGTTCACCGACCACTCGAGATAGGCGGCCCATTCCGCGCGCCGCAGCGGCATGCCCTCGCGCAGGGCGGGCTCGTCGATCTGGATCACCCGAATCCCCGCGCTCTCGAGATCGCGCACCTCGTCGCGGATGGCGAGCGCGATCTGTTTCGCCGTCTCCGAGCGCGGCTGATCATCGCGCACGAAGGACCACTGCAGGATGGTGACCGGGCCGGTCAGCATCCCCTTCACGGGCAGCTCCGTCTTGGACTGGGCGAACGTGCTCCATCGCACCGTCATGGCCCGGGGGCGGGCCACGTCGCCGAAAATGATCGGCGGCTTGACGTAACGCGACCCGTACGACTGCACCCAGCCATGCTCGGTGAACGCGAACCCGTCGAGCTGCTCGCCGAAGTACTCCACCATGTCGTTGCGCTCGAACTCCCCGTGCACCAGGACGTCGAGGCCCAAGCTTTCCTGAAGCTTCAGGGTGTTCACGATCTGCGCTTCGATGAAGGCGTCGTACGCCTGGGCGGTGAGCGTGCCGTCGTGCAGCTTGCGGCGCGCCGCGCGCACCTCGGCGGTCTGGGGGAAGGAGCCGATCGTCGTCGTGGGGTAGAGCGGCAGCCGCAGCTGCCGCGCGCGCCGCTCGCCGAACGGCGCGTGGCGGCGCAGGTCCTTCTCGGTGACGGCAGCAACCCGCTTCGCGACCGCAGGGTTGTGAATCCGTTTGGACGTCCGCCGCCGCGCGATCGCCTTGGCGTTCGCTTCGAGCTGCGGCGCCACGCTCGCGCGGGCCGCCCCGCCCGACACCGCTTTCGTCAACGTGACGACCTCGGCGAGCTTCTGCTTCGCGAAGGCCAGCCACTCCTTCAGCTCCGCGTCGAGCCGCCGCTCGAGGTCGAGGTCGATCGGTACGTGCAGCAGGGAGCACGAGGGCGCCACCCACGCGTCCTCGGGTCCCACCCGCGTCACGGCCCGCTCGAGCGTCGCGAGTGCGGCGGCGAGGTCGCTCGCCCAGATGTTGCGGCCGTCCACCACGCCGAGCGACAGCACCCGGCCCCGCCCCGGCGTCCAGGCCTTGAGCAATCCATCGAGCTGTTGCGGCGCGCGCACCAGGTCAACATGGATGCCCTGCACCGGCAGGCTGAGCGCGACGTCTCGGTTGTCGTCCAGCGCGCCGAAGTAGGTGGCGAGCAGCAGCTTCACCTGCGGCACCCGCTCGGCGAGAAACTTGTAGGCGGTCTGGTACGCCGCGCGCTCCGCAGGCGTGCGGTCGAGCGCGAGGCAGGGCTCGTCGATCTGCACCCAGGTCGCCCCCGCCGCGGCAAGCTTCGCGAGGATATCGGCGTAGACCGGCAGCAGCCCGGCGAGTAGCTCCAGACGATCGAACCCAGCCGTCCGGCTCTTCCCGAGCAGGAGGAACGTGAGCGGCCCGATCAAGACCGGTTTCGTGACGATACCGAGCGCCTTCGCTTCCAGGAACTCGTCCACCGGCTTCGTTCCCGCCAGGCGGAACGCCTGACCACGATGGAATTCGGGCACCAGGTAGTGATAGTTGGTGTCGAACCACTTGGTCATTTCCATCGCGACCACATCCCGCCCCGTCCGCTGCGATCCACGCGCCATCGCGAAGTACGTGTCCAGATCGACCCGATCCTCGACCCGACCGTACCGCTCGGGTACCGCCCCCACGAGGGCGCAGGTGTCGAGCATGCGGTCGTAGAACGAGAAGTCGTTCGAGGGAATCAGGTCGATGCCGGCCGCCTGTTGCAGGCGCCAGTGGGCCGCCCGGAGCTCGGCCCCCACCCGGCGCAGGTCCGCCTGCGACACGGTGCCGTTCCAGTACCCTTCCGTTGCCCGCTTCAGCTCGCGGTGTGCGCCGAGGGGCGGGAAGCCGAGTGTGTGTGAGCGTGGCATAGGGCTGGAAATCTAGCAGGCTCAGAGCCGTTGTGGTGCTCGGAAAACCGCCGGACCTACCGCCCGGCCTCCCCCAGCCCGCCCGCCCCGTGCTCGACGCTCCAGATGACCTTCGGGTCATCGCTGGCGAACGCGTTCACATGCACCATCCAGCCGAAAATGCGCTCCCGGAACCGTCCGCCGACCGCGTCGCACGCCTCGCGCGTGGCGATCGGTGAGCGCGGGCCGAACACCGGGGCGCCGTCCCGAACCTCCCGCCAACGCTCCCGCGCTCCACGCGGCGGCAAGCACCAATTCACGTGCTCATGCCACCGAGCGACACCGAGCGGGATACGGGCATCGAGTGCGTCCTCGCTTGTCCGCGCGGGAGCCGTATACATCGCGCCCACGAGCTCGAATGAGCCGTCGGACCGCCGCCGGTACAGGAGGGAGGTCGGTCGCTCGGGATCGAACTCGAACATCGCGTGCACGGCGTACCGCCAGTTCGTGAAATGGGCAATCGCCTGGGGCACTTGGGGGAGAAATTGCCGGAAGCCGTCGGCCTCGGCGCTGCGGACGTCCCGGTACCTGCCCAGGGCGTTCCGCATTTGAACGACCAGGGCCGCGGCGCGTGCGCTATCCGCGGCCGAGCCCGGACGCGCGGGCGTGAAGCGCATGTGCAGGTCGTGTACGCTCAAGTCACTCATCGCTTCGTGGACCGCCATCGCAGCACTATGGTCGGTCGTATCCATCCCGCCCTGCTCGACCAACGTGTCCGCCTGGCCGGCGAGGGGAGCGCGCCCGAGCACGCTGAGCAGCACGAGCAGGGCGAGGCCGGGTCCCGCTTGACGGGAGCGCCCCGCGCGTGCAGGGTTCGCAGTCCTCATATCGCTCCACCCTCGTGCTGGGAGGCCGTGTGCGTCTGGCTGAATTCGCGTCCCTCGTGCTCGCTGCTGCCGTGTCGACCGGCGGGACGTGTGCCGGAGGGACCCCCCCGACAATCGCGCCCACGCCAAAGCCGAGCAACGCGACAGAGGTCGTGATCTTCAACTATACGTACGACCCGCTCACCCTGACGGTCCCCGTAGGAGCGACTGTCACCTGGGTCAACAAGGATCTGGCCCCGCACACCGTCACCCACCGGGCCTACGGTAAGGACAACTTTGACTCGGGCAACCTTCTGAATGCCCAGAGATTCATGAAGACGTTCCGCAGAGCCGGAACGTACGACTACATCTGTGCCCTACATCAGGGGATGCAGGGCACGGTGGTGGTGAAGGATTCAACCGCGAAGGACTCGACCTCGCACTAAGGCTTGGTCGCGAAACGCACCGTGTCTGCCACCATGGGCTTGAGCGGGACGTGATTCGGGTCGGCGAGGACGTCGATCAGGCGGTGCTCGCCCGGCGCCACGTTCTCGAAGGTGTAGGTCGACGTTCCCTTCCCAAGATGCACGATCCCCGCCACACCCACGGGAATGGCCTGATCGGCTGGGGTGACTTCCGTGTCAAGGAAGAGGTGATGGTGCGCGGTACCCGCCTTGTGGTCCGCGACGGGGGCGATTTCGATGCCCTTGGCTTCCAGGGTTACGGTAACCGTGGTCCCTTTGATCACCGTGTCGCGAGCGGGGGAGAGGATGCGCACCTTGGGGCCCTGCGCGCCGGCGACGCCCGCCCCCAGCATGAGGACGCTCAAGGTCGCGACGAACGCGGCACGCCGGCTCGAAAGCTCCATCGTCATGGTCAGGTTCTCCATTGCGTGGGGGACGGGTAAACTGATCGCCCGTTAGGCCGGGCGCCAGGGAGCGGTGTTCCAGCATGCACCAACGCGCGGTCTCAGCCGCCTCGTTTTTGACGATCGACCGCCCGTTCGATGGCGGCGAGCAGCTCCTCCCCATGCACCGGCTTTCGCAGGTACTCGGCGACCCCCGAGGACAGATAGCGCGCTTGCACTTCGGGCGTGTCGTCCGCCGTGAAGAGAACGGTGGGAAAACGGACGCCCCGGGCTCCGAGGTGGCTCTGGATTTCGAGCCCCGTCATCCCGGGCATGTGGGCGTCGAGCAGGAGGCAGTCCGGCCGGTTGCCGTCCCGCTCGAGCGCGTCGAGGAATTCCTGGCCGGATGCGTAGGTGGTCACGGTCAAACCGAAGGCCGAGCAGAGCCGGCGCAGGCTGATGCGCACCGATGGCTCGTCATCGACGATCGCGACGGAGATGGGCCGGGTGCGGACGGCGCTCTGGGGACTCACTGTTCGATCCCGCTCGTTCTCGAGACGAGGAGGCAGTGCACGGTGGCGCCGCCGCCCGGGTTGTTTTCCGCCCAGAGACGGCCGCCATGGGCGGCGACGATCGTGCGTGAAATCGAGAGTCCGAGCCCGAGTCCCTCGGGCTTCGTGGTGACGAACGGCTCGAACAGGCGGTCGACGAGAGCCGGGGGAATCCCGGTGCCGTTGTCCCGCACCGAGATGCGTACGTCGCTTGTCGCCTCGGCCCTCACCGACAGCACGAGTTTCCGACCTGGCTCGGGCGTCCCGCTCATCGCTTCACAGGCGTTCAGGATGAGGTTGAGCAGGACCTGCTGCAGCTGCACGCGGTCGACCACGAGGGGTGGGAGGTTCGGCTCCACGACCGCCGTGGCCGTCACCCCTCGTGTGATCAGCTCCGCGTGCGCCAGCTCGAGCGACTCGCTGAGCAGCTCCCCGGCGTCGACCGATTGGAGGCGCGTCTCGCCGCGCTTGAGGAGTGCCCGCAGGCGCTGGATCACCCGCGCGGCGCGCTGATCCTCGGTCACAATGTCGTCGAGAATCGCGCCCACCTCCTCGAGGTCGGCGGGCTCCCGGCCGAGCAGCCGTCGGGCCGCTTCCGCGTTGGCCAGAATCGACGCGAGCGGCTGGTTGAGCTCGTGCGCGAGCGCGCCGGAGAGCTGGCCCAGCACGGCGACCCGGGCGAGATGCGATAGCTCGCGGCGCTGTTCCTCGATTTCTACCTGCGCCTGGTGTCGGCCCGTCACGTTCGCGCGTCGCACGACCGCGCCCCCCGCGGAGCGCTCGAGCGCCTCGACGCTCAAGAGGTAATGATCCTGCCGCCCGTCGTGGTCGTAGTCGTACTCCGTCTCGAATCGCCGATCGACCCGCGCGAGCACGCCGGTGGTCCCGGCCAATACGCGCAACGCCACCAGGTCTCCCCGCAGCGCAGCGGCGGCGCAACGCTCCAGGTAGTTGTCGCCCGCCCGCGTTCCATGGAAGGCATCCTCGCCAGGTTCCGCGAAACGTCGCCACGAGTCGTTGGTCTCGAGCACCATCCCGCGCGAGTCGAGGATGGCCACGTGGTCGTGCAGCGAGGCCAGCAAGGTGCGATACAGATTGATCGCGTTTCGGCGCGCGCTGCCGACCGCCGCGATGCAGAGTACGGGGATCGCGGTCAGGACCACGAACAGCTGCAGCGTCAGGACGCTGTCATCGGTCGACCACGAAAGAAACGGACCATACCCGCGATCGGCGCTCCAGATTGCGGCGAACGCGACGGCGGTAAGGGCGACGCTCGCGCCACCGGGGCCGAACCGCAGCGCGGACCAGATCAGGACCGGCAGGGGAGCGTACAGGGGAAGGGCCGGATGGAACTGACCCGTGTCGCTCAGGGCGAACGCCACCACGCACGTCAGGGTCAGCGCGGCCGCGAGGAGAACCGCCTCGATAACACGCCCGGGGACAAGTTCCTCGCGGCGGCCTTCCACGACGCTCGTGAAGGTGAGCAGCAACGCGGGCAGCAGCGTGAGGCCGGTGAGCGCGTTCGACAGGAACCATGCGCCCCAGGGACGCCAGTACGTCGGCGAGGCACCGTGCAGGACCACGTTCGCGGCACCGAGCGTGGCGCCTACAGCCGGCGCGACCAACGCGGCGACGACGACGAACCACAGGAGCGGGCCAATGCTGTCCAGGCGGGGAGGGCCGCGGAACAGCCAACCCAACAACAGCGCGGCGGTCAGCGCGCGAGCGATGTTGG